>Ga0126312_10000200_pt1 | contig 30968 bp, 32 predicted proteins | sample Plot104A_FD_92537 | JGI IMG/M metagenome (GOLD analysis project Ga0126312, IMG submission 92537) | Serpentine soil microbial communities from UC McLaughlin Reserve, CA, USA - Plot104A | ecosystem: Environmental > Terrestrial > Soil > Grasslands | place: USA: UC McLaughlin Reserve, Lake County... | reverse complement strand
GGCGACCTCGACGGTGGGCATGCCCCGTTCTTTGGCTTCGACGATCTTCTTCCTCAGGTCCAGCGAGTAGGCGTCCATGGGCGCATCTTGCCACACCGCCCAACTACGCTGCAAGATGCTCTAAAAGGGCTGAGCTTGCTGAAAGCGGAAGCCGAAGGCTGGAGCGTGCTGAGACTAGGCGGCTAGAGAGTTCCTGACCGGTACTACCGGTGCGGGTTCGAGCACGGAGGCGATACGGACGAGGAGGTCGCTCACCTCCATGTCGAGGCTCCTGGCGATGTTCTCAACGACCTTCGAAGACGGGTCCTTTTCGCCGCGTTCGATCTCGGCCAGGTAAGAGACCGAGACGTGTGCCTCTTCGGCCACCTGCTTGAGCGTGAGCCCTCGCTCGGTACGTTCGGCCCTGAGGGTCTCCCCGATGGCCGATAGAAGGTCACCTTTCTGTTTCGCTGGTGGGATCTCGACTGTCGTCATGCCGAAATTCTATACCCCTCCTGGCGTAACAAGCAACCCACCGGCGAGCTCTTTGACCAGCTGCACCTCCTCGGCGTCGGCCTCGGCGCCTCCGTATGGAGTCTCCATTACCACCGGAACGCCAGGTAGACCGGCGAAAAGCTCTACCCAGGCCGCCCTTGAGATCTGCCCCTCCCCTATCTTGTTGTGTCCGTCCCGATGGCTCCCGAACGGGTTTCTCGCGTCGTTGAGGTGCAGCAGGGCGAGGGAAGAGCCGGCTTCGCTCTGGAGTTCGTCGGCGATAGATCGGACGATGCCCGGCGCAGAGAGGTCGTAGCCCGCGACGAACGCGTGAGCGGTGTCGAGACAAACGCTCACCCCCGCGCGGCGGGCGACAGCGCCAACAGCGCCGAGCGTCGAGCAGAGCTGGGTACCCGCGCCAACGGAGTTCTCGACCACCGGTTCGGCCAAGGTGCCCGAGCCTCCAGCGAAGCCTGCCGCCAACTCCCTGGCGCGCTCGAGGCCCCTGACGAGGTGATCCATCCCCTTCTCTTCCCCCTCCCCCCCGTGGCTACCGGCGTGGACGACGACGAGGTCCACGCCGAGCTCACCAGCGGCGACCAGCTCTCTGGCAAGGGCGCGCACGGAGCGCGTGCGCAGCCCCTCGTCGGGTGAGGCAAGGTTTATGAGGTATTTCGCGTGGGCTACAAGGGGCGAGAGCTCGAGTTTCTCCCTACCTGCGGCGAAGTCTTCGGTGTCAGGTCGCGGCGTCGGGTCCGCCCATCCCTGGGGGTTGGATACGAATATCTGGGCCGTCTCGCACCCGAGCTCCCTGGCTGACTCCAGGGTCCTCTTGAGCCCGCCCGAGGTAGGGAGGTGGCGACCGATCCTGCTCCTTCTTGCTGGCATGGCGGAGATTCTAACCGGTGCCAGCCGAACGCGTCGCGAAGGATATAATCTCTCGGACCTCGAAAGAGCGGAAGGAGCTACCCCATGGCGGTCGAAGGCAAAGTAGCCAAGATTCTAGGCAATAACGAGATCGTGATCAACCGCGGACGCAACGAGGGAGTCGGTCAAGGGATGCTCTTCGAGGTGTTCGCCCCCGAGGGCGAGGAGGTCTGGGACCCAGATACGGGGGAGACCCTAGGCACCGTCGAGGACGTCAAGGCGCATGCAGAGGTCACCGAGGTGAAGGAGCGGCTCGCCGTCGCGCGCCTCCAGAACACCAGTGTACCCTCTGGGGCCGTAAACCTGGGCGAGATGCAAGAGAACCTGCAGCGCATCTTCGGGCAGATGTTCGGCGAGGACGTGCGCGTCCAGGGCTTCGGGTCCGCCCCCGGGGACGACCAGGATCTCGAAGCCATGTTCGGCGGCCCTCTCGAGGACCTCTCCAAGGTGCAGGTAGGGGACGCAGTCAGGGAGATAAGTCGCCGCTGACCACCACACGTCTCCCCGTTACGTTCGGCCTGATCTCGGCGTGCGTGATCGTCTACGTTGGGGTCGCGGCCCTGGGCCAGGAGGGCTATGGGGTTCCGTTGAACGTAGGGCTCGTGGTCCAGCCAGGTCAGGTCTTGCAGCGCGGCGCGCTCATCCCCGCGCTCGTCGCCCAGGGAGAGCCGTGGCGCCTTGTCTCGAGCGTATTCCTCCACTCTGGCGTCGCCCACCTTGGCTTCAACATGCTCTCGCTGTACTTCCTCGGTTCATTTACGGAGGAGGGCTTCGGGCGGGGCCGCTTCTTCGCGCTCTACCTCCTGAGCGGCATCTCGGGCGGGCTGGCCTACCTCTACTTCGGGGGGTTCTACCAGCCCGCGGTCGGGGCCTCGGGGGCAATCTTTGGGCTCTTAGGAGGCGTCCTTGGGTACGCGCTGAGGCGGGGGACCTTTTCATGGAGGAACCCCTTGATCCGGCAACTCCTCATCCTCCTCGGCCTGAACCTCTACCTCGGGTTCTCGATCCCTAACATAAGCAACACAGCCCACCTCGGCGGCCTCGCGGGCGGATTTGTCTTCGGCTGGCTGATGGCGTCCTCCGTCTACTCGCGCAAGAAGCTGCGGGCGCTCTCACCGGTCGCTATCGTAGCCGGAGCGGAGGTTTTGCTCCTCGCCGCGTGGGTACTCTACGTCGCCTGATCAAACCGCATGGACTAGCATTAGGCCGGCAGAGGTTGCCACCAGCGTCGCTGCAAAGAGAACTCCCACCGCCCAACTCGGGTGCTCGGCCTGTGCCTCGGGGAGCAGGTGGGCGGACCCAACGTACGCCAGCACGCCCCCCGCAACACCGGTCAGGAAGCCGATGCCCTGGTCCCCCGCTACGGGCAAGACCAGTGTGAGCCCCGCAGCGAGTGGGATTCCAAGCCCGAGCAACACCGCGGTTTGCAGAATTTGGGCGCTGCTCGAGCGCGCGGCTGCGAGGACCGCAGCCAGGGAGATCCCGACCGGCACCTGATGAACGAGCACCCCGACCCCGACGAGCCAGGACGTTATGGCGGTGGCCGACGCACCTACGCCGAGGACGAACCCGTCGGCGAGATTGTGGATGGCGAGCCCGAGCACGAACGGCCCGAGCGCGTGCTCGCGTACTCCCTCCTCGGGCGAGTGGTGCGTGTGGGCCCTGGTTAGAACCTCGGTCGAGAACAGGAAGACGAAGCCCCCGATAAACCCTCCGATCGCCGTTTCCTCGGCGAGCTCGAGGCCCTCGGGGAAAAGCTCGACGAACGCCAGCGCGAGCAGGATTCCGGCCGCGAAAGCAGCGGAATATGACCGCCCCCTCGCGCTCACCTCTCCGCCGAACAGGGCTAGAAGGCTTGCCCCCGTAAAGCCAAGCGCCGCGAGCGCGGCAAGGACGAGCGCGCTCACAGGCGGAGCTGCTCATGCCCCGCCTCTGTCATCCGGAGATCACGTGGTAGTGGGGTTAGCGGGAGCCTGGCTGCTTACGAGGACGGCGGGAGTGACGGAGGAACAGGATCAGGGCGAAGCCGATGGCCAGGAGGCTGCTGACGAAGAGGTTGCCGCGGGTATAGTCCCCGATCAGGAACGCCGGGTCCACGCGGAGGGTCTCGACGAAGAAGCGTCCGAAGGAGTAGAGGCTCACGTAGAGCAGCATTACGTCGCCGTCCCTGAGGCGGCGTGCGAAGCGGCGGGCTATCCAGAGCAGGGCGAGGCAGACGAGGAGATCCCAGATCGACTCGTAGAGGAAGGTAGGGTGAAAGGCCTGGGCGTCGACAAACTCTATGGGTCTGTTCTCTGGCGCAATGCGGATTCCCCACGGCAGGTCGGTTGGCCTTCCGAAGAGCTCCTGGTTGAAGTAGTTGCCCCAGCGGCCTATGGCCTGGGCCAGGACGAGTCCGGGGGCCGCCGCGTCGGCGAAGACCAGCGGGCTCACTCCGCGGTACCAGCTGAAGAGGAGGACGCCAAGGAAGCCGCCTGCGACGGCCCCGTAGATCCCGAGCCCCCCGTTCCAGACCTCGAAGATACCCGGGATTGGGTCGTCGGCGTAGAGGCCGTAGTCGGTGATGACGTGGTAGGCGCGCGCCCCGATAAAGCCGAGGGGGATGACGAAGAAGAGCGAGTCGAGGGCGAGGGCGCCCTCGTAACCCTTGCGCTCGAGCTCCCTCGCGGTGAGCCAGGTAGCGGCGGCTATGCCGAGCGCGATGCATAGCCCGTAGTAGCGCAGAGCAAAAGGCCCTACCTCGAAGAGGGTTGGAGAGGGTGGGCTTGGCAACGAGAGGAGGGTGTAGGACAAAGACACCTCCTCCACTTACTGAGTCGGGGAGTCCGGGATCGGCTTCGTGTCGGTGGGGTGCGGGTCCTGGGGCGACTGCTCGACGCCGTAGTAGGCCTCGAGGATGTGCCGCACGGCTGGGCCTGCGGTCATCTCGCTCCCGGTTTGGAAGGTGCCGCCGCCCTCGATCATAACGATCACTATCATGGGCCGCTGCTGGTTCTCTGCCCAACCGACGAACCAGTTCACGTAGCCCTTCGGCGTCTCGCCGGTGCCGCTCTTGCCAGCCACATCCAGCTCCGAGTCCTTGAATACCGATTCGGCCGTCCCGCCGTCCTTTGTCACCCCGTCCAGACCCTCGATTGCGTTCTGGAGGTCGTAGTCTTCGACGTCGACTTGGCCTGCGGGCGGGGGTGAGATCTCCCTCACCACCTTGCCGTCCTGCCGGACCTCGCCTCCGATGTGCGGGGTGACGAGGGTGCCGCCGTTGTAGATGACGGCGTAGGCTCGGGCGAGCTGGATCGGGGAGACCAGGAGGTCGCCCTGTCCGATAGCGAGGTTTACCCAATCCCCGACGCTCCAGTAAGCCTCGTCGGGCTTGCCCATTGCCGCGTACAGCTCTCTCTCGCCCGCCCGCGTTGGTACCCGCCCTGATGTCTCCCCTGCGAGGTCTACACCTGTAAGGTGGCCGAAGCCGAACCGCTCGTAGAAGTGCGGCAACCAGTTTTCATCGTCTGTGGCGTTCCAGATCCAGTCAGCCACCTGGTAGAAGAACTTGTCGTTGGAGTCCTTGATGGCCTCTGCGAAGTTCTGGGTGCCATGAGGACCGAGGTACTCGTAGTTGGGGCTGTTCTCGCGCCAGCTCTGCCAGCAGCCCCACGAGGACCCCGTCGGGTGCCAGCACTCGCCGGTGTCGGTGACCGTGCTATAGGCGTCCATCACGCCGAAGGTGAGGCCGGCGAGCCCTGTAAATGGCTTGAAGGTAGAGGCTGCCGGCTGGCCTCCGGTTATGGCCCTGTTGGTGAACGGGTAGTTCGCGGCCTCCGAGTTCAGGTACTCGAAGGTCTCCATCTCCCTGGTACCGGATATGCCTCCAACGAAGAGCTGCGGGTCGAAGTCGGGGCGGCTGACCAGGGCGAGGATCTCGCCGTTGGTCGGGTCCATCGCGATGGCGGCGCCCCCACTTCCGGCGTAGCCCGCGCCCTGGGCGCGCGCGAGGGCACCGTCGAGCTCTGATTCGACGACACGCTGGAGGTCGAGGCCCATGGTGAGCGCCAGGTCCTGACCAGGGATGGGATCCTTGATGCGGTCGGGGAGCTCTTTGCTCGGGTCAACGGCGATGGGCTCGCCGTTCTCGTCAACGAAACGTCCTAGAGAATCTACGCGGCTCCCCTCGGGCACTATCCTCCCGAGGGCGTCCACGTTGTAGACCTGCTTGCCGGCCTCGCCGCGCAGCACCTCCTCGTAGGCCAGCTCCACCCCGCTCTTCCCTACCACCGAGTCGTTCGAGAGGTCTTTGAAGCCATCCTGTTTGAGCTCATCCTGCGTGATCGCCCCCGTGTAGCCGAGGATGTGGGACGCCACCTTTCCCTTGGGGTAGTTGCGAACGTAGTCGTCGTTTACCGTGACGCCGGGAAACTCCGAGGTGCGCTCGCTGACGTAGGTGACGTCGTCGCGGTCGGCGTTCTCCTTGACGAGCATCGGGCCGTACTGGTTCCCGAGCTCGAAGGCCGCGTCGTAGCTGTCAAGCACGGCTTCGGTATCCGCCTCGAGGATCTTGGCGAGCTGCTTTACCTTGTCCCTCGATATCTCATCGGGGACTACCGTAACGTTGAGACCCGGGACGTTGTTCGCGAGCACCTCGCCATCACGGTCGTAGATGACGCCGCGCTGGGCCGGGTCCTTTATCTCGCGGGTGTGGACGGCCTTGGCAGACAGCGTGTAGTCGTCGCCGGTGAGGACCTGCAGGTACCACAACCGCGCCGCAAGGACGACGAAGACAAGCGCGACGACTATCGCGAAGGAGACCACCCGCACCTGCATGTTGCCCTTTGTCATCGGCGGCGTGTCCACGCGTTTCTTCGCCGGACGCGCCTTCTTCTCCTCGGGCACGGGGAGCCGGATCACTGCGTGCCTTCCTCCTTGGCGTCGGAGGTGCCAGGGCCCGCCACCTTCTCGGCCTGGATGATAAGGCGTCGCGAATAATCAGGGAGCGTGCATGTCTGCAGCGTCAGGATGTTACGCCCCTTGAGGGGACGCGTCACCTCTACGTCGGTAGGATCCACAATGAAGTCCTTGAAGACCTTGTAGACGTAATGCCTGCCCAGAGCGTCGGTGACGAAGACCTTGTCCCCCACGTCGACCTCGTTCAAGTCCCAGAAGCCGAGCCAGCTCGGCGTCCCCACGTAGCCGAGGCGGTGCCCCGCTATGTAGACGTTGGCCTGCTTGTGCCACGGGAAGCCCGTGCCCTTGAGGTGGACGCCGGCGTGGTTTCTGAAGGCGTTCTCGTCGGTGCCTTCTGCGTACGGTATCGTCGCGTTGCGCACCCGCCTCATCTGGGGGACGGTTATCCTTAGCTTCTTGTCCTCCGGTACCTCGAGGACCGGGCGCCGCACTTTGGGCTCGGGTTCCGCACCGCCGGCGGGTATCTCAGGGGTGATCGCAGGCGTGTCTGGCTCACTCGTATCGACGGCGGCCGCGGCCTGCTGGTCCGGAAAGGGCGAGCCGAGGAAGAAAGTCGTAGTGACGGCGAGGCCAACCCCCACGACGAGCAGGCTCATCAGGTTCAGGGTTGTGTGGGCGAAGCGCGCTATGAGGCTACCTCCGCAAGCGGTTTGTGTTTCCTACAGTTCCAAGGTTGAATCGCAACCCATTGTATACAAAAAGCCGGCGTCTACTAGGCTTAGCTAGACCCGGATCACGAAGTATTTTCTCGCCGCGGCCTCTCGAGCGGCCGCTCCGTCCTGTCGAGCGTAGACGCTCACCGTGTAATCTCCGGCCGGCAAGGGCTCTCCCGACGCCGTGCGAACCACGAACTGTACGACGCCCGAGACCCCGTCGCCGGAGGGGCGGAGGAGCTCCTCCTGCTCGTCTGAGACCTCGAGGTCATCTCCCCCTTCAAGGAGCCAGCCCATAAGGGATTGCGTCCCCGAACGCTCGATCCTCGCCTCGAGGTTCCTTCCGCCTTGCAGGTCTTCTACCACGAGGTAGACGTAGAGTACCTCGGGCCTCTCGTCGAAGCGCAGAACGTCAGAGGCCGGATACGAGGTGTTCTCCGCGCTCACTGCTATGTCTTCGAACCCTGGCGCGTTCATCTCCTCACCGGGGGAGAAGCCGCCACCTCTCAGAAGCTCCACCCCAACAAAAGACAGCGCCGCGATGGCCATCGCGGCGAGCACATACCATGGCCAGCGCCGATCCCCCTTCCTCGTGGCAGTCTCGGGCAGCAAGCTCACGACCCTGTCCGGTTTCCCCAGCCCTTCCTCGAGCGCTTCCAGAGCAACAGGGTCGCGGCGTTGTGCGTGGAGTGGGCGAGGATCGGGGCGAGGAGACCCCCTGTGACGTTGTAGAGAACACCGAAGAGGAAGCCAGCGAGGACTGCCCAGACTGTCCACACGAGGTAGCGGCGCTCTGGCCCGACGTGGATCAGACCGAAGACCAGCGAGGCTGCCACAATGCCGAACTCCTGCTGGATCGCGCCACGAAAGAAGGTCTCCTCTCCCACCCCCGAGAAGACCGAGACGAGCGCGAGGCCAGTGTAGCTCGCGCCGTCCACCAGGCGCGGGGCAAGCTCCGCGGCAATCTGCCGCAGTACCGGGAGCAGACGAAAAGCGAGGAGACCGAGAGCTACCGTGACGCATGTGGTCAAGGCACCAAGTAGGACGCTCCATGTGACAGAATGCCCGACTAAGCGGAGGTCAAGGCTCCGCAGGCCGCTCCAGAGCATAGCCGCGACGGTAAGGGAGCCGTAGAAGAGGGCTGCGAAGCTAACGAAGCGTGGGCCCACTGGCCGCCTCTCCAGTGTGTGATCCGGCGCAGTCTGCACGAGGAGCCACAAGCGGTTATTGTACCGGATGCTGAAAGGCCCGATAGGGCAGGGGCTATGAAGCATAAGGAGAAAATGAGCGACGAGTCGATATTCAAGGCCTATGACATAAGGGGGGTATATCCCGACCAGCTAGACGAGAGCGTGGCCAGGGATATCGGCCGCGCCTTTGTAAACCACCTTGGTCTCTCCGGCTCGAGGGTTGTCGTAGCAAGGGACATGAGGCTCTCAGGGGAGTCGCTCGAGAAAGCTTTCATAGAGGGTGTTACAGAGGCCGGGGCCGACGTCCTCGACCTCGGGCTCGTCTCGACCGACGCGCTGTACTTCGCCGTAGGCCACCTCGAGGAGCCTGGCGGGGCGATGATCACGGCTTCTCACAACCCCAAGGATTACAACGGTTTCAAGCTTTGCAGGGAGGACGCCATCGCCCTCTCCGGCGAGCACGGCATCGGCCAGATCCGGGACCTCATCGTCTCGGATAAGCTCCCCAGCCCCGCCGAGCACCCCGGCTCGGTCGAGGAGAGCGACATCGCCGAGGACTACGCCAAACACTGCCTCACGTTCATTAACTCAGAGGGGCTGAGGCCGCTCAAGATCATAGTCGACGCGGGCAACGGCATGGCTGGCAAGATGCTCCCCCCCATCTTCGATAAGCTCCCCTTCGAGTACGTCCCTATGTACTTCGACCTCGACGGTTCCTTCCCCAATCACCCACCCAACCCTATAGAGCCTGAGAACATGGAGGAGCTCCAGGAGAGGGTTGTCTCCGAGGGCGCGGACTTCGGCGTCGCTTTCGACGGTGACGCCGATAGGTGCTTTATAGTAGACGAGAAGGGCGTGACCATCTCGGGCGATATCCTCGCCGCGCTCGTGGCCAAGAACGTCCTCGAGAAGGAGCCGGGCGCTACCATCCTCTACAGCGCGGTCTGCTCCAAAGCCTTCCCCGAACTCGTAGAGCGCGAGGGTGGAAGGGCCATCAGAACCAAGGCGGGCCACTCCATCATCAAGCCCCAGATGCGCGAGAACGACGCGGCGTTCGGCGGCGAACACTCGGGGCACTTCTACTTCCGCGACAACTACTTCGCAGACTCCGGTATAGTCGCGATGCTGACGGTCGCCGAGCTCGTCGGGCGCCAGGAAGATCAGCTCTCCGACCTGCTCACCCCCATAGACCCCTACGTCCGCTCGGGTGAGATCAACTCCGAAGTAGAGGACCAGGAGAAGACACTCGAGAAGGTCGAGGAGCACTACGCCATGCGCGGCGACCCCAAGATAGACCACCTCGACGGCCTCACAGTGGACTACGGGGGTTGGTGGTTCAACCTCCGTCCCTCAAACACCGAACCGCTCCTCCGCCTCAACGTAGAGGCCGGTGACCAGGAGACGATGGAGAAGGAGCGCGACGAGTTGCTCAGCCTGATTCGAAGCTGAGTAGCCGGTCGGCGGCCTGTTCCCTTCGGCCACCAGGTCTCAGAGATGTGCGCGCTGCCTACGGCATGTGTTTCCGAGAACACGGGAGGTATGCGCTTCGTACTTCCCCGCATCCTAGATACAGTTCCAAATTCTCCTTGGGACGATGTAACAAGGTCCGTAGACTTAGGATCCACTTCCGGAAGGTAACCGTGGTAAGGGTGGATGTCGTCTGCTTGGGAGGAGTTCGGATGGCCGATGTGGTCCTGTTCCATTCCGTGCTGGGGCTCAGGCCCGGGGTGATCGCCGCTGCGGACCGGCTGCGCGCGGCCGGGCACATGATCTACGCACCCGACCTCTATGACGGGGAAGTGTTCGACGACATCGAAGATGGTCAGCGCAAAGAGGAGGCACTCGGCTACCAAGAGATCGCCAGGAGGGCGAGGGAGTCCGTCGCCGGATTGCCTGAGGCGCTGGTCTACGCCGGGTTCTCTATGGGGGTCACATACGCCGAACTGCTGGCCGCCTCGAGGCCAGGCGCCCTTGGGGTGGTGCTCCTGCACGGCGCCGAGTCCGTGGAGACACTCAGCGAGTTCTTCGGGGTCGAGCACTGGCCGGCAGGGATCCCGGTGCAGGTTCACTACGCTACCGGGGACCCCTGGGTGGAGGCGGAAGGGGAGGTGGCCCCCCTCGGGGACGCAGTTAGAGGGGCCGGTGCCGCCTTCGAGGTGCACACCTACCCCGGCTCCGGCCACCTCTTTGCCGACCCTGACCTGCCCGAGCACGATCGCTCGTCGTCCGAGGAGATGTGGCGGAGGGTGCTCGCCTTCTTGGATCGGATCGACGCCCGAGGGGTGGACCCCGAAGGAGGAACCTACTAGCCGGCCCCGCCGTCGGCCGTCCTGGGTCCTGTGCCCCAAAGGGCTTTCGCGAAGGGGAACAGTGCTGCTGCAGCTTTTACGGGTCGGTCGGAACACTTTGCCACAGCGTCGGATGAATAGAGTAGGATGCTCTGTACAGATGGAAGGGCGCCATTCACCTACGGCGAGTGGTAGAGGAAGGAGGATGATGACTTATGGCCGACGACCAGGACAACCCGGGCATCCGGGTACCCCCACCCCTGATCTACCTGCTGCCTCTGCTCGTTGGGTTGCTTCTTGACAGAAGGTCGCACGTCCCCTTCTTGCCGCGCACGGCTGCGCGAAGCCTAGGATGGTCCCTCCTCGGAGGCGGGATACTACTGTCGAGGTGGTTCCTCCAAACGATGCGCGAGGCCGACGCGCCTGTACGCACCGACAGGCCCGTGCCGAGATTGAGCACCGAGGGTCCGTTCCGCTACAGCCGCAATCCCGGCTACCTCTCTCTGGCGATGCTCTACGCTGGGATAGCTGTTCTCAGGAACGCCTTGTGGGCCATCCTCTTCTTGCCGTTGGCGCTGTATGTGATCCAGCGCGAGGTGATCGGGCGCGAGGAGCGGTATTTGGAACGCACCTTCGGAGAGGAGTACCTGGCCTACAAGGCGAGGGTGCGCCGCTGGGTGTAGCTGGTCATCAACCGCCTGACTAGCGTCAGCTCCAACTCAGATACTCCTCACGCCAGCGAAGTTCGGAATCACAACTCAGGAAGTATTGACCTTGTGGGGCTACTTTTATCAAGGGCGCCATGACCGGAAATTCTTCTACGGCAGCAGCCCGCGGGGGAGGATGTTGTTCATGGTGATAGGTAGCGGGTGGATAGCTCGGAGTAGTCAGCGTCGCTTCGGTTCAGAGCTTGACAGGCGCCCTGACGCCAAGAACCTGACCAGAACGGGTTTTGACCCGCACGGCGATGTATGGGTCGGAGGTTTGCACCAACATAGTTGTCTCGAAGCCGTTCCGAGGAAACGATCCCACTGACTCTAGTTGGCCCGGACGTGGGCCAGCGAGCACCTCCCAGATGGCGACTTCCGTGGCACCGTTCCAGCTGGCGTAGAGCGTAACCTCGTCTTCGGGTCCGAATTCGGCTGCGACGGCTGGGGTATCTGCGGGATGTCCCTTCCACGGGAAACGGTACGCCCTGTAGGATTCGCAGTCGGATGGGAAGCGAGCATCGAAGAGTAGCTTGCCCTCATAGGAGAACTCGGAGACGAACGGTGCGCTGCCCCAACCGACGAACACGTTGGAGTTGGGCAACAGCTGCACGTTGCCCTGAGATGTGGTGAGCAGCTTCTCGGGCGAGGTGTACTCTCGACGCAGGGTAGCGCTCATCTTCTCCTCGTCTACCTCTAATACGATGCCGCGCGACTGATCGTGCACCTTGGGATGCGCACCGTTATCGAAGATGGTGATGGTACCGTCTTCATGGCGCCTGGCGTCGTGCTGCCAGGCGCTCTGGGTGCCCGGGCCCATCTCGAAGTCGCTCTTCTTGCCGCCAAGCCGCCAGAGGATCTCGCCTGTCCTGCGGTCTACCTTGTAGACGGTACAGGTATTGCGGGAGGAGATGATCAAGTTATCGTCGTGGTCAACGTCTATGGAGTTGATGTGGAAGTAATCGTAGATATGGTCAAGATCGTCGGAACGCTCGGCGTAGGACTCCTCGATGCCTACGTGCTCCAAGCTGTGCCACTCGAATAGCACTCTACCGGTCTCGATGTCTACCTCCTGGAAGATGCTATCCCACACCGCGCCGTACGTCGGGCCGCCGATGGGAGAGAGGTCAGTTCGCGCCAGGACGTAGGCCGTGAAGAGGGCGGTGTCCTGCGGGCTGATGAGGAACTCGTGCAGGTCTCCCCTAAAGCCATTGCCCGCGCGGACCCGGGCAATCTCGCGGTAAGAGCTATCAAAGATCGCGTACTCGCCGATGCCGTGTCCCTGAACTACCAAACCCTCCCACCAGGTAAGCACGGGTCTACCCTGATACTTCTGCACCTTGAAGTCCCTGGCGGACCCGTACTTGCCATACCACACAAGTTGTCCGCGATCGTCGATGATCATCGGGCCGTGATCCCCCGTGCCCTCCTTCGAAGCGGCGAAGATGTACCCAGGGGCAGTGTTATCGTGCGCTTGCGGCGTGGTCACCTCGACTGTGGCCGGGCTGATATCAGGACGGGAGCGGAAGGCCCATACGCCTTTCGCAGCCGCGGGTGACATCCTTGGCAAGGCGCAGCCCACCGTGTTTGTCAAGGCGAGGCAGGCGCCCATCGCTGTGAGAAAGCGCCGTCGGGTAACCCTGGTGCCCATCGTGCAACTCTACACTGCCCAGGATCTGGCGCCGGCTATCCTCTCTCTGGCGGCTCACGAGGTCAGCCACAGAGTCCCAAGACTACCCTTCTTGCACCCGGTTCCGTGACCAGTGCAAAAGCGTCTAACCGCTAGACCAGCCCCACCTCGACCTCCGCCTTTGTTGCTGCCTAGCTCACGACGATCAGGTTGCGGACTTCGCTGACGCCCTCTGTGCCCGAGGCGATCTCACCGGCAGCCGCCTTGGCCTCCTCCGAGGGTGCTTCACCCCTGAGTTCCGCTACGCCGTCGTTGACCTCGACGTTTATGCTAGGCATGTCCATAGTACGCGGGTCGGCGCCTATCTGGGTCCGAATGCGCTGCTCTACCTCTTCCTGCTGCTCGGTTACCCCTTCGACGCTACCCCTCTGTTGCTCACCGATAAGCGGTCCCGAGGAAGGGTCGGAGTAGCTCCGCTCGGCCCCGGTACGGTTGGGGTCCTCTGTGCGCTGGTGGCCCCCCGCGCCGCCGCCCACCGTTCCAGCCGGGGTGCCAGTCCCCCACGTTTCGCCGCGCTGGCCGGCTGGGCTTCCGGCATCCGGCGCGTGCTGGCCCGTCGTCCCAGTAAAGGAGGAAGACGTACCCGACCCGTTGTCGCTGTTCTTGCGGGCGATTATGGCCCCCACGGCCAGGCCAGCCAGGGCGAAGAACCCGTACTTCAAGAAGCGCAGCGCCCTCGGCTCCTGGGGGCTAACCGCCCTGCGCACGAGCTTTGCCTGGCCCTTGCCGAGCTTCCAGGCCGTCTTGCCCGCAACTCTCCCCACCGTGGGAGCCACTTTGGCCCCGACCTTCGCGCCCAGCTTGGCGCCCTTGCGCTTCTTGCTCATCGACTACCTCCATCTTCGCGGAGTAGGCATCTTCTAAGAAACTTGATACCCGAAACAGCCTCCCCGGAAACAGCGCACAGGAGATCCAACGCCGCGCGAGTCGAACATCGTTCTCGGAGCAAGCAAGGTCTCCGACGACTGGCTATTCCCAGCGCAGCTTGGGCACAAGGGTGAGGTTACGATAGCGTATCCTGCGCTCGTTAAGAGGCTCTTCGAACTCGGCTTCGCGGGCGAGTGCGAACGCGCCTTCCGCCGCGGCCTCGACGAGGGCGACGAGGTCGCCCCTCTCGGAGGGGGTGAGGCCGGCCGCGTCGAGGTCGCGCTCCCGCTCGAAGAGCCTCACGCGCCGGGCAAAGGAGACAAAGACGCTGCAGGGCTCGGGGCAGGGGATCTCCCCCTCCCCCCTGTCCATGGCGAGTGGCGTCTTCTCGTCCACGTCCCACAGGGTCCTCTTGAGGCAGACCGCATCCTCGCAACAGGCGCTCGCGGCGTCCTGCACCCCCTTGTCCGAGAGGCGTTGGATCCTCTTGTAGATGCCGCTCTGACGAGCCGCGTTCTCGCGATAGCTGGTAACCTCGAGCCGGCCCTCCCTGCGCAGATACCAGTGGACGATGCCAGCCGGATACAGGTAGTTCATGGCGACCGCGAGACTCGCAGCGTCTGCAACCCGTATCTCCCATCCCCGCCGCAGGTTCGGCGAGCTCTTGAGCGGCCTGTACTCCCCTGCCTCGGTGAGCTTGGCGATCTCTCGCGCCGAGCGCGGATCTTCGTGCACCTCGAGGTTCGCCACATCCGCGTCGCCCTCGTGGCGCAGCGCGTAGCCCCGATCCCAGGGACGTACAAGAACCTGCCCGAAGACGCGGCCCTCCCCGGCCTCCCTTACCCACACGGCGAACGCCTCGCAGGAGGCCGCGGCGACGTTGCGGGGGTCTTCAGCCGGCGCCCTGCGCAAGCTCTTCCTGCGGGTAGAGAGCGCGGGCGCGGGCGACCATGAGGTTTGCCATCGACGGGTGCGTGCCGACAGGGGCGCCGTAGAAGATGGTTTTGTCCCCGCGCTCGGTGATCTCGCCGCTCAGGCCAAGGTCCTGCGGGATCGTCTCGCGCGTATGCCAGCCCTCGGCGATAAAGACGGGGATCACGATGACGTTCTCGGCCTCGATGCTCTCGACGACGCCCCCGATCTCGGGCTCCTGATCCAGGAACCCGACCTCGACGAGGTCGTATAGCCTGCGCTCCCTGATACGGGTAGCGTTGAGGTAGATCACACCCCCAGAGCTCTTATTGAGGTCGGTACCGTGCCCGAGCAGCACGAGCGCTCTGCGCCCCGGGACCTCCCTACCGTGCATCAGGTCGGCCACGCGCTCGAGGATGACGTCGGGCATGCCCTCGAAGGTGCCAAGCGGCCCCGCGTAGCGCACGGTCTTGTACCCCTTCTTCGTGACGGCGCCGTCGAGGCCCAGTTCTCTCGGTATTACCTGCTGGGTGAAGTATCCCTCGGAGATAAAGGCGGGTACGACGTAGACCTCCTCTGACTCCACGGTATCTAGAACGTGGCGCATCGAGGGCTCCTCCTTCCAGAAGCACTCGACTACCTCGTCGAACTCGCCGGTAGCCCGGATGCGCTCGGCGTGCTCGTAGACGGGCGCGCTTGAGTCCTCGTTCAGGTGCGAGCCGTGCCCGACTATCACGAGAGCTTTCATTCGCAGCACACCTCTCTGTCTTCCGCGAGGTCCATACAGCTGATTCTATCTCCCTACCTGCCCCTGTTGTAGCCGGTGGCGGGTCTGAGACGGCTACTGAGGGCAGCTGGGCCGTACTCGAGGGCTACGAGGAAGGCGGCTGCAATGGCGGGGGGCTCCGTAGCGGAGGGAGCGAGGCGCTGGTCTGCGCGAAGGAGGCCGTCGAAGTTGGCGATGCCTTCGAGGCCCCGCCGGGAGTGGACGCCACCGGCCTTGAGCACGCCGTGGGCCATGCGCGAGACCTCCTCGGCCTCCCTGCTCCCCGCTCGCTCCGTCACGGCCAAGTCAGGCACCTCCGAGAGCACCTCGATATAGGTCTGCACGAGCGCCCCGCGTGCGGAGTCGCCGCGGGAGAGAGCGGCGAGCAGAGCGGGCCGGGCGAGCTCGCGGGTCACTTCGAAGCCCCGCGCGTACTCTCGGGCCATGGGGTCCCGAGCTGAGGCGAAGCGCATCGCGTCCCTCAGCGTGGTGTTCTTGCCCGCCCCGAGCGCGAGCCCTAGAGCGCCGGCAAGCTGCCCGTGTTCGCCCGCTGCTTCGAGCGCCCTGGCGAAGGGGGAGAGGTCGTCGTAGCCGAGGCTCGCGAGGACGCGGGAGGACGTCTGGCCAAGCAGGGCCGCGCGGGCGAAAGGGGCCAGATATCCCGCGGCGCGCGGGTCGGCGATGCCTGCGATGGCGAGGGAGGCGAGCGTGGTCTCGAGCACGGTCTCCCCCACGCCGCGCCGCCCCGAGTCAGCGAGCGTCTCCTGGGCCGCCACCACAGAGAGCATCCTGGCCTCGTGCGCGACCCCACCATCCCTGTACCGTGACCCCAGCCCCGGCATCGGGGCGCTGTAGCCGAGGGCGAGGGCGGTAGCTGCGCATGCAGCCACGGTTGCCTCGGGAACAGGTGTTCTGTTGCTCTGCTCCATCTCGCCCGAGAAGGCGCCTCCCAAGGGTGTCTCTTTGCCTGCGGCCCGGCTCTCGGGAGCGAGCGTTTCATTCCCAGCGAGCCGCGCCAAAGGGTTAATATATACGATAGGTTGGATCCCGCACGCGGCGTTAAGATCGGACGGAGGAAACGTTGACAACCGCCCAAGAGCCTTCTCTAATCCCAGAAGACGCCTTCGAGACCGGAGCCCCGCAGGGCACGCTAGGCGCCGAAGAAGAGCTTTGGCTAGCCGACCCCGAGACCCTCAAGCTGGCCGGAGGGGCGCAGAAGATCCTCGCCGCCGAGCCGGAGGACCTATTCTCCGGCGAGCTCATAGACTGCGAGATAGAGTCGAACACGGGGGTACATCCCGAGCCGGGGGGCGTTACGGGGGATATCGTGGCGCGCAGGCTTACCCTGCTCGAGCACGCAGAGCGCCTCGGGAGGGTGCTCGGCACGAGCGGAACGCACCCGATCGGGGACTGGCACGAGCAGGAGATCATAGACAAGCCACACTACCAGCGCCTCAAGCGAAAGCTCGGGTGGCTCATCAGGCGAAACAATACCTTCTCCCTGCACGTCCACTACGCCGTCCGCGGGAGGGAGAAGGCTGTCTACCTCTTCGACCGTCTGCGGGAGTACGTGCCGCACTTTCTGGCCCTGTCGGCGAACTCGCCGTTCTGGCAGGGTGAGAACACGGATATGCACTCGGCGCGGGCCCTAATCTTCGGCCGGTCGATTCACCGCGCGGGGCTGCCCGAACCCTTAGGGTCGTGGGAGGCCTACACGGACTACGTGGACTTCGCTCGGCGCTCTGGCGTCATAGACACGCTGGGGGAGATCTGGTGGGACATTCGCCCCCATCCGGGGCTGGGGACCATCGAGGTACGCGCCTTCGACGTCCAGACACAGCCCTCGCGCACCCACGCGCTCATCACCCTTACGGCCGCGGTCTGCGATCTCCTCTCCCTAGAGTACGACTCGGGCAACCTCAGGCCAATCCGTCCTGGCAGGGAGATCGAGGAGAACAAGTGGAACGCACAGCGCTACGGCATGTACGGTGAGTTCGTGGACCATGACATCCACGAGGCCGTCGAGACAACCCGCGCCATCGAGCAACTCTTCGAGAACCTGGAGAAGGGTAGAACGGGCAGGGACCTCTCGGCGTTGCAGATGCTACTCGAGGATCCCACGGGGTCGGTTCTACAGCTCGAGGTGTGGCGCGAGACCGGTTCAGTATTCGAGGTGGCCAGAGACGTCGCGGAGAGAACCCTGACCTCGACCCAGCCAGACTAACGGCGGACGGGGCCCCTATTTGCCGAGCATGCGTCGCGAGACTTGCTTCGCCACGACCTTACGAACTTTCTCGTTCTTGAGCGCCTTCACGGCCATCTGGCGTGCCCTCTTGTTCTTCAGCACCATCAGCGCGATCTTGGTCTTGTTCACCTCTGGACTTCCTACGCGGCTCTGGTCAGCTCGCGGCGCAGCTTCTTCTTCAACAGCTTGAGGAGCTCCTGCTCGCCCTCCGTCAGATCTCCCTGCTCGGCGGCGACGATCCCCTCCACCAGCTCACCGTAATAGCCTATCACGGAGCCCTCCATATAATGGTCTAGGACGCGCGGGCTGATGTAGGAAGCGCGCGCGATATCCCTGGTGTTTCCCAGCCTCTGCGCCACGTCGTCGACCGCCTCGAGAACGTTCTTCTCTGCCTGATCTAGGTCCTCTGTGGCGCCGAGCTCGGCCAGCTTGACCGCCGCGATGAGGGTCCCTGCCCACGTACGGAAGTCCTTTGGGGTGAACTCCTCTCCCATTACCTCCTTTACGTAGGCGTTCAGGTCGCGGGACTTCACGTCCGTGGCTTCACCCTCTTCGTCGTAGTACTTGAAGACCTCGTAACCGGGCAAGGCCGCGCACTCCTCCACTATCTCTCGAAGCCTCGCGTCGGTGACGACCTTACGCTGTTGCTGGCCCCACTTGCCGGTGTACTCGAAGATCATGGTGTCACCCTCGATGCGGAGGTGCTTCCGCCTGAGGGTGACTATGCCGTAGGTTCTGTTCATTTTCGCGTAGCGCTCCTCGCCAACGCGGAAGTAGGCGGCGTTCATGAGACGTGTCATCGCCGCGAGTACCTTCTTCCGCCCGAGCCTCCTGCGCCGCAGGTGGTTGCTCGTAGTGTGCCGCATCTTCGGCAAGGCTTCCGAGAAACGCAGGATCCGCTGGAATTTCTCGCGCTCCTTGCGCTCCCGATACTTCGGATGGTAGAGGTACTGCAGCCTGCCCTCCGAGTCGTACCCTATCGCATGGACCTTGGCAGATGGGCTTCTTGCGATGCGGGCCTCCTCCCACGCTGGCGGCACTTTCAGGTTCTCGATGCGCGTCAGGACCCGCTCCTCGCGCACGGTCTCCCCCGTACCAGGGTAGCGGTAGAAAAACCCGCTATCTTTGGAGCCGAGGCGGCGGATCCCGCTCTCGAAAAGCACGTGTCTGCCCATCTGCCGCCTAGCCTAGACGCACGGCCTCAGGTCGTGCGGTCTATCTCGGCGTGGTACCGGCTGCCGAGGCGACCGCCGAGGAAGCCACCAAGGAGCGCCACGAGGAGCGCGCCTATGGCGACGAGGATGCCGACGATACCTAGCTGCGTGAGGTTGCCTATGGTAGTGAGCACCTGGTTCTGGATAAGGCTGCGCAGGCCATCCGAGATCCCCGTAGGAAGGAAGTTGCTGAAGATCCCACCGGCCAGGGCCGCGAGCAGTGCCACCGCAAGGGTCCACAACAGGAGCATGGCCCCGTTGCGCCCGCCGTCGAAGCGCGCCAGCCTGCCCGCCACGTAACCCCCGAAGAAGTAAGTGAGGAAGATCAGCACCCCAACGAGCACGAGGCCAGTAATGATGCCCGCTCCGATCTGACCTCCGAGGTTCACCGAGAACCCCAGGGGAGCGAGCACGAGGCCGGCGACAACCGCGAAGAGCGAGCCGACGACGACGGCGAAGATATACCCGAGAAAGCTCGCGAGCCAGTCTACGCCGCCGTACATGTCCCTTAGACGGTCCTCCCGCTCCTCGGCTGCCTCGAAGTAACCCCTCGGGTAGGGACTTGCGTCGTCCTGTGCCGTCCCGTAACCAGGCGGCGTCCGTATTACGCGCGTCTCCTTGTCCTCTGTCTCGCCCGCAGGCCGCTGGGTGTCCTCTGTCTCGCCCGCAGGCCGCTGGGGGACGCGCTCGGTCTCCCGCGAAGGTGCCTCCTCCGACTGCCCAGACCGTTGAGCCTGGACCTGGCGCGTGGGTTCAGCGTCGGTCCCTCCCTGCGGCTCCCGCCTGGTCTCATCGGACTCGGCGTCATCCCCAAGCGGACCCGTCCTGCGCCGCTCCTCGGGACGATCTTCTGGCTTGTCGCTCATCTCTCCCCCTTCATCTGCGAGATTCGGTCCCTGCGATCCGCCTGGATTCTACCCCCTGGGCGCGAGAAAAGCTCATCTGGTTCGCTTCGGAGCCCGCAGAGCGCCGCCGGAAAGGCGAGGCCCCCGCAGGGGGACTACGACGAGGGAGCTTCCTTTGTACATCCGGCCCAGAATCCAATGCGCTGCGAGCGCCTGGCTTGTACGGCGGGCCATATCCAATCGACTCGTGCGTTCATATCATGGCCGTATTGCCGTCAGGATACCCCGCGCCACGGGGACATGCAAAGCGAGCACCACAGGAGGTAAGCTTGGACACGGCGAGCAAGCAGAACATACTGCAGCAGGCCCAGGAGCAGAACGTGAAGTTCATAAGGCTGTGGTTCACCGACATACTTGGGACGCTAAAGAGCTTCGCCATAACGGTCGACGAGCTAGAGGACGCCCTCGACGGCGGGATGGGCTTCGACGGCTCCTCGATCACGGGTTACCAGGACATAGAGGAGTCGGACATGATAGCTATGCCCGACCCTTCGACCTTCAAGGCGATCCCCTGGAGCCCGAAGGACGCGCCGACTGCCCGCATGATCTGCGACGTGAGGACCCCTGACGGGGACCCCTACGTAGGCGACCCGCGCCACGTCTTGAGAAGGGCGCTGGAGCGCGCGAGCGAGATGGGCTTCGACAACTTCTTCTGCGGCCCGGAGCTGGAGTACTTCTACTTCAGGGACTCCGCTGGCACGGAGCCGCTCGACTACGGCGGTTACTTCGACCTTACCACGCTCGACGCGGCGACCACCCTGAGGCGCGAGACGGTAATGGCGCTGCAGGAGTTCGGCATAGACGTAGAGTACTCCCACCACGAAGTCGGCATAAGCCAGCACGAGATAGACCTGCGCTTCGACGGCGCCCTCAACATGGCAGACAAGGTGATGACCTACAAGACGGTTGTCAAGGAGATCGCTACCAAGCACGGGGTCTACGCAACCTTCATGCCCAAGCCGATCATAGACCAGAACGGCTCTGGGATGCACACCCACCAGAGCCTCTTCTCGGGCGACCAGAACGCCTTCTTCGACTCCAACGACCAGTACTACCTCTCGGAGACCGCAAAGGCGTTTATCGCTGGGCAACTGCGCCACGCTCGCGAGATCAGCATCATCTTCGCCCAGTTCGTGAACTCCTACAAGCGGCTTGTTCCCGGCTACGAGGCCCCGGTCTACATCGCCTGGAGCCGGCGCAACCGCTCTGCGCTGGTGCGGGTGCCGCTCTACCATCCCGGTCAGGAGAAGGCCACGAGGGCGGAGCTGAGATGCCCCGACCCCTCGGCGAACATCTACCTGTGCTTTGCGGCGCTTTTGCACGCTGGGCTGGAAGGCATCGAGAAGGGCTACGAGCTTCCCGAGCCGATGGAGCGCAACCTCTACCACCTCTCGCACGAAGAGCGCGAGAAGCTCGGCATCCAGAGCCTCCCCGCAGATCTAGGCGAGGCCATCCTCGAGGCCGAGAACTCGGAGCTGCTGTACAAGGCACTGGGGGAGCACGTCTTCACCAGACTTCTGGAACTCAAACGGGCCGAGTTCGAGGAGTACCGCGTGCAGGTCACCCCATACGAGATACAGAAGTACCTGCCTGTTTTGTAGCGTCAGCGGAGATCGGTGGTGGCGTGGAGACGTTGGATCCAACGTCTCCACGCCACCACCGTCAGATAACGTTTACGCTACTGTTCGAAGACGTCGCTAACTCCCCATACGTTTCACCCCCGCCGTACCTCTACCTCCGCCTCCTTTTATGTTTTCGGGGCTCGTTTACGTATAATCGGGATCGTTGCGAGGCACTTTGTACCTTACTGGAGGTGGTCGCAGTTGGTCCGGATCCGGGTGAGAGAGGCTCCGCTGAACGAGGTCTCCACGGGGCTTCTCGCCGTCGGCCTCCACAGGGACGAGGAAGCTCCAGCTGTCCTGAGGAGCGCGGCGGAGCCCGCTGTCTCCGGGGGCGACTTCTCGGGAAAAGAGGGGGAGATGGCCTTGCTCTACGCCGACCTCGCCGCCCCCAGGCTTTTGCTAGTCGGTCTCGGGTCCCGCACCTCGTTCACGCTGGAGAAGCTGCGGCGGACCGCAGCCCGCGTCGTCAAGAAGGTCCGCGCTCTTGGGGTGAGTGAGGCCGCCTTAGTCCTGCCTGGCACGGAAGGCGTGAGCGCCGGCGATGCCGCGAGGGCGGCCGCGGAGGGCGCGACGCTCGGCCTGTATCGCTTCACCCGCTACAAAACGGGCGGCAACGAGAGCGCGCGGCCTGATCTCGAGGTCTTCGATCTCGTGCTCGCGGGCGCCGACGAAGCTATCGTCTCGGAGGCAGCGGAGGTAGGGGCCAAGGTAGCTCAGGCGGCTCTGCTCGCAAGGGACCTGGCCAACGAGCCTTCCAACACTGCGACCCCAGAGCATCTGGCGGAGAAGGCGCGCGAGATAGCAGGAAGGTACGGTATGCAGGTCGATGTCCTCGACAGGGCGGGCATCGAGCAAGAGGGGCTGGTCGGGCTCGCTACGGTAGGAAGATCCGCCGAGAACGAGCCGCGCTTTATTGTGCTGGAGCATCGTAAGGGTGGCGACGACGCCCCCGTCGTACTCGTCGGCAAGGCCGTCACCTTCGATTCCGGCGGGATCTCGATCAAACCTTCCTCGGGCATGGAGAACATGAAGTTCGACATGAGCGGGGGCGCTGCGGTATTCGGCGCGATGGAGGCTGTGGGGACCTTGGATCTCCGACTCAACGTCGTGGCCCTTGTGCCTGCTACCGAGAACCTGCCGGGCGGGGGCGCCTTCAAGCCGGGTGACGTGGTCGAGCTGCAATCTGGCAAGACCGTCGAGATAATCACCACCGACGCCGAGGGGCGTCTGATCCTTGCCGATGCCCTCTCCTACGCCAGGCGCTACGAGCCGGCCGCGGTCGTTGACTGCGCTACGCTGACCGGCGCGTGTCGCGTGGCACTGGGCGAACACGCTTCGGGGCTCATGGGCAACGACGAGGGCCTGATCTCCGAGGTAAGGGCGGCGGGCGAGAGGACGGGCGAGCGTGCCTGGCCGCTACCGCTCTTCCAAGAGTACACAGAGCAAATAAAGGGTGATGTCGCCGACATCAAGAACTCGGGTGGCCGCTACGGCGGCGCCCTGACCGCAGGGGCCTTTCTCAAGGAGTTCGCAGATTATCCGTGGGCTCACCTCGACATCGCGGGTACCGCCTATGGTCAGAAAGGAAACGCCTACACCCCGAAAGGAGCGACCGGCGTGCCCGCGAGGCTCCTCGTCGAGTTCCTGATAGGGAGGTCGCGATGATCCTGGAGACCCTCACCGTCGGACCTTTCCAGGAGAACTGCTACGTGATCGGGGACCGAGAGGCAGGGGCCATCATCGACCCAGGCGACGAGGCAACAAGGATCGCCCTCGCGGTAGAGCAAACGGGCCTGGAGATAGGACAGATCCTCGTGACCCACGCCCACATCGATCACGTGGGGGCCGTCGCCGCCCTCGCGGACGAGTACGCCTGCCCCGTACTGATGCACGCCGAGGCCGAACCCATGCTGAGGCAACTCCCCACCCAGGCGATGACGATGGGGCTGAGGTTCGGCAAGGTGCCTGACGTAGATCGCTATATTGAAGATGACGAGCTGCTAGAGGTCGGCGGTCTCAAAGTTAGTGCACTCTATACGCCCGGACATGCGCCGGGGCACCTCGCATTCTACGTCGAGGACGATGGGGTGGTGGTCGCCGGGGATGCCCTCTTCGCCGGCAGCGTCGGCCGCACCGACCTGTTCGGCGGTGAAATGGCAGTCCTTCTGCGGAGCATAAACGAGAGGTTCCTTACCCTCCCAGACGAGACGAGGGTCTACCCTGGCCACGGCCCGCCGACCACCATCGGCGACGAGCGGGCGCACAACCCGTTTCTACAGGAAGGACTTCTTTGAGCGAGAGCGTCCACAGGCACCGCGAATCGGCCCCCGAGCGTGTCAGGGTCGCCGTGCTCACCATAAGCGACACGCGCACCCCCGAGACGGATACAGGGGGCGATACAGTAGATGACCTCATGCTAGAGGCCGGGCACGAGATCGTTGAGAGAGCAATCGTGAGGGACGATGCGTCGGTTATTCGGACGAGGCTCGTGGAACTCCTCGCCCGCCCCGACGTGGACGCCGTCGTAACCACGGGCGGCACCGGGATCTCGGCGCGCGACACTACCTACGAGGTTGTCGACCGCATGATAGAGAAGAAGCTCGACGGGTTCGGTGAGATCTTCCGCATGCTCTCCTACGAGGAGATCGGGGCCGCCGCGATGCTGAGCCGCGCCGTAGCGGGCGCCGTTGGCACGAAGTTCGTGGCGTGCCTTCCCGGCTCTCGCAACGCCGTGCGCCTCGCCGCCGAGAAGCTCCTCGTGCCCGAGATATCCCACGTCGTCTTCGAGCTCCGCAAGCACCAGGAAGGCAGGTAGAGCACCAATGGAACGCGAACCCCTCTCCCCCGAGACCGAGGTCCTCTGGCAAAGGCTGTGGGAGATCTGGCAGGACAACGACGAGGAGGACGTGATCCTCGACTCGATAACGCTAGGCGACCTCGAGGATGAGATCCCCGACCTCAGGGGGCGTATGAAGACAGCCCTCGCCTACCTCCAGCGTTCCCGCTATATTCAGTACCGTTCCGGGGTCGGGGAGGACGGCCTCGAGCCGATCCTCTTCGATGTCTACGAACCGAGGTAGTGAGAAGCGTCTGCATCTTCTGCGGCTCCAGGTCGGGCATCGAGCCGGCCTATGAGGAGGCTGCCCTCACGCTCGGCCGGATGCTCGCCGCAGCTAGCATAACGCTAGTCTACGGCGGCGGGTGCGTCGGTCTCATGGGCGTCGTCGCGGATGCCGCCCTCGACGCGGGCGGCGATGTCGTCGGGGTCATCCCCAGGGCTCTGCTCGAGCGCGAGATTGCTCACACAGGGCTAGAGGACCTGCGTGTGGTCGGCTCGATGCACGAGCGCAAGGCCTTGATGTCCGAGCTCTCCGAAGGGTTCGTCGCGCTCCCTGGCGGCACCGGCACGCTGGAGGAGTTCTTCGAGGCTCTTACCTGGGCACAGCTCGGCGAGCACCGCAAACCTTGCGGCCTGCTGAACGTGGGCGGTTACTACGATCCCCTGCTCGCCCTCTTCGACCACATGGTAGTCAAAGGCTTCCTTAGCGAAGAGCACCGGTCCATGGTACTCGTCGAGAGAGAGCCTGATCCGCTGCTCGAAGCCATGGCACGGTACCGGCCACCGGGGGGGGTCCCCAAGTGGATCGGCAGCGCCGAGACCTGACCTAGCGGTTAGCCATCAGCTACCTGAAGGCTGACAGGCGCGATTTTCGGCATCAGGCGACCGTCAACTGGTGCCCTTCCTCTCTGTAGCGAACCGCCATATCCCCTAGTGAGATGGGCTCGTAGTCTCCCGCGTGCCCTGACTGTCCGAAGGACTCCATGCGCGCCTTGACTACCTCCTGCATTGCGGCGCGGGCCGGTTTGAGATAGTAGCGGGGGTCGAACTCTCCGGGGTCCTCGGCGAAGGCCTTGCGAATAGCCCCAGTCGCGGCCAGGCGGAGATCGGTGTCCACGTTGATCTTCCTGACGCCGTGCTTTATTCCGTCCTGGATCTCGCGCACCGGCACGCCCCAGGTCGGCCTTATCTCGCCGCCGTACCGATTGATGATGTCTACGAGGTCCTTGGGTACGCTCGAGGAGCCGTGCATTACGAGGTGCGTGGTGGGCAGCCGTTGGTTGATCTCCTCGATGATGTGCATGGCGAGGATCTCGCGGTCTGGCTCCTTGGTGAACTTGTACGCCCCGTGGCTCGTGCCTATGGCCACCGCAAGCGCGTCAACCCCAGTTCGCTCTACGAATTCGACAGCCTGGTCCGGCTCCGTCAGATGAACCTCGCCGCTCCCAACATCGTCCTCGATTCCCCCCAGAGTACCGAGCTCGCCCTCGACGGTTACGCCCCGCTCGTGCGCCATCTCCACTACCTCGCGCGTCACACGCACGTTGTACTCGAAATCGGCTGGGGTCTTCGCGTCCTCCATTAGAGACCCGTCCATCATGACGCTGGTGAAACCGAGCTCTATGGCGCTCTTGCAGGTCTCTACCGAGTTGCCGTGGTCCTGGTGCAGCGCCACGGGTATCTCCGGATAGACCTCCGTCGCGGCCAGCATCAGGTGGTAGAGAAAGCGGTCGTTGGCGTATTTGCGGGCCCCGCGCGAGGCCTGGATGATGACGGGCGAGCCGGTCTCCCGCGCCGCCTCCATAATCGCCTGCACCTGCTCGAGGTTGTTTACGTTGAAGGCCCCTACACCGTAGCTGCCCTTCGCCGCCTCATCGAGAAGCTGGCGCATCGTTACGAGTGGCATCTCAGAGTTCACCTCCTCTCCTAGCTCGCCTGGTACCCGCAGCGAAGTAGCCGCGGAGCGAGACCGTGTTTGCTTGACTCTTTGGCACCATACTGGAAAAGCGCCGCACGGGGCACCCTGGATAGCTCTCCGGGCAGGCTCTCGGGCCTAGGTTACAGCGACCCTGTCACCCCGAACCACATAGCGGACATACCAGTTGGGCCCCATGGTCCAGTAGTCGCCGTAGTTCTCGATACAGGTCTGCAAGGAGATCATGTCCCTCCCAGCTACCTGACTGGTCACCCAGGTCTCAGTGGGCGCCACCTCGAAGATCTCGGTCACCTCGTAAGTGTAAGTGGTGCCGTTGGCGTCGTAGAGGTAGATCTTGTCCCCATACTCGAGCATGGGCAGGTTGTAGAACTGGTGGTCGCTCGCCGTGCCTGGCCAGCCCAGCCTGTGCGCTGATATGTAGGTGTTCGCGTCCTCCTGCCACGGGAACTTGGTCTCCACCCGCTTGGCGGCACCATAGTCGAGCGCAGAGTGGGCGTCGGAATTGCTCACGTAGTTGTCGTAGAGGCCAAGGTCGGGGATCGTCAACCAGAGGTCGTTGGTCTTGGGGACTGGGATCGCTGGCTGCTCAGGTTTCGTAGCCGTCTGCTGCTTCTCTTCTCCCTCCTTGGCAGCCTCGTCCTGAGTCTGGTCTCCCCCACTCGCAGCAGCCTCCTCCTCGGGGGGGGCTTGCTCGGCCACGGCCTGCGGAGCCTCGGAGATCATCGGCACCGAGACCCTGTCTACCAACAGCGCCTCATCCGTACCCCCGGAAGGCACCGCGCGGGAAAACACGACTACGCCTAGCACGATCATCGCTAGCGATGCCAGCAGGAACAGTCCTGCCCCGCGACGCCGCCTCTTGAACTTTCGCATCTGCGACCTGTTGCCCATCGCGCGCATTCTATCAATACATTTCGTGAAGCGGTAGAGGGATAGGAGGATCTTCTTTAAGTTTCGTGAAGATCCCGCCGCTATCGTGGTTTATGAGAACGCGCACACCAGATGTTCGCCTGGTACCGTCTACTATATAGTCTGAGAAGTCGCTCAAGCCTGGCACCAGGGGTCGGCGGGACCCGTCGGCGAGATGGGATAGTATATGTTCCGCCCCCACGCCGGTCGTGGGCTTCGGCATGGACAGAGGTGTTGGAGAGCGAGTGCAGAGCTCGCTCTCCAGCGGTATTGGGAACGTTGGTTCTCGCCTGTAGAATCGGAGGGTCTGACGCTTGAGCACGGAGACCAGAGAGTTGAAAGGAACCCAGTCGCGCGCTTCCGCGCTCGCAGCCAGGAACCTCAAGAAGAGCTACGACGGCTTCGAGGCCGTAAAAGGCGTGGACTTCCAGGTGCGCAGGGGCGAGTGCTACGGGTTCCTCGGGCCCAACGGGGCGGGGAAGACCACGACCATGAAGATGATCTACGGCGCGGTGATTCCCACGAGCGGGGATCTTCAGGTCGCCGGCCTGGATGTCAGGAGGTCGGAGCGGGAGATCAAGCGCCTCATCGGGGTAGTCCCGCAGGAGAACAACCTGGACGACGAGCTGCAGGTAAAGGAGAACCTGCTCGTCTATGGCAGGTACTACGACCTTCCGCGCAAGCTCGCTCTACAGCGAGCCGACGAGTTGCTCGACTTCGTGCAGCTCACGGAGAAGGCCGGCTCGAAGGTCGAACAGCTCTCTGGGGGGATGAAACGGCGGCTCTTGATCGCGTTCACTGTGACGAACAACACCGAGATTGTGGTCCTCGACGAGCCGACGACAGGGCTCGACCCTCAGGCGCGTCACCTCGTGTGGGAGAGGTTGCGCGCGTTGACGGCAGAGGGCAAGACCCTGCTGCTCACCACCCACTACATGGAGGAGGCGGCCAGGCTCTGCGACAGGCTGGTCATAATGGAGGGAGGGCTCATCATAGCCGAGGGGTCTCCGAAAGAGCTGATCGAGGAGCACGTAAGCCCGCAGGTTCTCGAGTTCAGGGCGAAGCCGGAAGACCTCGAGAGGCTCTGCCCTATCGTCGAGGGTCCAGCCGACGCCGTCGAGCGCAGCGGCGAGGCTCTGCTCGTCTTCACCTCTGACGCAGAGGATCTCTTGGAGGAAGTGCGCACCTCTGGGATCGCGGTCGAGAACACCGTCTACCGGCAGGCCGGGCTCGAGGATGTCTTCTTGCGGCTCACCGGAAGGAGGCTGATAGAGTAGTGGGTGCGATCAGGCTGCCCTCGCCGCGCGGGTCGTTCCGGGTCTGGCAGCGGAACGTCACGATCTTCGGCAAGTACTGGAAGAGTATCATGGCCCCCAACTTCGTCGAGCCCCTGCTTTATCTTGCGGCGCTGGGGTTGGGACTCGGGGCGTTTATCCAGCGGGGCGGCATAGACGGTCAGAGCTACATCCAGTACATTGCCCCCGGGTTGCTGGCGAGCAACGCCATGTTCGCTGCCTCTTTCGAGAGCACCTTCAACACCTTCGTCAAGCTCAAGATAGACAGGATCTATGACGCCATCATAACGACGCCGGTCAACGCCGAGGACGTCGTCGCCGGCGAGTACCTGTGGGCGGGGACACGCGCTACCCTCTATGGCACGGGCTTCCTCGCCGTGCTCACCATACTCGGGTTCGCCTTCGAGGAGCCGCTCGTTACGTCGTGGTGGGCGCTTTTCATACCGCCGATGCTGCTCGTCATTGGAATAATGTTCAGCGTCATGGGGACGCTCTTTACGAGCCTGATCGAGCGCATAGACCTCTACTCCTACTACTTCACACTGGTCGTCACGCCGCTCTTCCTATTCAGCGGCATCTTCTTCCCGGTAAAGAACTTCCCCGCGCCCGTACCCCAGGTCGCCTGGTTCACCCCGCTCTACCACGCTGTCAACGTCTGCAGGGAGCTCGCAACGGGTCCATCGCCCGCCGTGCTGGTCGACGTGGCGTGGATCGTCGTCTTCACCCTGGTTCTGGCTCTGATTCCGGTCCAGATCATGCGGCGGCGGCTCATCGGCTGACGCCGGAGGTCCAGGTTCTGGTAGGATGAGCTACAAAATGAAGGCCGAACAGTTCACCGTGCGTCTCGCGGAGCCGGATGAAGATCCGGCGATAGCCGCGCTCGTGGTCGAGGGCTTTCTGGACAAGTTCCGCCCCGTCTTTGGGAGGCGGATGGACAGGTCGGTCAAGGTAATGGAGAAGTGGATCAGGCTCGAGCACGCCTCTGGCGGGGTCTCCTCCCTCGTGATAGAGGGCTACTCCGCGGGCGAGCTCGCGGGTAGCGTGGGCCTCCGGACCGCCGAGTCGCGGGAGGACATCCTCGCCCGCGGCCTCTGGCGAACCCTGAGCCGCAACCTTGGCCTCCCGCGCGCGGTCTGGGCGACAACCCTGCTCTCGTATCCCCGCTACTCTTCGACCTCGTCGGAGGCCTACGTCGAACGCCTGGTCATCTCCCCCGACTTCCGGCGCAAGGGAATGGCCCGCCGCCTGCTCGTGGCAGCAGAGGATCTGGCCAGGGACGCAGGGAAGGAGACCATCGGCCTCCACGTGAGTGGAAACAACCTGCCCGCTCTCCGCCTCTACGAGGATGAAGGTTACGAGGAGGTCTCGAGGCAGCGCTCCCTTCTGACAGGCTACTTCTTGAACATAAGGGACTGGCTGTACTTGAGAAAAACGCTCTGAGGCGCATTACGGAAGCCCATGCTTCCGTAATGCGCGCTAGTCAGCTACTCGGCACGCTCGAGCCTAATCTAGGCTCTCGCTTATAGCCATCAGCAAGATCCGCGCACACCGAGGTTCGGGTGCAGTCCGTCAGGTACCCACGTCCGCAGCGAGCCTCTGCGCAAGGGGCTACTGGAAGCGAGGAGGAGACTCTTGGTCGCCGGAGCCGCCTTCCCGATTCTCGGAGGGACCTGTCCGGGGTCGCTCGCGAGGAAGGAACTCGTCAGGAGCATCGGGCCAGTCGAAGAGATCCTGCGGCAGCTCGGGTATGACATCCTCATCCAATGGCTCGCGCCGCTCGCGGCTCCGCGCCCGTCTGCTGTCGTCATCGGCGCCATCATCGAGTGACAGGTCGGTGATACCCCGCTCGGATTTCCGATTCCTTGCTGGATACCTGTCCCCTTGCTTGCGAACGATGTTGGGCGGCTCGTAGGACCTTCCGGTTCCACTATCCGCCGCCGGCTCTCTCGTCTCCTCCGATGTCCCTGCTAGATGGGTGCTCGAAGACGGCACGTCTTCGGGCTCCTCTTCGCGAGGGGCGCCGTCATCGACTGCGTACAGCTCCTCCTGTGCGGTCTCGGAAGCGGCCTCGACGTAATCCAGGTAGCGGTTGTCCCCGGTTAGAAAAGCAAGTATCTGAGCGTTGAATTCGGCCGTGCGTTCTATCATAGGAAGGTGCCCGCACTCATCTAGCAGGCAGACCTCCGCCTGGTCCGCGCTCCTTGCCCAGGCGCCGACGGACTGGGGGTCTACGATCTGGTCTTCCTCCCCCGCGATAAGCAGTACAGGGGTCTTGATGATCCTGGCCTGGCGCGCGAGCCTCCCGCGCGAGATCTCGCGCCGCGCGACGCCAAGGGTCTTGCCGACAGCCGCCGGCGTCGAGCGGCCAGCGTCCTCGACAACCTCATCGCTAAGGCTACCAGGGTCCGCGACGAAGGGCTGCATCCACAGCTTGCGCACGGGCCGCACGAAGCGCCCAAGGGTGTAGAAAATGGGGCCGAGGACCGGCAAGGTGGCGAGCCAGAGGGGCGTGGGAAGGTCGATCTGGTCCTCGTCGGCCGGGGTCGCGACGAGGACGAGGCGTCCGACCACGT
>Ga0126312_10000199_pt1 | contig 31008 bp, 36 predicted proteins | sample Plot104A_FD_92537 | JGI IMG/M metagenome (GOLD analysis project Ga0126312, IMG submission 92537) | Serpentine soil microbial communities from UC McLaughlin Reserve, CA, USA - Plot104A | ecosystem: Environmental > Terrestrial > Soil > Grasslands | place: USA: UC McLaughlin Reserve, Lake County... | reverse complement strand
GGCGACGTCGGCGGGGTCGACCATCCGGCCGGCCGGCGTCCTCCTCTGCGCCATCGCGAGCATCTCCGCGCGGTTCGGGAAATGGTCGAGCGCTCCCGTCTCGACGACGCCGGCCGAGACGGCGTTGACGCGGATCCCGCGCGGCGCGAGCTCCACGGCGAGGTAGCGCACGAGCGCCTCGAGCGCAGCCTTCGAGGTGCCCACGAGCACGTAGTTCTCGAGCACGCGTGTCGATCCGAGGCTGGAGATCGCGATGATCGACGACCCCTCGGGCATCGCCGGGGCCGCGGCGCGCGCCAGCGAGAGGAGCGCCTTCGCGTTGGCGTTCATCGTCCACTCCCAGTGCTTGTCCTCCGTCTCGAGCGCGGAGCGGATCACGCCCGTTGCCGCTGCATGGACGACCGCGTTCCACGGGCCCGCTTCGCCAACCTCCCGGAGCACGCGCTCCGACGACACGTTGCCGCGAACGAGGACCGGCTCGGCCCCGGCGGCGCTCAGCTCCTCGGCGGTCTCCTCCGCGGCGCGATCGTTGCGGAGATAGCCGATCGCCACGCGGCGCGCACCCCGCTCCGCGAACCGAAGCGCGATCGCCTTGCCGATCCCGCGCGAGCCGCCCGTCACGAGGACGGACGCGCCCTTCATCTGTTGCGAGGAAGCGGATCGCTCGCCGTTGCGGAGCTCGGGATCTTGTCCCAGCCGAGGCCCTGGTCGCGCGGCTCCGGGGGCAGGTCCTCCGCTTTCGTCGAGGCGTAGCCGAGCCGGTCCAGGAGCTCCATCTTCTGCTCGCCGTAACGCCGGACCGGATGATCGTCGGGCAGGCCGTCGATCAGCTCGCGGACCCGCGCACGGAGCTGGTACGCGAAGTGCGGCGTTGCGGGTCCTACCAGGGCATCGATGTCGTCCTTCGTGGGCTCTCGCTCCATGCGCGGAAACCTAACGACCGGCGCGCCGGTAGGCATGTACCACGATCGACCCATACTGCCGGTGCTCCGCGAGATCCCACACGAGCTTGTCGTCCAGCTCCAGGAAGACCTTCTTCCCGGTGCCGAGGATGACCGGGAAGATCATCAGGTGAAGGTCGTCGAGGAGGTCGTGCTCGAGGAGGCCGTGGACGAGCATCGAGCTTCCGTGAACGACGATGTTCCCGTCGAACTCGTCGTTGAGTTGCCGGACCGAGTCGGGGAAGCCGCCGTCGAGGACGGTCGTGTTGTTCCACTCGGGGCGCTCGAGCGTGCTCGACACCACGTACTTCGGCATCGAGTTGAACTTGTCAGCGAACCCCTGCTCGTCGGTCCGCTCGGGCCAGGCCGCGGCGAAGCCCTCGTACGTGACCCGCCCGAGCAGCAATGCATCGCTGTCCTGGAGCTCCTCGAGTTTGTACTCGTACTGGCCCTCGTCCGGGAACTCGAACGTCCAGTTGGTGTGGCGGTAGCCCTCCTCGCCGCCGGGAGCCTCCATCACGCCGTCGATCGACACGAACTCGGTTGCGACCATCCTTCCCATCTCACGCTCCCTTCGTATTGGTTGTGATTGAAGACGACGCCGCTTGCGCAGAATCATCGGTGTGAGGCGGCTGACCGCGGCGGAAGTGATGCTGCTGGTCACCGTCTCGATCTGGGCGTTCAACTTCACGGTGACCCGCTACGCCCTCACGCATGGGTTCGAGCCGCTCGCCTATTCGGCTACGCGCTTCGTAACGGCTGCGATTGTCGTCTCCGGCATCACCTACGGGTTGGAGCATTCACTCCGCTTCGAGCCGCGGCACGCTCTGGTGCTCGCGGCGGCCGCGCTCGTCGGCATCTACATCAACCAGATCACCTTCGTCTACGCCGTCGACCTGACGAACGCCTCGACCGTCGCGCTGATCTTCGGGAGCCTGCCGATCCTCACCGCGGTGTTCGCGTATCTCGTGCGGGTCGAGCAGCTGCATCGACGCTTCTGGATCGCCGCCGCGATCTCGTTCCTCGGCGTCATCCTGGTGGCTGCGGGCTCAGGCGGTGGCTTCTCCGGCAACGTCACCGGCGATCTCCTCGCGCTGATCGCCACAGCAACGTGGGGCGTCTACTCCGTCGCGATCGTCCCACTGCTGAGGCGCTACTCCGTATGGCGGATCAGTGCGGGAGCCTTGGCGGTCGCTGCCCTGCCGTTGGTGCTGACGGCGATACCGCAGCTGGCGCGGCAGGACTGGGATCTCGAGCCGCTCGTCTGGGCGGCGCTCGTCTTCGCGGTGCTCGGGCCGCTCGTGCTCACCAACGTCCTCTGGTTCACGGCGATCGAGCGGGTCGGCCCCTCGCGGGCGACGCTCGTTACGAACCTGCAGCCGTTTCTCGCAGCGCTCTTCGCCGTCGCGCTTCTCTCCGAGGAGCTGACGTGGCTGCAGGTCGCGGGCGGAGTCGCCATCGGGGTCTCGCTGTTGCTCGCGCGCCGTCGCCCCGCTCTCGAATCGGCCTAAGATGCGAGCGATGAGCGCGACCGACTTCATGCCCTTGAGCGGCTGGGATCACGTGGAGCTATGGGTCGGGAACGCGAAGCAGGCGGCGTACTACTACGAGCACGCGATGGGCTTTACGCGTACTGCGTACGCAGGCCCGGAGACGGGCGTCCGCGATCGCGCGTCGTACGTGCTCGAGCAAGGCGACATCCGGTTCGTGGTCACGAGCGGCCTCCGCGCCGACAGCGAGGTGACACAGTTCGCGTGCCGTCACGGTGACGGGGCGAAGGTCATCGCGCTGCGCGTGCCGAGCGCCGCCGAGGCGTACCGCCAGGCCGTGCAGCGCGGCGCGCGCGGCGTGCGGGAGCCGGAGTGGGTCGAGGACGAGTTCGGCCGCGTCGAGCTCGCGTCGATCGGCACCTACGGCGACGTCGTCCACACGTTCGTGAACCGTGACGACTACGCCGGCGCATACCTCCCGGGCTATCGGCCGGCCGCCGACAACGGTCAGGCGGGGACGGGCGTCGGCCTGATCGCACTCGACCACGTCGTCGGCAATGTCGAGCTCGGTCGGATGGACGTCTGGGTCGGCTTCTACGAGCGCGTCTTCGGGATGACGAACATCGTTCATTTCGGCGACGACCAGATCCAGACCGAGTACTCCGCTCTGATGTCCAAGGTGATGTCGGACGGGAGCGGGAAGATCAAGTTCCCGATCAACGAGCCCGCGGAGGGCAAGCGGAAGAGCCAGATCGAGGAGTACCTCGAGTTCAACCACGGGCCGGGCGTGCAGCACATCGCGATGCAGAGCGAGGACATCGTCCGCACCGTCGAGGCGCTGAAGGAGCGCGGTGTCGTCTTCCTCGACACGCCGGAGACGTACTACGAAGAGGTCGAGGAGCGGGTCGGGGAGATAACCGAGGACTACGCCGACCTGGAGCGGCTGCGCATCCTCGCCGACCGCGACGAGGACGGGTACCTGCTCCAAATCTTCACCAAGACCGCCCAGGACCGGCCGACGGTCTTCTTCGAGGTGATCGAGCGGCACGGCGCGACGACGTTCGGCGAGGGCAACTTCAAGGCGCTCTTCGAGTCGATCGAGCGCGAGCAGGCCCTGCGCGGGAACCTCTGAGCTTTTCGCTGACAGACCTTCTCGAGGCGCCGTCGCGGCAGAGCAGCTCGCTCGAGGAGACCGCGCACCGGCCGTGGCCGCTTCCCGACCGCTCGTGGGTGATGGGCCAGACGTGGGAAGACCTCCTCTTTGCGCACTGGCGGGCGGCGCCGGAATCACTGCGCGCGCTCCTACCCGACGGCCTCGAGCTCGATCTCTACGAAGGGGAGGCGTGGTTCGGGGTGACGCCGTTCCGATTGTCAGGCCTGCGTGCCCGAGGGCTGCCGCCCCTGCCGATGCTCTCATCGTTCCTGGAGCTCAATGCCCGGACCTACGTCACCGCGGGCGGAAAGCCGGGTATCTGGTTCTTCAGCCTCGATGCGTCGAGCGAGCTCGCGGTTGAGGGGGCCCGGCGGACCTACAAGCTGCCCTACTACCGCGCGACCATGCAGGCCGGGTGGCGGGACGGCTGGCTCGCGTACGAGAGCCGGCGGCGCGATGCTCGCGGCGAGTCTGCCGCGTTCAGTGGGCGCTACCGCGCGATCGGCGAGCGGATCGACGCCGATCCCCGCTCGCTTGCGCACTTCCTGACGGAGCGCTACTGCCAATACGCCGTCAACGAGGGTGTCCTGAAGCGGGCCGAGATCCACCATCGGCCGTGGCCGCTGCAGTCAGCCGAGGCCGAGATCGACGAGGACACGATGCCGCCCGCCGGCGTCGAGTTGCTGGACGACGACCCGCTGCTCCACTTCGCAGCGCGCCAGGACACGGTGATCTGGCCGCTCGAAGATGCTTGACGCTGTCGTCGTCGGCTCCGGCCCGAACGGCCTTGCGGCGGGCATCACGCTCGCCCGCGCGGGTGCGTCGGTGCTCGTTGTCGAGGCGAATGAGACGGTAGGCGGTGGTGTCCGGTCGGCGCAGCTGACGCTCCCCGGCTTCGTCCACGACATCTGCTCCGCGATCCACCCGCTCGCGAAGGCATCGCCGTGCTTTGCGGAGCTGCCGCTGGCCGAGCACGGGCTCGAGTTCGTCGAGCCGCCCGCGCCGCTGGCACACCCACTGGACAACGGGACGGCCGTCGTGCTCGAGCGATCGGTGGAGGAGACGGCAGCCGGGCTCGGGCCCGACGCCGACGAGTACCGCAAGCTGATGACGCCGCTGGTCGAGGGCGCGGACCGGCTGCAGCCGTTCCTGCTCGGATACCGGCCGGTTCCGCGCCGGCCGATCTTCACCGCGCGCTTCGGCCTCAGGGCGCTCCGCTCCGCAGTCGGCTTTGCGAACCGGTTCGAGGGGGAGCGGGCTAAGGCGCTGTTCGCCGGCCTCGCGGCGCACTCGATCCAGGACCTCCGCCGCTCGCCCACCGCGTCCTTCGGGCTCGTGCTGGCGCTCTTCGGCCATGCCCACGGCTGGCCAATCGTTCGCGGAGGCTCGCAGCAGCTCGCCGACGCGCTGGCGTCCTACCTCCAGTCACTGGGCGGGCGGATCGAGCTCGGCCGACATGTCGAATCGATCGACGAGCTGCCGAAGGCCCGCGTGATCATGCTCGACGTGACGCCGAAGCAGTTGATTCGGCTGGCCGCGCACCGGCTCCCATGGCGCTACCTGCGCGCGCTACGGCGCTATCGCTATGGCCCAGGCGTGTTCAAGGTCGACTGGGCGCTGGACGGGCCTGTCCCGTGGGCGGCCCGCGGTTGCGACCGCGCCGGCACCATTCACATTGGAGGGACGCTCGAGGAGATCGCCGGGTCGGAGGCGGCGAACGCTCGGGGCGAGCTCGCGGAGCGCCCGTTCGTGCTCGCTGCGCAGCAGAGTCGGTTCGACGGGACGCGCGCTCCCGACCGCAAGCACGCACTGTGGGCCTACTGCCACGTGCCGAATGGATCCGCAGTGGACATGACCGAGCGGATCGAGGCGCAGGTGGAGCGTTTCGCCCCCGGCTTCCGCGACCTGATCGTCGGCCGCAGCGCGTGGGGGCCGGCGGAGGTCGAGCGCCACAACGAGAACTACGTCGGCGGCGACATCAACGGCGGCGTTCAGGATCTCCGTCAGCTGTACACGCGCCCGGTCATCCGGCTGAACCCCTACTCGACGCCCCGCGACGGCCTCTACATCTGCTCCTCGGCGACACCGCCTGGGGGCGGCGTCCACGGGATGTGCGGGTACTGGGCTGCAAGGTCGGCGCTCGAGAGGCTTTCGTGACACCGCAGCGGCGTACCGCATTGATCTCGGTGCTCGCCGCGCTGCTGCTGATCGCGGTCAAGCTGGCCACCGGCCTCGCGAGCGGGAGCCTCGGGCTCGTCTCCGAGGCGGTGCACTCGGGGACCGACCTCGTCGCCGCGCTGCTGACGTTCTTCGCTCTCGGCGTCGCGGGGCGGCCGGCTGACCTCGGACATCCATACGGCCATGGCAAGGCCGAGCATCTTGCCGCGCTCGCCGAGGCCGCGATCCTCGCCGTCGCCAGTCTGTTCATCTCGTACCGAGCCATCTCGATCCTCTTCGGCTCCGCGGAGTCGGACGTGCGCGCCACGTGGTACGCGTTCGCCGCGATCGCGCTCGTGATCGCGATCGACGCCAGCCGCACCCTCGTTTCGCTGCGCGCCTCGCAGCGGTACCGCAGTGCGGCGCTTCAAGCGAATGCACTCCACTTCGGAAGCGATTTCGCGGGGTCCGTGGCCGTGCTGCTCGGGCTCTCGTTCGTCGCAGCGGGCTACCCCGGCGCCGACTCCGTCGCGGCTCTGTTCGTCGCCGTCCTCGTCTTGCTGGCAGCAGCGCGGCTCATGCGGAGCAACGTCGACGTGCTGATGGACCTTGCGCCAGCAGACGCAGATGCCGCCGCCCGTGCCGCCATCGAAGGCGTCGATCCGCCCGTCGAGCTGCGGCGCCTTCGGCTCCGCCGCTCGGCCGGCCGCCACTTCGCCGACGTCGTGATCGGCGTGCCGCCGGGTGCGGCCGTCGGGCAGGGGCATGCCGCCGCCGACCAGGTCGAGCGGGCGGTGCAGGAGGCCCTGCCCGAGAGTGACGTCGTCGTGCACGTCGAGCCGGGTGCCGTCGAGGCGGTCCAGGAGCAGGTGCACGCGGCGGCGCTCGCGGTGCCGCGCGTCCGGGAGGTCCACAACGTGCGGGTCGTGACCGTCGACGGTGGGATCGAGGTCGGCCTGCACCTGAAGCTGCCGGGCGAGCTCTCGCTCGAGCACGCGCATGCCGTCGCCTCGGAGGTCGAGGACGCGATCTCGGCTGCACTACCGGGCGTCGTGGCCGTGCAGACGCACCTCGAGCCGCTGCGTGAAGCCGCCGCCGGCGAGCGCACGGCCCCGCCGGACGAGCGGCGCGTCATCTCCGTCGTGCGCGAGCTGACCGGCGAGCCGCCGCGGGAAGTCCGACTCGTCCGCACCGACGAGGGGCTGCTCGTCTTCGTGACGCTCCACGTCGCGGCCGAGCAGACGCTCCTCGAGGCGCACGCGCTCGCGAGCGACGTCGAGGAGCGGATCCGCGAGTGGCTGCCGGAGATTGCCGACGTAGTGGTGCACACCGAGCCGTGAGGTTGTGCATGTTCAGACGGGCCGGCAGCGACATGATCCGCGGCTGGCCGGGACGCATCGACGGAGAGCGCGTCGTCCAGCTCGCGGCCCAGACGCTCCAGTCGTTCTTCACCGGCGGCGGAAAGGTCCGTGATCACGCGGAGTTCACACTCGGCGAGGTCGAGCTGCTCGCGCCCGTGTTCAAGCCGCCCTCGGTGCGCGACTTCTACGCCTTCGAGCAGCACGTGAAGACGGCTCGAGTCTCCCGCGGGCTCGACGTGCCCGAGGAGTGGTACCGACAGCCCGTCTTCTACTTCTCGAACCCCAACGCGATCTACGGCCCCGACGAGGAGGTTCCGTACCCGGAAGGCAGCGAGGAGCTGGACTACGAGCTCGAGGTCGCGGCGATCATCGGCGCCGACCAAGCCATCGGCGGCTTCACCGTCATGAACGACTGGTCCGCGCGCGACCTGCAGCGCAACGAGATGAAGGTCGGCCTCGGGCCCGCGAAGGGCAAGGACTTCGCGACGAGCCTCGGACCGGTCGTCGTCACGCCGGACGAGTTCGATGGCTCGACGGCAGCGATGGTCGGGCGCGTGAACGGCGAGGAGCGCTCCCGCGGCGAACTCGGCGACATGCACTTTTCATGGGACGCGCTCGTCGCCCAGGCCGCACGCAACACGGAGCTCTGCCCCGGCGACGTCCTCGGCTCTGGCACCGTCGGCACCGGCTGCATCCTCGAGCACGGCGACGGCCGCTGGCTGCAGCCGGGGGACGTGGTCGAGCTCGAGGTCGAGGGGATCGGCGTGCTGAGAAACCGCGTCGGCCCCCGCTAGAGATCTTTGCCGGCAAAAGCAGCGAGCGTCACTGCGAGCACCGCGAGGAAGTAGGCGGTCGCAAAGACCGGCAGGTTGGCGCCGCCGGCCCCGGAGCCTCCGAACGGGCCCGAGCTGGATAGCGAGGCCGGTGAGGCCGCGGCTCTCGGCGGTGATGCATTAGAGGGCGTCCTGTAGAGGGCCTCGAAGGGGAGCGCCCACGACGTCCCGTCGGCGACGGTCTGCAGCGTCTCGGAACCGAGCGCCTCGCCGATCTGCCCGAGCAGGCCCGCGACCAGGCCGGCACCGAAGACCGTGAAGATCGCGATCCCGTTCGCCGTTGCCGACAGGAAGACCGAGCCGAGCAGGCCGAGGGTGGCGATCACGAGCACCCCCGCGGCGCGGTCAGCCCGCACGCGATCTTGACGAGCGTCGACTTCCCGGCGCCGTTCGGCCCGAGCAGGCCGACAAGCTCGCCCGGCTGCACCTCGAGGCTCACCTCGTCGAGCGCCGGAACGCGGCCGTAGCGCTTCGGAGGTTCTGCGCGCGGAGGGCCGGGACCATCGCGCGAGTCTACGAGCGGGGGCGCGCTAACCTTCAGCCATGCCGACCTATCAGGCTCGCGGCGAGGTCCCGCGCAAGCGCCACATCCAGTTTCGGGACAACGGGACGCTCCTGACCGAAGAGGTCATGGGCCTCGAGGGGTTCACAGGGAACGAGTCGATCCTGTACCACCTCACCTCCCCCTGCCGGGTGAAGGAGCTCGGTGACTTCGAGGCGATCGAGCGCAAGGAGTGGGTGCCAGACGCGCATGCGCACCGCCACTTCAAGACGATCGGGATCGAGCCCGACGGCGACGAGGTCTCGGGCCGGAAGCTCCTGATGTGGAACAACGACGTCGAGATCTCGCTCGTGCGCCCCGCCGAGTCGATGGACTACTTCTTCAGAAACGGCGAGGGCGACGAGGTCTACTTCGTCCACGAGGGCTCCGGCACGCTCCACACGACCTTCGGGGACCTCCCCTACCGGGGCGGCGACTACGTTGTCATCCCCCGCGGGACGACGTACAAGTTCGAGCCCTCAGGGCCGCAGCGCTACCTGCTCTTCGAGACGCCCGGTTTGATCGAGATTCCGAAGCGCTACCGGAACGAGTACGGGCAGCTGATGGAGCACGCGCCGTTCTACCACCGCGACATCCACCCGCCGACGGAGCTGAAGACGTATCGCGAGCGCGGCGAGTTCCAGCTCAAGATCCGCGTCCGGGACGGCTATCAGGACTACGTGATCGACTACCACCCCTTCGACGTCGTCGGGTGGGACGGCTACCTCTACCCGTGGACGTTCAACATCAACGACTTCGAGCCGATCACGGGGCGGATCCACATGCCGCCGCCGTCACACCAGACCTTCGCCGGCCCCAACTTCGTCATCTGCTCGTTCTGCCCGCGGAAGCTGGACTTCGACCCGCTGGCGATCCCGATTCCCTACCACCACTCGAACCTCCAGAGCGAGGAGATGATCTATTACGTCGACGGCAACTTCTCGTCGCGGAAGGGCATCGAAATCGGGTCGGTCACGCTTCATCCGTCCGGGATCCCGCACGGACCGCAACCGGGTCTGGCGGAGAAGTCGATCGGGATGGCGGAGACGCACGAGCTGGCCGTCATGTGCGACACGTTCCACCCGCTCAGGCTGACGAAGCTCGCACGGGACCTCGACGACGGGCAGTACGCCTACTCCTGGTACACCGAGGACGGCGTACCGGCGTCCTACGACGCCGATCCGGCAGGCGCGACGTCACATCTCTAGCTTCGCGGGGTCCGTCGGGCCGCCGTGGGTGAGCAGCAGGCGGCGAGGTCGTCGCCGGAGCAACTCCTGAACGGCAGCCCTCGCCGGCTCGATCGTCTCGCTGCGCCGCACCCACGTGGGCGGGCACATCACGGCGGCGTCACCGTGGCCGAGGATTGTGTCGCCCACGACGACGGAGCTGTCGCCGGGTAGCCAGTATGCGACCTCTTCGATGCGGCGCATGTGGACCGCCTCGACCCCACCCGGCAGCTCGTCGCCGATGTTGAAGGTCTTCGTGACGGGCGTCCGCTCGGCGACCCAGTCAGCGGCCGGTTCGTGCGCCCACGTGGCTGAGCCCTCATAGCGCTCGAGGATCGCCGGCGCGCTCCGGCCGTGCCAGAGGATGGTCACCAGGATCGCCGGCGCGCCGTGGCGCTCGACGAGCGAGTCGAGTCCGTCCCAGTCCTCGACCAGCGGGTCGAAGAGGACGAGCCCGTCGGCAGCGAGGGCATACGACGAGACGATTTGCTCCCAGCCTTCGCCCCCCTCGAGGTCCTCTGGCTTCCACTCGGGATGAGGCGCGCTCCACCACCACAGGCCTGGCGAGAGCTCGCGCACGGTCATAGCTCCAGGGCGGCCGAGTCCATCGGGCCGCCGTGCGTGAGCAGGAGGCGCTCGGGTCGCCGCGCGAGCGCACGCTCGACGGATCCGCGCTGCTTCTCGAGGGTCTCTTTCTTGCGCAGCCAGCTGCGCGGGCAGAGCCTGGCTCCGTCGTCGTCACCGATGACCGAGTCACCGAGGAGGAGGGCGCGGTGCTGGGGCAGGAAGAACGCGGCTTCGTTCATGTGGTGCATGGTGATGGCTTCGACGCGCCCCGGCAGCACGTCGCCGCCGTTGAAGGTGTTCGTGTGCGGCACGCGTTTCGCCATGCCCTTGAGAGCGGGCTTATGCGCCCACAGCGTCGAGCCCTCGTAGCGGTCGAGGATCTCACGTGAGCTGCGCACGTGCCAGTAGACGCTGATCAGAATCGCCGGCGCGCCGTGGTGGGCCACGTCGTCGTCGAGCGCTTCCCAGAAGGAATCGGGGTTGTCGCCCGGTACGAGCGGGTCGAAGAGGACGAGGGCGTCATCCTCGACGAGCGCGTACGACGAGACCTCCTGGTTCCACTCGGGGTGGTGCGCGGTCCACCACCACAGCTGTGGGCCGATCTGCTCCACGCCCGCGACAACGTAGCGTGGGGCCGTGGCCTTCCTCGCCGTCCCAGAACCCTTCGACTTCGAGCACACGACCGAGCGGTTCCGGGTGTTTGCTCCCGACCTCGCGACACTGTGGCACGAAGGCGGCATCCACCGCGTCGTCGGCGGCCGCGAGGTGCGGATCGAGCCGGCGCCCGGCGGCGTCGACGTCGAGCCGCTCGACGACGAGACCGAGGCCGTCGCACTCGCGCTCCTCGGCGCCGAGTTCGACCTCGACACCTTCAAACCGGCCGACCCCGTCGTCGCCGCACTCGCCCGACGGCTGCGGGGCTTTCGCCCGCCGCTCTCCCCCGATCCCTTCGAGATGCTCGTCGGCGCGATCTCGGCGCAGCAGATCTCCCTCCGCGCGGCTCTCGCCGTGCGGAACCGCCTCGTCGAGCGCTTCGGGAGGCGCGGGGAGCTCGCCTACGCGTTCCCGGCCGCCGAGCGCGTCGCAACCGCCTCGCGCGACGGGCTGACGAGCCTCGGCTTCTCCGGCAGGAAGGCCGACTACATCCTCGCCCTCGCGCGCTCCGACCTCGACTATGCGGCGCTCGCGGCGCTGCCCGACGACGAGGTGAAAGCGACGCTCGTACGGCTTCCCGGGATTGGCGAGTGGACGGCCGACTGGTTCCTCGCCCGCCACCTCGCGCGACGCCGAGCCTGGCCCGCGGGCGATCTCGCGCTGCGCAAGGTGGTCTCGTCCTTTTATGGTGACGCCCGTCCGCTGACGACGCCGGAGGTGCGAGAGATCGGCGACCACTTCGACCCAGACCAGAACCTGACCGCCCACTACCTACTCCTCGGGGCCCGGCTCCCCGGATGAACGTGAAGCGCGAAGGCGAGTCCTACGTCGCTGAGGAGAACGGCACGGTGCTCGGCTCAGCACGCGTCGCGCCCGGCGGCGGGGTCGTGCTCGAGCTCGGGGATCCGCGCGAGGGCGTCGCGCTTGCGCTGCTGCGCGCCGTCGCTGCGGCTCAGGCCGATTCCGGCGATACGGAGGAGCGGTCGACCTCGCATGGGTCCGTGCATCTGCAGACCGATGATCAGGCGGCCGTCGTGCAGCTCGTCTCGCGGCTCGTGCCGCGGGTCTTCCACTCCGCAGCGACGGTCGTCTCCGTCCCGCGGAACGGCTGGATCACGGTGTACGACATGGTGATCGACCGCGACCCACATCAGCTCGCTCGCCTGGGCCGCGAGCTCTCGAACGCCTCGGGTCTCGTCGTCTTCGCGATCGGCGTCGAGGAGGCGAAGGTGGTGCACTACATCGCCTTCGAACGGGGTCGGATGCTCGACGAGTATGTCTCGGTACCGGAGTTTCGGGCGCCGCTGCCGCCTGGTGACGCGATCGCGCTCCGCGCCAACCCGACCGTCGTCGCCAGGCTGACGGGCGCACAGGCCGGGGAGATCCGGGCCGTCGCGCGCACGGCGGCGTCCCCCGACGAGTTGCCGCCCGCAGACCTGCTCCTGCGCGAGCTCTCGCTTGCGATCGGGATCGAGGGGACGCACGTGCGCTTCGACGAGGCCCGTTACCTTCCGGGGGCCGTGATCGTCGACCACGAATGAAGGTCCTCCTCCTGCACGCCTTTCCGCTCGACGAGCGGATGTGGGACCAGCAGCTCGACGCACTCCGCGAGCAGGACGTCGAGACTCCCAACCTCTACGACCTTCCCGGCAACTCGGTCGACGGCTGGGCCGAGCAGCTTGTCGCCCGCATCGAGGGCGAGCTGGCCGTCGTCGGCGCTTCCCTCGGCGGTTACGTCGCCCTCTCCATGGCACGCCGTGCGCGCGATCGCGTTCGCGGTTTGCTGCTCGCCGGGGCGCGCGCCGCTGCCGACACACCCGAACGCCGCGCCGCCCGCGATGACGCGATCCGCGTCCTCCGCAAGGACGGGGTCGAGGCGTGGGCGCCGGCCGCGCCGGCGCCGCCGCCGCCCGAGCGCACGGCCGACGAGCTCGTCCGAACGGTGGAGGCCCTGCGGGACCGGACGGATGCCAGCGACGTCGTCCGGGCCTTCCGGGGGCCGCTGTGGGTCGCAGTGGGCGAGAAGGATCCCTACTTGCCGGTCGACGAGGCGCGTGAGCTCGTCGCGGCTGCCCCGAACGGGCGGCTCGAGCTCTTCGAGGGCGTCGGGCATTTCCCGAACCTCGAGCAGCCGGACCGGTTCAACGCGCTGCTGCGGGAGTTCCTCAGCGCACTCTGACCCCGACCTCGCCGAGCTCGGCGAGGTCGGCCACGACATCGTCGCCCTGTGCGATGGGAACCTGCACGATCGAGCCTGCGATGATCCGATCGCCGGGCTCGAGGCGCTCGCCGACGGCTGCAAGCAAGTCACTCGCGATCCGGGCGGTCTCGATCGCGTCGACGCGCTGCTCTCCCACACCTGCAACCTCGCCGTTGATCCTGACCTCGGCGCGGACGACCTCGGGCCGCGGCTCCTGCCGCAGCGGGCTCAGGGTGAACGCGCGGTGCCAGACGTTGCCCGCGACGATGCTCTCGAAGTCGTCGGGAGGCCGGGTGACATCGACCAGCTCGAGTGCGGCGCCGTAGCGCACCGGCCGAGCTGCGGCGCCGATCTCGATCGCGAGCTCCGCGTCGACCCGAAGCTCGCCCGCCGCCTCGGCGCGGTAGGTGCCACCCGGGCGCAGCCTCGTCGCCGTCGTCAGGTGCCCGAGGACGGGCTCAAGCTCCTCCGCGCCGTCGACGAGCCCACGGCCGATCTTCCAGCCGATCCGCTCTGCGCCTGTGGCCAGCGTCGCCCGCCACTCGAGCAGCTGCGTTCGGAGCGCAAACGCGACACGCTCGTTGACGGCTACGAGACCGGCACCTCCGCCTCCGCCAGCAGCCGGCGCAGCGACTGCGCGTTCGTCGCCGCCTGCGAGACGAAGCCGCCGTCGCCCCCCGGGCTGCGGTTGTTGTTGTTGAAGAGCACGTAGGCGTTCTCAGCCGCACCCGTCAGCTCGCGCAGCGGCTCGACCCACTCGCGCAGCTCGTCCTCCGAATAGAGGTAGTCGAAGCGCTCGGCGGCGCTCCGGCCTCGAACGTTCCAGGTCTCGGCGTTGCGGCCGTGGAAGCGTAGGTACAGGGTCGGGGAGGTCAGCGCAAGGAGCGTCGGCGGGACGTTCTTCGCCTCGACCTTCGGCGCGTCGACGACGACCAGGGACATCCCGTGCTCCTCGAGGAACGCGAGCACGTCGGAGCGAACGTCCTCTTCGTACCAGCTCGTGTGCCGGAACTCGACGTACATCTCGGCGTCGCCCATCTGCTCCCGGGCCCAGGACAGGTAGTCCAGCGACGCGGGCTTGTAGACCACGTAGGGCGGGAACTGGAACAACGTTCCGCCGAGCTTTTCCGCCGCGCGCAGCGGCTCGAGCGCCTCGCGGAAGAGGCGGAAGACCTCGGCGCGAAATTCGCGCGGCGGGCGGTCGACTCGGCCACGTTCGTCCACCGGGGCCTCGTCCCGCAGGTCGGGCGGCAGCTGCTCCTTCTTCACCGGGTGCCTCGTCATCACTCCAAACGCCTTGACGTGCATGACGAAGTCCTCGGGCGTTCGCTCGACCCAGCGCTGTGCCATCGACTCGACGGGGAGGCGGTAGTAAGTGGAATCGAGCTCGACGGTGTCGAAGTGCTCCGCGTAGTAGGCGAGCCGCTCGCCGGCCGGCAGCCCGGGCGGGTAGAAGTACTTCGAGAGCGCCTCGTCCGCCCACGAGCAGGTGCCGATCCTGATCCGCGCCGCCATCAGCGCACGATCTTCGCGGGCTTGAAGCGCTCCGAGGGTGGATAGATCGACGAAGCCGAGCAGCGGGGCGCGAGCGACGGCGTGCAGCCGGCGCCCTGCCGGACCGGCACGTGGACGCTCGCAAAGACGATCATCAGCTTGCGGATCCTGACCCTGGCCGTCATGCAGCCGCCTGGACCGGTGCGCCGCACCGCGGCCTTGCGGGAGGCGAAGACCGACCGGCCGCCGTAGTAGAGCGTCACCCGGACGCCCGGCACCGCCTGCCCTGCTTCGCGGAGACAGGCGGTGACGACGGCAACGCGCTGCTTCCCGCGCTGCCGGAGCCTCGCGCTCACAGCGAACGCCGCGGGCAAGCCGACGTACGACGTGCTCTGGGCGGCCAGCGGGTAGTTGGGCATCGCCGTGCCAGGGCTGTAGGGCACGAAGACGGCGTTCCACGCGTACGCCCCCTGCCGATCCGGGTTCGTGAAGACGTTGCCGACGGTGATGTCGGCGTACCTGAGCGGCAGGGAGCCGAGACACATCCGCATCCGCGCGGACGCGTATGCCGCTTCCGGCCCTGCCACAACGCGGTCGACGTACACCGGCAGCCGGTACTCGTGCCCGGCAAGCGTGAGGTCAATCCGCCAGACGGCGTCGTGTCTCCCCGGCGCGCATTGGTTTGACGCGTGGGCCGCCGGATCGTCGCTCCTGATCGTGCCCTGCACCGCCTCCGCGCCGAGGAACGCGATCACCGTTCCGAGCTCGGTGCCGCTCCGCTGTCCGAGCTCGAGCCTGTAGCCGCTCGGCGCGTAGACGGTCGCGATCGCCGTCTGGTCGTCCTCAGGGCTGGTGCGGATGAAGATCCTCACCGAGCCGTTGCGGCCGAGCGCCGGGCTGGTCTCGCCGACGAGCAGCGAGGGGTTGTACGCAGCAGAGGCCGTGCCGCAGAGGGTGAGCCCGAGCGCCGAGACGACGGTCAGCGTGACGAGCCGGCGCAACGCCTAGCGTCGGACGCGTCGCGTCCGCGTGGCCAGGAAGGCGGGAGCAAGCGAGGCGGCGGAGCAGCGCGGCACGAGCGTCGGGCTACAGCCGCCGGCCTGGCGCGCGGGCACCGCGGTGGCGGCGAAGACGACGAGCGGGCGCCGGATGCGAAGCCTCGAGGTCGCACACCCGCGTGCATTCGTCCGCGCCGTCGCCATCCGCTTCGCGCCCCGCACGGTGCGGCCACCGAAGAAGTTGATCCGCAGACCGCGGACGGCGCTTCCTGCCTCCTTCACGCACGAGGTGAGTACCGCGAAGGTCCTCGTGCCGCGCTTCTGGCGCCGGACCGTCATCCCGAAGGTCACGGGCAGCCGGACGATCGACGTGCTCTGGGCGGCGTTCGGTGGATTCGGGCTCGCGCTGCCGGGCGTGTACGGGACGAAGACGCTGTTCCAGGCGTAGCTGCCGCGACGAGTCGGGGAGGTGAAGACGCCTGCCACCGAGAAGGCCGCCTGCAGGAGCGAGGCGCCGCCCGGGCTTCCTTGCGGTGGTGGAACGTACGGCGAGCTGAGGCAGGCCTGGATCCGCGCGGACGCGTACGCGGCCTCGGGACCGCTCGTCACACGGTCGACGTAGACGGGCCCTCGGATCTGGCTCCCGAGAACGTTGAACTCGAGCACCCAGACGGCCTCGTGCAGTCCGGGCGCGCACGTGTTGTTCACATAGTTGGCGGGGTTGTCGACCCTGATCGCGCCGGTGACCTCCTGCGCGCGGCCGCCGAGCTGGGCGATCTTCGCCTCGCCCGTGAGCTCGCCGAGGCGCCTCCCGGGTGCCTGGCCGAGCGTGACGCCATAGCCACGCGGCACGTAGATCGTGCCGACGGCGGTGGCGTCGTCGTTCTCGCTCTGGCCGAACCCGATCACCATCTCGGTTCTCGCTCCGAGCGACGGGTTCGACTGGGAGACGACCAGCAAGGGGTTGTACGCCGCCAGGCCGGTGCCCGGCAGTGCCAGCGCGCACATCGCGGCCGCGAGGACCGCTCGCATGATCATTTCGACGGTTGGGTGGTCAGGGCGAGGGCGTAGGTGGCGGTGCGGAGGACGTCCGGTGGTTTGAAAACACATGCGTAGTAGTAGCGGCCGCCGCTCCGCTTGTTTGTAAGGGAATAGGTTTCCATCGCGCGTCCGGCGCGGTAGCCGCCGCCGAGCAGGGTGCTGCGCATCGCCAGGCGGCGGTTCTTGTAGTAGCAGCTGTGGGCGTTGGCGCGGAAGATCTCGAGGTCGACGTTCGAGCTCGGTACGAGGCGGACCTTGAGCACCCGCTGTCCGGGGACGTACACGCGGTAGACGTCGACGGGGTCCTCAGCGCGGTCTACTCGTCCTCGCAGCGCGACGCGCTCGAGGCCCGGGCGCGTCAGAGGCGCGGCGGCGTCCTTGAAGACTCCGTCGGCTTTCACCTGGTTGACGTCGTCGTTGGGCTCGAGCGGGTCGACTGCAGGCAGCGGACGCCGCAGCGCGGCGGGCAGGTTGAGGATCCCGAAGCCGGTGTCCTTGTCCCAGCCAGGGGTGCCGACGTTCCGAGCGGTCAGGAGCAGGAGCTCCGTCAGCTGCGTGACGTTCATCGCGCGCCGCGTCGCGATCCAGGCGCTCGCCGCGCTCACGATCGCGGCCGAGAAGCTTGTGCCCTCTACCTCGGCGTAACCACTCGGATCGAACCACCTCGGCGTGGCAGCCATGATCGCCTCGCCGGGGGCCGCGAGGTCGATGCCCATGCCCTCGCTCGAGAAGTAGCTCACGCGCCCCGCCGGGCCGGTCGAGCCGGCGGTGATCACGTGCGGCCAGATCGCCGGCACGCTCGGCAGGCTGTAGTGGAGGCGCATGTTGCCGGTAGCGGAGACGGGCAGGCTGCCGGCGGCGAGCCCGCGCAGCAGCTCGTCGTAGATCGCGAGGCAGGTCGGGGGGCTGAAACCCCAGCTCATGTTGATCACGCTCGGGCTATGGGAAACGGCGGCATGTACGGCCGCAACGATTGCTGCGCAGTCACCCTCGCCGGTGTCCGCGAAGCGAAGGTTCGCGTGGGGATAGAGGCCGGCGACGCCGACGCCGTCGAGCGGCGCCGCTACGACGGACGCCAACATCGTCCCGTGGTAGTCCTCCTGCGGGATCAGCTCGTGGTGGTTCAGGAAGGTGATCCGGCGGCCGGCGAACTCCGCGTGCGTGGTGTCGACGCCGTCGTCCACGATCGTCAGCGGAAAGCCTGCTGCGGGTGCGGTGATGCGGTTCGCACCGATCTGCGGCAGCCACCACGGCGTCGGATCCAGGGGGTCGCCGTGCGCGGCGTAGCTTCGGGCTCGGCCGTTCGCGTGGGCGTAGCGAAATGCGCCGATCGCGCGCAGGCGGCGGATCGCCACGCGCGCCTCGCGCGCAGGGACGAGCCAGGCAGTGTCAGACAGCCGCCGTGCGCGATGTGCCGTGAGGATCGCAGCCGCGCGCTCGTCGACGGTCACAACGACGATCAGCTCGCTGCCGCTCGCCGCGAGCGCCAAGGCGTTCGAGGGGGAGGAGCCGTCGAGCGGCGGGAGGAAATGGGGGCGCAGCGACATGTCGATCGCGGATGCGGGGCCGGCGGCGACGAGGGCGCTGATCACCGCTGCCGCCGCGAGCGAGCCGCGGAGGCACGACATGTCCAGATCCTACTGACGCGAGATCGGCCGCTTGAGCACGGGCAGGACGAGCTTGACCTCGCCGATCCTCACCTTCGTCGTGCTCGGCACCGACATCGGGTAGAGCAGGTTCGCCGGGCTTTGAGCCGTCGAGCTGCCGGCGATCGTCAGGCGCAGGCGCGACCCGCGCGGGATCGTCGTGGCCTGGCTCAGCAGGCGGATCGTCACGAGCCGAGGCGTCGCCGACAGCGTCGGCGTCGCCGACGCGCCTTCGCTGACGACGAGCTCCTCCCCCGACGGCGTGATCGCGGAGAGCACGGCTACGAGGTGCGGCCAGTGCGTTGTCGAGGACACCTTGACGGCGGCCAGCGGGGTGCCGAACGTCTCGTTCAGTCGCCGCGTCCGCTCAGTGGACCGGACGACCTTGGCGCTTCCATCCATCGTCTTCGCCCCGCGGAAGCGGAGGCGGAGGACCCGCCGCGGAGGCTGCTTCGGGTAGACGACGCTGCCGGCCCACGGATCGCGGGCGAGCTCGATCGCGGACGGCGGCTTCGCCGCACCCTTGAGGTAGGCGTCCAGCCAGAGCCGGGCGCGGGTGAGGTAGTAGCCGGCCTCCGCGGGTGGATTCGCCGCCGGCGTATGGCCGAGGTCGCCGAGATAGAGCCGCTTGGGGCCGCGCAGGCGGCCGAACGCGCCCAGCGCCTGGTCCATGTCGAACGCAAAGTCGCGCCGTCCCTGGATCATCAGCACGGGAGTCCGGATCTTCTGGAGGTCGTTCCGGACCGAGCGTGCGACGGCGAACTCCTGGACGCCGGAGAGGTTGCGGCCGTTGAGGGCGTCGTCGGCAGCGGCCGTGACCGCCGGGTCCCAGCGGTCCTCGGGCAGGAGGCTCCGGAAATACGCGAGCAGTCCCGCCTTCGCGAAGCCCTGCGGAAGAAGCGCATCGTAGAGGCTCGTCCACGTGATCACGGGCACGGCCGCGGCGAGGCGCGTCCCCGGGGCAGTGAGGAGCTTCCACACTGCTCCTCCGCCGAGCGAGAACCCGATCGCGCCGATCTTGTCGTCGCTGACGCCCGGCCGGCTGCGGAGCCAGGTGAGCGCGGCGGCGTAGTCGGCGAGCTCGCGCGCGCCGTTCAGCGTCGAGCGCCCGCCGGAGCTGCCGTGCCCGCGGGCGTCGACCGTCAGCACGGTGTAGCCGTACGGCGCCAGGAACTGCTCGGCGAGCGCGTTCACCTGGGTCCGGTCGCCGCCCAAGCCGTGGAGGAGCAGAACACCCGGCCAGCCGCCCGGCAGCGGCGCTCCGTCCGGCTTATAAAGCGTCGCCGCCAGCGAGACGCCGTCGCCCATCACCAGCGTGTGGTCGCCGCGGTTGAAGCCCGGGGCCGCCGCCGCGCCGGTGCAGACGAACGCGACAGCGACAAGAAGTCCTGCAAACAGGCGACCCACGGCCGGTCAGGGTAGCCAGTCAGCCACTGCTGTAACAATCGCGCCGTGGACACTCGGGCAATCGGGGTCTTCGACTCGGGCATGGGCGGCCTTACCGTCCTGCACGAGTGCCTCGTGACGATGCCGCACGAGGACTACCTCTACCTCGGCGACGGGGCGCGGCTCCCCTACGGTCCCCGGCCGCTCTCGGAGATCCGCCGGTACGCGCTGGAGGTTGCGGGCTACCTGGAGGCGCAGAACGTGAAGCTGATCCTCGTCGCGTGCAACGCGGCCACCTCGGCGGCGCTGCCCGACCTGCAGGAGCGGATCGCCGTGCCGGTCGTGGGGGTGATCACGCCCGAGGCCCACGCCGCGGTCCAGGCGACGCGAAACCGGCGCATCGGCCTGATGGCGACCGAAGCGACGGTGACGGCGGGCCGGTACACGGAGCTCGTCCACACGCTGGACGCGGGTGTCGAGCTCTTCCCGGTGGCGTGTCCTCGCCTCGTTCCGTTGATCGAGAGCGAGCAGCCCTTCGGCGCGGAGACGACGGAGGCGGTGCGGGAGTACGCGGCGCCGCTGAAGGAGGCGGGCGCGGACACCGTCATCCTCGGCTGCACGCACTACCCGCTGATCCGGCGGATCTTCGAGCGCGTCTTCGGTCGCGACGTCACCCTCGTCTTCTCCGCCGAGGAGACCGCCCGCGAGGTGGCGGAGACGCTGGGGCGGAAGGGGATCGGAAACGACGCTCGCCGGGACGGCGGCTACCGCTTCCTCACGACCGGGGACACGGAGCTCTTCCGCCGACTCGGCGAGCGCTTCCTCCAGCTGCCCCTCGACGGGGTCGAACACGTCGAGATCGCGGAGCTCGAAGCGGCGGCGGCGTGACGCGGGCGGACGGCCGAAGACCGGACGATTTGAGGCCGCTCGAGCTCGCGGTCGACTACCTCGAGCAGGCGCAGGGATCGGCGCTGATCTCGGCCGGCCGGACGCGGGTCCTCTGTACGGCTTCGATCGAGGACGGCGTGCCGCGCTGGCTGAAAGGGTCCGGTCGCGGGTGGATGACGGCTGAATACGGTCTCCTGCCGGCCTCGACAGGCGAGCGGACGGCGCGCGAGGCCAGCACGGGTCGGCAGAAGGGGCGCACGGTCGAGATCCAGCGGCTGATCGGACGCTCGCTCCGGGCGGTGACGGACCTCGAAGCGCTCGGCGAGCGGACGCTCTGGCTCGACTGCGACGTGCTGCAGGCCGACGGCGGCACGCGCTGCGCCGCGATCTCGGGCGCGTACGTCGCGGCGCGGCGGGCGCTCGACCGGCTCGGCCTCGGCCGGACGCTGACGGACTCCGTCGCGGCCGTCTCCGTCGGCCTCGTCGAGGGTGAGGCGCTCCTCGACCTCGACTACTCGGAGGATTCGCGCGCCCAGGTCGACGTCAACGTTGTGATGAGCGGCGACACGAAGCTGATCGAGGTTCAGGCGACGGCAGAGGGGCAGCGGTTCTCGCGCGACCAGCTCGAGGAGATGCTCGATCTCGCGGCGGCTGGGATCGAGGAGATCTCGATCGCGCAGCGCGACGCCGTGGAAGCGCCCGTTGCCTGAGCTCGGCGCGCTCGAGATCGTTCTGCGCATCGGCCTGGCCGCGGCTCTCGGCGGGGCGATTGGGCTCGAGCGCGAGCTGCGAGAGCGCGAGGCGGGCCTCCGGACTCACATGCTGGTCTCCGTCGGCGCAGCGCTGTTCACGCTGGTCTCGGCATACGCCTGGACGGACTGGCAGTTCTCGAACCGCGAGGGGCTCGTGTTCGACCCGACACGTATCGCGGCGCAGGTCGTCAGCGGCATCGGCTTCCTCGGCGCGGGCGCGATCATCCGCCAGGGCCTCTCCGTTCGCGGCCTGACGACCGCCGCGACGCTGTGGGTGGTCGCGGCGATCGGGATGGCCTCCGGCGTCGGCTACTACGAGGCCGCGGTCGTCACGACGGCACTCGTGCTGCTCAGCCTCTGGCCGCTGCGGCTGATCGCCTTCCGGCTCTCGGCCCGCGCGCGGCCGCAGGAGGGACGGCTGGCCGTGGAGCTGCCAGCCGGCGCCAGCGCCGTCTCCGTGCTCGAGGCGGTTGAGCGAGCGGGCGCCGACGTCCGGACACTGGAGTTCGAGGAGGAGGCCGATCGCCGCCGGGTGGACATGCGCGTCCGGCTCGGCACGGGGCGCACCGCCGCCGAGCTGATCGATGCCCTCACGAACACCGAGGACGTCCGGGCCGCCCGCTGGAACCCCTGAAGGCGCGCCTCGCGTCGCGGAATCCGGGGAAGCTGCGCGAGCTTCGTCGAGCGCTGGGCTGGGAGCTCGAGCCGCTCGACGCCGACGAGTACCCGCCCGAGGAGGGCGCGACCTACTACGAGAACGCGCGCGGCAAGGCGGAGTTCGGGCGTGCGCTGGACGCGTCGGTGTGGGTGCTCGGGGAGGACTCCGGCCTCGAGGTCGCGGGCCTCCGCGGAGCGCCCGGGCTCAAATCTGCGCGCTTCGCGGGCCTCGAGCACGTCAACCGCCTGCTGGCGGCCGTCGAGGGCATCGAGGGCGTAGGTCGCCAGGCGCGCTACGTGTGCGAGCTGGTCGCTCTCTCCCCGAGCGGCGAGGAGTTCCGGGGCACGGGCGTCCTCGAGGGGCGGATCGGCGACGAGCCGTGCGGATCGGGCGGCTTCGGCTTCGACCCGATCTTCATCCCCGACGGCGAGGAGGGCACGGTGGCCGAGCTGGGGGACGAGTGGAAGGCCGAGAACTCGCACCGCGCCCGAGCTGCCCAGGCGCTGCTCAGAGCGGTTCTTGGATCGCTGTGAGCGGCTGCCGGAGCGCGGCTTTGCCGCGCGGGAGGCTCACGAGCACAGAACAGCAGCAGTGACCGGGCAAGGGCCGGCTCCTGCTCCCGCTGAGCTACGCCCACGATGCGAAGGAGGGGCTCGTGGGGGAGCCAGGGGTTCCCCCACGTTTTTCAGGCGAGTCCTGGAACCTCCTCCCGATCCTCCCGGCGCTGGCGGCGCGTGAGCCACCAATTCACCTCGGCGCCGAAGACGATCACGTTCGCCATCACGTAGAGCCAGATCAGCAGGATCACGGGGGCACCGAGAGCGCGGAGCGTCAGCACCTCCTCCCGCCGCGAGATCCCCACGTAGAGCGGGAGCGCCTGGAAGCTCACCTGCAGCAGCACGCTGCCGAGCAGCGCGCCCGGGAGTACCTCGCGGAAGACGAGCCTCTCGTTCGGCAACTGGTAGTAGATCGCAAAAAGGAAGACGAACACCGCGGCGGTCGAGACGATCAGCGCGAGCACGTAGCCGACCCAGCGGTTCCCGAAGACGCCTGGGGCCGCATCATGCAGGAGCGCGAAGCCGACCGTGCCCATCACGAGGCCCACGAAGAGCGTGACGAGCGAGCCGAGCATCACGACCACGGCCACCCCCTTGCCGTGGAGGAAGGAGCGGTTCGGCCGTCCGTAGACGATGTTCAACGCGGACTCGAGGACGCTGAAGAGCGAAAGCGAGCTCCAGAGGAGGAAGACGCCGCCGATCAGGCCGAGGGTCGCGGCGTTCTCCTGGATCTGGTTGATGACACGCACGATCTGGGCGATCGACGCCGACGGGAGGACGTGCTTGAGCTCCGTGACGAGGTACGTCTCCTCGTCGGCGCGTCCGAACAGCCCCAGCAGCGCCAGCGCGAGGAAGATCAGCGGCACGAGCGAGAGCAGCGCGAAGTAGGCGATCATCGCCGCCAGGTGCGGGCCGCGGTCTGCGAAGAACTTGGCGAGCGGCGAGCGCATCGCCGCAGTATCTTCCCCGGCGATGGATGCGAAGGGCTCGCTCGACGAGCTGCTCCGCGTATCGGACGAGGTCCGCGCCGCTGTCATCTTCGAGCGCGGCGGTGAGCCGAACGCGTCGAACCTGCCGGATGACGCGGCGCGTAAGATCGCCGGCCTTGGCGACGCGATGCTCGCGTACGCCGACAGGCTCCGCCGCGGCGTCGAGGTCCGCCAGCTCCGCGCCGTGATCCCCGGCGGCGAGGTCTACGTGGTCCGTCGTAGGGATCGAGCGGTCGTCGCAATCGCGCTTCCGGGTTCGCTGCCGGGACTCGTCCAGCACGACCTGCGCATGCTGCTTGCCGACCGCTCGCGGTCGCGCCGGAAGGCCGTGGCGGGTGCGACTGCGTAGCCTCGTCCTGCTGGTCGGCGCGGCTCTGCTCGCCGTCGGCGTGCTCCGCCGCCGCCTTCCCTCCGAGTTCGTCAACGTCGACTTCGACGACGGCTCCGCGATCCGTCTCGCGAGCGGCTACGAGGCCCAAGACCTGCTCGATGACGCCCGGGCGATCCTGGAGCTCGCGTGAACACGGCCGAGCTGCGCGAGGCGATCCGCGAGCACGCGTACCTCGAGGGTGACTTTGTCTTGCGCTCCGGCCAGCGTTCGCCCTACTACCTGGACAAGTACCGCTTTGAGACGCGCCCTGACCTGCTCCAGCCGATCGCGGCGCGGCTCGCGGACCTCGTCGCCGAGCACGAGCCCGACACCGACCGGCTCGCGGGGCCCGAGCTGGGCGCCGTCGCACTCGCGGCGGCCGCCTCGCTCTCGTCCGGTCTCCCGTTTCTGATCGTCCGCAAGGAGGCCAAGGGCTACGGCACCGAAAACCGGCTCGAAGGGACGTTCGAGCCAGGCGAGCGCGTCTGCCTCGTCGAGGACGTCGTCACCTCCGGCGGAGCTGCAGCGGCGGCGATCGAGGCCGTTCGGCAGGCCGGATTGGAGTGTCGAACCGCGGTCTGCGTAGTCGATCGCGAGGAGGGGGGCGTCGACGAGCTCGCCCGCCACGGCGTCCGCCTGCGGCCGCTTTTTCGGGCAGGAGAGTTCGCAAATAGCGCAAAAAGTGCCGCAAAACCGCATGGTTGAGCCGAAACGGGATCGCTGTTAGGGTCCCCGGCGCACTGCCAGACGTCGAGAGGAGATCTTCGTGACCAAGCAGGAATTTGTGGAGCGCGTCGCAACGAAGAGCGGTCTGAACAGACGGGAAGCTTCCGAGGCCGTCGATGCGTTCCTCGAGTCGATCACCGACGCGCTGCGAGGCGGCGAGGACGTGTCGTTCACCGGCTTCGGCAAGTTCTCTGTGCAGAACCGCGCTGCCCGCCAGGGGGTCAACCCCCGGAATCCATCCGAGCGCGTGAACATCCCCGCTTCGAAAGTGCCGAAGTTCTCGGCAGGCAGTCAGCTGAAGACCGCGGTCAAGAGCGGCGGAGGCATGGGCTAGCCGCATTCGTTCGTTCGAGCTTTGCGGGGGCCGGGTGACCGGCCCCCGTTTCATGATCTGATCAATGTTCGGAGACCGCGTCGCGGAGGCCGTCGAGCGCAAGCGGACGCAGCTCGTCGTCGGGCTCGACCCACGTCCGGACCTCTTCCCGGTCGAGGTGGGCGGCGACGTCTCCCGGTTTTGCACCGGGATCATCGATGCCGTCGCCCCGCACGCGGTCGCGGTGAAGCCGCAGCTCGCGTTCTTCGAGGCTCTCGGCGTCGAAGGCCTCGCCGCCTTCGAACAGGTCTGCGAGTACGCCCGCTCCGCAGGGCTCGTCGTGATCGTCGACGCGAAGCGGGGCGACATCGGCTCGACGGCGCGGGCATACGCCGGTGCGTACCTGGAGCCGAGGGTCGAGGGTGCGACGCCGGTCGGCGATGCGCTCACGGTGAACCCGTACCTCGGTCGCGACTCGATCGATCCCTACCTCGTGGCGTGCCGGCGGCATGGCGGTGGGATCTTCTGCGTCGTCAAGACGTCGAATGCCGGCGGCGCCGAAGTGCAGGACCTTGCGCTCTCGGATGGGCGTCGGGTGTGGCAGCACGTCGCGCTGCTCGTGGCGGAGTGGGGGGCGGAGCTCGTGGGCGAGCGCGGCCTCTCGAGTGTCGGCGCGGTGATCGGCGCGACGCACCCGCGTGCCGTCGGCGAGGCGCGGCGCCTGCTGCCGCGGGCGATCCTGCTCCTGCCGGGCGTGGGCGCGCAGGGGGCCACGCCCGCCGACGTCGCCCGCGCGTTCACGAGCGGCCCCGCGAGCGCCCTCGTCAACGTCTCGCGCACCGTGATGTACGCCTACCGCCAGGGCGATCAGGCCGACTGGCGCTTCGCGGCAGGAGCGGAGGCTGCCCGGGTGAAATCCGAGGTCTGGACGGCAGCCGGATGGTGACGATTCCTCACTGGTTCATGCGTTACGGCCTTCCCACGGCCTTCCTGCTGGTCGCGACGGTGATGGTGCTCGTCATCCGTGCCGCGGTTTACGACGATGCCCCTGCGCCGGCCGTGCGCTCGGCGCCCACTCCGGTCGTCGCACGGCCGCGCGCGCACACGCGGCCCACGCAGGTCTCGGCGTATTCCGTGCGGAGCGGCGACACCCTGGGGACGATCGCCGAGCGCTTCGGGACGACGGTCAACCAGCTGCTCGTGCTGAACCCCGGTATCGACCCGCGGGCGCTGCGGGTCGGCCAGTCGATCCACGTCGAGTAAGTACCCTGTCCTCCCGGTGAAGCTCCGGCTTCTCGTCGCCTTCGCGTTCCTCGTCCTGGCCGCACCGGCTGCCGCCGCTGCGCCGCAGGTCGACGCCTCCGCGTACCTCGTGATGAACGACGCCACCGGAGAGGTGCTGCTCGCGCGCAATGCTGACGGCCGCCTGCCGATCGCCAGCATCACGAAGCTCATGACGGCGCTCGTGACGCTCGAGCGCGCGAAGCCGAGTGACCTCGTGACGGTCGATCGGGACGCCGTCGGCGTCACCGGCTCGACGATCCGCCTTCGGGCGGGAGAGCAGGTGAGGGTTCGCGACCTGCTTGCGGGAGCACTGATCCAGAGCGCCAACGATGCCGCCGTCGCCCTCGCGGAGCACGTCGGCAAAGGAGACAGTGCACCGTTCGTCGCGCTGATGAACCGAAAGGCGCAGGCGCTCGGCCTCCGCAACACCCATTTCGCACGCCCCGACGGTCTCGATGCTTCGGGGCACTACTCGAGCGCCCTCGACGTGACCCGGCTTGCGGAAGCCGCGATGCGCGAGCCGTTGGTGCGGCAACTCGTCCGGCAGGTGAGCGCCTCGATCAGCGGAGGCCGAGTACTGCACACGTGGAACGATCTCCTCGGCGAGTTCCCCGGCGCGTTCGGCGTCAAGACGGGACATACCTCCGGCGCGGGCTGGAACGAGGTTGCCGCAGCGCGCGGGAACGGCGTCGTGATCTACGCGACGGTGCTGGGCAGTCCCAGCCGCGCCGCCCGGAACGCAGACCTCGAGGAGTTGCTGGCCTGGGGCATGTCGCGCTACGCGCTCGTCCCCCTGGCTCCCGCAGGGCGCGTGTACGGGCGGGTTGCGGTCACGTACGGCGAGGACGCCGTCCCCGTGGTCGCGGCGCGGCCGCTCAAGCGGGCGGTCCGGATCGGGCGGCCGCTCGAGCAGCGGGTCGTCCTGCCGGACATCGCCGACCTCCCGATCCGCCGCGGTGACGGGCTCGGTGAGCTGCGCTTCTACGAGCGCGGGCGGCTGATCGCGCGCACGCCGCTCGTCGCCGCCGAGGACCGCGACGCGCCGTCGGCGGTCGAGCGCGTCCGGTGGTATGTCGGGCGGGCGGCGAGCCACATCGGCGGATGGTTTACGTGATCGTCACCGTCACGATGAACGCCGCGCTCGACCGGACGCTGACGGTGCCGAACTTCCAGCCCGGTCAGCGCCACCGCGCGAGCGGTTGGCTGACGCTCGCGGGCGGCAAGGGCATCAACATCGCGAGGGCGCTCAAGCGACTCGACGTCCCGGTCGTCGCGACGGGCCTCGCGGGAGGGCGCACGGGCGCCGGGATCATCTCGGAGCTCACGCGCGAAGGGATCCTCAACGACTTCGTGCGCATCGCGGACGAATCGAGGACCTCGACGGCCGTCGTCGATCCCACCGGCGGCTCCTACACCGAGATCAACGAGTGGGGCCCGCAGGTGGAGCCGAAGGAGCTCGAGCTGCTGCTCGAGAAGCTGCGCTACCTCTCGCGCGGCGCCGACGGCGTCGTCTTCGCCGGCTCGCTGCCGCGCGCCGTCAGCGAGGACTTCTACGCCGAGGCGATCCGAGAGCTCAACCGGCGCGGGCTGCAGACGACTCTCGATGCCGAGGGCGAGCCGCTCCGCCAGGGCGTCGAAGTCGAGCCGTTCCTGGTCTCGCCCAACGAGCGCGAGGCCGAGGGCCTCGTCGGCCAGGAGTTCCACGACAGCCAGGACTTCGTCGAGGCGCTCGACCACATCGCCGACCTCGGCCCGCGCAACGTCCTGATCACGCTCACTTCCGGCTGCTACGCACTGGTTCGCGAGGAGCGGGAGCCAGCCCGCTACCACGCCGCAGTTCCACGGCTCGAGCCGATCTCGCCCGTCGGTTCCGGCGACGTGCTGCTCGCCGGCTTCATCGCGGCGCGCTACGAGGGGCGCTCGGCCGAGGAGTCGCTGCGTCGAGCAGTCGCCGCGGGCGCCGCGGCGGTGCAGGAGGTCGGCGCCGGCCGCTTCGAACCGCGCGAGATCGCGCGGCTCGAGGAGGGCGTGCGCGTGGAGGAGCTCGACAAGGTCGTCTCCGAGCTGTGACTCGCGCGACGGCGCTGCTCGCCGTCGCGCTCGCTTGCGGCGTCCTCGCCTCCGGAGCGCAGCCGCAACGGCAGGCCGACCGCTATCTCGTCTACACCCGCGCGATCGGCAGCTCGAACCAGGCTGTCTGGATCGGGGATATCGAAGGCAGGCGGATGCGCCGGCTCACGCGCGGCGGCTATGGCCTCGTCTCGCCGGACGGTGAGACGATCGCCGTTTCGCGTCGCTCCGGCATCTTCACGATCCGTCCCGATCGCAGCGGCGGCCGGTTCGTCGCCCGCGGGCGACCCACTGAGTGGCTGCCGGACTCACGGCACCTGCTCGCGGTTCAGCGGAAGGCGCTCGTCAGGATCGACGTCGTGGACGGCAGCGTCGACGTGATCGACCGCCGCGAGGTGCTCGCATCGAGCATCTCGCCCGACGGCCAGAGCATCGCGTACGAGGTCAACCGCCGGCGGGTGCCGTCCGGCGAGTGCTGGTTCGACGTCTACGCCGCTCGGGTCGACCGCAGCGCGAGGCGGCGGCTCACCGAAGGCGGCCGCAGCAGCACACCGGCCTGGGGGGCGAAGTGGATCGCCTACGCCTACCGACCGCCTGGAACCGGCTGCTTCAAGCCGCGCATCTGGCGCATGGACGCTGACGGCGGAAGCAAGGCCCCGCTCATGCGGACACTTCCGGAGCGATTCGGAAACACCGGCTACTACGGAGTGAGGCCGTTCGCGTGGGTCAAGGGAAGGCCGCTGCTGCTTGCGACTATTCCGACCGAATGGGGCGCCGAGCTCGCGCTGGTCGACATACGTGACGGCAGAACCTGGAAGCCCGATCTCGATCCACGGCCGCGGTACCGCAGGTCGATGTACGTGGACGACGCTTCGGGCGACGGCCGACACGTCGTCGGCGCCGCCTGCGGCGCCGAGCTGCCGTGCACGATCCAGATCTATTCGGTGCTCGACGGCCGCCGCCGCGATGTCATCACCGGTTCGGCTGCATACCCCGACTGGAATCGGTGAGAGACCGTCAGGACCCGTTGGTACGATCGGCGCTCAGTTGAGAGCGCGAGCGAAACACGGTCTTTCGGCCCAGGCAACCGCGAGGAGCCTGGGCCTTTCTGCTTCAAGGGGTGAGGCGTGATGGAGATCGACATCGGCAGGGGGAAGAAAGCGCGGCAGGCATACGGGTTCGACGACATCGCGATCGTTCCGAGTCGCCGGACCCGCGATCCGCAGGACGTCGACATCGGCTGGAAGCTCGGCCCGCACCTGCTCGAGCTGCCGCTGCTCGGGTCGGCGATGGACGGGGTCACCTCGCCGCCGACGGCGATCAAGCTCGGACAGCTCGGTGGGCTTGGTGTGCTCAACCTCGAGGGGATCTTCACCCGCTACCAGAACGCCGACGCGCAGCTCGAGCGCATCGCGAAGCTCCCGAAGGACAAGGCGACGGCCGGGATGCAGGAGATCTACTCGCAGCCGGTCGAGCCGAGGCTGATCGCCCAGCGCATCGAAGAGATCAAGTCGCGCGGCGTGCTCGCCGTCGGCTCCCTGACGCCGCAGCGCGTGCGCGAGCACTACGAGATCGCGTTCGCAGCCGGCCTCGACATCCTCGTGATCCAGGGCACGGTCGTCTCCGCGGAGCATGTCTCCTCGAACGGTCAGGCGCTGAACCTGAAGGAGTTCATCTCCTCGCTGCCGATCCCCGTAATCGTCGGAGGGTGCGCGTCGTACCAGACGGCGCTGCACCTGATGCGGACAGGTGCGGCGGCGGTGCTGGTCGGCGTCGGGCCGGGCGCCGCCTGCACGACGCGGGGCGTGCTCGGGGTCGGCGTGCCGCAGGCGACGGCGATCTCGGATGCGAGCGCGGCACGGGTCCAGCATCTGCTCGAGACCGGCCAGTACGTGAACGTGATCGCCGACGGCGGCATGCGGACCGGCGGCGACATCGCCAAGGCGATCGCCTGCGGAGCGGACGCTGTGATGATCGGCTCGCCGCTCGCCCGCGCGAAGGAGGCGCCTGGCCGCGGCTACCACTGGGGAATGGCGACCTTCCACCCGACCCTTCCACGCGGCGCGCGCGTGGAGACGCAGCAGGTCGCGACGCTGGAGGAGATCGTGATCGGGCCGGCGCGGGAGAACGACGGCACGCTCAACCTCATGGGGGCGCTCCGGACGGCGATGGCGACCTGCGGCTACGAGTCGATCCATGACTTCCAAAAGGCCGAGATCATGCTGGCGCCGGCGATCAAGACGGAGGGCAAGGTGCTCCAGCAGACCCAGCGGGTGGGAATGGGGTAGCGAGTGGCCGAGGTCCTCCCGTTCGAGCGTCCCGAAGCCGGCGCCGAAGACCGCCCCGTCCTCGTCATCGACCTCGGCGGCCAGTACTCCCAGCTGATAGCAAGACGCGTGCGGGAGTGCCGGGTCTACTCGGAGCTCGTCTCGCATCGCCTGCCGGCTCAGGCGATTCGCGCGCGGAATCCGCGCGCTCTCGTCCTCAGCGGCGGGCCGGCGTCGGTCTACGCCGAGCACGCGCCCGACGTCGATCCTGGTCTCTGGGAGCTCGGCGTGCCGGTACTCGGGATCTGCTACGGCATGCAGCTGATGGCGCGCGACCTGGGGGGGCGGGTCGAGCGCACGGGCGGCTCGGAGTTCGGCCGGGCGGACCTCCGCGCCGCCGGCGGGGCCCTCTTCGAACATACGCCCGAAGAGCAGGTCGTCTGGAT
>Ga0126312_10000198_pt1 | contig 31016 bp, 38 predicted proteins | sample Plot104A_FD_92537 | JGI IMG/M metagenome (GOLD analysis project Ga0126312, IMG submission 92537) | Serpentine soil microbial communities from UC McLaughlin Reserve, CA, USA - Plot104A | ecosystem: Environmental > Terrestrial > Soil > Grasslands | place: USA: UC McLaughlin Reserve, Lake County... | reverse complement strand
CGGGCGCGCCCGCGGCGGCCGCCGCGGCGCCGGCGGCGTGTCGGGACCGCCACAGCACGAGCTGTTGAGCGAGGCTCCAGAGGCTCGAGGTGATCCAGTACACGAGCAGCCCGGCGGGGAAGCACGCGGCGACGCCGATGAACAGCAGCGGCAGCGCCACAGCGAAGCGCCGCTGGCCGCCCGGCATGGTGCGCGTGGCCACCAGCGTGCCGGCCAGCTGCGAGCACGCGTAGGCGGTCACCAGCGCCGCCAGGACTGCCCCGTGGGGGTGGGCCGTGATGTCGGGGATGAAGAGGAAGCTCGAGTGCCCGAACAGGCCGCTGCCCACGTCCTGGCGCATCAGGCCGTAGAGCGAGATGAAGATCGGGACCTGAAGCAGTGTGCAGCCGCTCGAGCAGCCACTCCTCGACGCTCACGAGCGGCCGCAGCAGATGGAGGATCAACGCTCCTCAGCCAGCGGCTTGCCGCCCTCGTCGATCAGCCCGGCGGGGGGCCAGGGGCCCATCCAGTTGTCGCGCGCGCCGTCGATCGTCAGCACCGCTCCTGAAAGGTAGTCACCCGCCGCAGAGGCGACGTAGGCCACCAGCCAGGCGAACTCCTCGGGCCTGCCGAGCCGCTGCAGCGGCACAGTGCCGCCCACCCCCTCCACCACCGGCTTCGGGTACTTCGTCATCAGCGTGTCGGTGGCGAAGTGGCCGGCGGCGAGCGCGGTCAGCCGGATGTCGAAGCGCGCCCACTCGATCGAGAGCACCCGCGTGAGATTCTCGACGGCGGCGCGAGCGGCCGAGGAGTGGGCCATGCCCGGCAGTCCGTGGTGCGGGGAGAGCGTCACGTTCAGGATCTTGCCGCCGCGGCCCGCGGGGATCATGGCCCTGGTGGCCACGGCGTGGCTCATCAGCCAGGTGCCCTCCACGTTCAGGCGGATGACCGTGCGAAAGCCCTTGGGCGTGATGTCCTCGGCGGGGGTCAGGTACTGGCCCCCGGCGTTGTTCACGAGCAGGTCCACACGATCGTGGCGCTCGAGCGCGCCATCCACGAGGGCGGCCACCTGCTGCTCCTCGCGGATGTCGCACTCCACCACCTCGCAGCGGCCCTCCGCGGCGGCCGCGGCGGTCTGCTCCAGCGGCTGGCGGCGGCGCCCGCAAACCACCACCTGCGCGCCGAGGTCAGCCAGCTCGAGCGCCGCGGCCCGGCCCAGGCCGCTGCCGCCCCCACTCACGATCGCCACCTGGCCGTCGAGCAATCCGGGCTGGAAGATCTCTGAGGCCATCGCGCGCCGCAGACTATCTGCGGCGCTTCGGGCCCTAGGCGGTCGAGTGGCGCCGCCGTCGCGGCGTCAAGCAGGAGTAGCGGCCGCTCTTGTAGGACAACAGCGCCCAGCCAAGCGCCGTCCACATGGCCCACCCGGCGGTGCCGGTGAGCGCGAACACGAGGCCGGCCACCACGGCAACCGCGAGGAGCAGCGACGCCGGGCGCGGGACGCGCTCCCGCCGGCGCGGGCGCTCCGGCGCCGCGCTCGGCAGGTCGCGAAGCGGCTCGGCCAGCTCGGCCCGCGTGCGAGCCGCGAGCACGGCCTCGAGCCGCTGCTCCAGCTCCTCCAGCTCGAGGCGCCCGTCGGCGGCGTGGCCGCGCAGGGCCTCCACCGCGTCGTCACGCTCGCTGTGCGAGACCCGTATCTGGGAGAGTTCATCCATGAATCAAATCGTACCGTCCTATCTAGACTATTGCAAGACCTCAACCTAACCCCCACCTCCTACATCGTGCTGGGGCTGATCGAGCTCTCGGGCGAGGCCACCCCCTACGAGCTCAAGCAGGCGGTCAGGGGGTCGCTGGCGAACTTCTGGTCCATCCAGCATGCCCAGCTCTACTCGGAGCCCGAGCGGCTCGCGGCTGCGGGCTACCTGCGCGAGCGCCGCGAGCGCGGCGGCCGCCGCCGGCGGCGCTACTCGCTCACAACTCGCGGCAGCGAGGCGCTCGACGCCTGGCGCGCGGCGCCCACCGAGCAGCTCTCGGAGCTCCGCGATCCGGCGCTGCTCAGGCTCTTCTTCGGCGCGGACCCGGCCGCGCTCGCCGAGCTCCAGCTGAAGGCACACCGCAACAAGCTGGCCGAGTACGAGCGGCTCAAGCGCTTCGACCCGGGCGACGGCCGGCGCGGGCCGTGGCTGGCGCTGAACTCCGGCATCGGTCACGAGCGCGAGTGGATCCGCTTCTGGGAGGCGCTCGCGTGAGGTCCAGGACCGCCGCCGAGCCGCGCCCGGCCGTGCTCCCGCTCCCGGGTGGCCGTGAGGGAGCCAACGTGCGCGTGCGGCCGCTGCTCTGCGGCCTCATGCGGGGGCCCTCGGCGGCCTTCCTGCGCGAGCGGGGGCGGCTGGCGAGGTGGCACGCGCTGGGAGTCGGCGTACCGCGCGACGGCTGGCTCGAGCTGCCGCTGGTGGCGTTTCTGGTCGAGCACCCGGAGGCCGGTCTGATCCTCGTCGACACGGGTCTTCACCCGTCGGTGGCGGTCGACCCGAAGGAGAACCTCGGCCGGGCGTTTACGTTCGCGCACCGCGACTTCCGCATGCGCCCCGAGCAGGCCGTGGCCGCCCAGCTGCGCGCGAGCGGCCGCGACGCCGCCGACGTGAAGGTCGTGGTGATGACCCACCTCCACGCCGACCAGGCGGGCGCGATGTCGGAGTTCCCGGAGGCCACCTTCGTATTCAGCAGCGCCGAGTGGGAGGGGGCCACCGGGCACGGCCAGCGGCACGGCTACGTGAGGCGCCAGTTCGACCACGCCTTCGACTACCGCCTGCTCGACTTCGGCGGCGGCGGCGCCGACTCCTACTCGAGCTTCGGTCGCGCCGTCGACCTGCTGGGCGACGGCAGCGTGCGGCTGGCGTTCACCCCGGGGCACACGCTCGGCCACCTCTCCGTGGTCCTGCGCACGCGCAGCCGCGAGGTCTTCCTGGCGGGCGACGCGATCTCCCTGGAGCGGAACCTGCGCGAACGGCACCCGCCCGGAAGGCTCGAGGACGAGCACCTCTACCACCGCTCGCTGCGCGAGATCGAGCTCTACGCGCGCGAGGCCCCCGGCGCGCTGATCGTGCCGGGGCACGACCTGGCCTTCTGGAAGCGCCTCGAGCCGCTCCTGGAGTAGGCGCGCCTCAGCCGCGCGGCGGGACGATCCGGACCGGCCGGTTGGGCCGCCGGAGACCCAGGGCGAAGCGGATGCGCGCCTCCCGGCCGCCCTGTGGCCGCAGGGCGATGCCAATGCGCACGCGCCGCAGTAGCCGGTCCTCCTTGCCTGTCAGCAGCTCGAAGCTCGAGCTCCTCACCGCGCGCTCGAGCTCGCGGCCGGACCGCCCGAGCGCAGCTCCCTCGCCCGGCCCGAGCGCCCCCGCAACTCGAAGCAGATCGCGCGCAGCCGCGCGTACGTCGAGTGCGGCAGTCAGGCGCTCGGTCTCGGCCCCGTCGAGCTCGGGGCCGTCCGCGAGCTTCGGATCGCGCACCCAGGAGCCGATCCTCAGCTGCTCGCCGGCGCCACCTGGGCCCACCCGCAGCTTGCGGACCTGGGCGGCGGGCAACCGGCGGGTGCGCCCCCCGGCGGTGACGTAGGCACGCCGGCCCGTGGAGGTGACCGTCACGGTGGCGCGGCGGTCACCGGCGATCTGTGTGTAGTTCACTCGCGCGCGCGGCATCCCCCCCGAGCGCGGCAGCGCGAACGGCCCGGCCAGAGCGAAGCCCACTGCGCCGCTTTGCCCGGCCTGGATGCCCATGCGCATCGACAGCTCGCCGCTGCGGATGCTCCTCAGGTTCTTCGCGGTCTGCGAGAGCACCTGGTCCGGGTCCTCGCCTCCGCAGCCGGCGATCAGCACGGCGGGAGCGAGCACCCGCGCCGCCGCTGCGAGCGGTCGGCGCGTCACGGCGTAGTGGTGGTGCCCTGGTCCGGCGCCGGAGCCGTCTCGGTCGTGGCGTCCGGAGGAGGCTGGGTCTCCCCGGTCGTGGTGTCATGGGGGGCCGTGTCGGTGGGCGCCGTGCCATTCGGCGCCGGCTCCTCGGGCGGCGGCCCGTTCCCGCCGTCCCCGTCGGCCGGCGGCCGCTGCGCGTCGCGCCCAGCCGGGCCGATCGGCACCAGCTCGGTGGCCAGCACGTGGCGTAGCTCGTCCACGAGCGCCTTCGTGCGAAGGCGGATCTCCTCGGCGGAGAGGTCCTGCCCCTTGAGCTCGTGCAGCTCGTGCCGTATACGGGCCAGCTCCCGCCGGCCCTTGGCGGTGAGCCTGACCTTGCCATCCGTGAGGACGAACTGGTAGGCCAGTGCCATCGTCGTGCAGCTCGAGCAGTTCTCGTTGATGGCCAGCGCGAGGTTCTCGGGCATGACCACGTGCGGATTCTCAGCGGTCACGATCAGCACCTGGATCGCTATCGCCACGGTCTGGCACTCCTGGCAGCTCGCGTACGCCACTGCGGCGTTCGCCTGGTCGACCGTGTCGCCGGCCACCTGCTTGATCGAGAAGGCCAGCTTGAAGAGCGACGAGTCGTCCTTGGTGTTGATCGCGATCGCGGTGTTGTCCTGCGCGGGCGCGCCGGCGGGAGCGGCGCCGGCGAGCAGCGCGGCGGCGAGTACGACAGCGGCTGCGAGGCGTCTCATCCGGCTCGTCATGGTGAAGTAGTGGTCGGCTCCTGCGGCTGGGTCTCAGGCGTGCTCTGCGTCGGCGCGGTCGTGGCCGGCGCCTGCTGCTGGTCGGCCGGAGGGGCGGAGCTGCCGGTCGGAGCGGTCTGAGTGGGCTCCTCCGACGCACCTTGCTCGCCCTGCGGCTGGGTCTGGTCCTCCGTCTGCGCGCCCGTGTCATCGCTGCCCCGATCCGCAGGGGGCTGGTTGCGGCCGCCGGTCCGCCGCTCCGGCCCACGCTTCGCGGCCGCGGCGTCCTCGCCCTCGCCGAAGCGCCCGCTGCGGCCGGGGGCGCCCTTCAGCTCCGCCGCTCGCGCCTCGGTCAGGGCCGGGCGGCCGCCGGGGATGTCCTTCAGCGAGCGCACGCCGCTTGCCAGCGTACCCTTCTCGCCGGGCTGGATCGGCCGGTAGTCGCCGTTCGGCCACCAGACGTAAGCCACCAGCGCGAGCGCGGCGAGCGCGGCGGCCCCATACGCGAAGCGCACGGTCGGGTGGCCCTCGGAGCGCTGCCAGGCGAAGACACCCACCCGGCGGCCGAAGCGGGCGAAGGTCAGGCTGAAGCCAACGGCGGGCAACACGAGGGCCGCCATCTGCAGGCAGGCCCCCGCCCCGAGCAGCGGCTTGCCCCCGCCGAACCCGTCCGAGGCCTTGTCGAGCTGCACGAAGAACGAGTCCCACGCCGTGGCGAACACACGGGGCGCATGCAGCAGCATCATCCCGAAGATCAGCGCCAGCGCCGGAAGCAGCGCGAGCACGTAGATCGTGGTGGCGACCCGCACCCATGGCTTGAGCTCGGTAACGCGCTCGTCGGGCTTCTTCCAGGGGATCAGGCTGCGCAGCACCGGCTTGATGCGCGCGAACATGTCGGGCACGCCGGTGAGGTCGCTGATGATGTAGTAGCCGTCCAGGCGCAGGAACGGCATGAACTGGTAGACGACCTGGACGTGCTGGATCAGGATCACCACCAGCAGCGGCTCGAAGTGCGTCGCGAAGTAGACGCCGGCGGTGGCCAGCGAGAAGATCACGTTGAAGTAGACCCCGCCGAGGTCCGTGCGCAGACGGCCGCCCTTGCCGAGGCGGTAGGCGTCCGTGACGTCGGTGTAGAAGGCCGGCCAGACGATGTAGATGCCGGCGCCCATCACGCCCGGCCTGGCCCCGCCGTAGCGGCAGGCGGTCGCGTGGCCGCACTCGTGGAACCCTGCCGACAGGGCGATCAGCCCGAACACCATCAGCATCAGCACCGGGTTGTAGGTGAGGTCGCGCGCCGACTGCGCGATGCCGTGCACGATGAAGAGCCAGAAGTCGAGCGCGCCGAGCCCGAGCAACATGGCGATCACGACCGGCGGCCAGAAGAGCGGGCGCAGGAGAGTGGTGATGGCCCGGACCGCCCGCTCGGGCACGAGCGCGGCGCGGAACTTCAGCGCCAGTAGCGGGTCCGCGCGCTTGACGCGGGGGCTCGAGCCGTCGCGGGCGGCCAGCACCCCCAGCGGGCGTAGCCGCTTCTCGATCAGGAAGCTGACGTTGTCTGCGCTGACGCCCCTCCCCGACGCCTCGCTCACGCGCTCGGCGATCTCGCCGAGATCGCGCTCGCCGTCGCCCTCGGCCGCCACCTGGTAGAGGAGCTGGGTCAGCTGGATCACCTGCCCGTCGGCGCGCCGGGCGATGAACTGCGGCTCCTTGAAGCCGGAGTCCTCGAACTCGCCGATCAGCTCGAGGCCCTCGGCGAGCTTCGGGCGGTCGAGGGCTGCGGGTGCGGTGGCTGTGCTCAAGGTCGAAGAAGGGCGGCCGGCCGGCCGCCCTTCAATCAGTCCGCCTTTGGACCCTCCGGCTAGTTGCTCTGGTCGATGTCGCCCACGTTCTGCTCGGCGTTCGCGTAGGCGATCGAGTTGTCCGAGAGGATGTTCGCCGCAACGGCCGCGTTCACCGGCGCCGCCAGGTTGGCGTTGACCAGCGACATGGCCTCGCGATCGGTCAGCTCACGGCCCATCTCGGCCTCCAGCTCGGTCTTGCTCATGCTCCCTGTTGTGCGCTGTACTTCCTCGCTCATCTCTGCCTCCTGTGTTGGTGTCCCTACCTCGCCGCTCGGCTAGTTGCTCTGGTCGATTGCGGCGTCCTGCGTCGCGTCCGCGTAGGCGATCGCGCCGTCCGAGAGGACGTTGGCGGCCACCGCCGCGTTGATCGGGATCGCGACGTTCGCGTTCACCAGCGACATCGCCTCCCGGTCGGTGAGCTCGCGGCCCATCTCGGCCTCGAGCTCGGTCTTGCTCAACTGCCCGGTGGTCCGGGTTTCCTCAGCCATCCTGCTCTCCCTCCGTCGCCTGCTCGACATCCTTCGCCTGCTCCACTTCCTTGGTCCGCTCCACTTCCTTGGTCTGCTCCAGTTCCTTCGTGGCCTCTTCGCGCAACTCGTCGTAGGTGCCCTCGCGGTCGGGAAGCTCCCGCCCGGTCTCGTCCGTGACCTCCGGCGCCTGGTTCTCAGTCATTCCGCTTCGGCCGCTGCGTGATCTTCCCGACGCGCTGCTTGCTGGAAGCGTGAGCCCCGGATCCGGGCTCGTTCACGTTGGCGGACACCACCGCGTTGACGTCGCTGGACACCTGAGCGCCGTGGTGGTCCCGCTTGATGGCCTTTCGAATCACTCTCCTCACCCTCATAACGCGGAAATTCCCTGGCGGTTCGGGCGTTAAACGGTTCAACGATGTTGACGTCGTGTCATGCAGGTTTGACACGGCTCAGGGGAGGCGAGAACGCAAGCGTGGAGGAAGGGACGCTCGACAGTGTGCGCGCCGTGGGCGCGCGCGACCCCCTGGAGGGCCTGCGGGCGCTCGTGGAGCTACGACGGGAGCTCGACGAGATCGAGGCCCGTCGCGTGGGGCAAGCACTTCGGGACGGGCGTTCCTGGAGACAGGTGGCGCAGGCACTCGGCATCTCGAAGCAGGCCGCCCACAAGCGCCACGCCCGCCGGATCCGCGATGGAGAGCCGCCATCGCCCGGCGCTTCCCAGAGGCGGCTGCTGGTCACCGGTCAGGCCCGCAAGGTCGTGGAGCTGGCACGGCGCGAGGCTGGCCGCCTCGGAAGCCCGGAGGCGGGACCGGAGCACCTGCTGCTGGGCCTGCTCCAGGACGACCATGGGACGGCGTTGCGCGCGCTGGAGTCCGCCGGGGTCACCGTGGAGGCGGCCCGGCGGGCGGTGGGCGGCTACGCGGCGAACGCCGCCGAGGCGGAGGGCGGCCGCGCGCGCGTGTCCGACGCGGCCCGCGCGACGCTCGAGGAGTCGCTGCGCGAGGCGGTGCGGTTGAAGGACAGCCACCTGGGCGTGGAGCACCTGCTGCTGGCCCTGATCCGCGACCCCACGCAACCGGCCGGCCGGGCGCTCACTCAGCTGGGCGTCTCCCCAGGCGAGCTCAGCGACCGGGTGCTGGCCCTGATCGGCGCGTCCTCCTAGTCCTCGTCGTCGAGCTCTGAAGGGTCGTCGCCGGCGAGCACATCGGCGGCGATCGACGGGTCGACCGGAATTGCCACGTTGGCATCCAGGACCGAGAGCGCCTCCCGGTCGGGCAGCTCGTTGGCCCGCTCTGCAGCGAGCTCCTCCCGGGAGACCTCCGTCCGGCTCCTCTTCAGCCGCTGTGGGCGCTTGCCGCCCTTCATGCCCCCTCGCATCTAGCCCCAAGCTACCCGGGGCCCCGGCGCGATTATCGTCAGGCGGCGCGGGCGGCGCGCGACGCGCGCAGCGCCCCGCGGCGGCCTTCGCTGCGAAGGCGGCCGTGCATCTCCTTCACCCGCCCGAAGACCACCTCGGAGGCCTGTTGGGCCTGCTCCTTGGTCGGCTCCTCGACGCGCTCGAAGCGCAGCGGCTCGCCAAACTGCACGGTGACCTTCGGGAACCGCAGCTTGCGCCAGTTGCGCGCCTGCTCGCTGCCGGCGATCGCCGTGGGCACCACCGGCGCGCCGGACTCGAGTGCAAGCCGGCCCAGGCCGTGCCGCGGCTTGCCCAGCTCGCCGCTGCGCTGGCGGCCGGCCTCGGCGTACATCACCACGATGTCGCCACGGCCGAGAACCGCGTGGGCGGTGATGAACGCCTCGTCGTCGCGATGCCCGCGCCGCACCGGGAAGACGCCACCGTGCGTGTAGATGAACTGCATGGGCCGCACGAACAGCTGCGACTTGGCCATGAAGTGGACCTTGCGCCGCAGATAGACGGCCACGAAGAAGTGGTCGAGGAAGGAGAAGTGGTTCGGCGCGATGATCACCGGGCCGTCCGCCGGCAGGTTGCTCGAGTCGATGCAGCGGGCGCGGTAGAAGAGCAGCAGGTAGGGGGTCAGCACCAACCGCACCAACTCGTAGACCCAGTCCGGCCGGCTGCTGCGCGTGCGCTCGTGAAAGCGGTTGAAGTGCTCGGCGGGCCGCTGATCCTTGTAGACCTGCGGCTTCAGACCCTCGGCCATCGCCCTCCCCTTACCCGCGCCGCGGGCGATCGTTACTCCGGGCGCGATCGAGCGCGGCGTGCCACTCCGCCAGCAACCGCTGGCGTTCGTCGGCGGACATCGTGGGCTCGTAGCCGCCCGCCTGGCGCCACATCGAGCGGACGTCCGACTCGCTCCAGAGGCCGGTGGCCACGCCGGCCAGGTAACCAGCCCCCAGCGCGGTGGTCTCCGAGACCTCCGGGACCACCACCGGGACGCCGAGCATGTCGGCCTGGAAGCGCATCAGCCATGAGTTCTCGGAGGCGCCGCCGTCGGCCTTCAGCTCATCCAGCTCGACTCCCGAGGCCTGCTCCAGCGCCCGCACCGCGTCGACGGTCTGGTAGGCGATCGACTCGAGCGCGGCGCGCGCCAGGTGCGCCCGCCCGTTGCCGCGGGTCAAGCCGACGATCGTGCCGCGCGCATACGGGTCCCAGTGGGGCGAGCCCAGGCCGGCGAAAGCCGGCACCAGGTAGACCCCGTCGTTGCCGTCAAGCGAGCGCGCGAGCCCCTCGGTCTCGGCGGCCGTCTTGATGATGCCCAGGCCGTCGCGCAGCCACTGCACGGCCGCCCCGGTCACGAAGATCGAGGCCTCGAGCGCGTAGTCCACGCGATCCTCGACCCCCCAGGCGACGGTGGTCAGCAGGCCGCGCGCGTTGTCCGGCGCCTCCGTGCCCGCATTCTCAAGCACGAAGCTGCCGGTGCCGTAGGTGTTCTTGCCCTGTCCTCGCTCGTGGCACGCCTGGCCGTACAGGGCCGCCTGCTGGTCGCCCGCTATCCCGGCCACGGGCACGCTGCCCCCGAACTCCTTCGTCTCGCCGTAGACCTCGGCGCTCTTCACGGGCTCGCCCAGCGAGGCGGGGCGCACGCTCAACAGCTCGCAGAGCTCCTCGTCCCACGCGAGCTTGCGGATGTCGAACAGCAGCGTCCGGGACGCGTTCGAGTAGTCGGTCACGTGGCGGCCTGTGAGCTTGTAGACGAGCCACGAGTCGATCGTGCCGAAGGCGGCGCCGGCATCGACGTCGCCGTGCTTGATCAGCCACTCCATCTTGGTGCCGGAGAAGTAGGAGTCGAGCACGAGACCGGTGCGCTCTCGGAAGAGCTCCTCGCGACCCTGCTCACGCAGCTCGTCGCAGCGCTCCGCGGTCCGCCGGTCCTGCCACACGATCGCCCGGTGGAGCGGCTCGCCGCTGTCGCGGTCCCACGCCACCACGGTCTCGCGCTGGTTCGTGATGCCGATGCCGGCGAGCCTGCGCCCGTCGATCCCGGCGCCGTCGAGCGCGCTCCTCGCGACCCGCCGGCTGACGTCCCAGATCTCCCTCGCGTCGTGCTCGACCCATCCGGGCCGCGGAAAGTGCTGCTCGAACTCGCTGTAGGCGCGGCCCGCGACGCGGCCGCGCTCGTCGAAGACGAGGCAGGTCGTGCCCGTGGTGCCCTGGTCGATGGCGAGGATCACGCGGGGCGCGGAATGTATCTTGGCCGCTCCACCGACAAGGGGGGAAGCGAGTGGCGAACGTCGAGGCCCACATCACGGGCACGGTCTGGAAGGTCGAGTGCGAGGTCGGGCAGGAGGTCGAGGAAGGCGACACCCTCGTGATCCTCGAGTCGATGAAGATGGAGATGCCCGTCGAGGCCGAGGACGACGGCAAGGTCTCCGAGATCACCTGCCAGGAAGGCCAGTCGGTCTCGGAGGGCGAGACGCTGGTCGTGCTGGAGTGAGCGAGCTCGCGTCCGGCAAGCTGCTGCTCGACGAGCCGGCCGACGGCGTCGCGCGGCTGACGATCGCCAACCCCGCCCGCCGCGGCGCGCTCGACCACGAGCTGCTCGACGCCCTCGCCCGATCCGTCCGTACGCTGGAGGCCCGCTGCCTCATCATCACCGGCAGCGGGCCGATGTTCTCGGCCGGCTACGACATCGGCAACCTCGAGGGCCAGGAGTTCGAGCAGGCCGCCGAGCGCCTGGTGGCCCATCCTTTTCACGACGCCATCGAGGCCCTCGACGCTTACGCGTATCCGGTGGTCGGCGCCCTCAACGGACACGCGATCGGCGGCGGGCTCGAGCTGGCGCTGACCTGCGACATCCGCGTGGCCGCCGGCGGCATCAAGCTGGGCATGCCGCCCGCCAAGCTCGGCCTGATCTACTCGCATACGGGCCTCAAGAAGTTCCTGGAGCTGTGCGGCCCGGCGAACACGGCCGAGCTGTTCCACGTGGGCCGCAACGTCGACTCGGAGCGGGGGCAGCGGATGGGTCTGGTGAACGAGGTCGTGGAGCCCGGCCTTCTCGCCGGGCGCGCCGTCGAGCTGGCCACCGAGATAGCCGCGAACGCCCCTCTGTCGCTGAGCGGCAACAAGCGCATCATCCGGGCCCTGCGTGCGCGGCCGCTCTCCAACGAGCTCGAGCGTGAGCTGATCGAGCTGCGCGAGTCGTGCTTTCGCTCGGAGGACTTCCGGGAAGGCGTTCGCGCCTTCGGCGAGAAGCGACAGCCCGTCTGGAAGGGCCGCTAGGAGCAGCCTCCGTCCGGGCCCGCCCTTACGGTCCCCCTGGACGTGCCACCTCTCATCTCCAAGGAGGAGGCGCTCGAGCTCGGCCGCATGGAGGATCGGGCCGACATCGAGGCGCTCGTCGAGCGCGCCTGGCGCGCGCGGCTCGGCCAGTTCGGCGACTCGACCGACATGTGCTCGCTCGTGAACGCCAAGTCGGGCGGCTGCGCCGAGGACTGCGGCTTCTGCGCCCAGTCGCGCTTCGCCGAGGCGGCCACGCCCATGCACGCGATGATGAGCCCCGATCAGATTCTCGAGCACGCGCGCGCGGCGGAGGCCGCGGGGGCGCACCGCTTCTGCATGGTCACTCAGGGCCAGGGGCTCTCCAAGCGCGACTTCGCCAACGTGGTGGAGGGCGCAAAGCTCGTGGCCACGCACACCAACCTGAAGCGCTGCGCCTCGATCGGCCACATGTCTCCCGCGCGCGCCAAGGCGCTCAAGGAGGCGGGCATCCAGCGGGTGCACCACAACGTCGAGACCGCGGAGTCCTACTACCCCGAGGTCTCCACGACCGTGCGCTACGAGGGCCGCATCCGGACGATCGAGGCTGTCAGGGACGCCGGCCTCGAGACCTGCGTGGGCGGCATCCTCAACCTCGGCGAGTCCCCCGAGCAGCGCGTGGAGATGGCCTTCCAGCTCGCCGCGCTCGATCCCACCAGCGTGCCGATCAACCTGCTCAACCCCCGCGAGGGCACGAAGTTCGGCGACCGCGAGCTGATGGACCCGTGGGACGCCGTCAAGTGGATCGCGATCTTCCGGCTGATCATGCCCGAGGCACTGTTCCGCCTCTGCGGCGGGCGCAACGAGAACCTGGGCGTGGGCGAGCTGCAGAAGCTGGCGGTCAAGGCCGGTCTGAACGGCGTGATGATGGGCAACTTCCTCACGACCCTCGGCTCCGAGCCGGAGCAGGACAGGGCGATGTTCGAGGAGCTCGGGCTGAACGTGGCCCGCCAGGAGGACAACGGATCCAATCCCCGGCCCGACAACCGTTCCGGCTGGCTCGACGGTGAGACGCCGCGAACGCCCGTCGACGAGCTGATCGACAAGCAGAGCGAGGCCAACCTCTGGGACCCCGCCACGCAGCTGCGCTACCGCAACAGCAAGCCCCGGAAGGCGGCCTGAGTGAGCGACATCGAGGAGCGCCTGGCCGAGCTTCGCGAGCAGGGCCTGTACCGGCGCATGCGCATGATCTCCGGGCCGCAGGGCCCACGCGTGCTGCTCGACGGCCGCCCGGTGCTGCTGCTGTGCTCGAACAACTACCTGGGCCTGGCCGACCACCCGCGCGTGCGCGAGGCGGCCGCCGAGGCTGCCATGCGATACGGCGCCGGCTCGGGCGCGTCGCGTTTGATCTCGGGCAACATGACGATCCACCGCCGGCTTGAGGAGCAGCTGCGCGAGTTCGAGCGGGCCGAGGCATGTGTGCTGATGGGGTCCGGCTACCTGGCCAACGCCGGTGTGATCTCCACGCTCGCGCGCGAGGGCGACGTGGTCTTCTCCGACGCCCTGAACCACGCCAGCATCGTCGACGGCTGCCGGCTCGCGCGCGCCGAGACCTTCGTCTACCAGCACTGCGACACCGACCACCTCGAATGGGGCCTGCAGCAGGCCGAGGGCCGCGGCAGCCTGATCGTGACCGACGGGGTGTTCTCGATGGACGGCGACGTGGCGCCGCTGCCGGAGATCGTCGAGCTGGGCCAGCGCTATGACGCCCGCGTGATGGTGGACGAGGCGCACGGCACCGGCTGCCTCGGGCCCGAGGGCCGCGGCGCCGTTGCCGACGCCGGGCTCGACGGCGAGGTCGACGTGATCGTCGGGACGCTCGGCAAGGCGCTCGGCTCCTATGGCGCGTACGCGCTCTGCGATCAGCCGCTGGCCAACTACCTGGTCAACACCGCGCGCACGCTGATCTTCTCCACGGCGCTGCCCCCGCCGGCCGTCGCGGCGGCGCAGGCCGCGCTCGAGCTGCTGCGCTCGCAGCCGCGGCGGGTGGAGAAGCTGCAGCGCAACGCGGGCGTGCTGCGCCGGGCGCTGGCCGAGCGGGGCATCGACACCGGCGCCTCCGAGACGCAGATCGTGCCGCTGGTGGTCGGCGAGGCCGGGGCGGCCATGCGGGCCAGCGAACGAGCGCTCGAGCGGGGGGTCTTCGCCCAGGCCATCCGCCCGCCGACGGTGCCCGGGGGCAGCTCACGCCTGCGGCTGGCGGTCATGGCCTCGCACACCAGCTCCGAGCTGCGCGAGGCGGCTGAGACGCTCGTCAGGGTGCTGCCGTCGCAGGCCACGCGTCCGGGCGAGGATCCTTCGACCCGGCTGTTCGACGCCTACCGCGACGCCGCCTGAGCGCGCCCCGTTGCGGGGCCTGTTCGTCACGGGGACCGACACCGGCGCCGGCAAGTCGGTCCTCGCCGCCGCGATCTGCGCGGCGCTGGCGGCGCGCGGGAAGCGAGTGGCCGCCTTCAAGCCGGCCGTCACCGGGATCGACGAGCCACCGGCCGAGTGGCCCCCCGACCACGAGCTGCTCGCCGCGGCGGCCGGCTCGGATCAGGCGCCGGGGCAGGTGTCGCCCCACCGCTTTGGCCCGCCGGTGTCCCCTCACTTCGCCGCCGAGCAGGCCGAACGCGAGATCGAGCCGGCCGCTCTGGCGCATGCGGCACGGGCCGCGGCGGAGCATGCCGACTGGCTTGTATGCGAGGGCGTGGGCGGCCTGCTGGTGCCGCTTTCCGGGCGCTACCTCGTGCGCGATCTGGCCCTCGATCTGGGGCTGCCGCTGGTGGTGGCCGCCCGCCCCGGCCTGGGCACGATCAACCACACCCTGCTGACCGTGGAGTCCGCTCGTGCCGCCGGCCTGGCAGTCGCCGGAGTCGCGATGACGCCGTGGCCGGAGCGGCCCGAGCCGTTCGAGCTGTCGAACCGCGAGAGCATCGGGCGGCTCGCCGGTGTGGACGTGGTCGGCCTGCCCCGCACGAGCCCCGCTGCGCTGGCCGAGTCGGGGTCGCTGCTCCCGCTCGACGACTGGCTTCGCCACAATCAGCCCCGTGCCTGACAAGCATCCGGCCATCGCGAAGCTGCACCGGCGCAGGGAGCGCCACAGGGAGCGCCCACGTGTCGTGCGCTGGGGCGTCGTGCTGCTGGGCGTGCTGATCACGCTCGCCGGAGTCGTCATGACCGGCCCGGTGCCGGGCCCCGGCTTCCTCGTCATCCCATTCGGCCTGGCGCTGCTCGCGCTCGAGTTCGTCTGGGCCGAGCGGCTGTTCGAGAAGGCCGTGGTGTGGGCCGACAACGCCAGGGAGCAGGCGCGCAACCGCAGCCGCGGCCAGAAGCTGGCTTCCGGGTTGGCGCTGGCGGCGGCGATCGCGGCGTTCGTGACCGCCGCGATCCTCTGGGACATACCGGTCCTACCGGTCTAGCCGCCGCCTGCCGATACCGGGAGCGTGGAAGCCTCCGCCCATCCGGCGACCTTTCGCATCGCTCGCACGCGCGTCTCGGTCCTGGTCGGCCTGCTCGGGCTGCTCGCGTGCCTCGCGTTCGCCTTCCTCGCCTTCCTGCTGGCCGTGCTGCCCTTCGTGGACCCGGCTTCGGCCGACGTGCCCTACCCCGTTCGCCTGGCCGCGCTCCTGTTCGCGATGGCCATCGCCTGGCTGGGCGTCTGGATCCTCCGCTACTCGCTGGGCCGCTGGACCCGCGGCCAGGTAGACGTCGGCCCCGGCCGGCTGACGATCCACCACGCGGACACCTTCAGCGCGCCACTCGAGGTGCCGCGCTCGGCGATTCGCCTGGCCCTGGTCGACGTCCACGGCGCCGGCCTGCTCGGAGACCACCAGCAGGTGGCCCGGGGAAGCTACGACGAGCAACTCCCCTGGTCGCAGTTGCCGTTCGTCTCGAGCCACCAGGACCTGGAGCTGCCGAATGTCGGACTGCTCTTCCAGGAGCCGGTCCCGGCGCCGCCCGTGCGGCACCCGCGCCTGCACGGCCCGCTCCAGGGTGAGGCGCTCGCCGGCCTGCGCCTGCGAGTCGAGGACGCCGAAGGGCTCGAGCGGCGTCTGGCTGCGTGGGGCTGCGTGAGGGAGCCGCGGGAAGCCGACGCTACACACGCCGACCGCCTGCTGGGCCGCTGGGAGGAGCGCTCCCCGGCGAACGCCCGCCGGCCGCTCTGGCTCGACCGCCTGGCGAGGACGGGCTGGCTGATGGTGCCGGCGTCGCTGATGGTCCCATGGGTGCTCCCGCTGTCGGTGACAGCGGCGCTGATCCTGATCTCGAGACGGCGCTGGGCCGGCTGGGCGATGCTGCTGGCCAGCGCGGCCGCCGCCTACGTGGCCTTCGGGATCATGCGCTAGGCGGTCGTCCCGGCCGCCTTCCTCTGGCGCTCCGCCTCGCGCAGCTCGATGCGGCGGATCTTGCCGGTGAGCGTCTTCGGCAGGTCGTCCACGAACTCGATCTCGCGTGGGTAGGCGTAGGCGGAGTGGCGCTCGCGCACGTGCTTCCCGATGGCGTCCGCCAGCTCGTCGCTGGGCTCATTGCCGCCGGCCAGCACGATGAACGCCTTCACGATGTCGCCGCGCTTGCGGTCCGGTGAGGCCACGGCCGCCGCCTCCTTCACGGCCGGGTGCTCGACACAGGCGGACTCGACCTCGAACGGCCCGATCCGGTAGCCGGCCGAGATGATCACGTCGTCGGCGCGCCCCGCGTACCAGTAGTAGCCGTCCTCGTCGGCCTCGGCGGCGTCCTTCGTGTGGAACCAGTCGCCGCCGAATACCTCCTCGGTGTCCTCCGGCCGGTTCCAGTAGCCGAGCGGGTAGTGGGGGTTCGAGCGCGCCTTGAGGCAGATCTCGCCGCGCTCGCCCTGCTCCACGGGCCGCTCGTCCTCGTCCAGGATCGCGACCTCCCAGCCGGGAAGCGGCCGGCCCATCGAGCCCTCGCGCACCTCGACGCCGGGCATGTTGCCGCACAGCGGATAGCTTTCCGTGAGCCCGTAGTAGTCGAGCACCGTGATCCCGTACTGCTCGCGGAACCAACGGATCACCTCCGGGTTGAGCGGCTCGCCGGCCGAGCACGTGATGCGCAGCTCGCTGAGCGGATAGCGCTCGCCCGCGTCCTCCACGCCCGTCATTGCCCGCAGGGCGGTGGGCGTGGTGAACACGTTCTGCACGCCGTGCTTCGACAGGAAGCGCAGGTGCTCCTCGGGGTCGTAGCCCCCCTGTCGCGCCTGCACCAGCGCCACGGCCCCGTAGCGCCAGGGGCCCAGCAGCGGGCAGATCCCTGCCGCCCACGCCCACTCTCCGGAGCCGTGGAAGAGCTCGCCGTCGCGGACGTCGTGGCAGAACTCGAACTCCTCGTGCGCGAGTAGGTAGCGGTGGGCGTGAAGGATGCCCTTCGCCTTGCCCGTCGTGCCCGATGAGTAGTAGAGCTGCGCCGGGTCGTCGGCGGCGGTGTCGACGGTCTCATAGGAGTCGCTGGCCTCCGCAAGCTCGCGGGCGAGGCCGTCGTCCAGTATCAGCAGCTCGTCCACGAGGCCGTCGGGAATCCGGTCCCGGTTGTTCGAGTCGGTCACGAGCGCCTTGGGCTGCGAGTCGCTCAGTCGGTGCTCGATGCCCTCGTCGCCGTAGAGCACTGACATCGACAGCAGGATCGCCGCGCGCTTGAAGGTGCCGAGGAAGACGGCAGCCGTCTCGGGCAGCGACGGCAGCAGAGTGGCCACGCGGTCGCCGCGCTCGACGCCGTGCGCCTCCAGCACGTTGGCGAACTTCGCCGACAGGTCCTGCAGCTCGCCGAAGCTGATCCGCCGCTCGTCGCCCCGCCAGTCCTCCCACACCATCGCGAGCCTGTCGCGGTCGTGCTTGTCGCAGGCGTCGGTGGCGATGTTGTAGCGCGCGGGCACCGCCCAGCGATGCCGCTCGCACATCTCCTCATAGCTGCCGAGCTCGTACTTCCGAAAACCCAATCTCCGACCCCCTCCAGACTCGCGTACCCGGCGCCCCTCGCGGTCATGCAGACTCGCCGGTCGATCCCGACGGAGGAGCACGCGATGGCGCACCGAGGCAGGAGATCACCAACCCGCGGAGCGGACAGCGGATGGTCTTTCTCGAGACCGCGGCCGATACCGGCGGCGCGCTCCTGCGCATCGACACCTTCAACCCCCCGAGCGAAAGAGGCAGCGCACTCGGTCCAGTGGTTTCGCCCAGCGCTGCGGACGGAGGCTTTCTGCGAGAGCTACTTCGCCCTGGCGCAGGACGGCAAGCTCGACGAGAACGGCATGCCGAACCTGCTCCAGCTCGCGCTGAGCACGCCGGCGTTCGGCAACGAGATCCGTGTCACGCGCCCGCCGTGGCTCGCCCAGCGCCTGTTCGCCGCCCTCTTGTCGCCGGTTGCCCGCCGGCGGGCCTACACGGCCGAGTACAGGGGCTCTCAGTCGCCGCCGCCGGCCGCGTAGTCGACGATCGACCTGTCTACCAGCCACTCCACCGGCGCCTTGTCGTCGGTGTAGACGGAGCCGCCGCGCAGCGGCGGCCGGAGCGCCGCGGCGGCCCTGAGCGCCGTGGCCCGCAGCTGCCGGGGCAGGGCCGGGACGGCGCCACGCAGGCGATCGGCCGACAGCGGGCTCGCGCTCGCCAGCAGCAACGTGTTGGTGGGCTCGACCGCGTCCCGCAGCGCATGGGGCAGCGCCTCCCGGGCCGTCGCGGTGAGCACCTGCTCGAGCTTCTCCTGCCCCTCCGGGTGGCCAATGTTCACGATCACGACGCCGCCCGCCGCCAAGCGCTCGCGGCAGAGCTCGAAGAACTCGCGGGTGGCGAGGTAGAAGGGGATGTAGGGCTGGCGGTAGGAGTCGACGGCGATCACGTCGTAGCGGGCGCGGATGCGCCGCAGGAAAGGCCGCGCGTCCTCGTCGTAGACGTGCAGCCGAGGCCCACCCATGTCGAACCAGCGGCGGCCGATCCGCGACAGCGCCGGGTCGATCTCGACGGCATCAACGCGCGTTGACGGGAACAGCCGGCCGTACGCGCGTGCGGTGGTGCCCGCCGCGTTGCCGAGAATCGCCATGCGGCGCGGGGCGCTGCTCCGCGAGGCGAACGGCAGCACCAGGAAGCCGTCCCAGTAGTCACCCGTGAGCACCGTGCCCGGCCGCACCAGCGAGTGCCGCGCCAGCCCCTCGTTCAGCTCGAGGTAGCGACTGCCTCCCGGCTGCTCGATGACGCGGGCGTACTGATACTCGGTCTCCTGTTCGTGAACGACCCGACCGCCGTCCGTGCGCGCCTTGAGCGTGCCCACGGGCAGCGCGATCAGCGCCGCGATCGCGGCCGGCGCCAGCGCGAAGCGGCGCACCGGGCGCAGGCCGGCGACCGCGGTGATCGAGATCGCCAGCGCGAACACGAGGAACGTGCGCCGGGTGCCGAGCGCCGGGATCAGCAGCAGTGCCGAGAGCAGGGTGCCCACCAGCGAGCCGGCGGTCGAGAGCGCGTACAGCCGGCCCGACACCGTGCCGGCCTCCGCGAGGCTCGACAGCGCCAGGCGGATCGCCCAAGGCGACACGGCGCCCAGCAACAGGACCGGCACCGCGACCAGCACCAGCACGGCCAGCAGCGAGCCCAGGAAGGCCCCCGCGGAGATCTCGTCGAGCGCGCCCACCGCCAGGTTCAGGAGGGGGTCGGACACGAACGGCACCAGCGCCAGCAGCCCGGCCGCGACCAGCGACAGCAGGCAGAGCCCGCGCATGTGGGGATGCCGGTCGGCCAGGCGGCCACCAAGCCAGTAGCCCAGCGACAGCGCCACGAGCACCACGCCGATCGTGTTGGCCCAGACGACCGTGGACGCGCCGAAGTAGGGAGCGAGCAGCCGCACGGCGGCGATCTCGGCCCCCAGCGAGCCCGTCCCCACCACGAACACGAGCACCGGCAGCGGGGGCATTCCGACCTGCACGCTAGCTACTGTCGCCGGCCGTGGACCTGGTCTCAGCCGACCACGATCACCTCTGGCATCCGTTCACGCAGCAGCGCGGCTGGCAGCTGGAGGAGCCGGTCATCGTAGAGCGCGCGCAGGGAACGGACCTGATCGACACGCAGGGCCGCCGCTACATCGATGGCGTGTCCTCGCTCTGGTGCAACGTCCATGGGCACCGGCACCCCTACATAGATTGCGCGCTGCGTGCCCAGCTCGGCCAGGTCGCCCACTCCACCATGCTCGGGCTGTCCCATCCTGCCGCCATCGAGCTCGCCGCGCGCCTCGTGGAGGTCGCGCCCCCCGGCCTCTCGCGCGTCTTCTACTCGGACTCCGGCTCGACCGCCGCGGAGGTCGCGCTGAAGATGGCCTTCCAGTTCTGGCAGCAGCGGGGCGGCCGGGACGCGCGCAAGACCAGGTTCGTCGCGCTGCGCGACGCCTACCACGGGGACACCGTGGGCTCGGTATCGGTGGGGGGCATCGATCTCTTCCACTCCCTCTACCGGCCGCTGCTGTTCGACACGCTCAAGGCCACCCCCGGCGACGCTGCCGACATGGAGCGACTGCTGGCCCAGAACCGGGGCGAGGTCGCCGCGGTGATCATGGAGCCGCTCGTGCAGGGTGCAGCCGGCATGCTGGTGCACCGGGAGGGCTATCTGCGCGAAGTGCGCGAGCTCTGCGACCGCTACGGCGTCCTGCTGATCCTCGACGAGGTGGCCACGGGCTTCGGGCGCACGGGCCGCATGTTCGCCTGCCAGCACGAGCGGGTCGCGCCCGACTTCCTCTGCCTCGCCAAGGGCATCACCGGCGGCTACCTGCCGCTGGCCGCCACCCTCGCCACCGAGCGGGTCTACGAGGGCTTCCTGGGTGAGTTCGAGGAGCTCCGCACCTTCTTCCACGGCCACACCTACACGGGGAACCCGCTTGCCTGCGCCGCGGCGCTGGCCACGCTCGACCTGTTCGAGCAGGAGCGCACGCTCGAGGCGCTGCAGCCGAAGATAGAGCTGCTCGGCGAACTGCTGGAGCCAGTGGCGGCCAGCCCCGCCGTGGACGAGGTGCGCCGTCGCGGTTTCATGACCGGCATCGAGCTCGCCGGCTTCCCACCCGAAGCCCGCATCGGCCACCAGGTCACGCTCGAGGCCCGTAGGCGCGGCGCAATCGTGCGCCCGCTCGGCGACGTGGTGGTGCTCATGCCGCCGCTGGCGATCTCCGCGGCCGACCTCACCCGCCTGGTTGCCATCACCGCCGAGGCGATCGACGCGGCCACCGGCGCCCACGCGCTCGCCGCTGCCGCGTGAGCCCGCCTGGGTGCCCCACGAGGGCGACGTGTGGCGCTTCGGGAGCTGCTCCTCCGAAGCTCGGGGCCTACCCCTCGTAGGGCTCGAAGTCCTTCTTGCGAGCGCCGCAGACCGGGCAGAACCAGTCGTTCGGGATCTCCTCGAACGCAGTTCCCGGCGGGATGCCGCCGTCCGGGTCGCCTTCGTCCGGGTCGTAGATGAAACCGCAGGACGTGCAGATGTAGAGCTGCTTGGTGGCGGACTCGCTCACGCGCGGCGTAGGGTACCTGCCGATGCGCGTGGATCGGCCGTCGCCAGGGGAAGAGCTCAACACCGGCGAGGTGAGCGACGCGCGGCAGGCCGCGTCGCTGATCCTGCTGCGCGACGGCCCCGATGGGCCCGAGGTGCTCCTGGTCAGGCGCAACCCCGAGCAGCGCTTCATGGGGGGCGCCTGGGTGTTCCCCGGAGGCGCCGTGCACGAGGGCGATGGCGGACCGGAGCTGACGGCGCTGCGAGAGCTCGAGGAGGAGGCGGGGGTGCGGCTCGACGAGGTGGGCTCGCTCGTGCCGTTCTCGCGCTGGATCACCCCGGCGGAGGTGAAGGTGCGCTTCGACACCTGGTTCTTCGCGGCGCAGGCGCCCTTGCACGCCGAGGCGCGGCCCGACGGCAGCGAGTGCGTGGACGCCCGCTGGTTGCGCCCGCGAGTCGCCCTCCGCGAGTATTCCCGCGGCGAGCTGACGCTGGTGTTCCCGACGATCAAGCACCTGGAGCAACTGGCGGACGCGCAGTCCGTGACCGAGCTGCTGGACGCCGCGCGCCGCCGCACCGTCGAGCCCGTGCTGCCGCGGATCGTGGCCGGCGACGACGGCGCCATCGTGCTGCTGCCGGGAGAGCCTGGCTATGGCGACTGACGGCCTGCAGGTCGCGGTGACGGGCCCGACGGGCGACCTCGGCGTGGCCGTGGTGAACGCGCTGGAGCGCTCGCGCCGGGTGAGGAAGGTCGTGGGCATGGCCCGCAGGGAGTTCGACCCCGGCGAGCACGGCTGGAAGAAGACCGAGTACCGCCAGGGCGACGTGACCGACGCGGGGAGCGTCAGGCAGCTCGTGAAAGGCGCCGACGTGGTGGTTCACCTGGCTTTCGCGATCCTGAGCGCAGGCGACGCCACCCGTGAGCTGAACGTGGAGGGCTCACGGCGCGTGTTCGACGAGGCCGCCAGGGCCGGCGCCGATCGCATCTGCTACGCCTCGAGCGTGGCCGCCTACGGCTTCCACGACGACAATCCCGACTGGCTCACGGAGGAGATACCGGCGCGCGGCTCCCGCGACCACCACTACTCGCACCAGAAGTCGGAGGTGGAGCGGGTGCTCGGCGAGGTGCTGCTGCGCCATCAGGGCACGGCCGCGTACGCCTTCCGGCCCTGCATCGTGGCCGGCCCCAAGGCGCGCACCTTCCTCGAGGAGATTCCCTACTACCGACTCAGCGAGGCGATGCCCGACGCCGTCATGGGGCTGATCGCATCGATGCCGGCGCTCAAGCCGGTCATCCCCGATCCTGGCATGCGCTTCCAGCTGGTGCACGAGGACGACGTGGCCTCGGCTTTCATGGCGGGCGTGGCCGGCCGCGGCGACCCCGGCCCCTACAACCTGGCCGGCTCGGGCACGCTCACGCTGAGCGACGTGGCCGCTGCGCTGGGCTGGTACTCGGTGCCTGTGCCGAGGAAGGCCGTCGAGGCCACCGCGGACGCGATCACGCGGCTGCCGCTGGTGCCCGACTCGGTGTCCTGGCTGCATACCGTGCGCAAGCCGGTGCTGATGAAGACGGAGCGCGCCAGGCAGCAGCTGGGCTGGCGGCCCAAGCACACGGCCAGGGCGACGCTTCGACAGATGATCGAGGCGCAACGAGCCGAAGTGGTCTCATAGCCGCTATTGGTGGGTATGACATACCTACAAGGATGGACCGAGTCACTTGCTCACAGTGCGGCTACACGGGGGGCCTTGGGATGGCATGCGACCCGGGGCACTGTCCCGACTGCGACCTTCCCCTGGTGCATACCTGCGAGTTCCGCGCGCTCTCGGACGCCGATCTCGAGGCTGAGATGCGCCGGCAGCTCGTGGTGGAACGCGAGCGCCGGGACCTGCCGCTCGTCTAGCCCCTAGAGGGCCCGTTCGTAGAGCGCGGCGTAGTCGTCCTCACCCGCTTCGCGCGGATTGAGCAGCGTCGCTCCGTCTCCCACGGCGCCTTCCACCAGGGCCGGCAGTCCCTCCTCGGGCACGCCGGCCTCCGACAGCCGCGTGGGCAGCCCCAGCCGCCCGGCCAGCTCGCCGACGTGCGCGGCCAGGGCCTCGCCCACCTCCCGGCCCGGGCCGCCGGCCGCGAGCCCGAAGACCTCGTTGAGGTCGCGATAGCGGTCGGCCGTCTCCGGGTCCTCGGCGTTGAAGCGGATCACGTGCGGGAGGTGGATCGAGTTGGCCACTCCGTGCGGCACGCCGAAATGCGCCCCCGCCGGATGCGACATGGCGTGCACGGCGCCGAGGTTGATGGTGATCGCCAGCGACGCCGCGATCAGCATGTTGCCCCGAGCCTCCTCGTCCGCGGGGCCTCCCTCCACGGCCCGCTCGAAGTAGTCGCGCATCAGCCGCAGCGCCTCCAGCGAGCGGGCATCCTGGGGTGGGCTCCAGTCCGTGCAGGTGTAGCCCTCGATCGCGTGGGTCATCGCGTCCATGCCGGTGGCGGCGGCCATCCGCGGCGGCAGGGTCCTGGTGGACTCCGGGTCGAGGATCGCCAGGCGCGGGAAGAGCGGGAAGTCAACGACCTCGAGCTTGACCTTTCGCTCGGGGTCCTTGACGACCGCGGCCATCGAGACCTCGGAGCCGGTGCCGGCGGTCGTCGGGATGCACGCCAGCGGGGCGATCTCGAGTGGGCGGCCCATCCCGTCGTCCCTGCGCGGCATCAGCAGGAAGCCCTCCTGCTCGGCCGCCGCGCCACCGTGGGTGAAGATCACGCCGGCCAGCTTGGCGGTGTCCATCACGGAGCCGCCGCCGACCGCGAGGAAGGAGTCGGCGCCGGCCTCCTCGGCGGCCATGGCGCAGCGGTCGACCACGTGGGTCGAGGAGTCCTGGGGAACCTCGTCGAAGACGCCGGCCACCGCCAGGCCGCCGTCGGCCACGCCCGCTTCGACCCGCTGGACGAGCCCGGTTGCGCGAACCACCTCGTCGGTCACGACGAACACGCGGTGGGCGCCCTCCTTGAGGAATTCGAAGCCCGTCGAGCCCAGCAGGTCCCGGCCCGCGAGCACGCGGGTGGGCGCGGCGTACTGGAAGAAGTCCTTGAAGCTCAGGCTTTCAGCAGGTCGTCGCGCCCGGCGTCCTCGAGCATCCTGCGATAGCGCGGGAACACGGGCTTGGTGAGCGGGACCAGCTTGAGGATCTTCGCCACCGGGCCCTTGGCCTTCATCTGGCCGCGCGCCAGGGCGACGGTCACGTTGACCTTGCCGAGCCAGAAGCGGTGAGCGGTGTCGGCGTCCATGCTCATCACGACCTCGGGCTCCAGCGCCGTCTCCCCGCAGTCCACCCGGCCATCCTCGCCGTCGACCAACCTGACCGTGACCGTCGACTCGGGATTGCGGTAGCGGTACTGCACCACCGTGTTGGCCTTCTGGAACTGCGGGGCCAGCTCCTCATCGTCGGCCAGGTCCTGGAACAGCTTGCCGATGTACGCGTAGACCTCGTCGGCGTCCTTGAAGTAGGCCACCGGCTCAGCCTCCCGGCCGCGGGAAGGAGGTGCCCACCACAGCGTCCCAGGCCCGGTCCGGAAGCAGGGCCCGCTGCGCCAGCAGCAGCCGCGCCGAGACGGTGACCGGGTAGCGCGTGCGCGGCCGCTTGGCGGTGATGGCCTTCTCGATCGCCTTGGCGACGGCCTCGGGGCCCGCCCCGAGGCGCGACAGAGCGCCTTCGTAGGCCCCCGTGGTCGCGGCGCCCACCGCGGCGTTGAAGTCCCCGTATGGGCCGTCGGAGTCGGTCCCGCTGCCGATCGAGGCGACCGACGTCTCGCTGAACTTCGTGCGGATCAAGCCGGGCTCGATGATCGACACATCCACGCCGAAGCCGCGTACCTCGAAGCGCAGCGCGTCGGAGAAGGCCTCGACGGCGTACTTGGTGGCGTGGTAGGCGCCGCCGCCCGGGAACACCAGCTTGCCGCCCATCGAGCTCATGTTCACGATCCGCCCATGGCGCTGGCGGCGCATGCCGGGCAGCACCAGCTGGCACATGCGCAGCAGGCCGAACACATTGGTCTCGAACTGCCGCCTGACTTCGTCGATGTCGAGGCTCTCGACCGCGCCGTTCTGGCTGTAGCCGGCGTTGTTCACCAGCGCGCCCACGGCGCCCTCCGCCTGCTCGACGGACGCCACCGCCCTGCGCATCGACTGCTCGTCGGTCACGTCGAGCTCCAGCGTGCGGCAGCCCGCCCGCTCGAGGGCCTCGATCGACTCCCGCTTGCGGGCGCTCGCGTACACCGTCATGCCGTTCTTCGCAAGCCACTCGGCCGTGGCGTGGCCGATACCGCTGGAGCACCCGGTAACGAGCACGGCCTTCGAGACCTTTGCCATCGACGCCTACGCTAACGCTCCCGCGCGGGTAGGGTCCGCCCGGTGCAGGCGGTGACCTTCCAGGCTCCCGGCGAGGTGCGCCTCGAGGAGCGGCCCGAGCCCCAGCTGAAGCAGCGGGATGACGCGGTCGTGCGCGTCGAGGCCACCGGCGTGTGCGGCTCGGACCTGCACATCTACCACGGGCGCGTGGAGATCGAGCCCGGCTTCACGATCGGCCACGAGTTCGTCGGAACGGTGCTGGCGGCCGGCGACGGCGTCAGCGAGGTCGCCGAGGGCGAGCGCGTGCTCGGCTGCTACTGCAGCGCCTGCGGCAACTGCTTCTTCTGTCGCCGCGGCGACTTCCACAAGTGCGACGACGGCCGCGTGTTCGGGCACGGCAAGACCCTCGGCTCGCTGCAGGGCGCCCAGGCGGAGCAGGTGCTCGTGCCGCACGCGAACCTGACGCTGCGCCGCGTTCCCGAGGGGATGAGCGACGACGCCGCGCTGTTCGCCGGCGACGTGATGGGCACCGGCTACCACGCAGTGGCCGAGGCCGGCGTCGAGCCCGGCGACGTGGTGGGCGTGCTGGGCCTGGGCCCCGTGGGCCTGTGCGCGGTGCAGGCGGCAAAGGCCGCCGGCGCGGCGAAGGTGATCGCCATCGACTCGGTCGAGGACAGGCTCGAGGCCGCCCGTGCCTTTGGCGCCGAGCCCGCGCACCTAAGCGAGGATGACCCACGCGCCGCGGTGAAGGCGGCGACCGCAGGACGCGGCGTGGACGTGGCGGTGGATGCCGTGGGCCACCCAGACGCGCTCGAGCTGGCCTGCCGCCTGGCGCGCAAGGCAGGAACGGTCTCGGCCATCGGCGTGTACGCCGAGCGCATCCAGGTGCACATGGGCATCGTCTGGATCAAAGCGCTCACGCTCAAGACCGGCCACGCCAACGTGATCGGCCACGTGGATCGGGTGCTCTCGATGATGGCCGCAGGGGTGATCGACCCGACGCCGCTCGTGACCCATCACATGTCGCTGGCGGAGGCCGAGGAGGCCTACGCGGTCTACGACCGCCGCGAGGCGCTCAAGATCGTGATGACTCCCCAGTGACGGGGGTCGAGTCGGATCCGCGCGTCCAGGCGGGACTCCGCCGCCAGCTCGAGGGCTGGCGCAAGTTGATCGCCGGCGGCGCCCAGCGCCTGGGCTGGAAGATCGGCCTGAACGCGGCCGAGGTTCAGCAGAAGCTCGGCCTCGACGAGCCGGTGATCGGCTTCCTCACGTCGGCCAGCCGCTTGGAGCCTGGGGCTTCACACTCGATCGGAGGCATGGAGCGGCCGCTGGTCGAGCCCGAGGTGGCGGTGCGGCTGCGCCGACCGCTCGAGGCCGGGGCTCGGCCCGACGAGGCACTCGCCGCGATCGAGTCGCTCGGCCCCGCCATCGAGCTGGTGGACATCGCGTCGCCCCCGGAGGACGTGGAGGAGGCGCTGGCGGGCAACGTCTTCCACCGCGCGGTGGTGCTCGGGCCGCACCGCCAGGACGCGGCCGTGAGCGGCGTCGAGGCGAGCGTGCGCGTGAACGGCGAGGAGCGCCAGGCCGCGCGCGCCGACGTGGAGCTGGCCGACACGATCAGCCTGGTGGCCGACCTGCTGGGCTCGGCCGGAGAGCTGCTCGAGGCCGGCGACACGATCATCTGCGGCTCACTCACGCCGCCGGTGCGGGTGGCGCCCGGCGACCAGGTCGAGGTCGACCTCGGCCCGCTCGGCCGCGTCGAGCTGTCGCTGGCCGCGTAGATTTCGGGACATGACCACCGCCATGCTGCCCGACGCCCTCTCCGAGGCCGCGCGCGCGTTCGCCGCCGGCCCGCACAAGCTGCTGATCGGCGGCGAGCGCCTCGATGCCTCCGGGGGCGCCAGCTTCGAGACTCTCGACCCGGCCACGGGCCGCGCCATCGCCGAGGTGCCGCAGGCCGGCCCGGACGACGTCGATCGCGCGGTGCGGGCCGCGCGCGAGGCCTTCGACGACGGGCGCTGGGGCAGCCTGCCGGCCGCGTCACGCACCGGCGTCCTGCTTGCGCTGGCCGACCGGGTGGAAGCCCACGCCGACGAGCTGGCCGAGCTCGAGTCGCTCGACAACGGAAAACCCGTGAAGCTCGCCAAGCGGGTCGACGTGCGGCTGGCCGCCGAGCACCTACGCTACTTCGCCGGCTGGCCCACCAAGATCCTGGGAGAGACGATTCCGGTGTCGATCCCGCAGCTGCACTGCTACTTGCGCAAGGAGCCGGTGGGCGTCTGCGGGCAGATCATCCCCTGGAACTTCCCGCTGCTGATGGCCACCTGGAAGGTGGCGCCCGCGCTGGCGGCCGGCTGCACGCTCGTGCTCAAGCCCGCGGAGCAGACGCCGCTCACCGCTCTGCGCCTGGGCGAGCTGGCACTCGAGGCGGGCGTCCCCGAGGGCGCGCTCAACGTGGTCACGGGCGACGGTGCGACCGGCGCCGCCCTGGTGGACCACCCGGGCGTCGACAAGATCGCCTTCACGGGGTCGACCGCGGTCGGGCGCGAGATCGGCGGGAAGGCCGGCCGAGCGATCAAGCGGGTCACGCTCGAGCTGGGCGGCAAGTCGCCCAACATCATCTTCCCCGACGCCGACCTCGAGGCGGCGGTCAAGGGCTCCTACCAGGCGATCTACTACAACACCGGGCAGGCCTGCAACGCGGGCTCACGCCTGTTCGTGCAGAAGGACCACTTCGACGACGTGGTGTCGGGCCTGGCCGAGGCGGCCGGCAAGGCGCGCTTGGGCCCGGGGCTCGACCCGTCGACCCAGATCGGACCGGTCGTGTCATCGGAGCAGCGCCAGCGGGTGCGCGGCTACATCGAACGTGGCCGCGCCGAGGGCGCCGAGCTGGTGGCCGGCGGGGGAGCCGGAGATGGCGAGGGCTACTTCGTGGAGCCCACGCTGTTCACGGCCACGCGCGACGACCTCACCATCGCGCGCGAGGAGATCTTCGGCCCGGTGCTGGTGGCCATGCCCTTCGATGACCTCGAAGAGGTCGCCCGGCGCGCCAACGACACCGAGTACGGGCTGGCCGCGGGTGTGTGGACGCGTGATGTCGGCAAGGCGCACACGCTCGCGGCGATGCTGCGCTCGGGCGACGTGTACGTGAACACCTGGGGCCCGAGCGACCCCGCCGCGCCGTTCGGCGGCTTCAAGGCGTCCGGTATCGGCCGCGAGCATGGGCGCGTGGGCCTCGAGGCCTATCTCGAGCACAAGACGGTCTGGGTGAATCTGGCCTAGCGGGGGGCCAGCCGGTAGACCGGGCCGTTCAGCGACAGGGCATAGACCCGCCCGATGCCGTCCTCGCCGAACGAGGACAAGCTCGGCACGCGCGGCCCGAGCGCGCGGTCGAACGCCACTCGGCCGGCTCGCAGGCCTGCGAGCCTCAGCTTCGCGTCGCAGAGGTCGCCGTACACGTAGCGGCCGTAGAGGCGGCGGCCCAGGGCGCGGTCACGGACCACGTAGCCGCCCGTGATCGAGCACGAGCCCTGGGCGTGGGTCCGCTGGGTGACCGGCGGCACGTGGCCGGGAACGCTGCCGTCGCGGAAGCGCGAGCGCCCCTCGAACAGGCTCCAGCCGAAGTTGTAGCCGCCGCGCGGCGTCTTGCCCTTGCTGCGGGTGTTTCGGATGAAGTCGATCTCCTCGACGGAGTCCTGGCCGACGTCGCCGATCGTCAAGTGTCCCTTCGAGCGGTCGAAGGAGAAGCGGAAGGGGTTGCGCAGGCCGTAGGCGTAGACCTCGCCGCGGGCGCCGCTGCGGTCAGCGAACGGGTTGTCGGCCGGGATCCGGTACGCCCTGCCCCGGGAAGGCCGCGGGTCGATGCGCATGAGCTTGCCGAGTGGCCGGCCGAGGTTCTGCGCGTTGCGGTCGGGATCGCCGCGCCCGCCACCGTCGCCGAAGCCGAAGTAGAGCATGCCGTCGGGCCCGAACTGCAGCTGGCCGCCCTTGTGGTTGAAGCGGTGGTGCTCCTGGAGCCAGATGCGGCGGCGCGAGCCGGGGTCGGCGCGGTCGGGACTCGAGGACGAGCGCTTGAACTCGTCGATGCGGATCAAGCCGTCGTTGCCGACGTAGTAGACGTAGAAGCGCCGCGAGCGCGAGTAATCGGGCGCGAACGCCATCGACAGCAGGCCGCTCTCCCCGCCGATCTGCACGTCGCCGGCGATGTCGAGGAACGTCGTCTTCAGCTTGCGGCCGTCGCGCACCACGCGGATGCGCCCCGCCCGCTCGACCACGAAGCGCCGGCGGCGGTCGCCGCGCGGCGCGGTCAGGTAGGTGGGTTGGGAGAAGCGGCCGAGCCGCAGCAGGCGCACGCCGGTGGCGGCCGGAAGCGCCGTGCGCGTGTCGGTCCGGGAGGTGCTCTCGGCGGTTCGGGGGGTGCTCTCCCCCATGGCTCCGGCCTGACGGGACGGGTCGTCGCCGGAGCAGCCGAAACCCGCGATCAGTCCCGTCAGTGCCGCGGCGGCGAACGTCAGGGGGCGCAGGAGCACCCACTCGAGTATGGCAATCGCCGCGCCGGGCACATGCGTACAACAGACGATGAGGGCGTTAGTCACGGGAGCGACGGGGTTCGTGGGCGGCAGGCTTGCCGGCGCACTGCTCGACGAGGGCACCGAGCTCGGCTGCCTGGTCCGCGACGCGGGGCGCGCAGCCGAGCTCGAGGAGCGCGGCGCCACACTGCACGAGGGCGACGTGCTCAGGCCCGAGACGCTGCCCGGCGCGCTCGCTGGCGCGGACGTAGCCTACTACCTGGTGCACGGGATGGGGCGCGGCTCGCAGGGCAGCTTCGAGGAGCGCGAGCGCCGGGCGGCGCGCAACTTTGGCCGCGCCGCGCGCGAGGCGGGTGTGGAGCGCGTGGTGTACCTCGGCGGCCTGGGCGAGCGGCCACAGTCCGAGCACCTGCGAAGCCGGCACGAGACGGGCCGCATCCTGGCCGCCGAGGGGCCGCCGCTGACCTATTTCCGCGCTGCGATGGTGGTCGGCTGCGGGAGCGAGTCATACAAGACACTGCGTGACCTCGTGAAGCGGCTGCCGGTGATGATCGCCCCGTCCTGGCTGAAGACGCCCACGCAGCCGATCGACATCGACGATGCCGTGGCCTACCTCTCGCAGGCTCCGGAGCTGGAAGCGGCAGCGGGGCGGGAGATCGAGATCGGCGGGCCCGACGTGCTGTCGTATGGCGACATGCTCGACCGCATGGCGCTGGCGCTCGACAAGGGCCCGCGGCCGAAGCTGCCGGTTCCGGTGCTCTCGCCACGCCTGTCATCGCTCTGGATCGGGCTGGTGACGCCCGTCGACGCCGGCGTGGCGCGGCCGCTGATCGAGGGCCTCTCCACAGAGACCGTCGTGAAGGACCCGTCCGGCGCGAGACTCTTCGACGTCGCGCCGATCGGCGTGGACCACGCCCTGCGCAAGGCGTTGGCCGAGGAGGAGGCGGTCCCGGCGGCGGCTGTACCCTAGGTCGCTCGGGCTGTGGCGCAGTCTGGTAGCGCGCTCCGTTCGGGTCGGAGAGGTCGCCAGTTCAAATCTGGCCAGCCCGACT
>Ga0126312_10000197_pt1 | contig 31049 bp, 30 predicted proteins | sample Plot104A_FD_92537 | JGI IMG/M metagenome (GOLD analysis project Ga0126312, IMG submission 92537) | Serpentine soil microbial communities from UC McLaughlin Reserve, CA, USA - Plot104A | ecosystem: Environmental > Terrestrial > Soil > Grasslands | place: USA: UC McLaughlin Reserve, Lake County... | reverse complement strand
TGTCGCCGACTCCCTCGACGGATTCCAGCTCCGAATCGGTTGCGGCGAGGATCTCGTCCAGCCCGCTGAACTCGCTCACGATCGACTGCACGACCATCTTCGGGAGCCTTGGGATGCGCCCGAGGATGCGGTAGCCGCGCGGCGAAGCGGGATGGTCGAGGGTGTTCAGCTTCCGGTCGTGGCCGAGAAGCTCGGCCAGCCGGCCGAAGTCGAGCAGATCCTGGTGCGGCAGTCGGGCCAGCGAGTCGAGCACCATGGCGAAGCCCTCGTTCGAGGGATCCATGATGTAGTCGCGCACGAGGGCGGACTTGTCGGCGGCGACCCCCACCATGGTCTCCTCCAGCTGCATCTCGATCAGGCGTCCCTCGGCGCCTAGCTCGACGATGAAGCGCTCGATCTCGACCGCCATCCTGGTGACGAGCTCGGCGCGCTGGAGCACCGTGAGCACGTCGTGGAGCGTGACGCCGCCCTCGAACTCGAGGGCCGTCAGGCGGGTCGAGACCTGGTCGAGGCGGCTCCGGTACTTGTCCAGGGTGGCCAGCGCCTGGTTGGCCTTGGCGAGCACCACCGTGATGTCGTCCAGGATGTACTTCGCGCCGTCGAGGTAGAGCGAGACGACGCTCCGGCTGGCCGAGATCGCGATCACCAAGGCGTCCGTCTGCTTTGAGACCCGCTCCGCGGTGCGGTGGCGCGTGCCGGTCTCGAGCGACAGGATCGTCGGGTCCGGCATCAGCTGGACGTTGGCCCACAGGATCTTGGTGCCGTTCGACGCAAGCATGATCGCGCCGTCCATCTTGGCCAGCTGGTACAGCAGAGCGGGCGTGTAGTCGACCTCGAGCTTCACGCCGCCGGACAGCAGGAAGCTCAGCTCCTCCGACTCCCCGATGCAGATCAGGGCGCCGGTCTCGGCCTGGACGATGTTGTCGAGTCCCTCCCGCACGGCCGTGCCGGGGGCAACCATCTCCAGGGCTCGAACGAGCCTCGGTTCCTGCCGGGCTTCGAGCTCTGCGACGTCGTCCCCGGCGTACGGCATGAAACCCGATTCTACGTGAATTGCATTTTCTTCGCGTTATTTTCCGCTTTGTGCAGGGCTTTTCGGCGGCTTCCGAGGGCGGCGGCCGCCCTCAGAGCCTGCCTGAGCGTGGTGACCCGGTCGTCCGGTCGGACCACGTTCGCGAGCCCGAATTTGGCCGCCTCGGCCAACCTCCGGTCGGTGTGCGCAGCGTGGCGGAGCTCACCGGTGAGGCCGAGCTCGCCGAAGGCGGCGAGCGGAGCGTCCTCCACGAGCTCGGTTCCCTTCGCGGCCGAGGCCAGCGCCAGTGCGATGGCGAGATCCGCGCCGGGCTCGTCCACGCGGACCCCGCCCGCGACGGAGACGAAGACGTCGCTTGAGCCGAGCCCGATGCCGCCGTGTCGGGCCAGCACCGCGAGCACCAGGGCGAGGCGGCTCCGGTCGACCCCGTTCGCCACCCGCCGTGGCGGCACCAGCTCGCTGGGCGCCACGAGCGCCTGCACCTCGACCAGCAGCGGTCGCGAGCCCTCCATCGCACAAAGGACCACCGAGCCGGGCGCGCGGGTGGCCTCGGCGACGAAGCGGGCGGAGGCGTCCTCGACCTCCACCAGGCCTTCCTGGCCCATCTCGAACACGCCGACCTCGTTGGTCGAGCCGAAGCGGTTCTTGAGCGCCCGCAGGGTGCGATAGGCGCGCTCGCGCTCCCCCTCGAAGGAGAGCACGCTGTCGACCAGGTGCTCGAGCACGCGAGGGCCGGCGAGCGAGCCCTCCTTGGTCACGTGCCCCACGAGCAGCGTCGCGACGCCGCGCTCCTTGGATAAGCGCATGAGACGGCCGGCCACCTCGCGCACCTGGCCGACCGACCCGGGGGCGCCGGTCAGCGCGGGGTCGTAGAGCACCTGCACGGAGTCGATCACGCAGGCCTCGGGACGCTCGGCCTCGAGCGTGGCAAGGACGGCTTCGAGGTCCGTCTCGGCGACGATCGGCACGCGGAGCGCCTGCGCCCCCAGCCGCTCCGCGCGCAGCTTCACCTGGGCCGCCGACTCCTCGCCGGAGACGTACAGCACCTTGCGTCCGGCCCCGGCCAGATTGCCGAGGGCGCTCGTCGTCAGCGTGGACTTGCCGATGCCCGGCGCGCCTCCGATCAAGACCACCGAGCCGGGCACCAGGCCGCCGCCGAGCACCCGGTCGAGCTCGAGTATGCCCGTGCCGAGCCGCTCGACCGCGGGGGCCTCGACCTCGGCGAGGCGAACCGGCTTCAGGGCCCGCGCGGCGCGACCGACCGAGCCGCCGCCGCGCGCGCCGCGGCCGGCCGGCTCCGCACGCTGCAGCTCCTCCACGAGCGAGTTCCACTCGCCGCAGCCCGGGCAGCGCCCGTGCCACTTAGGGCTCTGATGCCCGCACGAGGGGCAGCTGAAGATCGTGGACTGACGCGCCATCTCGTCGAAGCTAAGAGCGCCGCCGGACGAGTTCGCCCCCCGCCACGCACCCTCCGCTGCGATCCGTCCGATCCGAGGGGTTCCATCGCTCGTTCGTGGATCTCCTCGACCAACCCATCGCCGAGGCGGAGTTCCTCGCCGTCGACACCGAGACCAACGGACTGGGCGGGGACCTCTGCGAGCTGACCGAGGTCGGCGCCGTTCTGATCGGCGGGGGCGAGCTGCACGAGACCTTCGACTCGCTGGTGCGTGTGGAGCGGCCCCTCACCCGCGGGATCCAGCGCTTCACCGGCATCACCCAGGGAATGGTGGACGGCGCGCCGCCGCCGGAGGAGGTCCTCCCGGAGCTCGCCGATCTCCTCCAGGAGCGCGTTCTGGTGGCACACAGCGCCCGCTTTGACCGAGGCGTCCTGGCGCAGGCGTTCGAGCGCGCCGGGCTCGAGTGGTCCGCCCCGCCGACGCTCTGCACGGTCCAACTCGCCCGCCGCTTCGCGCCGCTCGCCCGGAGGAGGGGGCTGGCCCCGCTGGCCGACTCGCTTGGGGTCGAGGTGCGTGAGGTGCACCGCGCGCTCCCCGACGCCCTAACCTGCGCCCAGGTCTTCTGCGCGCTGTTCCCGAGGCTCTGCGCGAACGCCGTGACGATCGGGGACGCCGTCGAGCTCCAGCGCTCGCGACGGCGAGCTGGACACACCGCCCCTGATGCGGTCCTCGCGGCGCGGAACGGACGGGGCTCCGACACAGCGAAGCCGGGGGACGGCGGGCCGATCCCACCCGAGCAGCGCCCCGACCTCTCCACACTCCCGGATGACCCCGGCGTCTACGTGTTCCGCGACGAGCGCGGGCGGCCGCTGTACGTCGGCAAGTCGGTGTCGCTCCGCTCCCGGGCGCGCGCGCACTTCTGCGCCCCGGCCGGCTGGACCGAGCGCGCCGAGATCGTCGACTACCGCCCGACGAACTCAGAGCTCGGCGCGCTCGTCCTGGAGAACCGACTCATCAAGGCCTGGAAGCCGGCCGGCAACCGGGCGCTGAAGCGCACGGACCGCTACTGCTACCTGCGCTGCCGCCTCGACATCCCCTATCCGGTCCTGGAGGTCGCGGCCGAGCCGGCCGCCGGCCACGCCGTGAACGTCGGGCCCTTGGGAAGCCGCGCGCTCGCCAAGGAGCTGGCGGACCAGCTCACCTCGCTGTTCCGGCTGCGTCACTGTGGGCGCACGCTCAAGACGCGCGAGCACCCGTCTGCGTACGGGCAGATGGGGCGCTGCGTATCGCCCTGCCTCGGCGACCTCGACCCGAACGCGTACCGCCGCCTGGTCGACGCCGCGCTCGCGACGTTCGAGGGCCCCGGCGCCGGCGAGCGTCTCCTCGAGGAAATCGACCGGCGCATACACGAAGCTTCCGAGGCTCGCCGGTACGAGCGCGCCGCGGCGCTCCTGCGAAGGCGAGAGCGACTGGAATGGGTGCTCGACCGACTCGACGGCGTGCTGCGGGCCACGCACGCCGCCCCCCGGCTCGTGCTGGCCCGTCACCCGATCAAGGAGCGCTTCGACGCCTTCTGGATCGTGCGGGGCCGGCTCGTCGACTGGGGGCCCCTGCCGGGCCATTCCGAGCTGCTGGAGCGAACCGGTGTGGCGCTGGCCCGGCGACCCGGCCGCGGACCGATCCCGGCCGACGAGATCGACGAGGTCCGGATCGTGGCCGGCTGGATCGCCGAGCACGAGCCGCCGGAGCTCGCCCTCGACCCGCCGCCCGGCGAGGAGGAGCAGCTGCGCTTCGTCGCGGCGACGCTTGCGCGGGCGACCGGGGCAAAGTGCGCGCGGGCGACCGAGACGGCGCCCGGACGGGCGGCAGGGGCTAAGCCCGCGCCGGCGCCCGCTCCGCTGCCGACTTGAGGTTCGCGAGCGAGCTCTCAAGCCAGGAGCGCATCATCCGCCTCCCGGCTACCGCTCCGAACACCTTCATGCCGATGCTCCGCGGCTCGATCCCGAAGCTGCCTTCGACGAACGTGCCGCCCTGCGCCTCGACCAGGACGAAACGGGTGCGCACCCCCGGTGCCGTCGCAGTAGATCGAGACCTCGCGGCAGCCGTCGAGGCGCTCGATCAGGAGGTCGTGCGAGTCCGGCCCGAAGGGGCCCTTCATGACCCCGCGGTAGCGACAGCCTTCGCGGAGGTCCGCGCACTCGACTTCGACAACTCTCGGCCACCACTCAGGATGCCGGTTGGGATCGCCGACGAGGTCCCAGACGGTCTCCATCGACGCCTCGATGTGCGCCTGCTGCGTGCTCGACCGCTCCTCCAACGCTATACCGGCTCCTGGATTGCGCGCTCGGTCGCCTGAAAGCCGATCCGCTTGTGCGTCCCGTCGCAGAACGGCTTCGTGGACGAGCCCCCGCAGCGGCACAGCGCGATCGCGGGCCCCTTGAAGGACAGGTCGTACTCGCTGCCGTCGACGTCGATCACCTTGACCGGCCCGGTCACCTTGTAGGGCCCGTTCTCGCGGACCTTGATCACAACTTCGTCCATGCGCGAATTGTCGCAGCGCGCCGGGGCGGCGCGGCCGTCATCCGCTGAGGAGCGCAAAGCGCTGCTCGGCCATGCGCTCCGTTCTCGTCCCGAGCTCGGCGCAAGCGCGGGAGAGCCGCTCCGCGATCCAGTCGGCGTCGGCGCCGCGGGCGAGGTCGGTGCGGCAGTGGTGGGCGTGGAGGCCCACCAGCTCGAGCACCGGCTCGCCGGCTGGCCGCCACAGCGCGAGCAGCCCGAGGTCGTTGCGCAGCTCCGGATCGACCGCGTAGTCGTCAACCGCTGGTCCCAAGTCGTACAGGACCGGCCGCCCGTCGATCAGCTCGATCCCGTGGAAGACGTGCGCCGAGTGACCGGCCACGAGGTCCGCTCCTGCCGCGAGCAGCTCGCGCGCGCGCCTGCGCCGCCCGCGATCGGGCCTGACGGTCATGTTCGGCCCCCAGTGCGGGAAGGCGACCACGAGATCGGACTCGACTCGCAGCCGCTGCAGCTCGTCCTCGACCCAGCCGGGGAGCTCGGTGCGGAGGTCGGCGAAGGCGACGCCCCACGAGTCGTCGCTCGCCGCGTACTCGAGCGGATGGTCGGTGACCGAGAGCAGGCCCACCCTGAGGCCGCCTGAGTTGACCACGACGCCTCGTCGACCGGCCGAAGCGCCGCGCCCCGCGCCCGCCGCCGCAATGCCTGCGCTGGAGAGGTGGTCGAGCGTGTCGGCCAGCGCCTCCGTCTCGTAGTCCAGCGCGTGGTTGTTCGCCAGCGCCACGGCGTCGACCCCCAGCACTCTCAGCGCGTCGGTGGCCGCGGGCGGCCCCCGGAAGAAGAACGGCTTCCTCGGAATGCGCGCCGTGCGCGTCCCGCGCTCCGAGATGCAGCACTCGAGGTTGCAGAAGAGGACATCGCACGACGCGCAAACACGCATCATGTCGTCAGACCAGAGACGAGCGTGAGGGTCGCGGATCAGCCGATCCGCGACCCCACGGCCCAGCATCGCGTCGCCGAGCAGGCCGACCGTGGGTCCAGAGGGAGTCATCTCGGGCGGCGGATCCGAGGACGAGCAGCCGAGCGAAAAACAAGCCTGGCGAGGACGCAGGGAGCGGGCAAGGCTCCGCCTGGCCGCGACCGAGGACGCAGCCAGGCGCCGGTTTGCAGCCGCCTACTTGTCCTCGGGCGGTGGTGCGTCAGGCACGTCGGGAAGCACCTCGGGCTCGTCCGGCAGGTCCGGCGACGCCGGATCCGTCGACGAGCCCTCCTCGCGTGCGTCGCCCTGTGCGCCCACGCCGACGGTCTCCCGCCTTCGCTCCTTCGGCTTGGAGATCGAGATCACCACGTCGCGCTCGTCCTCGTCAGGCGCCTTGTCGACCTCGATGGTCGAGCCGGGCGGCATTGACTGGGACAGCACCTCGTCTGCCAGCGGGTCCTCGATGTAGCGCTGGATCGCCCGACGCAGCGGGCGCGCGCCCATCGCCGGGTCCCAGCCCTTGTCGACGAGGAAGTCCGCCGCGCCGTCGGAGAGGTTGAGCGACAGGTCGCGCTGCGCCAGCGACTCGCGGATCCGCTTGAGGAGCAGCTCGACGATCCTGGTGATCTCCTCCTTGGTGAGCTTGTGGAAGACGATCACCTCGTCGATCCGGTTGAGGAACTCGGGCCGGAAGACCTTCTTGAGCTCGCCCATGATCCGGTTCTTCATGTCCTCGTACGTGATGCCGGTCTCGTCGCCGACCGTGAACCCGATGCCGGTGTTCTTTGCGATCTCCGAGGCGCCTACGTTCGAGGTCATGATCACGATCGAGTTGCGGAAGTCGACAGTTCGGCCCTGAGCGTCCGTCAGCCGCCCGTCCTCCAGGATCTGGAGCAGGATGTTGAAGACGTCCGGGTGCGCCTTCTCGATCTCGTCGAGCAGGAGCACGCTGTACGGCTTGCGCCGTACCGCCTCGGTGAGCTGCCCGCCCTCGTCGTATCCGATGTAGCCGGGCGGCGAGCCGACCAGCCGCGACACCGAGTGCTTCTCCATGTACTCGGACATGTCGATCCGCACCATGGCGTCCTCGTCGCCGAAGAGGAACTCGGCGAGCGTGCGTCCGAGCTCGGTCTTACCGACGCCGCTCGGGCCGAGGAAGATGAAGGAGCCGGTCGGGCGCTTCGGGTCCTTGAGGCCCGCCCGCGAGCGGCGGATCGCCTTCGAGACGGCCTCGATGGCCGGGTTCTGCCCGATCACCCGCTTGTGGAGCTCGTCCTCCATCCGCATCAGCTTCTGCGTCTCGGCCTCGGTGAGCTTGAAGACCGGGATTCCGGTCCACATGGAGACGATGTCGGCGATCTCCTCCTCGCCGATCTCCGGGCGGTCGCCGGACTCGCCGGAGCGCCACTGCTCCTCGAGCTCGCGCTTCTTGTTCGTGAGCTGGCGCTCCTTGTCGCGCAGGTTCGCGGCCTTCTCGAACTCCTGCGCCTCGATCGCGGCCTCCTTGTCGCGCCGCGTGCTCTCGATGTCCTCCTCGAGGTCGCGGTAGACGGGCGGAGCGGTCATCGACTTGATCCGTGCGCGGGAGGCAGCCTCGTCGATCAGGTCGATCGCCTTGTCCGGCAGGAAGCGGTCCGAGATGTAGCGGTCGGCGAGCTCGGCGGCGGCCTCGAGCGCTTCGTCGGTGATTCCGACGCGGTGATGTTGCTCGTAGCGGTCGCGCAGGCCCTTCAGGATCTGGACGGTCTCCTCCTGCGTCGGCTGGTCGACGCGGATCTGCTGGAAGCGGCGCTCGAGCGCGGAGTCGCGCTCCAGGTACTTGCGGTACTCGTCGAGCGTCGTCGCGCCGATCGTCTGCAGCTCACCGCGGGCGAGCGCCGGCTTCAGGATCGAGGCGGCGTCGATCGCGCCCTCGGCGGCACCGGCGCCGACGAGGTTGTGGAGCTCGTCGATGAACAGGATGATGTCCCCGCGCTGGGTGATCTCCTTCATCACCTTCTTGAGGCGCTCCTCGAACTCGCCGCGATACTTCGAGCCCGCCACGAGCGCGGCCAGGTCGAGCGTATAGATCTGCTTGTTCTTGAGGAGCTCCGGCACCTCGCCGCTCGTGATGCGCTGGGCGAGGCCCTCGACGACTGCGGTCTTGCCGACGCCCGGCTCGCCGATCAGCACCGGGTTGTTCTTCGTGCGCCTGGAGAGGATCTGCATGATCCGCTCGATCTCGACCTCGCGGCCCACGACAGGGTCGAGCTTCGCCTCGGCGGCCAGCTTGGTCAGGTTCCGGCCGAACTGGTCGAGCAGCTTGGACGACTTCTTGCCCTCGCCCTGCGGTCCGGCGGGCTGACCGGTGCGGCCCTGGCGGCCCCCGGGCCCCGACAGCATGCGGATGACCTCGTTGCGGATCTTCTCGGAATCTGCGTCGAAATCGAGCAGGATGCGGGCGGCGACACCTTCGTTCTCGCGGACCAGCCCGAGCAGGATGTGCTCGGTGCCGATGTAGTTGTGGCCGAGGCTCAGAGCCTCGCGCAAGGCGAGCTCGAGCACCTTCTTCGCGCGCGGCGTGAACGGGATCTGACCTGAGGTGACCTCCTCGCCGGATCCGACGATCCGGACCACCTGGGCGCGCACGCGCTCCACCGTGATGTCGAGCGACTCGAGCACGCGAGCCGCGAGACCCTCCTCCTCGCGCAGCAAGCCGAGCAGGATGTGCTCGGTGCCGATGTAGTTGTGCTTGAGGATGCGGGCCTCCTCCTGGGCGAGGACGACCACCTGTCGGGCCCGTTCGGTGAAGCGCTCAAACACGGCTTGCTCTCTCTTATCTGTCGGGTGCTACGGGGAGGGCGTTACCCATTTCTTCCCCCTCTAGATCGGCATCTACGCCGACCGAATGAAGGGCACCGGGGTCCACCGACCCGTAGGGGCGAGTCTACCAACGGTCCCCCAGGCGCTTTTCGGCTTCATGAAGCCCTAAAACCCGCGCCGGCCAAGGGGATTTCGACTACGCTTGCGCGCCGGCCTCCAAGCCCCAGGACGAGCTTGACCCCGACTCGAACAGCTGCCCTCGCCGCCGTAGGCCTCGCTTTGGCGCTGCCCGCCGCCGGCTGTGGCGATGGCTCCTCCTCCCAGTTCAAGGAGGACTACAACCAGGCCGTCAAGCCGCTCAGCCGGCTGAAGGACATCGGGGGGTCGATCGGAGGCGCGGCGGGCCAAACGAACCAGCAGCTCGCGAAGGAGCTCGAGCGGCTCGCGAACCGCGCGGCGCAGACACGAAAGAACCTCTCCCATCTGGAGGCGCCCGACGACGCCGAGGAGGAGTTCCAGAGCCTGAAGGACGCCCTCGGCGACACGATCCACGACCTACGCGGATTCGCTGCTGCCGCCAAGGAGGGCGACCCGGCCGAGGCCAACAAGGCCTCCAAGAGGCTGGTGGCGTCTGGAACGGAGGTGCAGCAGGCCGAGGAGGAGCTGCGGCGAGCGGTGAATGGGTAGAGCGAGAGTCGCGCGGCGGGCTCAATTCGTGGGCTCGACCCGCGTCACAGTGCCATCCACCGAGCTGGTCACCCAGATCCCGTCGAGCCCGATCGACACCCGTTCCGCCGACCGGCCGATGGGCACCGGCCGGCCAGCTATACGGTTGGTGCTCAGATCGATCCGACTCAGAGTCCCATCTCCCGAGTTCGGCACCCAGACGTACCTCGCACCGGCCTTCGGCTGCATCGGCCGGTCGCCGACTTGGATCGTGCGTATGACGCGGTTCGATTCGACGTCGATACGGGAAACCGTGTCGTCCTCCAGGTTGGTCACCCACACGGCGTCGATGCTCACGGTGATGCCGGCCGGGTGATCCCCTACAGGAATCGTCTGCACAACGCGCCGCGAGCGAGGATCGATGCGCGAGACGGTGTCGTCCTGGGCGTTCGTGACCCAGACCGATCCGTCGGCATAGATCAGGCTCGAGGGCTCCTGTCCGACATGAATCGGGCCGCCGACGGGGAGATCGGTCAGCGTGTCGATGCGCGTTACCGTGTCGTCGTCCTCGTTGGCGACCCAGACGGCGCGTGGCGAGATGGCCAGATCCGAGGGGCTGTCCCCAACCGGAATGCGCGCGGCGACGGTGAACGTCCGCGGGTCGATACGTACCACCGAGTCGGCGTCGCTGTTCGCCACAAAGATCGCCGCTGAACCTATCGTCAGATCGCTCGGCCGGCCCCCGACTTGGATCGGAGGAATAGCTGGTTCCCCGGTGAGTGGATCTGTCACGTGAACTGCTCCGGTGGCCTGGTTCGCGACCCATACATACTTGGAGCCGACTCCGACCCCACTGGGATGCGCGACTCGGATGGGCTCGCCGACGATCTCGCCGGCGGAGAGCCTCGTCCCGGCCTGCCGCTTCAGTGGGGCGGGCGCGGAGGAGTCTCCGGAATCGAGCAATCCCAGCACGCCAACTGCCACCAGAGCTCCAACGACCGCTCCGATGAGCGCCACTGGCCAGACGGAACGGCGACCAGCTGGGATAGGAGGGACCGCGGAAGCGCGAGTGCGAGCACCCGTGCCGGAGCTCATCTCGGCTCGATCCTGGAGACCGAGTCGTCCACCGCGCTCGTCACCCAAACCGCCGACCCACCTGCCGCGATCCCGCCGGGGTCCTCTCCGACACGGATCGGCCTCCCCACCATTCGGCCGGAGAGGGCATCGATGCGAGAGACCGACTCGTTCTCGGCGTCCGTTATCCAGAGTGCTCGATCGACGCGAGCAAGGTACTCGGGCCTCCCGGGAATGTGGGCCTCCCGCTCCTTCGAGAGGGGACCGGCGGCGAGATCGACCTGCTTTACCAAGTGCTCACCGCCCAAGGAGACCCATAGGAAGCGTCTGCCGACCGCGAGGTCCACAGGCGTGTCACCCACCGGAATAGGCGTGTCAACGATCAGCTCGGTGCGAGCGTCGATCGAACGAACGGTGCCGTCATCCATGTCCGCGACCCACAGCCGCCCGCCGGCCAGTGCGATGGCGCCGTCGGACTTGACGTGAATCGCTGAGCCGGACACCTGGCTCGTTCCTTCGTCGATCCGCACCAGTCGGTCCGCCTCCGTGGCCACCCACACGGATTCAGGACCGATCACCAAGTCGGTGGGGCCGCCGCCCACGTGAATTGGAGGACCGGCCTTGTTCGACTTCGGGTCGATCCGCATGACCGTGCCGTCGCCGAGGTTCGCGACCCAGACGGCGCCGTGGCCCGCGGCGATCGCGCTGGGGTCCTCGCCTACGCGGATCGGGCGGCCGACGGGCTCGCCGCGGCCGGGGTCGATGCGGGTCACCGTCTCATCGCCGGTGTTCGCCACCCATACGGCACCGGCGCCGACGGCGATGCCGCTGGGCGAGTCGCCGACCTTGATCGGAGGTCCGACCACTCTGCCGGCCGGGGTCACGTCAGCGGCCTGCTCCGCGCTGCTCCCCTCGTCAGAATCGCCGCCGACCAGCAGGAGCACCGCGACCACGCCTGCGAGCAACGCGAGCGCCATGCCGACGGCGAGGGGCGGCGCTCGCCGACGTCGCCCAGCTGTCGCCGGCATCTGCCGCGGGGCGCTCCAAGGCATGCGAAGCGTGCGACGGGTCCCGTTGCCCTCCGCGTCGTCTGCCACGTCCGCGACACGGAACGGCAGTCGCCCCGCGGCGTACTTCGCCCGCGCGCCGGTGTCGAGTCCGGCAGGTGTCGCCGCCAGCGCCGCCCTCGCCATCTCGCCGGCAGTGTCGAAGCGATCGTCCGGATCCTTCTCCATCGCCCGCGACGCGACGGCCGCGAGCTGGGGAGGCGTGTCGGGCGCGGCCTCGAGCGCCGAAGGCGCAGGGTCCGAGACGTGTGCCCACAGCTTCCCGAGGTCGTTGTCGCGGGGGAAGGGCACGCGCCCCGTGAGCGCCTCGTACAGGACGCAGCCGAGCGCGTAGATGTCGGCCCGCCCGTCCAGTCTCTCGCCCCGAACTTGCTCGGGGGCGACGTAGTCGAGCGTCCCCACCCACTCGCCCGCCGCGGTGAGGCCGCTATCCGAAGCGCTTCGCTTGGTGAGGCCGAAGTCGGTGAGATAGACGTGCTCGCCGCCGCCCCTCGCGGCGACCACGACATTCGCGGGCTTGACGTCTCGATGGACGAGCCCATGGTCGTGGGCCGCCTCGAGCGCCGAGGCCACCTGCGCGGTCACGCCCGCGGCGCGCAGCGGCTCGAGCTTCCCCTCGAGCGAGATCAGAGCCCTGAGATCGGTCCCTTCCACGTACCGCATCGCGATGTAGAGCACCCCGTCCTCCTCGCCGGCCGCGTAGACGGGGATCACGTTGGGGTGGTCCAGCGATGCAGCGAGCCGGGATTCGCGCACGAAGCGGTCCTGGAAGCCCACCTGATCGGCGAGCATCGATGCAATTACCTTGAGCGCTACGGGACGGCCCAGCGAAAACTGCGTCGCCCGATAGACGACTCCCATGCCGCCACGCCCGATTTCATCTTCGATCCGAAAGTCGCCAAGGACCGAGCCCGTCGATAGCACGCTCATCCAAACCGCCAGGTACTCGCTACCAGCCAGCCTACCCAATGTCGGTGGACCCGGGGGCTTTTTTAGGTCAAAGTTGTAAACGTGCCAGGCACGCCGTCAGCGACCCCGCACGCCGCGACCGCCGTCGAGCTCAAGGCTCAGATCGACGCCGAACGGGACGGGTTGCCGTTCCTGATCTACCGAGACGACTCGGGGAGGCATCAGCTCTTCGTGCTGTCCGATGACCTGGAGCGCTTGACGCTTGGTCGCCGCTCGTCCACGGATCTACCGCTGCCCTGGGACGACGAGGTGTCGCGGGTGCACGCCGAGCTGGTCCGCAAGGGCGAGGACTGGACGATCACCGACGACGGGCTGTCACTGAACGGCTCGTTCGTCAACGGCGAGGTCGTCCGCGGGCGGCGGCGCCTGCAGGACGGCGACGCGTTGCGGGTCGGGGCTACTGTGATCGTTTTCCGAAACCCGAAGGACCGGGAGTCGCAGGCGACCGTGCCCGCCGCGGACCTTCATCGGGTGGTCAGCCTCTCCGACGCGCAGCGGCGTGTGCTGGTCGCGCTCTGTAGGCCCTACAAGGACTCGACGGCTTTCGTCACCCCTGCGACGAACGAGCAGATCGCCGGGGAGCTGTTCCTGAGCATCGATGCGGTCAAGAAACACATGCGCACGCTCTTCGAGAAGTTCGGCGTCGAGCATCTCCCCCAGAACGAGAAGCGCGCCCGCCTCGTGGAGCGCGCCTTCGCCAGCGGGCTCATCTCCGAGCGCGAGCTTTAGGCCACACCAAGGTGGAGCTTCCCGGCACCTAGGGGCGCGACGACGGCACCATGGCCGCCTGGTCCGCAGCGTCGACGCTCGTCATGCTCAAGGCGTTTCCCTCCCCGCCGCCGTCCCCGGCACGCGTGGGCGCACGACGCGACGCCTTCCGGCCTTGCACGCTCGCCGTGAGGGCGCTGCCGAGCCGCTTGCGGATCTGCCGGGGCGGCGGCGGCAAAGCGGCGGCGCCCGCTAAACCCGCATCGCCGGGAAGAGCACCACCTCGCGGATCGAGTGGCGGCCGCTCAGGATCATGACCAGGCGGTCGATGCCTACGCCGATGCCGCCGGTCGGCGGCATCCCGTGCTCCAGCGCGCGCACGTAGTCCTCGTCGTACGGCTGAGTCTCCTCGTCCCCCGCGGCCTGGTCGGCGCGCTGCTGCTCGAAGCGCGCCCGCTGCTCGTCCGGATCGTTCAGCTCGGTGAAGGCGTTCGCGAACTCCATCCCGCCGGCGAAGCACTCGAAGCGCTCCACGAGACCGGGCTCGGAGCGGTGGTCCTTCGCGAACGGTGAGAGCTCTTTCGGGTAGTCGAGGACGAAGGTGGGCTCCTGGAGCTTGGGCTCGATCTGCTTCGAGAGCAGCCCGTCCACCTGCTTGGCCCAGCTCTCGCTGGGGTCCAGCTCGATTCCGTTCACCCTGGCCTGACCGGCAAGGTCGTCCGCCCGGAAGTCGACGCCGGTCCCCCCGCGTATCGCCTCCTGCAGCGGCATGCGCTTCCAGGGACGCGAGAAGTCGATCGGACCGTCGTAGCCGACCTCCTCCACGACGAACGAGATCAGCTCCTCGAGCCGCTTCGCGATGTCCGCGTAGTCGGCGTAGGCCTCGTACCACTCGAGCATCGTGAACTCCGGATTGTGCTTGTACGACACGCCCTCGTTGCGGAAGTCCTTGCCGATCTCGTAGACGCGCTCGAGCCCGCCGACGATCAGCCGCTTCAGGTAGAGCTCGTCCGCGACGCGCAGGAAGAACTCGCGGTCGAGCGCGTTGTAGTGGGTGACGAACGGCTGGGCGAGCGCGCCCCCGTAGAGCGGCTGGAGGATGGGCGTCTCCACCTCGAGGAAGCCGCGCTCGTCGAGCCAGCGGCGCATCGCCCGGACGACCTTGGTCCGCAGGATGAACAGCGCTCGAATCTCCTCGTTCGCGATCAGGTCGAGCTCGCGGTGGCGGTAGCGGGTCTCTACGTCCTCGAGGCCGTGGAACTTCTCGGGGGGCGCCCGCAGCGACTTGGCGAGCAATGCCCAGCTCGCTGCTCTCAGGCTGAGCTCGCCTCGCTTCGACTTGAACGCGGTCCCGTCCACGCCGATCATGTCGCCCAGGTCGAGCGAGGTCAGAGTCTCGAACGACTCCTCGCCCAGCACGTCGCGCTTCGCGTGCACCTGGAGCTTGCCGCTGCGGTCCACGACGTCGAGGAAGGCGGCGCCGCCGTGCCCGCGACGGGCGGACAGCCGTCCGGCGATGCGATAGGCGACGTCGGTCTCCTCGCCGGCCTCGAGACCGCCGTGCTCCGCGTGCACCCGCTCCGCCGGAACGACTCCCTCGAACTCATGCGGGAACGGATCGACGCCCTGCTCGCGCAGGCGCTCGAGCTTCGCGCGGCGGTCGTCCACGCGGGGAACTTAACTGGCCTGGCGGCTAGCGCTCGATCTTCGTGATCTTGAGCTTGCGTGCCGGGCCCCGCGGCACCGGCACGGTGATGGTCTCCCCGCGCTTGTGGCCCAGCAGCGCCTTGCCGACCGGCGACTCGTTCGAGAGCTTGTTCTCCGAGGGATCGGCCTCGGCCGAGCCGACGATCTTGAACTTCGTCGACTTGTCGGTCTTCTGGTCCTTCACGTGGACGACGACGCCCACGCTGACCACGTCCGTGTGGACCGCCTTCTCGTCGATGACGCGCGCGCTGCGGAGCTTCTCCTCGAGGTCCGCGATCTGCTTCTCGAGCATCGCCTGCTCGTTCTTGGCGTCGTCGTACTCGGAGTTCTCGGCGATGTCGCCGAACTCGCGCGCCTCCTTGATGCGCTCGGCCACCTCGCGCCTGCGATTACCGCGCAGGTACTCGATCTTGGCCTTGAGCTCCTGGAGGCCGCCCGGGGTTAGGACTGTCTCTCTTGCCATAAGAAAACCCTCCCGCTCGCTCTTGCTCGCGACCGCTCGCCTGCGCCCGCTATCCGGCTGGAGGGACGGAGCAGTCTAGCAACCGGCAGAACCGAAACCGACGGCCTCGAGCGCTCGTATCGCCGCGCGTGCGCGGGCCGTCGTAGGGGCCGTCACCAACAGCTCGCGCTCACGGCTCGTGAGACCGAAGCGCTGCGCGTACCAGGGGTAGAACTTGCGCAGGTAGAGGCCCGCCCGTTCGACGCCGAGGTGCTCCTCCGCGCGCTCGATCACCCATTCGAGCTCCTCGGCGACCTCGCGCGCGCTGGGGTCGCCCGCGTAGCGACCGAGCAGGCGCGCGATCCGCCACGGATTGCCGAGCGAGCCGCGAGCGAGCATCACCGCCTCGACCCCGCTCTCGGCGAAGGCGCGCCGCGTTCGCTCGTCGGAGGCGAGCCCGCCGGAGACGATCACGGGCACGGGCAGCGCCTCGACCAGCTCGCGCACGAGGCCATAGTCCGGCGCGCCCGAGTGGCCGCGCGCGGCCTCGCGTGGATGGAAGGCGATCCCGGCGACTCCCGCCTCGTCGATCAGCCGCGGCGCCAGCGCGACGCCGGCGCGGTCCCTCGGCGCGATCCCGGGCCGGAGCTTCACCGTCACGGGAAGCCCGCTTTCCTCGCGCGCCGCCCGAGCGAGCGCGACGGCGCGGTCCGGGTTAGCCAGCAATGCCGCGCCGGCGCCGGACCTGCATACCTTCCGGACGGGGCAGCCCATGTTCAGGTCGATCGCGTCGGCACCGGCCCGGGCGACGAGCACAGCCGCCGCGCGCATGACCTCAGGGTCGTGACCGTAGAGTTGCATGGCCATCGGATGCTCGTCCGGGTGGACGCGCAGGAACTCGCGCAGCGTCCGCTTGTTACCGCTCGCGAGCGCCGAGCTCGAGACCATCTCCGACACCACGAGCCCCGCCCCGAAGCGCCTGGCCTGGAGGCGCACGAACCAGTTGCCGACGCCGGCCATCGGCGCCAGCACGACGCGGTTGGGGACGGTCAGGCCGCCCAGCCGCCAGGGATCGGTGAGCGAGCGCACGGCTGGGACGGTAGCGGCGCGCCGGGGAGCCCCGGGCTACTCGTGCGGCTCCGCGCGCAGCACCGGCAGCTGGCTCGCCAGACCGGTGAGGTCGAGCAGCCGGCGGACCGGGATCGAAGGGCTCAAGATCCAGAAGCCCGGACCGCCGTCGCTCGACAGCCGCGCAGCGTCGATCAGAACGTGGAGTCCACGGAGGTCCATGAAACTGACCTCGGCGAGGTCGACCACGATCGTGCGCCCGTCGCCGGCCTCGGTCTCGATGGAGCGCTGTAGGTCAGGGGCTGTTGCGATGTCCACGTCACCGCGCACACGAACGGCGATCATGCGACCGAGGTCCTCGACGCGCGTCTCGAACTTCATCGGAGGGAGGGTCGGATCGGACACGATCGCCTGGTCTCGGGATCTGTGACAGGTCCGCCCTCCGTGGTAGGCGCGAAGGCCCGTTCCTGCGGGTTTCAGGACACCCCGGCCCAGGTCACGAGCCGGTGCGCCTCGCCCAGCGTACTCCTTCGGAGAACCCCGCTGCGCCGCGCTTCCGACGTCAACCTCGGTTCCGCTCCCAGATCAGCTTCAGGCCGGTCAGCGTGAGCCGGTCGTCCACCTCGTCGACCTGGTCGCAGAACGGCACGATCGCCTCGGCGAAGCCCCCGGTCGCGATCGCCGTCGCCTCGTCCTCCAGCTCCTCCCGCAAGCGGCCCAGGATCGCGTCGACCTGGCCGGCGAAGCCGTAGACCACGCCGGACTGGATCGCCTCCCGCGTGCCCTTGCCGATCGCGTGACGAGGCGGCTCGATGTCCACGCGCGGCAGGCGGGCCGCCCGCGCCGCGAGCGCCTCGAGCGAGATCTCGATCCCGGGCGAGATCACGCCGCCCAGGTACTCGCCCTCGGCGGACACGACGTCGTAGTTGATGGCGGTGCCGAAGTCGACCGCGATGCAGGCCCCGCCCACCCGGTCGTACGCCGCGACGGCGTTGGCCAGCCGATCGGCACCGAGCTCCTGCGGCGTGTCGATCCTGATCGGCATGCCCGTCTTGAGCGCCGGCCCCACGAGCGCGCCGTTGCCGTCGAAGTAACGGCCGATCACCTGCTCGTACTCGTGCGCGAGCGTCGGCACCACGGACGACACGATGGCCGCATCCGCGTCGCGAAGGCCGAGCTCGCGGAGCGCGAGCAGGGACGAAAGCACGGACGCCAGCTCGTCCGCTGTGGCGAAGCGCACGGTCGCAAAGCGCCAGTGCTCGACGAGCTCGTCGTCGCGGAACATGCCTAGGTGGGTCTGGGTGTTCCCGACGTCGACCGCGAGCAGCACTGATTATCGCTCTGCGTGCTCCCGCTCCGGCGCTTCCACCGGCGCGCCCATCGCGTGGAAGCCGCCGTCCACGTGGAGGATCTCGCCGCTCACTCCGCGCGACCAGTCGGACAGCAGGAAGCAGACGGCGTCCGCCACGGGAGTCGGATCGCTCGTGTCCCATCCGAGCGGCGCCTGCCGCTCCCACAGTCCGGCCAACTGCTCGAAGCCGGGGATGCCGCCGGCGGCGGGGGTCTCGACCGGTCCGGCGGACACGAGGTTCACCCGCACCCGCTGGGGACCGAGGTCGCGCGCGACGTACCGCGAGACGGACTCGAGCGCCGCCTTCGCCACCCCCATCCAGTCGTAGACGGGCCAGGCGACGGAGGCGTCGAAGTCCATCCCGACGATGCTGCCGCCACCCTCGCGCATCAGCGGGGCGACCGCCTCGGCGATCGCCTTGAGCGAGTAGGCGCTCGTCCGGAACGCCTGCTCGGCGGACTCCGGCGGGGCGCTCATGAACTTCCCGCCCAGGGCGTCGCCGGGCGCGAAGGCGATCGCGTGGAGCGCGCCGTCGAGTCCGCCCCAGCGCGACTCGAGGTCGGAGACGAGCGCGTCGAAGTCGTCCGGGTTGTTGACGTCGAGCTCGAGCACGTCCGGCGGGTCCGGCAGCTTGGCCGCCGAGCGCTCGGTCATCCGGCGGGTACGGCCGAAGCCGGTCAGCACGATCTCGGCCCCTTCCTGCTGGGCCCGCTCTGCGACCGCGTAGGCGATGCTGCCCTTGGTCAGCACGCCCGTGATCAGGATGCGTTTGCCGCGGAGCATCAGTGGTGCCTCCTACAGGTCGATGTCACTAGATGATTGGTTCCGAGTCCGCGGGTTTGGAATCCGTCATCTAGATCAGCACGGGCCGCGTGTCGGCTCTCGGCTCCTCGACCAGCGCCATCGTGCTGCGCCTCCACACGACCTCGACGGTAGCTCGCAGCACGAGCTTGTCGCGCTGGTTCATGACCCGCCAGCGCGTCTCGACCAGGCCGTGCTCCGTGTCCAGCTCCGTCTTCTCCGCGATCTCGCCCTCCACGTGCAGCGTGTCGCCGATCCTGGCCGGCTGCTTGAACACTGCGTCGCCGACGCGGCGGAGCGCCACCACCTGCTCGGGATCGAACGGCACGAGGCCGGCGGCGTACGAGAGTACGAGCAGCCCGTGCGCGATGCGCTCGCCGAAGCGGCTGCCCGCAGCCCACTCGGCGTCCGTGTGCTGCGGGTGGGTGTCGCCGGTGAGGGTGGCGAACCCGGTGACGTCCGCCTCCCCGATCGTGCGGCCGCGGGTGGTGAAGCGCTCGCCCACCGAGAGGGCGTCGAAGTCCTTTTCGAAGGTGGTCATGCCGCCGTCTCCTTGTTGATTCGTAGGCGGGTCCTAAGCGTGTCCAGGAACTCCGCGGCCGCGCGCCGGTGGCCCTCCTCGGAGGGGTGGAAGCCGTCGGCCGCGAACGTGGCGCGCAGCTCGGTGGCCGGGTGGTCCGAGCCCTCCAGCAGAGCTACCTCATGGCGACGCGCCACCGAGCGGCAGGCGTCGTTGAAGCGCTCCATTCCCTCCTCCACGCGGGCGCGGGTGCGCGGGCGCAGCTCCACGAAGCGGGTGATGTCCGGGTAGGTGGCGGTCACGATCTCGGCGTCCGGCGTCTCGCGGCGCAGGCGAGCGAACATGCGCGACAGCCGCACCGAGTACGCCTCCGGATCGGGTCGGGTGGACTCGAGCACGTCGTTGGCTCCGCAGATGAGCGTCACGAGGTCGGGCTCGAGCTCGATCGCGGGCGGCAGCTGGTCGCGCTCCACGTCCTCGCTGGTCGCTCCGACCGAGGCGAAGTTCTCGTAGCGCACCTCGGGGCCGAGGGCACGCGCGAGCGCGTCCGACCAGCGCGGCTCGTTCGGCTCGAACCCGGCCGTGAAGCTGTCTCCGAGAGCGACGTACGTCGTCACAGGAGCCTCACAGGGCCTCCGACTGAACGAGCCTGAAGGAGATGGCCCTCATAGTGGGATGTTGCCCGGGCCGTTGCCGTACTGACCGGCCAGCGCCAGGGCCGCCAGCGCGCCGGCCAGCCGCTCGCGCGTCGAGGCCGGGTCCACCAGCTCGTCTACGTGGCCCTCGCGGGCGGCGACCTCGGCCGTGAGGTGGTCGTCGGCGTAGGCCGCCGCGAGCCGGTCGCGCTCTGCCTCCGGGTCCTCGGCCGCGGCGATGTCCCGCTTGTGGACGATCCCCACCGCCTGCTTGGGCCCCATGATCCCGATCTCCGCGTCCGGCCACGCCAATACGAGGTCGGCGCCCAGGTCCCGCGAGTTCATGGTGATGTAGCCGCCGCCGAACGCCTTGCGCAGAACGACGGTCACCTTCGGCACGACGGCCTCCGCGAACGCGTGGAGGAGCTTCGCCCCGTGGCGGATGACGCCGAGGCCCTCCTGCTTCGTGCCTGGCAGGAAGCCGGGCGTGTCGACGAGCACCACGAGCGGCAGCCCGAACGAGTTGCAGGTGCGCACGAACTTGGCAGCCTTCTGGGCGCCCGCGGCGTCGATCACACCGCCCAGGTACCAGGGCTGATTGGCGATTACGCCGATCGGCCGACCGTCGATGCGGCAGAACGCGGTGACCATGTTGCGGGCCCAGCGCTCGGATACCTCGAGCAGCGCGCCGCCGTCCACGATCGCCTGGATCACGCCGCGCACGTCGTAGACGGAGCGCTGGGAGTCCGGCACGAGCGCCGCGGGGTCGATACCCGGCGCCCCGGCCGGCGGGGCGTGCGGGGGCGTCTCCCCCGCCTTCTGCGGCAGGTGGGCGAGCAGTCGCCTAACGAGGCGGACGGCCTCGACGTCGTGCTCGGCGACGAACTGGCAGACCCCGTTCTTCGAGTGGACCTTCGGACCGCCCAGCTCCGCGGCGCCCACGTCCTCGCCGGTCACCTCGCGGACCACGCCGGGGCCGGTGAGGAACATCGCGGACTCGTCGGTCATCACGACGAAGTCGGTCAAGGCCGGCGAATAGGCGCCGCCGCCGGCGGACACGCCGGTGATCACGGAGATCTGCGGCACCCGTCCGGAGAGGCGCACGGTCTCGCGAAAGATCCGCCCGTAGCCGCCGAGCGCCTGCATGCCGTCGTCCATGCGCGCGCCGCCGCTCGCGACGAACCCGATGACGGGCGCACCGGCGCGGCCGGCGAGCCGCATGACGCGCACGATCGTGTCCGCGTGGGCCTCGCCCAGCGAGCCGCCCACGAAGGTCTGGTCCTGCGAGTAGCAGTAGACGGCCCGGCCTGCGATCGTGCCGGCCGCGCCGAACACGCCGTCGCCCGGACGCATTCGGCGCGACTCCCGCCGCGGCAGGACCGTCGAGCGGATCACGTGCAGCGAGCCGGGGTCGCATAGGGCCTCCAGCCGCTCGTAGGCGGTGAGGGTGCGCGGCTCCTCCTCGACGAGCGCGAGCCCGAGCCGGCCATTTGTGCGTTCTGCGAGTGCGCTCATCGCCGGGGCCTCTTTTCCGCGAGCTCCATGTGGGTTCTCCTTCGCGCCGGAGGGATCACGCCGCTTCCAGACAGAGCACGGCGTTGTGTCCTCCGAATCCGAATGCGTTCGACAGTCCGATGGCGCGGGCGTCGCCGTTCTGCAGCGGCCGCGCCTCGTTCGGTACGTAGTCCAGGTCGAGCCCCTCGTCGGGCTCCTCGTAGTTCAGCGTCGGCGGCGCGATCCTGTCGCGGAGCGCCAGGAGAGTGGCGATCGACTCGACCGCCCCGGCCGCTCCCAGCAGGTGGCCGATCGCCGACTTCGTCGAGCTGACCGGCACCTGGGAGGCGCGCTCCTCCCCAAGCGCCTTCTTGATCGCGTTCGTCTCCGAACGGTCGTTCAGCAGGGTGGAAGTGCCATGAGCGTTGACGTAGACGACGTCGTCCGGTCCGACCTCGGCATCCTTCAGCGCCAGTTCGATCGCCTTCGCCGCGCCACGGCCGCTCGGCTCGGGCGCGGTCAGGTGGTGGGCGTCGGAGGTGGACGCGTAACCGCGCACGCGGCCCAGGATCCGGGCGCCGCGCTCCTTCGCGGCCTCCTCCTCCTCGAGCACGAGGATGCCGGATCCCTCGCCCATGACGAAGCCGTCGCGCCGGCGGTCGAAGGGACGCGAGATGCCGCTGTCCGACAGCGCGTCCATCCGCGCGAAGGCCGCCGTGGCAAGCGGCGTCAGAGTCGACTCGCTGCCACCGGTGAGCACGCGGTCGGCGTCGCCGTAGGCGATCAGCCGCGCGGACATGCCGATGGCGTGGGCGCCCGCCGCGCAGGCGGACACGGTGCCGAACGACTGTCCACGCAGGTCGTACTTCATCGTCAGCACGCCCGCCGCCGCGTTGGCCATCAGCAGCGGGATGGACAGCGCCGATACCCGCTCGGGGCCCTGGTCGCGCAAGACCACGTGCTGATCCTCGAGCGTGCCGATGCCGCCGATGCCGGTGCCGATGACGCAGGCGGTGCGGTCGGCGTCGCCGGGCGGGCCGTCCTCCCAGCCCGCGTCCTCGAGCGCCTCCTTGGCAGCTGCCAGAGCGAGCTGGGTGAAGCGATCCGACCGGCGCACCTCCTTGATGGACAAGTGCTCCTTCGGGTCGAACTCGCTGCAGCGTCCGAAGCCGTCCTCGATCCCGGACTGCCCTGCGCTCCAGCGTTCGTGCAGGGTGCGAGCGCCGACGCCGAGGGGCGTCACGGCGCCGACGCCGGTGATGACGGCGTTCCGCGTCATGGCAGCTTCGCCTGCACGAGATCGACGGCCTGACGGACGGTCCTAACACCCTCCATGTCCTCGCCCTTGAGCTGCACGCCATAGTCGTCCTCGACGATCTGGGCGAGCTCCACGAGGTCCAGGGAGTCCACGTCCATCTTCTCGAACTCGGCATCGGGTCCGATCTGGTCCGGCTCGGCGCCGAACTCCTCGAGCGCCTTGAATACGCGCTGCTCGATCTGCTCTCTCGTGGCGGTGGTCGACATCGATTCCTCCTTGGTTCGCTTTGCTCGGGTCGAAGCTCGATTCAGGCCGTGAGGCCTCCATCCACGGTCAGGCACACCCCGGTCACGTACCCGGCGCCCTCGGACGCAAGGAAGCGGACGCACTCGGCGACATCGTCCGGCGTGCCCGCCCGGCGAGCCGGGACCTGCTCCAGCATCTTGTCGCCGATGCCCTCGGTCATCTCGGTCTCGATCAGACCCGGAGCGACGGCGTTGACGGTCACGTTCCTCCGGGCCACCTCGGCGGCGACCGTCTTCGTGAGCGCCACTAGGCCTGCCTTCGAGGCCGCGTAGTTGGCCTGGCCGGGGTTCGCGCGCTGGCCGACGATCGAGGCGATGTTGACCACCCGGCCGTAGCGGGCCTTGAGCATCGGGCGGATCGCCCGGCGGGTCATGCGGAAGGCCGCCGACAGATTCGTGTCGATCACCTTCTCCCAGTCGTCGTCGTCGATCTGCGGCGACAGATTGTCGGCGCGCACACCCGCGTTGTTCACGAGCACGAGCACCGGGCCGAAGTCCTCCTCGAGGGCCTTGAAGAGCTTCTCGGCGGTCTCGGCGTCGGCCACATCGCCCTTCAGGGCCACTGCCCGGCCCCCGGCGTCGGTGATCTCCTTCACCACGCCCTCAGCCGCCTTCTCGTCGCTGCGGTAGCCGACTCCGACGGGCCAGCCGTCCCGAGCGAGCGCTCGGGCGATCGAGGCGCCGATGCCGCGCGAGGCGCCGGTGACGAGGGCGCTGCCGTCAGGCCTCCCGTTCATCCCGGCCACTCGACCACCCCCGCTCCCCAGGTGAAGCCGGCCCCGAACGCGGCGAGCAGGACGTTCATGCCAGGCTCGAGCATTCCGCGGGTCCGGGCGTCGGCCATCGCGATCGGCAGCGTCGCCGACGAGGTGTTCCCGTAGCGGTCGATGCAGTCGATCACGCGGTCGCCGTCGAGGCCCAGCCGCTCGGCGACCGCAGACAGGATGCGCGCGTTGGCCTGGTGATAGACGAACAGACCTACGTCGTCGAGCTCGAGGCCCGCGCGCTCGATCGCCTCGAGCGTCGACTCCGACAGCCGGTGGACGGCCGCCTTGAAGGTGTCGTGGCCCTGCATGTAGATCTTGCCCTGGGCGTGAGTCGCCCGGATCGCGGGCGCGCCCCTGCCATCGCAGTGCAGGACGATCTCGCCGATTCGCCCCCGGTCGCCGTTCGCGGGGCCGACGAGCGCGGCGCCCGCGCCGTCCGCGAAGAGCGCCGCGGTGCCGCGGTCCGAGCGGTCGGTGAACCGGCTCAGGACGTCCGCTCCGATCACCAGGACGTTGTCGCAGCGTCCCGCCTCGACCTGCCCGGCGGCCATCTGAAGGGCGGAGAGGAACCCCGTGCAGGCGGCGCCCAAGTCCATGGCGCCGGCCCGATGGGCGCCGAGCTCCGTTGCGACGAGCGGGGCCGCGTTCGGGGTCAGCTCGTCTGCCGCGAGGGTCGCCACGAGCACGAGGTCAAGCTCGGCGGCCTCCACGCCGGCTTCCTCCAACGCCAGCCGGCCGGCCGCGACGGCGAGGTCGCTCAGACGCTCGCCCTCGCTCACGTGGCGGCGCTCGCGCACGCCCGTGCGGTGGGCGATCCACTGCTCGGTCACGCCCGCGCCCTCGGCGATCACGTCGTTGCCGACCACCTGCTCGGGGACAGCCATCGTCACGGAGGCCATGGCGGCCTGCCGCGCGGTCGGCGCCTCCGGCGTGAGCACGCCCGGAGAGGCTGAAGTGCTGCGCTCCGCGCTAGGCACGGGCGGCCTCCATCGCCAGCGGCGCCTCGGCCTCGACGCCGTCGAGCGACTTGCGTACCAGGTTCGCCAGCACACGGCCCGGTCCGGTCTCGACGAAGCGGGTCGCACCACGCTGCTCGAGCGCGCGCATCACGTCGAGCCAGCGAACCGGCCGGGTGAGCGCCTGCGCGAGTCGCTCGCGGACGTCGTCGAAGGGCTCAGCGGTGACGCAGGAGTAGACGGGGACGCTCTGGTCGCGCACCTCGGTATCAGCGAGGATCTTCCGGAAAGGCTCCACCGCCGGCTCCATCAGAGGCGAGTGGAACGCGCCTGCGACCGGCAGCCGCTTGGCCCGGATGCGGTCCTTCTGAAGGCGCTCCTCGGCCTCGTCGAGCGCGGAGAGCGCGCCCGAGAGCACGAGCTGGTCGGGGGCGTTGTCGTTCGCGACCGTGAGCCCGGCCGCCTCGGCGATCTCCTCGACACCCGCCCGCTCGCGCGGGCGCACCGCGAGCATGCCGCCCGCGCCGTCCTCGGCCCGCTCGGCCGCTTCCTGCATGAGGCGGCCGCGGGCGGCCACCAGCCGAAGTCCATCCTCGGCAGTGAGCGCGTCGGCGGCCACCAGCGCCGCAATCTCCCCGAGAGAGTGGCCGGCGATCAGGTCCGGCTCCAGCTGCTCACGGAGGACCTGCCAGCCGGCGAGCGCGGCGCAAAAGATCGACGGCTGCGCCCAGAGCGTGCCGTCGTCGGCGCGCTCGAAGAGGTCCTCGCCCACCTCTGTGCGCGCGAGCTCGAGCAGGTCGGGCAGGTGACGCTCGACATGCTCTTCCATGTCGTCGGTCTGGCTGCCCTGGCCTGGAAACAGCAAAACGGTAGCCCCGTCGGAAGCCATGCCTGAAGGTTCACCGACACCCGGGCCGAGTTAGCAATCCGGGAGCCCGTACCCCCCGGTCGGGGGGGTCGCCGGGGACCGACGGGGGGGAGCTTCGGCTACGCGGTCAGGCCCAGCCGCTCCGCACGCCGTACGGCCTCGGTGCGGTTGCGTACGTCGAGCTTGCGGTACAGCGCGCTCGTATGTTCCTTGACGGTGTGCGGGGAGAGGAAGAGCCGCTCGGCGATCTCCTTGTTGGTGGCGCCCGAGGCCATCAGCGAGAGGACCTGGCGCTCCCGCTCCGACAGGAGCGCGGTGGGCTGCTCCGAGCGGGGGGCGAAGACCGTCATCCCCTTGCCGACCATGCGGACCGCCATCGCGACGTCGTGAGCCGACCAATCCTTCGACACGAATCCCGACGCCCCGGCGGCCCTCGCCGCCTGCGGCGAGATCCAGCCAGCGCCCGAGATCAGGAGCACGCGCGTGCGCGGTGACTCGCGATGGATCGCCTCGCAGAGCTCCGCCCCCGACTCCCCGCCGAGGAAGAGGTCCACCAGCGCGACATGGGGCTCGTAGCGGCGCGCCAGTTCGAGCGCTTCCTCGACCTGTGAGGCCGACAGGCAGCGCTCGACCCAGGGCTGCTCGGTGAGGAGCAGGCGAAAGCCCCACTGGACGACGTCGTGATCGTCCACCACCAGCACGCGCAGCTTGCGATTTGCGCTCACCGCGCTATTCCTCTCCGACGGGCACCACGAGCCGCACGCGCCACTCGCTGCGGTCGTCCGACCCGAACTCCACCACGCCGCCGCGCTGGAGCGCTTCCACGGCCGCGAGCCGCAGGCCCATCCCGGTGCCGCGCGAGCCGGGCTCGGCGCCGTCGTTTCGCACCTCGAGGACGAAGGTGCCGTCCACCCTGCCCACGTGCACGCGTACCCGCGTCGGCCGCGCGTGCTTCTGAGCGTTGCGGAGCGCCTCGGCCAGGACCGATTGGGCGAGCGGCTCGAGCTCGTCGGGGACCTCGACGCCATCCTCCCAGTGGAGGTCGAGGGGGAGCTCCTTGTAGTGCCGCCCGAGCCGGGCGAGCTCGTCGCGCAGCCTGGCTCCGGTGTCCCGGGTGGGCGGCGCGAGCGAGGCCGCCAACGCCTCGCGCAGGTCCGCGAGCGCCGCCTGCATCTCCTCGGCGCAGCGCCGGCGCGCCTCGTCGCTGAGGCTGTGCTCGGAGCCGAGCACGAGCGAGACGCCGAACAGGCGCTGCACGACGCGCTCGTGGACGTCGCGCGCGAGGTCGATGCGGGCCTGGAGCAGCCGCGCCCTTCCCTGCTGGTTGGTTGCGATGCGGACGGTGGCGGCCAGGGCGGCGGTCTTGCCGAGGGTCCACATCGCGTGACGCTCCTCGTCTGTGAGCTCGAACCGCCCACCGCCACGGTCGGCGAAGATCACCCCGAGCCAGCGACCCCCGGCCGACACCGGCGTGCAGGTGAGCGTCTCCACGCCGCCGTAGCGCGCGTAGCGAGCCGGCACCCACCGCTCGAGATCGCCCGACACCTCGACGACGCGGTCCTCCGCCAAGGCGACTTGGGCGATGGGTGTCTCCTCGAGGGTGCCGTAGACCTCGGCGAGAAAGCCGGCCTCGATGCCGTAGCTGCCGACGGGCACGACGAGCTGACGGGCATCGTCGTAGAGCATGAGCCCGGCCCGCTCCAGCGACACGACACGGCAGAGCGCCGCGCACAGGCGGTCGTAGAAGTCCTGCCCGGACGGCCCGGGCTCGTCGTCGAGCTCCCCGAGAAGCTCGACGATCACATCGAGCACATCCGTCCGCGGCGAGAAGGCTGCGTCCCGCATCTCTGATGTAAATGTACCCGCGGGGCCGGGTCAGATGTCCCCGGCGAAGGCTACGCGCTCTGGAGGGAGAGCCGCAGCGCCTGCTCGGAGGTCAGTGACACGGTCCGCACGTAGCCGCACGAGCGGCACCGGCATTCGACCTGGCCCTCGAAGTCGTCCACCCGGAGCGCCCAGTCGACGTCGCTCGAGAGGCATGCGCGGCAGGCGAGAGCGGCGGCGACGAGCGAGGGATCATCGTCGCCGCGGAAGTTTGCGAGCTCGAGCGTGCACTCCATGCGCACAACCGTCCCGCATGCACGCGCACGCGGGAAGTGGCGGGGCCGGAAAAACCCCCGCTTGGGGGGTCATCAAAGCTCGCCGGCCGGCTCGGCGCGCTGGTCGAGCACGCGCTCCATGCAGTCGGCGAGCCGAGTGCCGTCGGGCAGCCGCAGCTCCGGGTCGAGCTGGAGCAGCGGCTCGAGCACGAAGCGGCGACGGGTGACCTCGGGGTGCGGAAGCGTGAGGCGCTCCGAGCGGTGCTCGAAGTCACCGAGCAGCAGCACGTCGACGTCGATCGGCCGCGGGCCGTGGCGCGGCCCGCCGGCACGGCGGCCGAGCTCCCGCTCAACGGCCTTGGCGGCGTCGAGCAGCCCATCGGGGTCGAGCTCTGTCTCGATCTGAAGGCAGGCGTTCAGGAAGTCCGGCTGGTCCGGCACCTCGCCCTGTGGCGCGGTCTCGTAGACCAGGGAGGACGCGACCACTTCGATGCTCAGCCGGCCGAGGGCGTCACGTGCGGCGCGCAGGTTGGCGAGCCGATCGCCCTGATTTGAACCGAGGCCGAGGTACGCGACCGAGACCTCAACCCTCCTTCCAGACCTCCACCGACACCTCGTCCACCGGCAGCGGGATCGGCGGCTCCGGCTTCGTCGCCTTGACTCGCACCGACTCGGCGCCGAAGCGGTCCATCAGGCGGTCCGCAACCGCCGAGCAAAGCCGCTCGAGCGTCCGGTAGGAGCGCTCCTGAGCTGCGAGCGCCACCTGCTCGCAGACCTCCCCGTAGTCGACGGTGTCCTCGACACGGTCGGTCACGGTGGCGTCGCACTCGTCGAGCTCGAAGACGACGTCGAAGACGAGCCGCTGCCCGAGCTCCCGCTCGGCTTCGCTGACGCCGTGCCGGGTGTAGAGCGAGAGGCCGGCGACCTCGATCGTCACCGCTGGCGGGACGGCGCCGCGATCGTCACCGATCGGGTCGCCGCCGAGCTCGTCGAACTCGTCGTCGAACTCCCCCTCGTGCTCCCGCTCCCACATTACGGGCTGACCGTAGCAGCGGCGACCTGGAGGGCGTCCACGACCGGCGCCACGTCGTGGACGCGGAAGATGCTCGCCCCTCGCTCCAGCGCAAGCACGTTCGTGGCGATGGTGCCGGGCAGCCGCTCGCCGGCGGGCTTCCCGCCGGTCAGCCTGCCGAGAAAGCTCTTGCGCGACGTGCCAATCACGACCGGCCGGCCGATCGCGACGATCTCCTCGAGGCGGCGCAGGAGCTCGAGGTTGTGCTCGGCCGTCTTGCCGAAGCCGATGCCCGGGTCGAGCCAGATGCGCTCCTCGGAGACACCCCGCTCGACCGCGAACGCGAGCCGCTCTTCCAGGAAGGCCGTAACGTCCGCCACCACCTCGTCGTAGCGCGGATCCTCCTGCATCGACCTCGGCTCGCCGAGCATGTGCATCAGGCAGCAGCCGGCGCCGCGCTCGGCGACCAGGTCCGCCATCTCCGGCGCGAACCGGAAGGCCGACACGTCGTTGACGATCGTCGCCCCCGCGTCGAGCGCCCGCGACGCCACCGTCGGCTTCGTGGTGTCGATCGAGATCCGGTGGCCCGCTGCTGCCAGTCGCTCCACTACCGGCAGGACTCTCCGCAGCTCCTCGTCTTCCGGGACCGGCTCGGCGCCCGGACGAGTGGACTCGCCGCCGACGTCGAGGATGCCCGCGCCCTCCGCTGCGAGTGTTGCCCCGTGCTCGACCGCGGCGTCCGCCTCGAGGAAGAGCCCGCCGTCGGAGAACGAGTCAGGCGTGACGTTGACGATCCCCATGACGACCGGCCGGGCCATGGGTGGAGTATTTCGCGGTTAAGGAGCTAGACCGGCTCTGGCTTGTCCCGCAGACGATCGGCCCGCATATCGGCCGTCCCTCCGGCGAGGCCCGGGCGCGGCAGCGGCTTCGGGGCGCGCTCGGGCTTGCGCTCGGGGGCCTCGGGCGCAGGCGGCGGAGGCAGCGGCACCCGCGGCTGCTCCTCGCCGAAGATCTCTTCCTCGGTCTTCCCCTCGAGCAGCTCGATGAACTCCTCCCGCTCGATCGTCTCGCGGCGAAGCAGGACGTCGGAGACCATGTCGAGCCGGTCGCGGTGCTGCTCGAGGACCTGGCGAGCCGCCTGGTGCGCCTCCTCGACGATGCGCCGGATCTCGTCGTCGATCTCGCGCGCGATCTCGTCCGAGTAGTCCGGCTCGGAGCTGAACTCGCGTCCCAGGAAGGGCTGGCCGTGGTCGTGGCCGAATACACGCGGGCCGAGCTTCTCCGACATGCCGAAGCGCATCACCATCTGCTTCGCCGTCTGGGTGACCTTCTCGAGGTCGTTGGAGGCGCCGGTGGTCACCTCGCCGAAGCAGATCTCCTCCGCGGCGCGGCCACCCAGCGACATCGCCATCGTGTCCGAGAGCTCCGCCTTGGTGGTCAGGAACTTGTCCTCGGTCGGGAGCGAGATCGTGTAGCCGAGCGCCTGGCCGCGCGAGATGACGGAGATCTTGTGGACCGGGTCGGTGTTCTCGAGATAGTGGGCGACGAGCGCGTGGCCCATCTCGTGGTAGGCCGTGACCTTGCGCTCCTTCTCGGACATCACGCGGGTCTTCTTCTCCGGGCCCGCGATCACGCGCATGATCCCCTCCTCCAGCTGGAGGTGGTCGATCTCGCGCTTGCCCTGGCGGGCGGCGAGCAGCGCGGCCTCGTTGACGAGGTTCTGAAGATCGGCGCCGGTGAAGCCGGGGGTCTGGCCGGCGAGGACGTCGAGCTCGATCTCCTTGGCCAGCGGCTTGCCCCGGGTGTGGACCTCGAGGATCTTGATGCGGCCCTTGCGATCCGGCCGATCGACGACGATCTGGCGGTCGAAGCGGCCGGGGCGCAGAAGCGCCGGGTCGAGGATGTCCGGCCTGTTCGTGGCGGCGATCAGGATGATGTTGTCCTTCATCTCGAAGCCGTCCATCTCGACCAGCAGCTGGTTGAGCGTCTGCTCGCGCTCGTCGTGACCGCCGCCGAGCCCGGCGCCGCGGTGGCGGCCGACGGCGTCGATCTCGTCCATGAAGATGATGCAGGGGGAGTTCTGCTTGGCCTGCTCGAACAGGTCGCGCACGCGCGAGGCGCCCACACCGACGAACATCTCGACGAAGTCCGATCCGGAGATCGAGAAGAAGGGGACGCCGGCCTCGCCGGCGACCGCCCGCGCGAGCAGGGTCTTACCCGTGCCGGGCGGACCGAACAGCAGCACGCCCTTCGGTATTCGCGCGCCGAGCGCCTGGAACTTCTTCGGGTTCTCGAGGAACTCCTTGATCTCCTGGAGCTCCTCGACCGCCTCGTCGACCCCGGCTACGTCACGGAAGGTGATCTTGGGCGAGTCGACCGACATGCGCTTCGCGCGCGACTTGCCGAACGACATGACCTTCGATCCCCCGCCCTGCATCTGGTTGATGATGAAGAGCCAGAAGAGCAGGAAGATCACGAAGGGCAGGATGTACGTGAGCGCCGTGAGCCACCCGGATCCGCCCTTCTCCTTGACGTCGAACTGGATGTCCTCGGCGCG
>Ga0126312_10000196_pt1 | contig 31060 bp, 31 predicted proteins | sample Plot104A_FD_92537 | JGI IMG/M metagenome (GOLD analysis project Ga0126312, IMG submission 92537) | Serpentine soil microbial communities from UC McLaughlin Reserve, CA, USA - Plot104A | ecosystem: Environmental > Terrestrial > Soil > Grasslands | place: USA: UC McLaughlin Reserve, Lake County... | reverse complement strand
TCGACCGGCCCGACGTGCGCAACGCGTTCCGGCCGGAGACGCTCATCGAGATCTCCGCCGCGCTCGAGCGCGCGCGCGACGACACCTCGGTCGGGGTGATCGTCCTGACCGGCGAAGGCCCGCTCGCATTCTGCTCGGGCGGCGACCAGAACGTGCGCGGTGACACCGGCTACATGGCGGGAGGCGCCAGCGTCGGCCGCTTCCACGTGACCGACCTGCACCTGCAGATGCGCCGGCTCCCGAAGCCGGTCGTCGCGATGGTGGCCGGCTACGCGATCGGCGGCGGGCAGGTCCTCCAGGTGGTCTGCGACCTCACGATCGCCGCCGACAACGCTCGCTTCGGCCAGACCGGGCCGAAGGTCGGCAGCTTCGACGGCGGCTACGGCGCCGCGCTGCTGTCGAGCCTCGTCGGGCCGAAGAAGGCGAAGGAGATCTGGTTCCTGTGCAGGCAGTACTCGGCGGACGAGGCGCTCGATATGGGGCTGATCAACCGGGTCGTGCCGCTCGAGCAGCTCGAGGAGGAGACTGTCGCCTGGTGCCGCGAGATGCTCGAGCTCTCGCCGTTCTCGCTCAGGCTCCTGAAGGCCAGCTTCAACGCGGCCGAGGACGGCATCGCGGGAATCCAGCAGCTCGCTCACGACGCGAACCTGCTCTTCTACGGAAGCGAGGAGGCGCAGGAGGGCCGGGACGCCTACCGCGAGAAGCGCCGGCCGGACTTCGGGAAGTTCCCCAAGCGGCCTTGAGCCATCTCCGACTCTGGCTGCTCGCGGCACGGCCGCGGACCCTTCCCGCCGCGATCGCGCCGGTGCTGGTCGGCACCGCGCTGGCGGGCTCCGAGGGGACCTTCCGGGCGCTGCCGTTCGTGGCGGCGCTGGTGGGCAGCGTCTTCATCCAGATCGGGACGAACCTGTCGAACGACTACTCCGACGCCCGCCGGGGCGCCGACACCGAGGACCGGCTCGGGCCCGTGCGAGTGACGGCCGGCGGCCTGATGCCGCCGCGCCGCGTCCTCGTGGGCACATACGTCGCCTTCGGCGTGGCGGTGGCGGCGGGGCTGTACCTGGCCGCCGTGGCGGGCTGGGAGCTGCTCGTGGTGGGCGCCGCCTCGATCCTCGCCGGGGTGCTCTACACCGGCGGCCCGCGCCCGTACGGCTACGAGGGCCTCGGCGAGCTGTTCGTGTTCACCTTCTTCGGCCTGGTGGCCGTGGCCGGGTCGTACTTCGTCCAGACCGAGGAGCTCCGCTGGGAGGCGGTCGGCCTCGGGGTGCCGGTGGGGCTGCTCGCCGCGGCCATCCTGGTCGTGAACAACGTGCGCGACGTGGACACCGACCGGCGGGCCGGCAAGCGGACGCTCGCCGTGAAGCTGGGCCGGGAGCGCGCCCGGCGGCTGTTCGCCGGGATGGTGGCGCTCGCGTTCCTGGTGCCCGTGGCGCTCGTCCCGGCTCTGTCCGCCTGGCTGCTGCTGTCGCTGGCCGCCCTCCCGCTCGCGCCGCCGCTCGTCCGCACCGTCATGACCCGGACCGACGGGCCCGCCCTGAACGGCGCTCTGGCCGCGACCGGGCGGCTCCTCGCCGTCTTCTCGCTCCTCCTAGCCGGAGGCGTCCTGCTGTCATGAGCGCCCGCGTAGAGCGCTCGGTCCTGCGGCTCTCGATCCCGCTGAGGGAGCCGTTCGTGACGTCGTCGGGGGTGGTCTCGGCGCGCGAGCTCCTGCTGCTGCGCCTCGAGGCGCGCGACGGGACCGTCGGCTACGGCGAGGCGGCGCCCTTCGAGCCCTACGACGGCGTCCCGCTGGAGCGGGCGGCCGCCGCGCTCACGGGCGGCGGCGGACGGCGCCCGCCCCAGGCGCGCGCGGCCGAGGAGATCGCCAGCCTCGACCTGCACGCGCGGCAGGAGGAGCGGCCGCTGGCGGAGCCGCGCAAGGACGCGCTGCCGGTGAACATGACGCTGGCGGCCGGCCCTCCGGAGGAGGTCGCCGAGCGCGCGCGGGCGGGGCTGCGGGACGGCTATGCCTGCTTCAAGCTGAAGGTCGGGCTCCCGGACGACGCGGAGCGGGTCGCCGCGGTCCGGACGGCGATCGGGCCGTGGCCCGCCCTGCGCGTCGACGCGAACGGCGCCTGGTCGGTCGACGAGGCGGTGCGCGCGATCCGGAGCATGGAGGAGCACGACCTCGAGTCCGTCGAGCAGCCGTGTGGGACGCTGCGCGAGCTTGCGGAGGTGCGACAGCGCGTGTCGACCGCCGTGGCTGCCGACGAGTCCGTGGGCTCCATGCGCGAGCTGCGCCGAGCGCTGGAGCTCGAGGCGTGCGACGTCGTGAACGTGAAGGTCGCGGGCGCCGGCGGCTTCCGCCCCGCGCGCGAGCTGCTGCGCGAGGCGCGCGGGCACGGGCTCGACGCGTTCCTGTCGAGCACGCTGGACGGCCCCTGGGGCATCGCCGCCGCGCTTCAGCTCGCGGCGGCGGAGGAGCTGACGCTGGCCTGCGGCCTCGCCACGCTGGAGCTGTTCGACTCGCCGCTGGCGCGGGCGCTGGCGCCCCCTCGCGCGGGGACGCTGTCCGTGCCGGGCGGCCCCGGGCTCGGAGTCGACGTCGAAGCGCACGCGCTCGCGGGGGTCACGGTCGGACTGCTTCGTCCAGAAACTCGCTGATCAGCCTCGCCACCTCGTCCGGGCGCTGGAGGTGGGCGGCGTGCCCCGCGTCCTCGACGATGGCGGCGCGGGCGCGCGGCGCCGTCGCGGCGATGCGCTTGGCCGCCGCGGTGTAGCCGTCGTCGCGGACTCCCGCGATGGCCAGCAGAGGCACGTCGAGGGCGTTCAGCTCGTGCCAGACCGGCTCGAGCACGCCCTGCCCCGCCGTGCGAAGCAGCAGCGCCAGCGAGCGCGGGTCGTGCGAGAGGCGGCTGGGGCGCTGCTCCTCCACCAGCGAGTCCGACTGGTCGGCGAACAGCGGCTGGCGCTCCCACAGCGACACGATGTCCTCGATCGGCATTGCCTCCATCCAGGAGGCGAGCTTCTCGTCCGCCTCGGCGCGCGTGACCCGCATCGGCCCGTCCTCGAGCCCCGCCGTGGCGCCCACCGTCACTACCCCGGCAACCGAATCGGGCCACCGGAGCGCCGCCCGTAACGCGAGCCGGCCGCCGAGCGAGTAGCCGACGAGGACGTCGGCGTCAGCCTCCGCGATTTCGCGGAGACGGCCTTCAAGAGTGTGCTCGGCGTGGTCGAGGAGCCGGCTCGGATAGCGTTCCGGCAGGAGCTCCGCGACCGGCCGCCAGGCGTCGCCACGCTGCATGAAGCCCGGGATGAAGAGCACCATCGCTCCCGAATGATCCCGATCAACCGCACCTACGCGCCGCTCCAGGCCTTCGTCGAAGAGCTCTACCGCTGCGGCATGCGCCACGCGGTTACCTCACCGGGCTCGCGCAACGCGCCGCTGGCGCTCACGCTCGCGGCTCAGGAGGGGGTCGAGGCGGTGTCGGTGCTCGACGAGCGCTCGGCCGGGTTCGTCGCGCTCGGGATGGCGAAGGCGAGCGGCCGTCCGGTCGCCGTGACCTGCACGTCGGGCACGGCCGCGGCCAACCTCCACCCGGCCGTGGTCGAGGCACACGAGGCGCGCGTGCCGCTGATCGTGCTGACCGCCGACCGCCCGCCGGAGCTGCGCGAGGTCGGCGCCGGGCAGGCGATCGACCAGATCAAGCTGTACGGCAGCGCCGCGAAGTGGTTCGTGGAGGTGGGCACGCACGACCCGGGCCGCGAGACGGCGATCCACCACCGCGCGCTGGCCTGCCGCGCCTACTGGACGGCATCCGGCGGCCGCCCCGGGCCCGTCCACCTGAACTTCCCGCTGCGGGAGCCGCTCGCACCTGTCCCGCCCCCCATGGACTCCCCGCTCGACCCGACCGACTGGGGCGGGCGGCCGGATGGCCGGCCGTGGACGGAGGTCCGCGAGCACGCGAGCGCCCCCCACTCCGACGACGTGCACGGCGTCGCGGCGCGGATCGCCGCGGAGCCACGGGGGATCCTCCTGTGCGGCCCCACCACGGCCCCGATCGCCGAAGGCGCCGCCCGGCTGGCCGCCCAGGCCGGCTGGCCTCTGCTCGCGGAGCCGACCTCGGGCCTCAGATGCGGCGATCACGACCGCTCGCACGTGATCGCGCACTACGACGTGCTGCTGCGGGTCGGCGAGTTCGCGGAAGCGCATCGGCCGGAGCTCGTGCTACGCGTCGGCGACATGCCCACGTCGAAGCCGCTTCGCGAGTTTGTCGCGGAGTCGTCACAGATCGTGGTCGATCCGCATGGCGCCTGGCACGAACCCACGAGGACCGCGGAGCTCGTGCTGCAGGCGGACGCCGAGCGGACGCTGGCTGCCCTCGCGGGCGCGGTGGAGATGCGCACCGAGGGAGGCGACGCGGGAGCGAGCGGCGCCGGAGGCGGTGAGGATCAGGGCGAGTGGCTGCGGGCGTGGCGGGAGGCCGATGCCAAGGTCGGGGCCGCTCTCGAGGGCGCGCCGGACGAGTTCGAGGGGAAGGCGCTCGCGGCGGTCGAGCCGGAGCTGCCAGACGAGGCCGTCGTGTGGGTCAGCTCCTCGATGCCGATCCGGGACGTGGAGGCGTACTTCCCGCAGTCGCCGAAGCGCCTGCGCTTCCTCGCCAACCGGGGCGCGAACGGGATCGACGGCATCGTCTCGTCGGCGCTCGGCGCGGCGATCGCCACGGGGCTCCCGACCTGGGTCCTGATCGGGGAGCTCGCCCTTCAGCACGACGCCGGCGGGCTGCTCGCCGCGCGCCGCGCCGGCGTGCGGCTCGAGATCGTCTGCATCAACAACGGAGGCGGCGGGATCTTCGACTTCCTGCCCGTCGCCGAGCACGCCGATCCCGCCGCCTACGAGACTCACATCGCGACGCCCTCGGAGGACGTCGACCTGGCGGCGCTCTGGCCCGGCCTCAGGGAGGTCCGGACCGATCGCCGCCAGAACGTCCGCCTCCACCGCGAGCTGGTGGAGGCGGTCGCCAAGTCGCTTTAGCTAGTCCCTGTAGCCGAACCGGTCGATCTTCCGGTGGTAGCGCTCGCCCGCCTTGCCGCCGCCCATCGCGGCCAGCAGCGTCAGGACGACCACCGCCACCAGCGTGATCACCGCGCCCGCCGTGATCGTCCCGTTGTCGATCGGGATGTACGGCAGGTTCAGCTTCTCGAGCACGTTGTACTCCGCGCCGAAGATCGCACCCGCGGCCGCGGCCAGGATGGTCACGATCAGGCCGACCACCCAGGTGCCGCGGCCCTGCCGCGCGCCGTCGAAGCGCGACATCCGGCCGCTGACGTAGCCGCCGCAGAAGTACGCGATCGTGAGGACCGCGATCAACAGGAGCGCTCCGACGATCCCGATCGTCTCCGCGTTCGCCTGCGCCTCGGACTTGCTGACGTCGGTGAGACCGAACGCCGCGCCCGCGGCGCTGAGGATCGCGAGCAGGATCACCGCCACGCCGATCGCGGCAAGCCAGCCGAAGAAGGCCGCGCCCCGGTTGGTGCCGCCGAACTCCTCGCGCTGGCGGGCGCGCACGTCGCGCACCGCCTCGCGGCTGGTCACGCCGGTTGCGCCGCGGTCGCGCACGAAGCGACCGTCCCGCGTATCCGCATCCCTCGTCGTATCCGCATCTCTCGTGGTCGCGGGATGCTCGGTCGTCGCGACCGTTCCACGGTCGTCGTGTCCGTCGCCGTTTGCGTCGTTTCTCTTGAACCGCTCGAACATGCGTTCCTGGTACCCCCGCATGGGGCCCCGAAAACCCCCTATGGAGTAGCCGGTTCAGTGCCTGCGCGCCCCTTCGGAGCGGGCACGAACGGGGCCTTGCCGCGCCTCAGGCGCGGGTACTTCTGGTGTCCCCAGAGGAGCGGCGGAGCCTCGAAGCACGGCGGCTCCGCGTTCTCGCCCTCGCCCGAGGCGTCGCGCTGCTCGCCGCCGTTCGGCTTGCAGTCGAAGCTCTCGATGACGCCCAGCGGCGTGGCGCGCTCGTACGCGTTCGGCGCGATGTACGCATTGCCGCGCTCCCATGGCGGGCGCGACGGCCGCCGGCCAAACGAGCGTCCGTCGATGATCGCGATCTGGGGCAGGTAGTGCTCCTCGCCACCGTTGCCCATGTAGCCGCCCGCGCCGTTCCCCGCGAGCGCCGCGCCGCCGACGGTGATGAACTGGGCCAGCTGCCCGCGCGCGAAGCTGAGGTACGACAGGATCGGGTTCAGCTCCGGCATGAAGACGTGCGTGGCCTCGAGCACGGGCTCGGCTCCCCTAAGGAAGCGCGTGCCGGCCGGCACGCCGGTCCGCGAGGCCCGTACCAACGGGTGGATGTCGTGGAAGAGCTTCTCGAGGTCGGGCGAGAGGTCGCCGAGGTCGCGGAGCGTCGGCGCCAGGTCCCGGGCGGGCTCGCGCAGGTCGCGCACAAGCGGATCGGTGTTGCGCGCGAACGCCTCGAGCCGGCGCACCGTCGAGCGCGTCTCGCGCAGGAAGGTCGGGAAGACCTGGAACGTCTCTGCCAGCGCGTCGTCACGCGAGGCGAGCGCTCCGAAGGTGGCCTCGCCGCCCGTGATCAGCCCGCGGAGCTGGCCGTCCTCCCTCGACACCGCCGTGAATACCCGGCCCGTGTCGCGGAAGACCCGCCGCAGGGCGACCTCCTGCTCCGCGAGCGGCCGCAGCAGGTCGGCGCCGCCCGTGAAGAACGGCGCGGCGTTGCCGAGCGAGTCGTTGAAGTCGCGCGCGAAGCTCCCGCTGGTCGCGATGCCGCCCTCGTGCAGCCACTCCTGGAACGCCTTGCGCGTCTCCGGGTCGAACACGCGGAACACCTCGTCCAGCTGGACCGTGTCGTCGACGTTGGCCCGCGCGAGCGTGCCGCCATCGGGGAGCTTCTCGGCGCCCGGCTCGCCCGGCGTTATCTCCACGTAGGTCTCGCCCAGGAGGCTCTTCTGGCGCAGCACCGCGCGCGCGTCGCGGCCGATCGGCGCGAAGCGGCTGTCGAGCTCCATCTCCACCTGGGTCGTGCGCCCGCCAGGACCGAGCTCCTTCGACTTCACCTTGCCGATGTTCACCCCCGCCATCCGGACGTCCGCCTCCTTCACGAGCAGCGACGCCTCCGGGAAATCGGCCTTGAAGCGGTAGCTCTCGGCCCGGAGCGGCAGCGTGCCGCCGAACGCCGTCCAGAGGAACATCAGGAGCGCCGCCACGGACAGCGTGAAGCCGACCATTGCGGCGATGCGTCCGATGCTGGGCGGGTTCTTGTTCATGGGGTGGGCAGCGGGACCGGAAGGTCGCCGAGGATCGGGATGCCGCCCCCGCTGCCGGGCGGCGGCACGGACGGCAGGGCGTTGAAGTTGCAGGAGCCGAACTGCGTGGCGAGCAGCTGGTCGACCGGGCTGGCGCCCGTCGAGCCGGGGTTCGTGAGCAGGTCGGAGAGCGCCGGGTTGTTCGCCTCGACGTCGCCGAGGACGCCGTTGACGATGCCCGTGAGGACGGCCGCCGGGACGCCGCAGATCGTGACCCGGCGCCAGGGGCCCTGCCCGTCGGCTGTCGAGAACAGCGAGTTGCCGTTCTGGGCAGTCCAGGCGAGCCAGTAGAGGAAGCCCTCCTGGCGCTGGCGCTGCTGTGAGATCGACTTGCCGTCGAGCCCCTCTGCGCCGCCCGGGTTGAACGCGCCCATGTTGAAGAAGCGGTTCAGCTCGCCGAAGGAGCGCGACAGGTCGGGGGTCGCCCTCGCGGTGCCGCGGGCGGCCAGGCGCAGGTCGTTCGTCCACGGCCGCGCGGCCCGCACGAACGGGCGGATCTGGGTGCGGATGACCGGCTCCGTCTCGCGGAGGAACGGGATCACGGCCGCGTTCGTCCCGGGCAGCTTGCGGATCGCGGGGCGCAGCGACTCGAGCGACGAGCGCAGCACCGGCGCGAACTGGCGCACGTCCGCCAGCGCCCGCTCGGAGGCCCGCAGCGAGCCCGGCAGCCGCGCAACCGACTCAGAGATCTGGGTGTCCTCGTTCGCGAGGGCGTCGAAGACGCTGCGCGAAGAGGTGACGAGCCGGCGAAGGTCCTGCGGATGGCTGCCGACCTCGGTCATCAGCAGGCCGTAGTCGTGGATCAGCTCCTTCAACTCGGTGCGCCGGCGGGCGGTCGCGCGCGTCACGCGTGCGAGGTCGCGGTGGATCGGCTCGAAGCGGCGGAACACCTCGCGGAGGTCGTCGCCGCGGTTCTTGAGGCCCTTGCCGGCGCCGGCGACCAGGAGCTTCAGGTACGGGCGCGTGTCCGCGTCGAGGGCGGAGTAGATCTCGTCAGGGTTGATGTCGGGGAGCGAGTTCGTCACGGCGATCCGGCCGCCGTCCGGGACGACCTCGCCGTGACCGGGGTCGACCTCGACGAACATGTCCTTCAGCGCCGTCTTCGGCCTCAGCAGGGCGCTCGCGTCCTTCTTGATCAACGTCTTGTACTCGGGCTCGATGTCCAGCCCGACGACCGCCACGCCGTCCTCGACCTTGACCTTCGAGATGCGGCCGACCTCGACGCCCGCCACGCGGACCGTCTGCCCCTGGCCGGGCTGCACGGCCTGCGCGTTCGCGAGCTCGATCTCGATGTGCTTCGGCGACGCCTCGACCAGCGGGAAGCGGAGGTCCTGCTGGCTCAGGATGTAGACGGCGACGGCGGCGCCCACGACGGCCAGGCCGGCGATCGCCAGGAAGTCCACGAGATGCTTCTTGATGGCGACCCTCACGGCCCGCCTCCGTACAGGGTGGCGTCGCCGGCCGGTGCGTTCAGGTTCGGCGGGTCCTGCGTCTCGCACGCCACGTCCGGGCGGTGCGGCGGAGGCTTGTTGGCGTCGAGCGGCGCCGCCGGCTCGATCTTCCCGGTGGCGAGCTTGAACGGGTTCACGCCCTGGATGTGGAAGACCGGCGTGTTGGCGTCGTTCACGCGGCTCTCGCCGGACAGCCCGACGAAGCTGCGGTTGATCTGCTCGCGGACGGAGTGGCCCGAGTTGCCGTCCTCGATGCTCGGGATGTCCGACTCCATGAACGGCACGAGCACGTGGTTCGTGCACGACGAGAGCGCGCGCAGCTGCTTGAGGAAGGGGATCAGCCGCGAGTTCAGCTTCACGAGGCTCGGCACCGCGTGGCGCAGGTCGGCCGCGAGGCCCTTCAGCTCGCTCTGCTGCACGAGCCCGCGGGCCTGCGTGAACCACGGGATCGCCGCGTCGAGCGCCGGCACCGACGAGCGCACGCCGGGAATCGCCTCGCGCGCGAAGGTGCGCAGCGTCGGCAGCGCGGCGTTCAGCTCGCCGAGGGCGGGATAGCCCTCGCGCAGGGTGTCGCGCAGGGCCGGCACGGCGGCCTCGAGCGCCGTGTCCTCGCTCGCGATCGCGCCCGCGGTCGTGTTGAGGTCCGTCACGAGCTCCTTGAGCGCCTCCGGGTTGTCGCCTAGCGCCGCGAACGTGCGCTGCTGGCCGCGCAGGAGCCGCTGGATGTCGTGGTCCGGGTCGACGCCGAGCAGCGCGTCGTTCGTGAGCGCGCCGTAGCGGTAGGCGGGCGTGAACGAGGGGATCGCGCGGTTGAACGCCTTCGCGCCGCCGCCGCGCAGCGCCACCGTGCCGTACTCGTGCAGGAAGGTCTGCAGGTCCGTGCGGACGTCCGAGTCGAGCACGTCGAGGATGTCCGGCAGCGTGACCGCGGAGGCCGTCTGCGTGATCGGCAGCGTCGAGCCGTCCTCGAGCGACCCGGTCGAGGGCGAGCCGGGCTTGATGTCGACGAAGAAGTTGCCCTCGAGGAAGATGCGCGAGCGGATCTGCGCGCGCGCGTCTTGGCGGATCGGCAGCGCGTCCTCGCGCAGCTCCATGGTCACATCGGCGGCGCCGCCGCCGTCCTTTGGCTCGATCTTCGTGACCTTGCCGACCTCGACCCCGGCGATCCGCACGGGCGAGCGCGGCTTCAGGTTCTGGACGTTCCGGAACATCGCGTGCAGCTCGTACGGGTTCGAGAACGGGTTTGCCTTCGTGAAGCCGAAGTAGGCGAACAGGAGGAGCGTCGTGATGGCGAGCACGCCGGCCTTGAAGACGCTCATGGGACGTCCTTCAGGTTGTCGATGCCGAGCTGGCGCGCCTTGAAGGTGCCGCCGGCGAGCCCGGGCGTGTTCCCGTCGACCACGAGGTGGCCACCCGGATAGCGCGGGTGCGCCGAGAGCCGGAACGGATAGCCGGTCTGGCCGCCCTGACAGTCCGCGCGCCCGCGACCGTCCACCGCGGGGCCGCCGTACTGGGTGTGGAGCACCTGCTTCGCGGGCTCCGACTGCGGATCCTGGCCGGGCGGCACGTCGACCGGGTGCGTCGACTCGGTCGAGCCGAGCGAGTTGTCCTGGTTCGTGTCGACCAGCTTGGCCAGGATCCGCTCGCTGGTGCCGCCCGGAATGGCCGCCGACTGGTGCGTCCCGAGCGGGTTGAAGAAGTAGACGAGGAAGTTGCAGACCGTCTGGTAGGGCGCGACGAACTTGATCGCCGGCTTGGTCACGCGCACCGCCGTGCGCAGGTCGCGCAGCGCGAGCAGCGTGTTGGGGTTGTCGCCCAGGTCCTCGGCGGCCCTGAACAGGTCCTCGGTGCGGTCGGCGAGCTCGGGCGTCTCGCGGAACGCCGGCACGCCCGCCTGGAGCGCGTCGTTCACCAGCGGCAGCGTGTGCGGAAGCAGCGCCGTCCCGGGCTGGAGGTCGCGCGACACGGCGGCGAAGCGCGCCAGGAACGGCGTCTGGACCCGGAACGACTCCGTGGCCGCCTCGAGCGTCGGCGGGCTCTCCTCGATCGTCTCGCGGAGCGCGTTCGGGTCGCGTGAGATCGCGGCGAAGGTGGTGGCCATCTCGCCGAACCAGCGCGCCTGCACCTCGGCCACGGGCGCCGCCTGGGCGGCCGCGGCCCCGAGGCCCGGGAAGAAGTTCCGCAGCTCCGTCTTGGGGCTCGACAGGTTGCGCATCACGGGCAGCAGGTAGCGCGTGAACGGCTCCAGCGCGCGGATCGTCGTGTTGATCGCGGGGCCGCGGCCGGCGATCGAGTTGCCGAAGCCCTCGAGCGACTTGCGCGCGTCGTCACGCGTCCGGGGCGCGAACGTCGAGAGCACGTCCTCGAGCTCGGGCGCGTTCTCGCTCGCCCGCGACAGCGGGATCGTGTCGCCGTCCTGGTAGGTCCGGTTCGAGCGGCCGGGGATCAGCTCCACATACTTGAGGCCGAGCGCCGAGCGCGGGCGCACCAACAGCGTGGAGTCCACCGACAGCGGCTCGATCTTCTTGTCGAGGCTGAGGTCGAGGACGGCGATCGCCTTCTCCTCGCCGCCGACGTTGCGGCGCGCGCTCGTGATGTCCTTGACGATCCCGACGCGGAAGCCGCCGGCGCGAACCTCGTTCCCCTTGACGAGCTTGGACCCGTTCGGGAGCTCGGCCTTCAGCTTGTACGTGGGCACGAACGGGAGGCCGTTGTTCGCGCTGTACGAGATGAACACCGCGACGATCGCGATCAGCAGGGTCACGGCTCCGATCAGGACCGGGCTCGCGCCGAGCTGTCGGGTTCCGCGCCTCATCGGCCCAGCAGGAAGTCGAGGGCGGGGTCGCGGCCGCTCGAGCTCTTGGCCGAGCTGGCGGGCGTGGGAGCGGCAGGGGCCGGGGCGGCAGCTGTCGGGGCGACCGGCGCCGGAGCGGCGGCCGCGGCGGCGCCGCTCCTCGTGGGATCAGCGCTGGTGACGCCGGGCTGCCTCGGGCCGAGGAACCCGTTGCACCGGTCGATCAGATCCTTGCTCGGCTTCACCTGGTAGGGCGAGCACTGGTTCACGACGATGCTCAGCCGCAGCACGTGGCCGATGTCGTCGAGCGCGTTGGTCGAGAGCGTCTGCCAGAAGAAGTAGTTCCAGATCGCCTCCATCCCGGTGAAGCCGGCGCGGCTGGACGTGGTGTGCGTCTTGTCGCCCGCGGGCGGGCCCGTCGCCGCCGCGCGCCGGTCGGCCTCGACGGCGCGACTGCGGTCGTCGATGGTCTGGAGGAACTGGCGGAGCGGCTTGGCGAGGCCCGGCGCGTCCTTGGCCAGGCGGCGGAGCTCCCTGACCTCCTCGCGGGTCTTCAGGACCGCGCGCCGGCCGACGACCGACATCTCGCCGAGCGCCTTGAACGCCGGCAGCCCCTCGGCAGTGAAGGGCTTCAGCCGCGTGAGGAAGACCTCGAGCTCGTCGGATGCGGACTGGAGGTTGCGCAGCACCGGCGTCTGCGCCTTGGTCAGGTCGCCGAGGCGCCCCATGTAGGGCTGGAGCTCGGCGAGGAATGCCGGCAGGCGGTGGAAGGTCTGCTGGAGGTCGTCGCGCCGGGAGGCCGAGATCTCCGCCGTGCGCCCGGCCTCGTGCACGAACCGGCTCACGTCCTTCTTGCGGTTCTCGAGCGCGGCGATCACCGTGTGCGCGTTGCCGATGAACTTCTCGATCGTGCCCGTCTGGCGGCCGAGGATCCGCAGCGTCTCGCTGGTCTCGCGAAGCGCGGGGTGCGCGCGGCGCAGCACGGCCGAGAGGTCCCCCGAGCGCCCGGCGAGGCCTGCGCCCAGCTCGCCGACGATCAGCCGCAGGCGCTCGCGGTACGGCAGCCGCAAGATGTCGTTGACGAGGTCGATCGCGATCGTGGAGCTCGTCTGCTCGACGGGCAGCGTGCCGTCGTTGGGGATGCGCTTGTCGGAGGCGCCCGGCTGGCAGTCCACGAAGTACTCGCCGATCAGAGACTGCGGCCGGATCTCGCAGCGGGCGTCCCTGCGCAGGTCCGCGAGGCCCGGCTCGGTGACCTCGGCGGTCACCTCGGCGACCGGGCGGTCGTCCTCCTCCACGACCTTGAACTTGCTGGTCTTCCCGGCCCTCACCCCGGCGACCTTGAAGTCGCCGCCCTCGGTGAGCCCGAACGCGTTGTCGAAGTGCAGCTTGTAGGTCTTGCTGCCCCCGTCGTCGTCCTTGGCGCCGAGCGCGAGCGCCGCGGCTCCGGCCACGAGCAGCACAGCCAGCACGGACACGATGCGCCGGGTCACTGGCCGCCCACCGATCTCTGGCTCGGGTCGCAGTCGAGCGCGCCCGCCTCGCTTGCGGAGAACACGTTGCTGCCGTCGGAAGCCGGCTCCTCGTCGGCGCCCGGGCAGCGACGGTACTGGTGCAGCTTCGGCCCGGCCCCGTAGAGGAGCTCGGAGAAGTTGATCCAGGCGCGCGAGAAGCCGCCCAGCGCGTCGTAGCCGCCCGTCGTAGAGAAGTCGTCCAGCCAGCCCACGAAGTCGGGCGTGTACGGGCGCCCGAAGGCGATCGTCGGCGCTGCGGCCTTCAGCGCGTCGGTGGTCTCCGGGAACGCGCCCCGGCGGTTCGCGCCGTTCACGCGCCGCTCGTCCATGGCCACGCGGGCGAGCGGCGGGAAGCTGTTGATGAGCTCGATCAGGTCGTTGCGCGGGCCGGAGCGGCGGATCGTGCGCGACAGGTCGCGGATGGTCGGCGCGCCGTCGCGCGCGAACAGCCGCGCCTGCTCGAGGAACGGCCCGAGGCGGCGCACCGCCGGCTTCGACGCGTCCACGAACGGGTCGACGTCGTCGAGCGCGCTCCGCAGGTTCACGAAGGTGGTGTTGGCCCGGCGCATGAACGGCGGGAGCCGCTCCACCGACTCCGCCAGGGCGTCCTGTTGTCTGCCCAGCGCGCCGAAGGTGCCGTTCAGGTTGCGGACCACGCCGGTCAGGTCGTCGCGCCGCTGTGCAAGCGCGTTCACGAGCGTGCCCGAGTCCACGAGGAAGCGCTCGAGCAGGGCGTCGTCGCGCGTGAGCTCCTTGAACAGCCGCGCGCCGGTGCTGAGCGCGGGGTTCAGGTAGTGGATGCCCCTGCGGAGCTCCTTGCCGCGCCCGTGCAGCATCTCCGCCGAGCCCTTGAAGAAGTCCTGGAGGCCGGTGCGCGTGCGCTTGTCGAACAGGTCGAAGATCTGGTCGAGCTCGACCGCGGTGGCGGTCTGGTCCAGGCCGATCGTGCCGCCGTCGTCGATCTCGTCGCCGTTCGCGGGCCCGAGCTTCAGGTCGACGTAGCGATTGGCGATGCCGGACAGCGACGCCTGCTTGATCATCACCTGCGTCCCGCGCCGCAGGGGCTTGTAGTCGCCGTCGTCGATCCCCAGCTTCACCTCGGCGTGCCCGTCCTGGGTCACGTCGATGCCCTTGACGCTCCCGATGGCGACGCCGCCGGCCTTGACCTGGTTCCCCTTGACGAGCTGGCCGGCGTTGACGAACTCGGCCGTCACGGTGTAGCCGCCGTCACCGCGGAACAGCAGCACTGCGACCGCGACTATGGCGAGGAGGACGATGGCGAGGACGAGTGCTCGCCTCCCAAGATCCGGACTGTCCTCCATGCGCAGCCCGGCCCCAACTGCGCTCATTACCGGCACATACCCCATTTCAAGGGCGGCTCACACGTGGGTACCGCGCCGATTTAGGAGAGCAGCGGGAGCAGCGCCTGGAGCTTGACCTCGGTCTCGGCCAGCTCCTCCGCCGGAACGGAGTCCCTCACAATCCCGCAGCCGGCGTATAGGTGGGCCACCCGGCCGCGCAGCAGGGCGCAGCGAAGCGCCACGCAGAACTCGCCGTCCTCGGCGAGGTCGGTCCAGCCGACCGCGCCGGCGTACCAGCCCCTGTCGAGCCCCTCGAGCGCCGGAATCAGCGGCAACGCGGCCTCGCGCGGCTCGCCGCCGACCGCCGGCGTGGGCAGGAGCAGGCCGGCGAGCTCGACCGCCGGCACAGGGTCGGCGAGCTGGGCGCGAATCGGCGTGGCGAGGTGCTGGACGCCCGTGACCTTCACGAGCACCGGCTCCTCGGCGGCGGCCACCCAGAGGCTCACCGGCGCGAGCGTCCGCTCGATCCGGCGCGTGACGATCGCCTGCTCCTCGCGGTCCTTCGCGCTGCGGAGCAGCTGCTCGCCGAGGTGGTCGTCGACGGCCGGGTCGGCGCTGCGGCGCGTGGTGCCGGCGAGCGCGACGGTCTGGGCGCGCTGCCCCTCGCGGCGCACGAGCAGCTCCGGGCTCGCCCCGACGAAGGCCGCCTCGGGGGTGCCGACGCACCAGCAGTAGCAGGCCGGGAACAGCTCCCGAAGCGCGCCGAGCACCGCGGCGGGGTCGTGGTCGGCCGGCGCGTGCGCGCGCACCTCGCGCGCGAGCACCACCTTCTCGAGCTCGCCGGCGCGGATGCGCTCAACCGCGCGCTCCACGGCGTGCTCGTAGTGCGACGGCGGGGCGGCGCTCGCGACGCGCGTCCGCTCGACGGGGTCGGGGTCGAGGAGCGGCATCGAGGACTCGGCCAGCTCACCCGCGCGCGCCAGCAGGCGCTCCACGACGGCGTCGGCGTCGGCGTCCGGGTGGACGGCGGTTGCGAGCGTCATCCTGGCCTCGCTCCCCTGACGCACGAGCGTCAGCTCGGGAAGCACCAGACAGGCCGGCGCCAGGCCGGACCACTCGGGCGCGGACCCGCCCTCGTCCGCGAAGGCGAACCCGCCGACGAACACCGGCCCCGCCGCCGCGGGGCACAGCGGGTCCTCGGCGGGATCGTCGGCGAACGCGGCCCTGCCGAGCTCACGCGCGCGCGAAGCGACGTCGGCGAAGCGGTCGGGTCCCCGCGCCTCGAGCGTGACGGCCTGGCCCAGCCCGGCGAGGACGAAGCCTTCCCGGTCGGGCTGCTCGAGGCAGGCGTATCGATCATCAGGCCGCCGCGCGGAAAGCACGGCGGCACTGAGGTCGAGCTCCGCGGCGACCGGCACGGTCACTGCGGCGACGGCGGCGGCGATCGGCACGGTCACCGCGGCGACGGCGGTGGCGATCGGGACCGTGACGGCGGCAACGGCAGTCGGGGCCGCTCCCGGCCCGGGCCCAGCCGCGCGCCGCACGTGCGCGAGCGCGCGTTCCACCCGGTCGCGCAGCCGCTCCTCCGCCGCCGCGCCCAGCGCGAAGCGCGCATCGCCTGCTGTAACGCGAATGCTCACCGCGTCACACAGGATGCCTCATCCGGATCAACCGTCCTGTCTAAGGGTTGCTATGCAACCTCTGGGCAGGATCGTTGGCGGGATTAGGTGACGCCGCGGCCTTCATCACCCATTCATCCCGTCCCTGAACGATCGCCGGCATGACGAAGCGTACGCCCCGGCTCTCTGCGCTCGACGCGTCTTTCCTCGAAGGTGGAAACGGCCTCAGCGCACATGCACGTGGGCTGGGCGGCCGCATTCGACCCACCCGACGAGCGTCCCGCGCCGAGCTTCGAGCAGCTCCGTGACCACTTCGGGCGTCGCCTCCGTCGCGCGCCCGTACAGGCAGCGTCTCGCCGGCGTGCCGCTGAGGATGGCGCGTCCCGTCTGGGTCGACGACGACCGTTTCGACATCACTCGGCACGTGCGGCGGGCCGATCGGAGCAGTCTGGCCGAGCTGGCCGGCGCGGTGCTCTCCACGCCGCTCAGCCGCGAGCGCCCGTTGTGGGAGCTCTGGGTCGCCGACCGGCTCGACGACAGTCGCATCGGGGTCGTCGGCAAGGCGCATCACTGCATGGTCGACGGCATCGCCGCGGTTGAGCTCGCGACGGTGCTGCTCGATCCCGAGCCCGAATGGCCCTCCGACCCGCCGGACGAGTGGCAGCCCGCCGAGCCCCCCGGACAGGCGAGGCTGCTCGCGGGCGGATTGGCCGACCGGGCCCGCGATCAGCTCGCGCTGGCGGGGACCGCCGCGCGGCTCGTCGCATCGCCCGGAAAGCTCGCCGCCGGCGTCCAGCGCGCCGGCGGCGCGCTGCTTACCTCGTTCGCGCCGGCGAGCCCCCTGGAGGCGCTCAACGGGCCGATCTCGCCCTACCGGGCGCTCGCGACGGTCCAGCGCCCTCTCGACGAGCTGCGCGCGGTCAAGCGGGCCTTCGGCTGCACCCTCAACGACGTCGTGCTCGCGGCTTCCTGTGGCGGCGTACGCCGTCAGCTCGAGCGGCACGGCGAGCGTCCTGCACGGCTCAAGGCGATGGTCCCGGTCAACGTGCGCGACGGCCACGCCGGCGGCGAGCTCGGCAACCGGATCTCGTTCATCTTCCTCGAGCTGCCGTGCGACGAGCCGGCCGCCGAGCGCCGGCCGCGGCGCATCAGCGCCGCGACGACGCGAGCCAAGGCGAGCGGAGCGCCCGCCGGGGCCACGACCGTGCTCGACCTCGCCGCCTCGGCGCCGTCCGTGCTCCAGCGCGCGATGTCGCGGCTGGTGGCGAGCCCGCGGACGTTCAACGTCGTGGTGTCGAACATCCCCGGACCACAGGTCGCCGTGTGGATGCTCGGCTGCCGCCTTCGCGAGGCATACCCGGTGGTCCCGCTGGCCGACCGGCACGCGCTCTCGATCGGTTTCACGACCGTTGCGGGCGGCGCGTTCTTCGGGATCTATGCGGATCGCGACTCGGCTCCGGACGCGGAGCTGCTCGCCGGCGACGTCGGCGACGCGCTCGACGAGCTCCGCGAGCTCCCGCCGGCCCGCTCGAGACGGAAGCTGGAGCCTGTGGCTAGGTGACGCTGCGGCCGCGCGAGACAGCGATCTCGCCTGTGCGGATCAGCTCGATCAGCCCGAACGGGCGGACCATGTTCTCGAACGCCTCGATCTTGTCGTCCGTGCCCGTGATCTCCACCGTCACGCTGCGCTTCGACACGTCCACGGTCTTGCCGCGGAAGATCTCGGTGAACTGCATCACCTGGGCGCGCGCGTCGCCGTCCTGGCACGAGATCTTGAACAGCGCCAGCTCGCGGGCCACGGTGTCGGACGGCTCGAGGTCGCGGATCTTGATCACGTGGACAAGCTTGTGGAGCTGCTTCGTGACCTGGTCGATCGGGTGCGCCGCGCCATCGAGCGTCAGCGTGATCCGCGAGATCGAGGTGTCGTCGGTCGCTCCGACGGCGAGCGAGTCGATGTTGAAGCCGCGCCGGGCGAACAGCCCCGCGATCCGCGCGAGCACGCCCGGCTTGTTCTCCACGAGGATCGACAGGATGTGCTTGCGGCCGGTCCGGATTCCGCCGCTCGCCTCCAGGTCCTCGAGGCGCAGGACCTCCTTGGTTCCCGGCTCACCCATCGCTCAGCCCACCATGTCCCGAGCGGCCTGCCCCGCCGGGATCATCGGGTAGCAGTTCTCCTCTGGCGAGACGCGCACGTCCACCAGCACGGGGCCGTCCTCGGCGAGCGCCTCCTTGAAGCCGCCCACGAGCTCGTTCTTGTCCTCGATCCTCATGCCGCGGGCGCCGAACGCCTCGGCGAGCTTCACCCAGTCCGGGCTCGGGCCCATCTTCACGGCCGAGTAGCGGCGGTCCCAGAACAGCTCCTGCCACTGGCGCACCATGCCCAGGTAGCCGTTGTTCATCAGGAAGACCTTCACGGCGATGCCCTCGTCCACGCAGGTCGCGAGCTCCTGGACGTTCATGATCAGCGAGCCGTCGCCCGCGAGACAGACGACGTCCTGGTCCGGGCAGGCCACCTTCGCGCCCATCGCCGACGGCAGCCCGAAGCCCATCGTCCCGAGGCCGCCCGAGTTGATCCACTGGCGCGGGCGCGTGAAGCCGTACCACTGCGCCGCCCACATCTGGTGCTGGCCGACGTCGGAGGTCACGATCGCCTCGCCGTCGGTGGCCTCGAACATCGCCTTCACCATGTACTGGGGCTTGATCTCGCCGTCGGAGGTCTCGTCATAGGTGAGCGGGTGCTTCTCCTGCCAGCCGTTGATCCGCTGCCACCAGCCCTCCAGGCGCGACTCGTCCGAGTCGAGCGCGCGGTACTCCGCCGTCAGCTTCGGCACGATGTTCTTCGCGTCGCCCACGATCGGGATGTGCGCGGGCACGTTCTTCGAGATCTCGGCCGGGTCGACGTCGATGTGGATGAACTTCGCGCGCGGGGCGAACTCGGACAGCTTGCCCGTCACGCGGTCGTCGAAGCGCGCGCCGATCGCGACGATCAGGTCCGCCTCGTCCATGGCGTAGTTCGCGGTACGCGTCCCGTGCATGCCCAGCATGCCGAGCCAGTGCTCGTGGTCCGCCGGGAACGAGCCCAGCCCCATGAGCGTGCAGGTGACGGGGAAGCGGCCCGAGGTGCAGAACTCGCGGAACTCCTTCGCGGCGTCCGCGTTCACGATCCCGCCGCCGCCGTAGATGACCGGCCGGCGCGCGTTGGCGAGCGCCTTGGCGGCGAGCCGGATCTGCTTGAGGTTGCCCTCGGTCGTCGGCTGGTAGCCGGGCAGGTGCACGCTCGTGACCGGCTCGTACGGGATGTCCGCGCGCGAGAGGTCCTGCGGCACGTCGACCAGGACCGGTCCCGGGCGCCCCGTCCGCGCCACGTGGAACGCCTCGTGGATCGCCTTCGGGATCTGGCGCGGGTCCTGGATCATGATCGAGTGCTTGACGATCGGCATCGTGATGCCGGAGATGTCGGCCTCCTGGAAGCCGTCGGTGCCGATCAGCTCGGTCCGGACCTGGCCCGTGAGGAAGACGGTGGGGACGCTGTCCATCACGGCGTCAGCGATCGCCGTCACGAGGTTGGTGGCGCCGGGGCCGCTCGTGGCGAGCGCCACCCCGACCTTGCCGGACGCCTTCGCGTAGCCCTCGGCCGCGTGCCCCGCGCCCTGCTCGTGGCGGCACTGGACGTGGCGGATGCCGGCGTCGTAGAGCGCGTCGTAGGTCGGCAGGTTCGCGCCGCCGGGGATCCCGAATACGTGGTCGACGCCCTCGGCCTTGAGGCACTCCATGATGGCGTCGACGGCTCGCATTTGCGGGGGTTTTCCTTTCAGGGATCGAGGGACCGGACTGGCCGGTCAGCCAGGGGAGCCAGTGTACCTCGCGGCATCCGGAAAGTTCAGGTCTGCGCCACAGCGCATGCAGACCTGGTCGGAGATCGGCACGACGTTGCCGCACTCGGGGCATTGGCGCAGCGGGTCGTCCTGCTCATAGCGGTAGAGCATCGCCGCGAGGATGCCGATGCCCGGCAGCGCCGTGCCGACCAGGAACCAGATCAGGAAGGAGCTCCCCTTCATCCGGCCGATCCAGCCGGTGGCGATGCCGAACACGACGGCGATGACTATGAACGTCAAAGAACGCGGAGCGCCCAGACCACGGCGATGACCGCGAGCACCGCGATCACAATCCACGCGACGGCCGCCACGAACCCGAGCACGAGCTTGAAGAGGACGTACGCCGCGACGATCAGGACCGCGACTGCGAGCAGCTTCCGCGCTGCATCAGAGGCCAGTTGTCCCATGCCTCAATTGTAGGGGGCTACAGCAGCCTTACCGGGCGCGTCGGCAGGTAGCGGTCCAAACCCGGCAGCGGCACGGACGACATGATCCATGCGGGCCAGTGGACCTTGAAGCCGAGCCGGCGGAGGCGGTCCATCAGCCACCATGCCGCGGTCGTGCAGTGCACGCCGAAGGTCTCCGGCTCCTGCATCTTCGCCACGCGGTCGAGCGCCGCGAGCACCACCGGGATCAGGTCCTCGGGGTTCCTCCCCACTCCGGGGCCGATCTCGCCGTGGCCGCTGACCCAGCACAGCGCGGTCGCGTCGCCCGTTGCCGGGTCGACGGTCGCAAGGCAGTTGCGGGTCCGGCCGAAGAAGTCGTGCAGGGCGGCGCGCTCGTGCCCGATGGCCTCGGGCTCGAGCCGCTTCCACTCCTCGACGGCGCGGTCGGGCGTGAGCACGTGCACGTCGGGCTCCGTCGAGTCGACCTCCTGCGCGCGGTGCTCCAGGTAGTGGTCCACGCGCTGGCGCATGTGCCAGTGCCCGCTCACCGGCATGACGCCGAACTCGGTGAAGAGCGTCAGGTCGGCCGGCGTCCCGACCGCCACGACGAGCCGCCCCAGGTCGCGCGTCGGCGACTCCGGCCAGCAGCGCTCGAGCAGGCCCCTGCTCACGCCGCGCCCGGCGTGCGAGCGCCCCACCCACAGCTCGGCCATCTCGTCCATCCCGGTGAAGCGCGACACCACGGCGTAGCCCACGAGCTCGTCGCCGTCCTCGCAGACCAGGAAGCTGCCGTCCTGCTGGGCGGTCATGAACTCGAGCAGCGGGCGCTCGTGGCGCCAGCCGTCGCGGAGCTCCTCCCCGCTGCGGACCTGGTCCTCGCCGATCAGCCCGCGGGCGCGGCGCGACTCGTCCCAGGCGACCTCGCCGAGCTGGTAGACGGCCTCGAGGTCGCTCGCCCGGCCCTCGCGAAAGCTGAGCTCGCTCATGCCTCGCCGGCGCGTTCGCCGGGCACCTCGCCGGGCTGCGCGGCCTGGTCCAGGTAGGTGCCGAGCGACGGCGGGTGGCCGAGCTGGCCGAGCTCCGCGGTCGCCCGCCCGAACACCAGGCCGACGGCCCAGTCGATCCCGAGCCGCACGCGGCGACCCATCCCGGGCATCATCGCGAGGTGGTAGGTGCGCGCCGCGAACCAGGCGGGGAAGCCGCGCAGGCGGAGGCCCAGCACCGTCGCGACCGCCTTGTTGCGCCCCATGTCCACGAACACGCCGAGCGTCCGGTAGCGGAGCGGCCGCGGCTTGCGCCCCGCCAGCGCGGCGGCGACGTTGCTGCCGACCACGCGCCCCTCGCGGATCGCGTGCTGGCACGTCTGCGGCGCCGGCGCTCTGCGCCGCTTGGCCGGGTCCGGCACCGCGGCCGCGTCGCCGATCGCCCAGACGTTGTCCCAGCCCTTCACGCGCATCGTGGCGTCGGTCTCGATCCTGGCGCCCTTCGTGAGCGGGAGCCCGAGCTGCGTGACCACGCCGGGCGTCCGCACTCCCGCCGTCCAGCAAACGAGGCGGGTGGGCAGGCGCTCGCCCGTCGAGAGCACGGCGCTCTGCTCGTCCATGCTCTCGAGCGTGGTGCCCGTGCGCAGCTCCAGCCCGCGCCGCCTCAGCTCCCGCGAGGCGACCTCGGCGAGGCTCTCCGGGATCTCGCGCATGATCCGGTCCTGCGCCTCGACGAGCACCCAGCGCGTCCCGGCGATGCGGCAACGGGGGTACTTCTCGATGATGTCGTTCACGTAGTCCTGCAGCTCGGCGAATCCCTCCACGCCGGCGTAGCCGGCGCCGACGAACACGAACGTGAGGTACTCGCGCCTGCTCGCGTCGTCCGGCAGCGACTCGGCGATCTCCAGGTTGAGGAGCGCGCGGTTGCGCACCGCGATCGCGTCAGCAAGCGTCTTGAAGCCGAGCGCGTGCTCGGCGAGGCCGGGAACCGGGAGGACGCGCGACACCGACCCGACGGCCACGATGAACTGGTCGTAGCGGAGCGTCTCGTCGCGCTCGTCGAGCGTACGGACGTAGAGCTCGTTGATGCCGGGATCCGCGCCCGTGACCCGGCCGAGGAGCAGCTCGGACCATTCGAGCTCCTCTCGGAGCGGCACCACCACGTGCCGCGGCTCGAGCGTCCCTGCCGCCGCTCCCGGGAGCAGCGGCGTGTAGAGGAGGAAGTTCACGTCCGAGACGACGGTGATGCGCGCGCTGTGGCGCGGCAGGCGGCGCTCGAGCCGGCGCGCCGCGTATAGCCCGCCGAACCCACCCCCCGCTATGACTACGTCGAAAGGCACAGGCGGCGAGGCTACTGCGCCGCCCGCCTCGCCGCTTCCAGGGCGGGCCGCATCGGTTGCGGAAGCCGCCGGCGGACGCGCCAGGGCGCACCAGCGAAGGCGTGGTTCGCCACCGTGGCGAAGCCCTCCTCGTCGACTCGCAGGGCGAGCAGGAGGTGGGCGACGCGGTCGGACGGCGGCAGCTCGTGGTCGGTCGCCGCGACGCAGAAGCAGTGGACGCGCCGGCCGCCGGGCGTCACGAGCAGCGCGCCGCCCTGGCCCACGAGCCAGACGCCGAGCCCGCCGCGCTCGAGCGCGAGCCCCGTGCGGCGCTGGAGCTCGCGCGCGTCGTGGCCGAGGAGGTCGGCGAGGAGGCCCTGCGCGACCGGCTCACCCGGCGTCTCTCCGCGCGTCTTCGGGCGCACCACCGAGGCGCCGCGGAAGGCGTACAGCTCCGGGATGATCCAGGCGTGCGCCAGCGCCGCCAGCGCGACGGGCGCCGCCAGCGGCTCGAGCCACATCATGCCCACCGCCGCCGCGATGAAAGGCACGGTGTAGAGGAGCGTCCAGGCGTGCCAGATCCGGCCCCAGCGGCGCAGCCAGCGCGCATCGGTCGGCTGGCGCCACGGGACCGCGGCGAGCTCGGGGAGGGCCTGGACCCCGGCCACTACCCGCCGGCGATCGGGCGGCGCAGGATCACCATGTCCGCGTCGCGCGGGAGTTCGCGGACGTGCGTCGCCTTGCCCGGCCCATCGGGCACCGTCCCGATGTAGCCGAGCGCCTGCTGGTCGCCGAACTCACGCACCGCGTCGGCAAAGGCGGCGTCGTCCTCCGCCGTCCACTCGGCGAGCGTGGTGTGCCCGGTCCGGTCCATGCGAATGAGTCGTGCCATGCAGCCAGGATACGCCGGTATCAGCTGCCGAGGCGCTCGCTGATCATGCGCTGGACCTCGCCGCCGTCGGCGCGGCCCTTCGTCTCGCGCATGACCGCCCCGACGAGCGCGCCGATCGCCTGCGCCTTGCCCGCGCGGATTTTCTCGACCGCGTCGGGGTTGTCGGCGATCGCCCGATCGACGATCGTCTCGAGCTCACCGCTGTCGGCGCGGCCGAGCCCCTGGCTCTCCACGATCGCCGCAGGGTCGCCGCCCTCCTGGATCAGGACGTCGAGGACCTCCTTCGCGGCGCCCGCCGACACCTGCTTCGAGTCGACCATCGCCACCAGGTGGGCGAACGCGGCGGGCTCGAGCGCGGTGCCGGCCGGGTCCGAGTCGCCGATCCTTGCGGCCAGCTCGTTCGTCATCCAGTTCGCGAGCGCGCGTACCTGACCCTGGCCTACGGCCAGCACCGCTCCGCCTTCGGCTCCGCTATTGCTCGCCTCCACGGCCGACTCGAAGAAGTCGCCGAGCTCGGAGCGGAACGCGAGCAGGCGGGCCGTCTCGGCGGGTAGCTCGAGGTCGCGCTCGAGCCGCTCGGCGCGCGCGGCCGGGAGCTCCGGCAGCGCGGCGCGGGCGCGCGCGACCATCTTCTCGGTCGGCGCGACCGGCACGAGGTCCGGCTCCGGGAAGTAGCGGTAGTCGTGCGCCTCCTCCTTCGACCGGAGGGTGGTGAGATTGTCGCTGCGCGGGTCGTAGTGGAGCGTCTCCTGCTCCACCTCGCCGCCCTCGCGGAGGATGCGCTCCTGGCGCTCGATCTCGGCCGCGATGCCGCGCTCGAGGAAGCGGAACGAGTTCATGTTCTTCAGCTCGGCCTTGGTGCCGAGCGTCGCTGTGCCCGCGGGCCGGATGGACACGTTCGCGTCCACCCGCAGCGAGCCCTCCTCCATGTTCACGTCGGAGACGCCCATGCGGCGGAGCGTCGCCTGGAGCAGGCGGCCGAACTCGGCTGCCTGGCCCGGGGAGCGCAGGTCCGGCTCGGTCACGATCTCGACCAGCGGGGTGCCGCCGCGGTTGAAGTCCACGACGCTCGTCTCGGCCCCATGGATCCGCCCCGAGGTCCCGGCGTGGATCAGCTTCGCGGCGTCCTCCTCCATGTGCACGCGGTGGATGCGGATATCGCCCAGGCGGCCGCCGGTCGCGAGCGGGATGTCGTACTGGCTGATCTGGTAGCCCTTCGGCAGGTCCGGATAGAAGTAGTTCTTCCGGTGGAAGATCGAGCGCGGCGCGATCTCGCACTCGAACGCCATCGCGATCATCAGCGCGTAGTGGACCGCCTCGGCGTTGATCGTCGGGAGCGTGCCGGGGTGGCCCAGGCAGATCGGGCAGACGTGCGTGTTCGGCTCGTCCCCGAACGAGAGCGCGCAGCCGCAGAACATCTTCGTCCTGGTGCTCAGCTGGACGTGGATCTCGACGCCGATGACGGTCTCGTAGATCCGCGCCTCGGGCTCGGTCACGGTCACCCCCGCGGGGCCTCCGGCCCCTCGTTCTGAGATCGAAGATCGGCATCCAGCCGATCGACACTGACCGGAACCCCCTCGAAGCCGATGCTCTTCTCGAGCGCGTGCGCGGCATCGAGGATGCGCGCTTCGCTGAACGCGGGGCCCGCGATCTGGAAGCCCACCGGCAGGCCCTCGGAGAGCCCGCACGGGATCGAGATCGCGGGGATGCCGGCCAGCGGCATCGGCACCGTGTAGTAGTCGGAGAGGTACATCGCGAGCGGGTCCGCCGTGCGCTCGCCGAGCTTGAAGGCGACGGTGGCGGAGGTGGGGCTCACCACGAAGTCCACCTTCTCGAACGCGGCCGTAAGGTCCTCCGCGATCTTCGTCCGCACCTTCTGGGCCGTCCCATAGTAGGCCTCGTAGTAGCCCGACGAGAGCGCATAGGTGCCGATCATGATGCGGCGCCTGACCTCCTCGCCGAAGCCGTCGTGGCGGGTCTGCTCGTACAGAGACGTGAGGTCGCCGTTGCCCGCGGCGCGCGGGCCGTAGCGGACGCCGTCGTAGCGCGCGAGATTGGCGCTCGCCTCGGCGGGCGCGATCACGTAGTAGGCCGGGATGCCGTACTTCGCGTTCGGCAGCTCGATCTCGTCGACGGCACCGCCGACCTCCTCGATCCTCGCGAGCGTCGCGTTCACGGCGTCGGCCACGCCGGGCTCGAGCCCGGGCTCGTGCATCCCCCAGACGCCGAAGCGGAGACCGTCGAGGCGCTCCGCGCTCGGCAGCGGGATGCCGTCGGGGATTCCGAGCGAGGTCGAGTCGCACGGGTCCCGGCCCTGGAGGTGGCCGAGCAGGATGGCGGCGTCGGTCACGTCGCGCGTGAGCGGCCCGCACTGGTCCAGCGACGATGCGAACGCGATCATCCCGTAGCGGCTGACAGCTCCGTAGGTGGGCTTCATCCCGACCACGCCGCTGAGGCTCGCCGGCTGGCGGATCGAGCCGCCGGTGTCCGTGCCGATCGCCCACGGCGCGGTGCCCGCCGCGACGGCCGCGGCGCTGCCGCCCGACGACCCACCCGGAACGCGCGTCCTGTCCCATGGATTCTGGACGGGGCCGAAGCCCGAGTTCTCGTTGGACGAGCCCATGGCGAACTCGTCCTGGTTCGTCTTGCCGAGCACGCGCACGCCCGCCTCCTGCAGGTTGCGGACGCTCGTCGCCGTGTAGGGCGGGCGGTAGCCCTCGAGGATGCGCGAGCCGGCCATGCTCGGGACGCCGCGGACGCAGAACAGGTCCTTGACCGCGATCGGCGGAAGCGTGCCCGCGTCCTCGGGCGTCTCGCCGGCGACCCAGAGGTAGGCGTTCAGGTCGTCCGCGGCTGCGCGGCCGCGCCAGTAGTCGAACACCTCGGCGGCGCTCACCTCGCCCGCGTCGATCTTCGCCGCCTGCTGGGCGACGGTGAGGCCAAGGAGCTCGTCGGTCACGACGCCCCCGGGCTCGGCACGCGGAAGCCGCTCTCGGTCGCGTCCGGCGCCTGCTCGAGCGCGGTCTCGCGGTCGAGGCCGTCGCGCGGAACGTCCTCGCGGAGCACGTTGGTGAGGTCGACCACGTGCGAGGTCGGCTCGACCCCCTCGAGGTCGAGCTCGCTCATGGTCTCCACGTGCTCGAGGATCTTCGACAGCTCCCCGGCCATGCGGTCGACCTCCTCGTCGCTGAGCCGCAGCCGCGCGAGCTTGGCCACGTGAAGCACCTGGTCCCGGTCGATCATCGTCCGCGATTGTAGGTTGTGACCGTGCCTCGTCCGGTGGTCGACGACCTCATGCGCAGCTACTACGACCGGCGCGCGGGCGAGTACGACGACTGGTGGCTCGGCCGGGGGCTGTTCGCGGAGCGGGAGCGGCCCGGGTGGGCCGAGGAGGTCGAGCGGCTCGTATCGGTGATCGCGGCCCTGCCACCGGCGCGGACGCTCGACGTGGCCTGCGGAACCGGCTTCCTGACGCGCCGTCTGCCGGGCGAGGTGGTCGCGCTGGACCAGAGCGAGTCGATGGTCGCGGTCGCCGCGGAGCGCATGCCGGGCACCCGGGTCGTGAGGGGCGACGCGGTGCCGCTCCCCTTCGCCGACGGCGAGTTCGAGCGGGTCTTCACCAGCCACTTCTACGGGCACCTCCTGCCCGGCGAGCGCGAGCGCTTCGTCCGCGAGGCGTGCAGAGTCGGCGGCGAGCTCGTGGTGGTGGACTCGGCGCGACGCGACGACGTGCCGGCTGAGGAGCGCCAGGAAAGGACCCTGAAGGACGGCTCGCGCCACACGGTCTACAAGCGCTTCTTCGAGCCCGAGGAGCTCGCGGCGGAGCTCGGCGGCGGCGCGGTGCTGCACGGCGGCCGCTGGTTCGTCGCCGTGGCGGCGCGCCGGCCGTAGGGGTCCCCGCGAACGACAGCGGCGAGGGGGCAGGTGGGCTGTCTCGGTAGCCATATCCGCTACTTCGACCGCCCACCTGGCCGGCCACGACCTACTCGACCGAGGCCGGGTGCTGCTCGGCGGGGTCGCGCAGCGACGTCGCCGCCGCGAACGCATACACGCCGAGGACGCCGAGGGCCAGCGGGCCGCCGACCTTCACGGTGGTCAGCTCGTCGAACCCGGGCTCCTGCAGGATGCGGTAGAGCACGAGCAGGGCGGTCACGCACGCAGCAAGCCCCGCAAGGCCGTAGGGGCCGGGGCCGCGCGCCTCGCGTCCGCTCGCGCGCCAGAACCCGGCCACCACGCCGAGCGCCGCCGTCAGCAGCAGGCAGACGAGGATCACGCGGTCGATCGTCCCCTCCACCTGCCAGGCGTTCTTCTCCTTCGACTCGGCCAGCGCGCCCGCCGCTCGCTCGACCTCGGCCTCCGCCTGGCCGCCAGGCTCGCCCTCGCTGGGCCGCGCCTGCTGCTCGATGCGGCGCGCCTCGTCGCCGGCCTGGGTGCTGTACCAGTCGAACGCCGTCGTGAACAGGAGCGCCAGCGCCGCCACGAACACGACCCAGTCGGCCGGCCGCAGCCGCGCGAAGGTCACGGGCCGGCCTCGGGACGCGGGGCCTGGATCGTCTCGATCTCACGCGGCGACTCGACCGGCACGCCCGTGAGGTCGGTGTGACGCCCGGCGGGCGAGCGGCGCTCGTCGCGCATGGCGATCAGCGCCCCGGCGACGATGCCGAGCACGGCCGCCAGGGCGAGCCAGAGTCCCCACTCGCGTCCGTGAGCGTCGCCCGGGAGGTTCAGCACACGGACCAGGGTGAGGAGCAGACCGCCCATGGCGAACAGCGCGGTCAGCGTCTGCAGGGCGAGTGGGAGTGCCGGCGCGCCGTGCCCGGCGGTCACGATCGGCACCGACAGCGCGGCGAGCGCCAGCAGTCCGAGGATGAGGTCGATCACCGTGAACGCCTCCCAGCCGCTCAGGTCCTCGTACCAGGGCAGGAACAGGGCTACGAGCAGCAAGAGCCCCGAGGCGCCCGTGATCCACTCCCCAGTGCGCAGCCGTCGCAGATCCATTTGCGGCGGGAATGTATCGGCGGCGGCGTGTCCCGGCGCCACCGTCCCCGGACGGAGGGCGCTCCGGGGACGGCGGCCGGTATGGCGCGCGGGCGGTTGCGGGGGACAGCCGGGCGCGCGGCGCACTCGGCCGGATTTGACGGCGGCCCGGGGCGGGGCCGCGCGGGCCGAGCTATGTGGCAAGCAGCCTGCCAAGCGCCACAGTCCTGCAACATGGGGCATACCGGCCAGCGATGGTGCGGTTAGCCGTACCGATCAGGCGGCGCGGGCGCGTGCGGCCTTCAGTGTGTTCGCGAGCAGCATCGCGCGGGTCATCGGCCCGACTCCGCCCGGCACCGGCGTGATCGCCCGTGCGCGCTCCCTGGCAGCCTCGAAGTCGACGTCGCCGACGAGCCCGTCGTCGGTGCGGTTCGTGCCGACGTCGATGACGACCGCGCCGTCGCCCACCATGTCGCCCGTCACGAGGGCGGGCGAGCCCACGGCCGCCACCAGCACGTCCGCCTCGCGGCAGACGGCCGGGAGGTCGCGCGTGCGCGAGTGGCAGTGGGTGACGGTCGCGTTGGCGGCCAGCAGCAGTTGGGCCATCGGCTTGCCGACCAGGATCGAGCGCCCCAGGACGACCGCCCGGGCGCCGGACAGCTCGACCTCGGCCTCCTCGAGCAGGCGTATCACGCCGGCGGGCGTGCAGGGGACGATCGCCTCCTCGCGGCTGTGCATGAGCAGCCCTGCGTTGGCCGTGGTTAGGCCGTCCACGTCCTTGGCCGGGTCGATCAGCCCGATGAACTCGTCCTGGTCGAGATGGTCCGGCAGCGGAAGCTGGAGCAGGATGCCGTCGACGCGCTCGTCCGCGTTCAGCCCGCGCATCAGCTCGGCCAGCTCCTCCGGCGCCACGTCGCCGCCGGGCTCGTGGTGGAAGGACTCGATGCCGACCTCCGCCGAGTCCTCGCGCTTCATGCGCACGTAGACGGCCGAGGCGGGGTCGTCGCCGACCAGGATCGTCGCGAGGCCGGGCTTGCGGTCGAGCTCCTCGACCTCGCGCCTCACCTCCTCGCGGACCTTGGCGGCGACCGCCTTGCCGTCGATGATCTCAGCGGCCATGGCGGCGGCAGCCTACCGTGACCATCCGGCCTTCTGGACCGCCCGGGCGATTGTTATCCGTGCCCGACCGTAAGCTCGATCGGATGCGCGGGACCGATTCGCTGCGCGGGCATCCACCGGGCCGATGGTTCGTCGTCATTGGAGCGATCATCGGAGTTGCCACGTTTGTGGTCACTGTGGCGTTCTGGAACGTGTACTGGGCGTTTATGGCGGCGCTCGCCGCGTGGTTCGTCTCGATGAACGTCTTAGGAACGGCCGAGCGCTACTGGGCGAACCAAAAGGTGGCGCAGGCGCACGCCCCAGGGGCGGCGGGGTAGGATTCGAGAACGACTTGAGGGCCACGCTGGGTCAGCTGAACAACCGTATGACGACCCAGATGGAGGACATCAACAAGCGGTTATACGACCTCGAGAAGTCAGTCTTCAAGGAAGCAAGCCCCGACGACGACCCGGGTAAAAGGAGGGAGTAGGCTATTCCGTCTCTCGTGAAGAGTGCTGAGGATGACCATGGCGAGTACCCGACGTAGCAGCGAACGGAGCGGTAAGGACGCGCGGTCCGCGGAACGTCGCTACGAGCAGTTCCGGGAAAGCAACACTCGTTGGCACGGCAAGATCGAGAAGTCGGTCCAGCGCATCGGCCGCAACGGCAAGAAGTCCCGGTAGAGCGGCGCTCCTAACTTCTGGACGACTCCTCCACGAGCTTGTTCGGCCAGATCGGGCTACGGGCTACCGGCTGGCCGCGACCATTTCACCTAGCCGGGCTGTGTCGCCCCTGATCGCGCCGCGGGCCCGTGCAATCAATTCCTCCAGGCCGTTGGCGAGCCGCAGCGAGTCCTGGACGCACTGGAGGCCGTCGTCTCCTAGCGCGGCCCAAAACTCACCGAGCGCGGCACGCTCTGCGCGAACGTCTTCCTGAGCGTACGCATGTAGATAGTTGTGCTCGGCCACGCCGACGTCGCTCCACTGCTCGGCTAGCGGCTCCAGGCGAGCCGCGATCACCCGAAGATGCAGCACTTCTTCCCGAAGACCGTCAAGCCTAAGGATCTGTTTCTCGTCGCTCACCAGTCCTGAAATATGCGACGGCCGCCGGACGGAGACGCAGTACGGTCACGACCACGAGGTTCTGGGCTGCAGAGGTCAGGCGTCAGGCGAACCTCAGCCGCAAGACGCAACCGTGATCCACCGAGGCGCTCTAGCGGCGCTTCAGGGGCGCGTAGTCGGCCATCAGCTTGCGCTCGGAGCGGTCGCCCGCGAAGCGCACGACCACGAGGCCGCCCGGCTCCACCCCCACCACGACGCCCTCGCCGAACTGGGCGTGCACGACGTCGTCGCCGAGCGCGAACGACCCGCCCCCGCCGCCCGGCACCGCGCCGGCCGGCTCGGCGGCGGCCGCTCCACCGCCCCAGGTGGCGGCCGCGGCCGGTCCCGTGAGCGCGTCCTCGTCGAGGTCCGTGAACTCGACCGGGATCTCGTCGATGAAGCGGCTGCGCATGTTCCAGTCGCGCGCGCCGAACAGAAGTCGCGTACGCGCG
>Ga0126312_10000195_pt1 | contig 31063 bp, 30 predicted proteins | sample Plot104A_FD_92537 | JGI IMG/M metagenome (GOLD analysis project Ga0126312, IMG submission 92537) | Serpentine soil microbial communities from UC McLaughlin Reserve, CA, USA - Plot104A | ecosystem: Environmental > Terrestrial > Soil > Grasslands | place: USA: UC McLaughlin Reserve, Lake County... | reverse complement strand
TCTCCCGAGCGCCACCCGATCTCCTCGACGCGAAAGGTTTGAGAGTGGCAGAGACCTCCCAGCAAGTCCATCCGTGTTTCAGTCCGTGGGACATAGGTCGCGAGGATCCTTGACAAGTGGGTGAGTGCACAGCAAAAACGAGTTGGATCTGAGGGACGGGAACCGACCCCTCCATGCACACAGAGCTTGAGACCACCCGACTCATCCATGGATTGCCCTTCGACGTCAGCTGCCGCGGGTCAATCTGCCAAGCAGGTGTTGTCAGAAGTGTCTACCGACCCACCACAGGTGTTGTCCGATCGGCGTCGGTGTTGTCACCTCACCCGGTTGATGTTCCCGCGGGAACGTCTCAGACACCTGCGGCGTCGTCGGAGCCAGCTTTGGTGAGTTCGCCGGGTATCTCCGTGGAGTCCAGCGTTCCGGCGGGAACGTCTTTTCCTCAGTTGGTGTCAGGCTGCCGCGTCGGCCAGCTCGACCGCGTGGGCGGCCAGCCGCCTGACCGCCTTGCTGCAGCGCACCCGGACCGCGCCCTCACTGGTGCGAAACCGCCGAGCGGCCCGATTGCCGCTGATCCCGTCGCCGTAGATGCTTTCCAGCAATTCGGCATCGGAATTGCCGATCAAGCTCAGCGTGCTCCCTGCCTCAAGCACCTGCCGCAGTTCCGCATCAACCGGCGGGATTGAACCGTAGGGACTGCCGTCAAGATCAACCGGTGCGAGCAGTTCTTCGAGCGACTCGCTGGATGGCCACAGCGTCACATCACCTCGCCTCATCCAGCGGCGCTCATCGGAGACTGCTTTCAGAGTGTCCATCGACAGATTCGCGGCAATCCGCATCGGCCGCCGGCTCAAGGGATAGTTGTTGATCACACACCACAATGCGGCTAGATAATCGTCGACACCGGCACGGGTATCGCGCAGAGCCATTCGCACCATCCGCCCAATCAGCGCTTGCAGCACGACCCGAGCCGCGAGCTGATCGCCCGCTGAAACCTCGTTCAGGAGGGCGGCAAGGACAGGGTCAGAGTTCAGCTTGGCGTGCGACAGGACATCGGCCAGGGAGCGGCAAGGAGCCAACGACTCATGTCGATCAGCCCAGCGGCCAGCGGCTGGCCCACAACGGCGTACGAGCTCGTGCCATTCCCAATCAAGTGCCTCCACGAGCGTCACGGGAGGAATCTGACAACCGGGTGTTGTCCAACCTGTTGGCCAAAACGCCTGAGGTGTTGCCCATCTCGGCCTGGTGTTGTCGATAGTTAGGGTGAGCGAATGGACATCGTGGCGGAGCGGCTGCAGGCTACCACGGTGAGTCTGAACCCCCCATTTGCGGTTGTTGATCTTGACGCACTGAACACCAACGCCGACTCCATGATCAGCAGGGCAGACGGACTTCCCATTCGATTGGCGACGAAGTCCATCCGGTGCCGGGCCATCACTGACCGCATCCTCGCGCAACCCGGCTTCCAGGGTGTCATGGCGTACTCCCTTGCCGAAGCTATCTGGCTGGCCCAGTCAGGAATCGACGATGTGCTGCTCGCCTATCCGACCGCTGATCGCAACGCTCTTGCTGATCTTGCCCGAGATGATCAACTGGGCGCGTCGATTATGATCATGGTCGACTGCGTCGAGCACTGCGACATGATCGCGGGCGCCTCAGTGGGCCAGCCGATCAAGGTATGCATGGACGTCGACGCTTCGCTGCGCATCGGACCGCTGCATTTTGGAGTCAGGCGTTCACCGGTGCACTCAGCCGGCGAGGCGTTCGCGCTGGCCGCGGAGATCTCCAAGCGACCCGAACTTTCCCTCACCGGCCTGATGTTCTACGACGCACAGATCGCGGGCCTCCCTGACCGTTCACCAGTAGTGCGAGCCGTCAAAAGCCTGTCTGCGTGGGAACTGCTCGATCGGCGGACCGAGGTCATCACGACGGTACGGAAGTTGGCAGACATCCAGTTGATCAACGGCGGCGGCACCGGCAGCCTCCACATCGTCTCTCAAGATCACCAGCTCACCGAACTGTCGGCTGGCTCAGGACTCTACGGCCCCGGACTCTTCGATCACTACCGCGACTTCACGCCGACCCCGGCGGCGTACTTCGTCAGTCCGGTGGTACGCAAGCCGAGTCCACGACATGTCGTGGTCTACTCCGGCGGCTACATCGCCTCCGGCCCACCGAGCTGGTCACGCCAGCCCTTGCCATGGATCCCCAAGGGTCTGAAACTGCTCGGCGCCGAAGGCGCCGGCGAAGTGCAAACGCCATTACGCGGCCCCACGGCGGCAGCGCTGCAGATCGGTGATCAGGTCTGGTTTCGCCATGCCAAGGCAGGCGAGCTGTGCGAACGGTTCGATGGCTTGTACCTGGTGCAGGGCGAACGGCTCGTCGGCGAGGTGCCCACTTATCGGGGTGAGGGACGGAACTTCGGATGAGCCTCCGGGCTAAAGCAAAATGGACGAACTGGTCTCGCAATGTCACCAGTACGCCGCGACGGGTCGCCAATCCCGAGACTGTCGATGATCTTGTCCAACTGATCACGTCCGCGTCGCAGGCCGGCCTTCCGGTGAAGCCGGTGGGCGCTGGCCACTCATTCACTGATATCGCAGCCACCGACGGTGTACAGATCTGCCTCGACCAGCTGACCGGCATTACCGATATCGACTACAACAGCTGTCTGGTCAGCGTCCTCGGCGGCACCACGCTCGCGGAGCTCAACACATCCCTCGCCGCCGCAGGCTTGGCACTGGAAAACCTGGGCGACATCGACCGACAAACAATCACCGGAGCGATCGCCACCGGAACGCACGGCACCGGCGGCAAGTTCGGCGGCCTTGCGACGCTGGTCCGAGGAATGACCATGATCACCGCGGACGGCTCCCGACTGCGCTGTTCGGACGCCGAACATCCCGACATTTTCGCAGCGGCACGAATCGGGCTGGGTGCGTTGGGAGTGATCACCGAGCTGACCCTGCAATGCGTGCCGGCCTTCCGACTCCGGGCAGTCGAAGGACCGCGACGACTGGATGAGGTGCTCGACAGCTTTAACGACTTGATCGCCGAGAATGATCACGTCGACTGTCACTGGTTCCCGCACACCGACCATACGCTGATCAAGCGCAACAATCGCGTGCCCCATGATCACGTTGCTCAACCGTTGCCGCGCTGGCGCTATCTCCTCGACGACGAACTGCTGTCGAACGGGGTGTTCGAGGGCATCAATCGAGTGGGTTGGCTCCGTCCATCACTGATACCGCGCATCAACCAGCTCTCGTCACGGGCTCTCGCTCCACGCGAGTTCACCGCTGCCTCGTACGCGGTATTCACCTCACCACGACGCGTTCGGTTCACCGAATCTGAGTACGCGGTTTCGCGGGAAGCCATTGGGCCGGTCTTGCAGGCTCTTCGGACCTGGATCGATGATCATGACGAGCGCATTTGCTTCCCCATCCAGGTACGCGTTGCTGCCGCGGACGACATCTGGCTCTCCACCGCCTATCGGCGCGAAACCGGCTACATCGCCGTCCACCAGTACTTCAAGATCGATCACCGCCGCTATTTCGCAGCCTTCGAGTCGATCGTCGCCGAACACCATGGCCGCCCACATTGGGGCAAGCTGCACACCCTTGAGGCTGAACAGCTCTGGCAGCTCTACCCGCGATTCGAGCACTTCATTCAGATACGAGACCGGCTGGACCCTGGTCGGACATTCGATAACGCCTACCTGCGGCGCGTGCTCGGCTGATGATCGATTTCTATATCAGGCGTTTGAAGCCGTCATCCGGTGGGAACCCCTGTGCTTATGAACACCGACCAGGGCCGGCGGTTTGCCGTGATCACCGGAGCATCCAGCGGCATCGGCTTTGAATTTGCCAAGGTGTGCGCCGAGGAGAACTTCGAAATTCTGGTGATCTCAGAGCAGGGCGTCGAGGAGGCGGCCGAGCAGCTACGGGCCTACGGCGCGGCGGTCAACACCCTCCAGGCCGACCTGGCGACCAATGACGGAAACGAAGGTGTGGCCGCCGCCATCCAGCACAGTGGCCGGCCGATAGATGTCCTGGCGCTGAACGCCGGTCGGGCCGTCGGAGGTCCGTACCTGGATACGGATTTGGAAAGTGATCTTGCCCTGATTCAGCTGAACATCGGATCGGTAGTCCACCTGTCCAAGCGCTTGCTGCCCGCCATGGTTGCTCGCGGCGAGGGCCGGGTGTTGATCACATCGTCGCTCGCTGCGACGATGCCCGGGCCGTATTACGCGACGTACGCGGCATCGAAGTCCTTCCTGTTGTCCTTCGCCGAGGCCATCCGATACGAGCTGCAGGACACCGGAGTCACCGTCACCGCCTTGATGCCGGGACCCACCGACACCGAGATCTTCGACCGGGCAGGCATGCATGACACGCGGGTAGCCCAAGGCCCCAAGGACGACCCGGCCGATGTAGCGCAGGACGCCTTCAAGGCCCTGATGGCAGGCGATGACAAGGTCGTCGCCGGATCAGTGAAGAATCTGATCCAGGCCACAGCGACGCGGGTGGTGCCCGAAAAGTTCAAGGCAGCGCGGCACGCCGTGCAGACCAAACCCAACGACCTGAATGAGAAGGAGTGACATGTCAGCAGTTCCGTCGCTGAAAATGAATAACGGGCTGGAGATCCCGCAGCTGGGTTTCGGGGTGTTCCTGGTCCCGCCTGAGGAAACCCAACAGGCCGTCTCCGAAGCGATCAAGGCCGGGTATCGGCTGATCGATACCGCACAGGGCTACCGGAATGAGGAAGGTGTCGGCGAGGCGATCGCCGAGAGCGACGTGCCACTTGACGAGTTGTTCATCACCACAAAGCTGACCAACAGCGAGCACGGCTACGACAACGCGCTGAGAGCCTTCGAGGGCAGCACGAAGAAACTGGGCATCGACGTACTCGACCTCTTCCTTATTCACTGGCCGCTGCCGATGTTCGATCAGTACGTCGAGACCTGGCGGGCGTTCGAGAAACTGCTGGCTGACGGGCGAGTGCGATCGATCGGCGTGTCCAACTTCGAGATCCCGCATCTGCAGCGACTCATGGCCGAGACGGACGTAACGCCGGCGGTCAACCAGGTGGAGCTGCATCCGCAGTTCCCGCAGGATGACCTACGCGAGTTTCACGCCGAGCACGGCATTCTTACCGAGTCCTGGGGCCCCCTGGGACAGGGCAAGGGTCTGTTGGAGAACCCCAACATTGTCGAGATCGCGCGTCGCAAGGGCCGTACTCCGGCGCAGGTTGTGCTGCGTTGGCATATCCAACTCGGCTGCGTCGTCATCCCCAAGTCGGTGAACCCGGACCGCATCCGGGAGAACATCGACGTGTTTGATTTCGAGCTCGATGATGCCGACATGGCCGACATCTCCAAGGTCCGAACCGGACAGCGTCTCGGCGCCGACCCGAATGTGTTCGCGATGCGCTAGCTGACAGCTTGTAGGGATTGGGTGCCCTCGTTCATGCTCACGCCACGGCTGGCGAGGGCAAACCACAAGCCGATCAACAGATAGCAGATTGCCATCAGGACCAAGATCAGCACTGACTTGCCGTTGAGTGGCAGGATGATCGCCGCAATGATCGCCGCTCCGACGAGAGCGACATTGAAGATCATGTCGTAAAGCACGAATACCCGGCCCTTGAAGTCGTCGCTGACATAGGCCTGCACCAACGTGTCGACGCAGATCTTGATGCCTTGCGCCGCTAGCCCGAGCAAGAACGCCGCGATCATCAGCGGCACTTGGGCGTAGATTGCCCCCGGCACCAGCTGGAAGACCGCCGACGCCAGCAGGCAGATGATCATGGTGCGGCGTACGCCCAGCCGAGCGCTCAGCGGCGGCGTCAGTACGGAGGCAAACACGAAACCCGCCCCGGTGATCACAACAAGCACGCCGAGGTCGGCAATCGCGGCGTCGAGCTGGTCCGGCGTATGGAAATAGTTGCGGAATACCAAGATCATCGACACGGTGACGATTCCGTACACGAGCCGATGCGCCGCGATCGTCAGCAGCCCGAGACCGGCCGGGCGGCGGCTTCGCAGATGTGCCACTGCCTCCAGCAGCCCGGTAACGACCTCCCGGGCCTTCGTCGTGCCAATGACGTCAGGCCCAAGCTGACGCCTCGGGATCCAGAGCGCCATACCAGCGCTCAGCAGGAAACCTGCGGCAGCGATCACGAACAAGATCGCATTGGCCCGGTAGTCCGGCATGACATGACCCAAGATCAGCCGCAGCGGCGTGGCAATGGCAACGCCGATGAGCAGCCCAGCCGGACCGACCGTCGGTACCACGGAGTTGGCGATCATGTACTCGCTGGCGTCGATGGTGTGCGGCAGCGAGGCGGACAGTGCTGCCAGCAGGAATCGGTTGAGGCTCATCGCCAGCAGCAGACCGCCGTAGATCAGCACCTGGGCGCCGGCGGTATTGAGCCCGGTTACGATCACCGCCGCAAGCCCCATAGTGACCAGGGCGCGAGCGAGGTTGACCACGACGAGCAACTGCCGGCGCGAGACCCGGTCGATCAGAACCGCCGCAAACGGTCCAAGGATCGAAAACGGCAGCAAGGTGATGGCCAGCACGATGGCGATGGAGACCGCATCCGGTTGCCGTTCGGGAGAGAACAGCACGTAGGCGGCCAATGCGACCTGGAGCACTCCGTCAGAGGATTGGATGACAATGCGGATCCACAGCAGGCGACGAAAGTATTCGTGCCGCCACAATTGCCGGAGGCTCCGCGCGAATTTCATCCCCTACCCTTGCGGATACTTCTTCATGTACTCCGACAGCTTGTCTTTCTTCAGCGCACTCGACAGCTCAGACATCTTGGCCGAGTCCACAACATCAATGCTCTGCCCATCGCTGGTACTTCCGAAACCGGAGATCGGGGCTTGGAGCAGCTCGATGTCTTTGCCGGTCAGCCGCAGCGACAACGCCGCACGCCGGATCTCACTATCGGTGAGGTCATTGTCCACCGTCAGATGCTTGGCCACGTTACCGATGAAGTTGATGAAGGTCGTCGGATCGGAGATCACCTTGGCGCTCAGGCCCTTCACCACGATGGCCTTGATCACATTGCGTTGATTTTCTGCACGGTCAAGATCACCACCGGGCAGCTGATGGCGTTCGCGGACAAACCAGAGCGCTTGTTCACCGGCGATCGTGATCTTGCCCTTGGGATACTCGAAGCCGTGAGAACTAAAGGCGTTTTTGTTCGTGACCGTCACGCCGTGCAGATCCTCGGTGAGTCTGATGAATCCCTCGAAGTCGATCAACGCCACATGATCCATGCGTACGCCGGTAAGGCTTTCTAGAGTTCGGACAGCCAACGGTGCACCGCCGAAGGCGAAGGCGGCGTTGATCTTGTTTCTGCCGTAGCCCGGGATGTCGACGTACATGTCGCGTGGAAAAGAGATGATGTACGCCTTGGTCCGCTTGGCGTTGAGATGGACCATCATGATCGTGTCGCTGCGTCCGTTGCCCTCGTTGTCGGGGTCGCGGCTGTCGGAGCCGAGCAACACGTAATTCAACGTGCCGGTCTCCAGCGGTTCCTTGGACGGGCGGGCCGATGACTCGTCGGTGGGCAGCTCGACGCCTCGATTGAGGTTGTTGGTCAAGCTGCGATCGACTGTGGCGGCGTACAGCAGACCCGCGCCGACTACGGCGATGAGCAGCACGGCCAGGCCGATCAAGATCTTCGGCAACAGGCGGCGCCTCTTGGGCTCGGGAGCGTCATCGGGCATCGACTCGCGCGTCGCGGTGGTCTGGGCCATTGACTTCCTTTGTCGGGGGAAGGGCAACACCGAAGTCTATGCCGCCGAAACCGTTTGCTTTTGGCCCGCGACCGATCATTACGCCCGACCGGCCGTAAGTGGACCGGATTGTGACGAACGTTACGATCCTTTGTATGTCCCGCGCTGAGGAAGCCGCCCGGCGGGCCGAGCTTGCCGCCGCTCAGGCACGCGGCGAATCGAGGGAGGCTCAGAAGCTCATCGATGAGTTCGTCTCGGCCGCCAAGGCGAAGGGCATCGCAACGCATCCGTTGCGGGCATCGCTGTACGGGGGGCAGTCGGTGAAGACCGACAAGCTGGGCTGGTACATCCGCAAGAACGAAAGCATCGCGATTGGCGAGGACGGTTCTTATTACGTGCTTACCGTGCCGGGTGGCTGGCGGGAGCGCTTCACCGGTGTGAAGCTGACGCCGAGTCCGCCGCCGCTGGTCGTCGGTCGGGGTGGCAGGGACGGCGAATCCAGTGAGCTCGTTGATCTCCTGAAGTGGAGGCTGGAGGCCGGCTAATTACGGTTCCTGGCAGAGCTCCGGATTCGCTTGCGTGGCAGTCAAACGCGCACGGTACGTTTTCGCGGCTGTGCTCAAAGACGTACCCCTTTCAAGCGATCCGTGCGGTCGTTTCAGCGACTGTGCGGCGAAACGTACCCACGAGGACCCACGAAGACCCACGGCAGAGTGAGCTACAGATCCTCCATGGCGGTATCGCGCTTCTTGACCTTCACGAACTTGAGGTACGCCTTCACGACTCGATCCGGCTCGCCACGCATCATGAGCTTGCCCTTATCAAGCCAGATCACCTCGTTGCACATCTCCTTGATGTTGCCGAGTCCATGACTCACCAGAAACATCGCCCGCGCGCTGTCCCGCAGCTCCGCCATCTTGGCGTTCGCCTTCTCCCGGAAGTGCGCGTCACCGGTGGACAGCGCCTCGTCGATCATCAAGATGTCGGGTTTCATATGGACCGCGACGGAGAAACCCAGCCGGCCGGACATGCCGGAGGAATAGGTGTGCATCGGCATGTCGATGAAGTCGCCAAGCTCGGTCCACTCCGCGACCTCGTCGGCGCGATCTTCAACCTCGCGGCGCGATAGGCCGGCTGCCAGGCCGCCGAGAACGATGTTTTCGCGCCCGGAGAGGTTCTTGTTGAAACCGACGCCGAGCGCCAGCAGAGTGCTGGCGCGGCCCCACACCTCGATAGAACCGCTGGTCGGCGGCAGGATCCCAGCCATGGCCCGCATCAGCGTGGACTTGCCGGCGCCGTTCGAGCCGATGATGCCCATCGCCGTACCGGTACCTACCTCGAAGGAGACGTTTTTGATCGCCTCGACTTCCCTTACGGCCCGTTGGCCGCGGCCAAAGCGGACCAAAGCCTGCTTGAGCGTCGGCTTGCGTTCGAACGTCGTCCGATAGGTGATCGAGAGGTCGTCGACCTTGACTGCCAGCGGAGTTTCGCCGTTAGACGAGACGGACAGCAAACTCACGCTCCCTCGAGATGAAGAACAGGAAGCCGATGACCGAGGCCGCGATCGCCCACAAGGCAGCCGATATCCACATGTAAGGCGTCGGGAACGAATCGTTCTGGAGCAGCTCGGTATAGCCGCCGACCATCGAATACATCGGATTGAGTTGGATCAGGGTGATGATCGGTCCCGAGAACCGACCCATGATGTGTTCAGGTGCCCACAGAATCGGCGACAAATACATCCAGATCCGTACGAAGAACGGCAGGAAGCTGGAGGTGTCACGGAAGTAGACCTGTACGGCTGCAAAAAAGGCGGCCAGGCCCATCGCGAAGACGATCATGCAGGCAAGAAAGTACAGCGCCAGCAGCATCTTCGGCGACCATACATGGGTCAGGAAGATCGCGTGGAAAACAAAGTAGACCGGCACGGTTGGCAGGAAGCGGAAGAACGCCGTACGCACCGCCGACAGCGGAATCAACAGCCGGGGAAACGGCGTATTCAGCAGCAGCTTCCCCGAGCTCGTCACCGAAGTCGCACCGCTCGTAATGGAGTGCCCGACGAGCTGAAACGCGAAGATCCCCAGCGTGAGATGGGCGAAGAACGCGGGGTCGCTCTGCCGGCGGATGATCGTCACTAGAACGTAGTAGACAGCGGCGAGCAGCAAGGGGTTGAGGATCAGCCACGCCTGCCCGAAGAACGTCGATGTGTTGGCGCTGCGCATAGTGGCCCTGCTCATCTCGGCCGCGAATGCGCGCCGGCGCCACAGCTCCCGGAAATATGGAATCAGCGGGGGCAGGCCCGCCCGGTGAGGTCCGTAATGGTGATAGACAGGCTCAAATTCCGCATCCCGGGCACGGCCCACTCGGGCCCTGCCCATACGGACACTGCCGGACGCCGTCACAGCGGCGTTACCTTCTTGCTGCCCACGGCTCTTGATCTCTCGTACCTTCACCTAAGTCGTCTTCCGGTTCAACGCATCCGGCGGGCACACCGACGCGACCACGAAGGAATAGTCTGCCATGCCTCCGCATGGCCAAAACGCGATCGCTGAGGACAGCACCGTGAAGCCGGATGGTCGATTGCCCTAACCGAGAGTGGCCTGGAGTTGATCGCCCATCCAGCTTCCGGATTTCGTCAGTAGCGCGGTTCCGGTTGGTAATGCCTCTGGCAACGGCTTGGTCGGCCCCCGCTGATTTTGTCTAAGCTTCTTCAGAATTCTGTCCGGTCAGCTGTCGATTCCGGCGGTTCTCGCACGTGGAGGGGTCATGAAATATGTATTGATGTACACCAACCGCCCAGATCTCGACGCCGCTGTACCCGAGGAACGGCGGGCCGAGGTTTACCAGGCGATCTACGGCTGGTTCGAAAAGCATGGTGCCGTGATGAGCAATCCTGGTGCCGAGCTGCAGGGACCCGAGACGGCTACCTCTGTTAGGTCCTCGCCCAATGGCGGCGAGCCGGTGGTTGTGGATGGTCCGTTCTCCGAGGCGAAGGAGAATGTCGGCGGCTTCAGCATCATCGATGTCCCCGATCTCGATGCGGCGATCGCCATCGTGAAGGAATGGCCGTCGCTGCAACTGCCGGGCGTTGCGGTGGAGATCCGGCCGATAGTCGATCACGGCGAAATGTGAACCGATGACCGCTGAGCCTCTCGCGGCGGAGGATGCGGCACTCGCCCGCATTGTCCGCCGGGAGGCCGGCCTGATCGTCGCCCAACTGCAGCGCCGCCTCGGCAACTTCGATATCGCCGAGGAGGCGGTGCAGGAAGCTATCATCATCGCGCTGCGGACCTGGCGTCGTGATGGCGTACCGGCCAATCCCGGAGGCTGGCTGTCGCTGGCAGCGCGGCGCCGGGCCATCGATTTGCTGCGGAAGCGCTCGCGGGAAGCTCGCTTGGCCGACGAGTGGGATCCCGATGCCACGCCAGCTGAGGACGCTCCGGCGCGTACCAGCGATGAACGGCTGCCGATGTTGTTCGGCTGCTGCCATCCAGCGTTGAATGTCGAGGCGCGTCTGGCTTTGACGCTGCGAGCGGTTGTCGGTATGACGACACCGCAGATCGCGAGCGCGTTCTTGGTGCCGGAGCCGACCATGGCACAGCGCCTGGTACGTGCCAAGCGCAAGATCACTAACGCCGGCATTCCGTTCACCACCCCGGAGGATTCCGATCTTGCTCCGCGGCTGGACGACGTGCTCACGGTGATCTATCTGAGCTACAACGCTGGCTACCTGGAGCCTTCTGAGTCCGGTCGGGAGCTGAGCGACGATGCGATCTGGCTAGCTGAACTCGTGGCTCGGGCGCTTCCTGGTCAAGCAGAAGCGTGGGGTCTACTGGCGTTGTTGACGTTCCTGTACTCACGTACCGTGTCTCGATTTGATGATCAAGGTCGGCTGGTGCTGCTGGAAGATCAAGATCGTACCCGCTGGGACGAGGTGGCGATCAGTCGCGCCGACGGATATTTGGCCACTGCCGCTGCGCTGGGTCATCCGGGACGGTTCCAGCTGCAGGCAGCCATCGCCGGTTGCCATGCGACTGCCGCGACGTGGGAGGAAACCGACTGGCTGCAGATCCTGACTCTTTATGATCTCTTGCTGCGTTACGACTCCTCGCCGGTGATCAAGCTCAACCATGCCATCGCACTCAGTCACTTGAAGGGTCCGGAACCTGCGCTCGCTGCAGTTGATCAAATCGCCGATCGGTTGAACGAATATCACCTATTGCATGCCACCCGGGCGCAGCTGCTGACCCAGCTTGGTGATCACGCGGCGGCCCGGTACGCCAACGAGCGGGCCTTGGCGCTGACGAACAATCCGGCGGAGCAGCAACTGCTGCGATCTCGGCTTGAAGTCCCGCAATAAGCGACACGCTCCTCTCCAGACTCAGGGCTCAATGTCAGGCACGTGCGCCATACTGGCCCGGACGAAGGAGAAGAGCGGTGGTCTATTCAACGCAGCTTGCCGCGGCGCTTAGCGGCGCGACGGAGAGCCAACTCCGTTACTGGCGGAGGACCCGAAATGGTGAGCCTCCCTTGCTTGCTCCGGAGTACGGCTCGCGGCCAGCTTTGTACTCCTACCGTGACATTGTCACGCTGCGAATGTTCGCTCGATTGAGGGAAGAAATCTCGCTTCAAAGGGTCCGCAAGGCGGTCGCCTATGTCGAGAGCCAGCTGCCGGAGGGCGCGGACATTTCGGAGGAGCAGATTCGTGCGCTACCCGGTGGCGGGTCGGTCGTGTGGATTTCGAAGGATGGTGACTACGTGGACGCCGTGGCTCAGCCAGGGCAGCCCGGAATTCGCGTCGTGATGGAAGACATTTTCCGCAGCTTCACAACCTTCCGCGGCCAGCACGTCCCCGATCTTGTGCATCCCGCAGCAGGGCTCGTCATTGATCCGGCCGTGCGCGGCGGTGTGCCGGTGGCGGAGGGGACCCGGATTACCTACGACAGGCTCGCTGCCTTGAGGCAAGATGGGCTGTCGGTGGATGAGGTTCGGGAGCTTTACCCATGGGTTTCGGCGGAATCCGTTGAAGGTGCGACCGAGTTTGCCCATCGAGTTGAGGAACTAGTCCGGGCGGCATGAAGCTTCTGCTCGATGAGGACGTGGCAGTCCCGTTGATCAAACTAGTTCGGCACATACTCAAGGGATATGTGGTCGATCACATCAATGAGATCGGATGGAAGGGTAAGTCGGACGTGAACCTATACAAGGACGCTCGTATGCGAGGGTACGACGTAGTGATCACGAACAAGATCCGACAGTTGAATGATCCGGACGAGTGTGATGCGATCAAGAAATCGAGAAGGCACCTGGTTCTCTACAACATGGACAGCGGTTTACAGGGTCTAGCGCTAGCGTCGGGAGCGATCTGCGCTGCCATCAGACCCGTGGTTGAAGATCTTGCGACTCGCGACCGTCAGCATCTGGTGCGGATAACGGGACTCGCGGCAAGCAAGAAGCGATATGCGATCTCCGATCCGGCTCAAGATCCGCCAAGCGCCTATTGGCGTTAAAAAGCCGCAACGGAGAGGGCGTTGGCGATGACAGGCTGGCCTTCATAAGACCTAGCTAGCGATGCGTGCGCCCAGCTCGCGTACCACCTCGACGAAGAAATCGACGTCCTTCTCACTGGTACGCCAGTTGGTGATCGCTGGTCGCAGCGCGACTTTGCCGCCATAGAGAGTCGTACCCGCATAGACCCGGCCATCGCTCAGCAGTTCCTCGCCCAGTCGGCGGTTGATCGCATTCAGATGATCTTCATCGTTCACGCCAGCTGGGCGATAACGCAGACAGACGATGCACAGTGGCACGTCGGCCAGTCGCTCCAGGTCGGGCGCGGCATCGACCAGCGTGGCCATTCGCTGCGCCAGGTCGACGTGACGCTCCACCATCGCGCGGTAGCCGTCACGCCCGTACGCGAGCAAAGTCGCCCAGATCGGCAGAGCCCGGGCTCGTCGCGAGGATTCAGGGCCGAACAGGGCATATCCTGCGCCAGGAGTATCGGGGCTTGGCAAGTACGGCGCCCCTGGATAGCCGAACGCGCGGCCCAGCCGCTGCGGCTCGGCGATTAGTGCGAAGCCGCTTTCGTACGGCACGTTGAGCCATTTGTGCGCGTCCGCCGCAATCGAATGCGCCCGCTCCATGCCGCGTACTAGATGCGATGTTCTTGGGGAGAGCGCCGCGAAGATTCCGAACGAGGCATCCAGATGCAGCCACGCGCCGCGCCGCGCCGCGATATCGGCAAGCTCCGCGATCGGATCGAAATCACCAGCGTTCACTTCTCCCGGATTGCCGATGATGATCGCCGGCTCATCTAGCTCGACTAGCTGCCGATCCAACGCCGCCAGATCTACCCTGCCAATGGCGTCCGCGGCACAAACCTGAACCGAATCACGCCCATGGCCGAGCATCTGCAAGGCCTTGCGAGCGCTCGGATGCACGTACCCTCCGGAAAGCACCGGCATCCGTCGTCCGACTGCGGCCAATCCTTGGCCCGCCACGTCGACGCCATGCTGCTCGCCCCACCAGTGTGTAGCGCACGCTAGGCCGGTGAAATTGGCGAAGGTTGCGCTCGCGACCAAGGCCCCTCCCCAGGTATCGGGAAGTCCGACCAGGTCGCAGAGCCATCGCAGCGCGACATCTTCGACCGCTGAACCGAAGTCGGAGGAGACGCGCGAGAAGGCGTTCTGGTCCAGCAACGATGTCAGCCAGTCGGCGGCCATCGCGGCTGGTGTCGATCCGCCGATCACGAAGTGGAAGAAGCGCGGACCGCTGGACAGCGTCGCCGTGGTGGTGGCGATGTCGAGAAGTTCAGCGACGGCCTTCTGACCGCCGACGCCATCGGCCGGTAATGGCTGCTGTAACTCCTGGAGTCGGGACAATGCAGCCAAGTCTCGGACCTTGCGATCGTCCAGCGAGGACAGGTAGCCTGCGGCGGCTTCGTGGACGATGTTCAGTGGCTCAACGGCGTGGTCGAGGATCGGGTCGGGCATGGTCGCAAGTCTTGCAGTTGATCAGTGACAGGTTGCGACGCAGGAAGCCGCGCGCTGGCGATGTGCACGAACTACTTGCCGTTATTGCGGTAGCGCTGGACTATCTCAGCCGGAATCCGCCCGCGGGCGTTGACCTCGATGCCGTTGGCTTCGGCCCACTTCCGGACATCCTTGGGATCGACTTCGTTGGCTGACGTCGACTTGCGTGCCCGCTTTCCGCTTACCTTGCGGCCATGTGCCATGAATTCGCGCAGGCTATTGCGGAGCCGATTGGCATTGCGCTCTGAAAGATCTATCTCCCATTCCACGCCGTCCAAAGCGAAGCGAACGGTCTCAATTGCCGCCGAGCCGTCGATGTCGTCTTGAAGAGTAGTCAAGACCTTGGTCGCCATGGTCGTTCCTTTCGGGATGGTGCACAGAATGAGGGCATCAATGCCCTTTATACCCAGAACTTGCCTGGTCAGAGCCGGGTCTTACGCGTTGTCTCCAAGCAAGGCGACGTAAGGCTTGGGGTACGCACTCGGAGGTGTTTGTCGCACTGCGCAGCGAAGCTCAGGCTTCGTTATCGGCCCACCAGGCCAGCAGCTCTTCGCGGGCCCGGTCTTCACCGAGCGGGCCCTCCTCCATCCGGCGTTCCAGCAGGAACGCGTACGCCCGACCGACGTCGCGGCCCTCCGGGATTCCCAAGATCTCCATGATCTGGGTGCCGTTCAGGTCCGGCCGGATCGCGTGCAGCTCCTCCTGAGCCGCCAGCTCGGTGATGCGACGTTCCAAGTGGTCGTACGCATTCTGCAGCCGGTCCGCCTTGGCGACGTCGCGAGTCGTCACGTCGGCTCTGGTCAAAATGTGCAGCCGCGTCAGTTGATCACCGGCGTCCCGCACATAACGACGAACAGCTGCATCAGTCCACGCGCCGCCCCGCTCTTGGCCAGCTGCGTAGCCATGGAACCGCAAATGCAACGCGACCAGATCAGAAACCGCCTTGACGACTTCCCCGCTGAACCGCAGCGCAGTCAACCGCTTACGAACAAGCTTGGCGCCGACCACGTCATGGTGATGAAACGACACCTTCCCGCCCGGCTCGAACTTTCGAGTGGCCGGCTTGCCAATATCGTGCAGCAGCGCGGCCAGCCTGATGATCAAGTCCGGACGCTCGGGGAGCCGATCCTCAAGATCAATTGCCTGCTCCAGCACTGTCAGGCTGTGCTGATAGACATCCTTGTGCCGGTGATGTTCGTCACGTTCCAGCCGTAAGGCCGGCAGCTCCGGCAGCACCCTGGCCGCCAACCCGGTGAACACCAGCAGATCCAGCCCCGGCCGCGGCCGATCGGTCAACAAAAGCTTCGTCAGCTCATCGCGCACTCGCTCGGCGGAGATGATCGAGATCCGATCTGCCATGTCCCGCATCGCCGCCACCACTTCAGGCGCCGGCGTGAATCCCAGCTGAGCGGCAAACCGAGCGGCGCGCATCATCCGCAGCGGATCATCATTGAAGGAATTTTCCGGGGTCCCCGGTGTCCGGATAACTCCGCTCGCCAGGTCGGTCAATCCCCCGTACGGATCAACGAACCTCTTGTCCGGGATCGCGACCGCCATCGCGTTGATCGTGAAGTCACGCCGTACCAGGTCTTCGGTTAGCGTGTCGCCGAATGCCACGTGAGGTTTGCGGCTGTGGTTGGCGTACACATCGGAGCGGTACGTGGTCACCTCGATCACCCAGCTGGCGTCCTCGGCCTCGACCTTGCAGCCGATCGTGCCGTACTCCTTACCGATGGTCCACACGGCCGGAGAGAATTTCCGCAGCAGCTTCTCAACAGCATCCGGCCGGGCCGACGTCGTGAAATCCAGATCATGCCCAAGCTTGCCCAGCAACGCGTCGCGCACACTGCCGCCGACCAGATACAACTCGTGGCCGGTGTTACTGAAGAGCTCGCCCAACCGGTCCGCTACCGGCGCGATTCTCAGCAGTTCGGTCACTGCAGCGGCCTGAACCGAGCTGAGCTGGAAAGTGGACACGCTGAGCGATTCTAACGTCAGCCGTCTTAGAGACCGCACGTGCAATTGGGTGGCGCTTTACCATGACAAGGTGGGGAGGTGGTACGCGGTGCGTACGGCCCGCGTACTGCTAGCAGTCGCGGTAACAGTCCTGTGCATCGTGCTGATGCCGTGGCGCGCTGCCGCCACCGAGCCAGTCGCCCTAGTCTCCATCACCATCACCTCGATGGAGCCGGCGCTGCCGACCCGAAACGGAGAGATCACCGTCACCGGCCGGGTCACCAACATCACCAAAGATCAGCTCAACCGATTGGAAGCGCTTTTCTGGCGCAACCAGGCGCCCATCCTGGGTCGGGCCGGCATGCAGCAGGCGCTGGCCTCTGAGTCCAACGATCCGCTAGGTGCTCGGTATACCGGGGTTTTTCGAGATCTCCTCACAGCCGACAAGCCCTTCCTGGCCCCCGGCGCCTCAGTGGGCTTCCGTCTCCGGGTCAAGGTTTCTGATCTTGAACTCTCCCCCACCGATGGCATCTATCTGATGGGTGTGCACGTCTTGCAGCGCGGCAATAACGTTGCCATCGGCCGCGCCCGACTCTTCGTACCCGTGCTGGCCGCCAAGCCCAGCAGCAAGATCACGATGAGCACAGTCGTGGTGCTCAACTCCCGTCCTTCGCTAGTGCGCAAGGGCGTTTTGTCCGATGATCATCTGGCGGCTGAGGTCGGTCAGAACGGCCGCCTGACCGCGCTGCTAAAGGCTGCCAATACCGAGAAGACCAGCTTTGCGGTCGATCCTGCGCTCATCTCCGAACTGCAGACCATGTCGGCGGGCTACCAGGTCCTGGACTCTGAGGGCACTACCTCGGCAGGCACCGGCCAGGCCGATGCGACCAGCTGGCTTGAGGAATTCGAGGCGCTGCAGTCCAGCCATGACGGCTATCGACTGCTATATGGATCACCCGACATCGCTGCGCTTGTACACGACGGCCAGGAAAGCGTGCTCAACGACGCCGCCACTGCGAACAGACTGGTGGAGTCGACACGCTCGCTGCCACTGCTCGTGCTGCCCGGCGGAGGGACCGCCGATGCGGCCACTGCCAAGACCGCCGCTGCGCTACACCCCGAGGCGATCTTGCTCGCCGACACCTCGGCGAAGGGTGCTACCCCGGTGCTCGCTGGTCCTGATCAGGTGCCGATCGTGACCTTCTCTAAGGGCGCCCAGGGTGGAGGGCCGGGGCCGGATCCGCGGGAAACAGCAATTCATCTTCGGCAGCGCCTGCTCGCAGAGACCTGGATCGAGGCATCCGCCAACCGCGACAATCTCGCGCCCGGACGGGTTCGCCTGATCAGCACCGCCGCCGCTGCGACGGCACAGGCGGCGCGACATGATCAAGAAGTCAAGGCGCCGTGGCTGAGCCAGCGCACCTTGAGTGATCTGCTCAAATCGACGCCTAGCTCATGGTCGGAGAAATACCAGTACAGTTCGGCGGCTCGCGACGCTCAGCTCACCGCGGGCCAACTGAATAGCCTGAGAAGGTTCGACGCGAGCAATGACGCTCACGCCGACCTGCTGGTCGATTCGACGCAAGCGCGCGTTGATGGGAGTGCCGCGGTGGCGCGGGCTGCCAGCTCCAAATGGCGTAAACACGACAAGGCACGGCGCGCCTTTCTTGGTCCGCAGCAGGCCGAGCTCGACGACATTTTGCTGAACAAGATTCAAATCCGTAGTAGTGCTCGGGTCCAGACCGTGGCCCAGCAGGGCGTGGCGTTCCCGATCACGATCAAGAACGGCCTCGAGGCCGTCGGGTCAGGTCCGGACGCGGGAGCGGTCAACGTCAAGCTGGTGTTCAACTCCGAGAACAAGCAGCGGCTCACGATCAAGACGATCGCTCCGACCGAGATCCGGGCGCAGGGCAGCGTCACCAAGAACGCCGAGGTCACCGCCAAGGCCAATGGCATCGTGCCGGTCACCGCGCAACTGATGACTGAGTCAGGTCGGCCGATCGGACGCCCGTTCGACATCGAGGTGCAGGTCACGCAGAACGGCACCACGGGTTGGGCAATTGCTATTGCCGCCGGTGTCGTGCTCGTTGCCAGCACATTCCTACGAATTCGCCAGGTGGCGCGAGAACGTGGCAAGACTCCTGGTGGAGGACCGGGTGCGGGACCGGCGCCAGGCGCTGGCCCGCCTCAAGATCAACTCCCCGCCGTGCGCTCCGCGCCGGCAGAAAGACTTGATGTCTGAGACCTCGACACCAAAGGTGAGCCCTGGACTTAGCGACGATCCCGGGCCGAGCACCGAGGAGCGCCGGCATACCAAGCGGCTTGTGTCGGCAAGCGTTCTGATGGCTTCCGGTACGGCTTTGTCGCGAGTCCTAGGGTTCTTCCGGCTGGTGCTGCTCGTGTATCTGTTCGGCAACGGCACTCGGCAAGCCGAGATGTTCACCATCGCAACCAATGTGCCGAACAGCATGTACATCTTGCTCGCCGGCGGCGTGCTGAACACCGTTCTGGTACCGCAGATCGTGCGAGCTATTCGCGGTGACGCCGACCGCGGCGAGGCGTACACCAACCGGATCATGACCGCCGGTCTTATCGGACTCGGCTTGATCACGCTACTCCTGACCCTCGCTGTGCCATGGATCATCGGCCTGTATTCGGCTTCTGGCTGGAAATCACCAGAGTTGGAGGCGCAGTACCAGTCGATGATCTTACTCGGCTACTACTGCATGCCACAGGTCTTCTTCTACGGCGTGCATGTCTTGGCAGGGCAGGTGCTCAACGCCCGTGATCGTTTCGGGCCGATGATGTGGGCGCCGATCGCGAACAACGTGGTGTCGATCATGGTGCTAGTGCTGTACTTGATCGTTTTCGATCGCACTAGCACCGGCGCACCTTTCACTACGGGCGAAGTGCTATTGCTCGGCATCGGCTCGACGCTCGGCATCGCGGCACAGGCTGCGGTATTGATTCCGTTTCTGCGGGCCAGCGGCTACCACTTCCGGCCGCGGTTCGACTTCAAGCACACCGGACTCGGGAAGACCTTCCGACTGGCCAAGTGGACTCTTGGCTTCGTGCTGGTGACCCAGGCCGCGCTCGTGGTGGTCAGCAAACTCGCCACCAGTGCGACCGTTGGTGGCAAGGGCGCCGGACTGACCGCATACTCCAACGCGTACGCGATGTGGATCCTGCCACACTCCTTGATCACAGTGTCGCTCGCCACCGCCATGCTGCCGACCGCTTCGCGGCTCGCCGCGGTCGGTGACCGGGCGGGCGTGGCGTCGGAAACCATGAGGTCCATTCGGCTCGCGCTCACCGCGCTGCTCCCGGCCGCCGTTGCCTTCTTGGTCTTGGGGTTGCCCCTGGCGCATTTGGTCTTCGGCTTCGGACAAGGTGCCAAGGATGCCTCGTACGTCGGAGGTGCGCTGATGGCTTTGGCCATCGGCCTGGTGCCGTTCACCGTGCAATACGTTTGCCTGCGCTCCTTCTACGCACTGGAGGACACTCGAACCACGTTCTTCCTGCAGTGCTTGATCGCCGGCACGAATGTTGTCCTCGGTGTCGTCGCGGTGCTGCTACTTGACGACCCGGCACTGGTCGCGACGGGTCTGGCTTTCTCTTATTCGGCGGCCTATTTGATCGGATTGCCGATCTCCTTTTCGGTGTTGCGCCGGAAACTTCCTGATCTTGATTCCGAACAGCTGATCAGGCATTGCGTACGACTGCTGCTCGCGGTGATTCCGGCGGCCATTGCAGCGTGGCTGATCTCGTGGGGAGTCATGACGCAATCTGACTCCACAGTGATGCTCGGGATCGGGCTAGTGATCGCCGGTGTGGTGGCGATAGGCCTCTTCCTGCTGATGGCCCGGCTGATCCGGATCCATGAGGTGAGAGAGATCATTACGACTGTGCTGCGGCGTAACGACGATTCTTCCCCCGAGGCACGGGAAGTGCGAGAGGAGTCTGCCATCGAGGCCAGTGCTGATCGATTTGGCATCTTCAAGCCCACCGGCGATTCCCCGACGGTGATCAGGCCGCCGTCTCCTAGCATCGAAGAAGCAGTTGAGGAGAATGCAGGATCCATGTCTCAGGTGACGGCGGCCCAAGGCCTCGATCAAGGCGATACTGAACAAGGCGGTACTCAAGGGGGCGGGCCCACACCCGGCGATGTTGAGCAGGGTGGGGAAGGTCCCCGAGCAGCGAGCCTGCCCGCCGGGACCGTGCTGGCCTCGCGCTATCGCCTCGAGGAGCTGATCGCCGAATCCCAGCCGAGTGTCACCTGGCGAGCGTTTGATCAGGTGCTCTCGCGCTCCGTCTTAGTGCATCTGCTGGCCCCTGGCGATCCGGCGGAGGAAGAGCTATTGGCCGCCGCTCGCAAGGCATCCGTCGCGACGGACTCTCGCTTCCTTAGAGTGCTTGACGCCGTGCACAGCACCGATCCCGCTGTCGGCTCCTACATTGTCTGCGAGTATGCGACTGGGCAGTCGCTGGAGATGATCTTGAACCACGGTCCGTTGTCTGGACTCGAGGCCGCCTGGGTTATCCGGGAAGTCGCGGACGCACTCTCCGGAGTCCACAGCCTTGGGCTTTATCACCGTCGCTTGAGCCCGGAAACCGTGATCATCACTCCCTCCGGCAATATCAAGATCGTCGGACTGATCATCGAGGCGGCGCTGCGACCACGATCGAGTGACACCGTGCCTGGGGCCAGCAGTGCCGAACAGGTCGACATAACTGATCTTGGTCGACTGCTGTACGCCGCGCTGGTGTGTCGTTGGCCGGGCGGTCCGGCCTTCGGGCTGCCAAATGCGCCGATGCTGGGGCATCGCTGGATGACCCCGCGCCAGGTGCGGGCGGGTGTATCGCCGGCGCTGGACAATGTCTGTGATCAAATTCTGGGTGATCCGCCGCGGCATCATTTGCCGCCGATCACGACCGCTGGCGGCATTGTGACGGCGCTGACCAAGGTGCTCGGCAGTGCGGATGCCGCTCCTGATCTTGAACGGCGGCTGCATCAGCCGATCCCGAGTGTGCGAGGCTCCGAACCGGTTGCTGCAGCGACTACCGCGCAGCCGGTCTCCTCGTTGCTGGACACCACGACAGCGCGGCAACGAGCCATCACGACGAGGACGGTTCCAGCCGCGAGTGCCCCACCCACCAATGTTCCAACCCGGGGTGGCGCGGGGGGGTCGTCCCCGGGACCAGCGGAGACTCGGGTGCGGCCGGGAAGACCGCGGTCCAGTCCAGCCAGCCCTTCTCAACCGCCGCAAGCCAGACCCATCGGCCCGAATGCCCAAACTCGAGCAACAGCCGCGCCGCAACGGAAACGGCGCTGGATCGGTTTGCTCCTGGTGCTCGCCGTACTGCTGATTGCAGCCGCGATCATTTCCGCACTGATCTTGGACCGCCGGCTTACCGCTGAGCCGGAACCGACGACCTCGAGTGCTCAATCGAGCAAGTCAGCTGACCGCACGCCGGCGCAGCCCAGCAAGCTGGCCATTACCGACGCGCGCGACTTCGACCCGCAAGGCGATGACCAGAGCGAGAATCCGGACGAGGTGAAGTTCGCTTACGATGGAGATGCCAGCACGCGCTGGCGTACGGTGGAGTATTACGGCAATCCGAAGCTGGGCAATATCAAGCGCGGCGTCGGGCTCGTTCTTGATCTTCAGACGCCGCAACCGGTGCGCTCGCTGCACCTCGCTTTGAGCGGCAGTGGCACCACTGTCCAATTCCGCGTCCCGAAGTCTGACCCCTCTCAGACCACGACGGCACCGATGAGTTCTGACCGCCTCTGGCGTACGGTGGCCGCCGAGTCGAAGGCGGGCGGATCCGCAACCCTGACACCGGAGCAGCAAGTGACCACCCGCTATGTCTTGGTGTATTTGACCTCGCTGCCGAAGGAGGGGACAGGCTACCGCGGCGGTATTTACGAGGTCGAGGTGCTGGCTTGATCGAGGGCGAGTCAGCAAGAGCGGAGGCGGACTCGTAGCATGCCGCAGCCCCTTGAGCAGTCCTACAACTGGCGAACTCCGGTGATGTTCACGAGCCTGGCAGCCATGATCGTCGTTGCGATGCTGATCCGCGGCAAGGTGAGCGGGTGGTTGCCGGCGCTTGTTGTCGTCGTTGCGCTGTGGACACTTGCAGTTGGGCTTTTTTACTTACGAACCAGAGCATTCTTGATGATCGATGGGTCAGTGCTGATGGTTCGGCACGTGCGCAAGCTCCACACCATCGACGCCGCGGATCTCGTCGCCGTCAATGAGTTCCCGACGCCGAACGGGCCGAACTACAAGTTGACCGTACGCGGTCCCGACGGGCAGACCAGCCGCGTTGTTGCCCCAGTAGCGCTGCTGCGCGGCGGGAATTCGGCCCTCTTCACCTGGATAGTGGCTCGGGCGCCTCAGGCAACCCTTGACAAGGGCGCTCAGAAGACGCTGGCTCGGCTAAAGACCCGGGGACTTATCCCATGAACGCCGCGCATTTGTCGATCGACGAGCTGGCCGATGCGGCCGAGCGCGTCAGCGATGCTGCCGCTTTGAGAATCACCAGGTGAGAACACGAGGCACCGGCAAGGAAGCGATCGCCTTATCAATCGTCACTAACGTCGCATCCTCGATCGTTGCCTGAGCCACGAGGAGGCGATCAAAAGGATCACGATGAGCCCAGGAGATTGATCCAGCCAACAAAGCATGATCAACGGTTATCGGCAGGCTCGTAGCGCCCATTGCGAAAAGGCGAGCCGGAAGAGTTTGTGCCAGGCCTGGGGCTTCGAGCTTTCCTAACCGAATCTTGGTGGCAATTTCCAGTGCCGATGCTGATGACACGAGTAGCTGGTTCGTTTGATCAGCGAGAACAGTGCGCACCGGCTCAGGAATCCGCTCAGGTGTGGCCAGGATCCACAGCAGAATGTGAGTGTCGATGAGATGCCTTACTCCCATGAAGCGAGCTCGTCCTCATCCAGAGGGGCATCGAAGTCGTCCGGCACGTTCAGCGCGACGCCGCCGAACTGCCGCGGTGGGACCTCGGCTACCGCAACCAATCGAGCCACCGGAGAGCCCGCGCGTGCAATAACGATCTCTTCTCCACGCTCGACCCGTGCCAAGAGCTCGCTTAGATGGGTCTTCGCCTCTTGAACGTTTACGGTGGTCACCGACATAGTTTACTTGACCAGGCCACCTCGACCAGCTAATCGATCTGGTCGAGCCGGCATGCATGTTTCCTTCGGAATAGGTTGCCTGCCGAGACCGTTCCCCGGAGGTAGGTTTACAGCCCACAGCAAGTCACGAAGGACATAATGAGCACCGAATCCGTACGGGACGTCATCATCGTCGGTAGCGGGCCTGCCGGCTATACCGCTGCTATCTACGCCGCCCGGGCCGACCTCAAACCACTCGTTTTCGAGGGTGAGATTGATGCCGGCGGTGCCTTGATGACCACCACTGAAGTGGAGAACTTTCCCGGTTTCCGTGACGCGATCATGGGCCCGGAGCTGATGGACAATATGCGTGCCCAGGCCGAACGATTCGGTGCCGAGATGATCACCGAGGACATCGTCGAGATGGACTTGGCCGGCGATATTAAGACGGTCAAGGACGGATACGGCAATGCCTACTCCGCGCGTACGGTGATCTTGGCCATGGGTTCTGGTTACCGCAAGCTCGATGTTGAGGGCGAGGATCGCCTGTCCGGCCACGGCGTTTCCTGGTGTGCCACTTGTGATGGCTTTTTCTTCCGTGACAAGGACATCGCAGTGGTTGGCGGCGGTGATTCGGCGGTTGAAGAGGCGACGTTCTTAACCAGATTCGCCAAGTCGGTCACTATCGTGCATCGGCGCGACGAGTTGCGCGCGAGCAAGATCATGGCTATCCGAGCGTTCAAGAATCTGAAGATCAAATTCGCTTGGAACTCTTTGGTCACTCAGATCCACGGCGACAAGACGATCGAGGCAATCACCCTGCAAGACACCATCACCGGCGAGCAGCGTCGGTTGCCGATCTCTGGTTTGTTCATCGCGATTGGGCACGAGCCGCGCTCGGACCTGGTGAAGGGTCAGGTGGATCTTGATCCCGACGGCTATGTGATCACCGACGGCCAAACCACGAAGACCAACCTGCCCGGCGTTTTCGCCTCCGGGGATCTCGTTGACCATGTCTATCGACAGGCCGTCACCGCCGCTGGTACGGGATGTGCGGCTGCGCTGGATGCCGAGCGCTATTTGACAGCGCTTCACCACGACGAGCACACCGCCGGCCCAGCGCAGGACGCCGCGGTTGATGCCGCCGTACTTAGTGGTACTGCCAGCTAAACGTTGAGCTGTGATCCAGCACCGTGGCCGATAGGGGCAGTGCAGAGTCGTTACGTTAGGTCTGCGTGTCGCGCCAATCCTGGAACTTTGCCACGTTATCGACGACTACGCCGTACGGATTAAGTGCGGCCATCCGTTCGTAGTCGTCCACGGTCTTGCCGGTGAAGAGGAATACCTTGATGCCGGCATCCTTGTAGGTCTTCATTCGACTCGAGGAAATCGATAGCCCGGCGTGGAAATACGTCCCGACGCTCTTCACCTCGGAGACCGACGGCCATCCGTCGGCCCCGGTGCACACGAGCGCATATTTGATCTTGTGGTTGGGGTCGGCGGCGTCCAGCTTCTTCACCTTGTTCAGAGCGCCTGAAAGCCTCGAGGCCGGCGCTTCCAGCTGGACGTTGGAGTACTTGATCGTGTTCCACAACTGCTTGGCCTGCGCGTCTGTGATCGTGGAGTTCTTGAGCCCGATGGCGACCTGCTTGTGCACGGAGTCTCCGTATGCGATCAGGGTCTTGAGGCGAATGAGCGGCTGCTTGCCGATGTCGGTGCGGCACTTGTCACGAATTGAAGACCAGAGCCAAGACGAGACTTTGCCCGAGCAGTTGGTGATCCGGTCGAGCGTGGAGTCATGGATGATGAGGATGGAGCCGAGATTGTCTGAATCGTTGGGACTGTCCTTCGTCCAGTGGATATCGCCGTCGAGGACGTCTGCGTCGTGCTTTACCGAGTATTCGTAGGAGGCCATCGTGCCTTCGCCGAATTTGGTTGTCGCTCCGGCGCGGTGAGCGACAACGATCGCGTCCAGGATGTTCGCTTGCGCGGCAGGCGCCAGCAAGATGAACGCAGCCAGAATCGCGATCAACGCCTCTAGAGCACGGACGGCATACCTCATGACTCTCCTGTGTCGATGGATCCTGACAACGGAACACGAACTAAACGTGGGATAGCGAGACATCGAGACCGTTACGTCCGACATGTCCGCACGGTAACTGACCCTAGGCCAAGAACTCTCGAAATGTGATGAAACGGCGTAGTTGCCGGGCGAGTCGCCAGCAGATCGGCAGTTGTCGGTGACGGCTCAAGCGCTGTTTGCGTGGCGGCAGCTAAGGTCGATTGCACGCTTTTTGTGTCAGCGGGGGCAGGCACACTGAAGTGTCAGAGAGGAGATTCCATGGGTGCAGTAGCTGACGTGACCGACGCGACTTTCAACGAGGTGGTCCTAAAGTCCGACAAGCCAGTCATGGTGGACTTCTGGGCCGATTGGTGTGGGCCGTGCAAGCAGGTCTCGCCGATCATCGAGGAGCTGGCTCGGGTTCACGGGGACAAGGTGCGCTTCGTCAAGATGGACACCAACACCAATCCGGTCACGCCGGCCAACAACCACGTGCTCGGCCTCCCGACAATCCAGGTGTACGTCGGTGGCGAATTGGTGAAGGCCTTCAAGGGAGCAAAGTCGAAGTCAGTGCTGCTCGGGGCCATCGAGGAATATCTCTAACCCGACCCAGCTGACATGCTGCCGATCGCGGAACAGCTGAGCCTGCCCAGCAGCTATGGCTCGCCTAACCGGCTCCTGGACTGGCCATCGGTTGAGCAGCGGCTGATTGAATCGCCGCGCTACTGGCTCGCCTCCGTACGCCGGGACGGCAATCCGCATGTGGTGCCCGTGGACGGCACCTGGCTCGACGGGGGCTGTTACTTCGGCGGTGATCCCGCGACGGTACACATCCGCAATCTCCGCCGCGATGGCCGTGCGGCGCTCCATCTAGAGGATGGGGAGGCGGCGGTGATTGTTGAAGGTGTTGCTGAGTGGATGACCCCATCGAAGACCGACGCAAAGCGACTCGCCGCGGCCGCCAGGGCCAAGTATGGCTATTCGCAGTCGGCCGCCTCTTATCTCGCAGGAGTGTGGCGGTTTCAGCCGCTGAAGGTTCTGGCCTGGAATCAGCTGCACATCGACGCGACGCGCTTCCGCTTTGAAACCGGCTAGAAGAAATCGGGGCAGAACGGTGGCTGGGACCAGGCGAACGCCGCGGCGGTCGCCTGGGCGGCACCCTTGGTTCGCTCAGTGACCAGGCCGGCTCGGGCGAGTGCGGCGAGCGGGGTTCCGCCAAGGTAGATAGCGCTGAGTTCGCGTACGTTCATGATCAGGTCCGGCCTGCGACGAGTCCTGCTCACCGAGGCGCCATCGGGTCCGGCTTGCAGCCGGATCGAGCCATTGTTGTGGGTCAGCAGCGAATCCTCAACACCGATGATCACGTCGAGATCAGTGAGGTAGCGACGCGCCTCCAGCGCGGGGTGCACATCAACTAGGCGCGCGTACGTGCCATCGGAAAGCTCGGCCTTGACCGAACGAAGATCATGAACCAAGTAGCGCAGCGGTTCGTCCAGCGGCGCACCGTGAGTGCGGAACCTGCGTACTAGATCAAGATCAAGAACGAATCGCCACAGCGCCGCACGTCCGGGGCCGGCGATGGCATCGAGCTCAGAAATGATCACTTCGGCAGCAGATTCGGACTCTTCCCAGTTGTTCTTTACCCGAAATGCCAGATATCCGTCTGGCCGGCCTCGATGGTCGTAATGCAAAGCGAATCGGTACGCCGATGCGCCATGTCGCAACGCTTGCGGATCGTGCCACCGCACCGCCCACCAGTTGTCGTCGCGATTCAGTGCGCCAGGACGATTCGGCAACAAGGTCTGATGGATCTGCTTGATGATCGGAATGGCCTCGTCGCGTTCCACCTCGCCGACCGAACCAGTATCAAGATCGACACCCGGCAGAAAGGCAGTTGTCTTCGTCTTGCCTGTCAGATGCAGTTGCGGGGTCGCCTGGCCGTAGCCATAGCGCCCATAGATCGCGGCTTCTGAAGCCCACAGCAAGGCAATCGGTTCGCTGCCACGCTTATGAATGTCGCGTAACTGGTGCTGCATCATCTCGGTGAGCAGACCCCGACGCCGGTAGGAGGGCTGCACCGTGACAACGGTGACGGCCGCGGCGGGAACCGACCCACCGGGAACCGTCAGGATTCTGCTGTACGCGCCGCAGGTGGAGATCCATCGTCGGTCCACCTGAAAGCCAAAGCTGCGCTCTGGCTCGAACACCTTGTGATTGGGTTCCCATTGCTCTGCGACGTAATCGTCATGGAAGCCGCGCAGCACCGCCGCAAAGAACTCGTCGGCTTGATCCGGCCTCGCATAGACCAAGTCACGGTGGGCAAGGTGCGGCGGAGTCGCGCGCCCGCTGGTTGTGCCGGGCATCAGGCTGGCAAGTCGGCCGTGAGCAGCGACTCACCCCGTAGCCGGGCATCGACGGGCGTGCCGAGTTCGACGGTACGGGTCACAGTGCAGAGTCGATCATGAGACTTCCGAATCGCCGTCTCGAGTACCTCGGCTGCGGAACGCCCGCCCTCGTTATCTCCGAATTCGACGTCGAAGTCCACCGCGATATCGGTGACGTGGTTACCGTGCACGCTCCTGGTGTAGTGGCCCGAGCAGTTCAGCTGAAAGCGTGTGGGATCTGATCGTTTGACTGTGATTGCGTCGACATCCATCGCGGTGCATCCGGCGATCGCCACGAGCAGCAACTCCACGGGAGTGAACTCTCCCCATCGAGCGTTGCCAAACGATAGCGTTCCGCCACGGGCGTTTTCGGCCTGAAAATGATGGCGTCCAAGCCGCGTGAGCTTGACCGAACGATGCGAATCACCACTCATGCGCCTAACTCTCCCAGACTTGTGCCTCTACCAACTCGGCCATCAGTCAGTAGAGAAGAAGATTTGTTGTGTGGGATCGGCGTTTTGGGGAACGTCAGATCCATGGACGACTCAGCTGCGACACACACAGATCGGTTTCTGGCGGTCGGGGAGATTACGCAATCCGATCGACTCGTGGTCGAGCTAATCCGGCGACCCGATACACCTGACGCGATATTGATCAAGTGGCCACAGCGGCCAACTGTGACCAATCCCAGAAAGGTCACCGCCACCATTGCCGCGATTGTGCGCGTCTTGGGCGCGGCCCAGATCGAGATGGCCGCGCGTCGCGCCGCTCAGATCTAGGTTCGCGATTCAAAGTCGGTCGGCTTTTAGAAACATCCAAGAGTGGGCGAGCAGCCGGACCTCTACGAAGCGGCCTCGTGATGGGCGTAGGTAGCCGGCTCGGGCGATTCTGGCTGGCGCACCAGGCTCCTCAGCCGGCTCCACGCCGCGACCAGATCTGGGCGCCAGCGCACAGCGCTCTGCAGATCCATCCGTAATCGGGGAGTGATCGGGTGGGGGCGTACGACCTCAAATCCAACCGCCTCCAGCCAGCCGACCGGCAGCATGCAGGAAGGACCGTCGTGGTAGGTTCCGACCGCCTCTAGAGCCCGAATGTCGCGCCGCACGACCAGGCTGGCCGCTGATTGGACCAGCTGCTTGCCAAGGCCCTTGCCGCGTACCTCGGCATTCACGTGGGCCGACATCACGACGGCGGCATCTGCGCCAACCGGAGTGGTCGCAAAGGCGCCGAGCCGCGGCACATACATCGCCGGTGCAAGAGATAGGTGACCAATCGGCTCTTCACCAGCGAACGCGATCACTCCGCAGTAGCCCCAATGCCGGGTCACAGCTTCAGCCCACTCCGCCTTGACCCCACTCCGATCCACATGATCAGATGGCGTCGCCAGGTCAATCAGACTGGTCTCCCAGAAGTTGCAGCGCGCGCAGGATTCCGGTAGCAGCGGTAGATCGGCGGCTGTCATCGGACGCACGCGGCGGGATCCCATGGCAGTTACTTTCGGGCGCGCGGCCTGGCTAGTCCGAACATAAAGCCAAGCACTAGACCGAAAAATATTCCGGCCGCAAGCCAGAGCAGCCACCGCACCGAATTGCTATTGGCTCTAGCCATGGACTTATGCTAGGCGGCTAGGTCATTGGCTAAAAATCAGATGGGTAAGGCAGGCTTGAGGCTGTGAGTGTGACTTCCCCTGAGCCGGAGGAACCGGGGCTGGAGCGGTTAAGGCGTCAAGACACTCGTCTCGATCACTACATCGACCGGTATGCGGCTCGTGCGCACGGCATGACGGCATCGGCAATCCGGGCTCTTTTTGCGGTGGCCAATCGTCCCGAGGTCGTCTCACTCGCCGGCGGCATGCCGAACATCACCGATCTGCCGCTGGATGTGGTCGGTTCGGTCCTCAACGATCTCGTGCTCGCCGATGGACGCCGCGCGATGCAGTATGGCTCGGGTCAGGGCGAGCCAATGATTCGCGAGGCAATTTGTGAGGTAATGCGGCTGGAGAACATCTCCGCTCATCCTGACGACGTGATGGTCTCGGTCGGATCGCAGCAGGGCCTGGACCTTCTCACCCGCATCTTTTGCAATCCGGGCGACGTGGTGATCTGTGAGGCGCCCAGCTATGTCGGCGCGCTAGGCGTGTTCCGCTCCTACCAGTGCGAGGTGGTTCACGTCGCCATGGATGAGCAGGGCCTAAACCCGAGTGCGCTCGCCGACGCTCTGCGGGCGCTGCGCCGGGCCGGGCGAACGGTCAAATTCCTCTACACCATCCCGAACCACCACAACCCCGCCGGCGTCACTCAATCCCTGGATCGTCGACTTGAGCTGCTGCATCTTGCCGAACGGGCGGATTTGCTGGTGGTCGAGGACAACCCGTACGGACTGCTTGGTTTTGAGGGCGAACCGATCCCCGCGCTGCGCTCGCTCAATGAGCGGCAGATCATCTATCTCGGCTCGTTCTCCAAGACGTTCGCACCCGGATTCCGGGTCGGTTGGGTGCTGGCGCCACATGCCGTACGCGAGAAGCTTGTGCTCGCCCAGGAAGCTGCGACGCTGTGTCCACCGGTGTTCTCGCAGTCTGCCGTGGCTGCGTACCTGGCCAACCATGACTGGCGCGGGCAGATCAAGGTCTTTCGGGAGATGTACCGCGAGCGTCGCGATGCCATGATTACCGGGCTCAGCAGTCACATGCCGGCCGGTACGACCTGGACCTACCCCCAGGGCGGCTTCTTTGTCTGGCTGACGCTGCCG
>Ga0126312_10000193_pt1 | contig 31090 bp, 27 predicted proteins | sample Plot104A_FD_92537 | JGI IMG/M metagenome (GOLD analysis project Ga0126312, IMG submission 92537) | Serpentine soil microbial communities from UC McLaughlin Reserve, CA, USA - Plot104A | ecosystem: Environmental > Terrestrial > Soil > Grasslands | place: USA: UC McLaughlin Reserve, Lake County... | reverse complement strand
CCGACCTGGCGCCGAAGGAGGCAGTCCCGCTGGTCGCGAAGGACGACTCCCAGGCCGCCCAGTTCCCGCTCTTCTGCGCGCTGTAAGCACGCTAAAATCGCGAATGCGACGCGGGGTGGAGCAGTCAGGTAGCTCGCCGGGCTCATAACCCGGAGGTCGCGGGTTCAAATCCCGCCCCCGCTACTCGAGAAAGGCCCGCTTCGGCGGGCCTTTCGTCTCCGGCGTTAGCCGGGCGCGCGGGGCCGCGCGGTGACGATCTGGATCATCGCGATCAGGAGCACCACGATTGTGAGCAGCCGCTCGGAGGGCGGGATCTCGTAAAAGTAGGCGTAGATCTGGATGCTGACCGCGAGTGCCTGGGCCGCGAGCGGGAGCGCGATCGCGCGCCAGCCGTAGACGGAGCGGGACTCGAGGCGGCCCGGGTGCGTCTCCCAGGCAGCCGCGGCGATGAGCAGTGCGGCGAAGGCCGCGAGCACGTTGAAGCCGCCGCCGATGTCGTAGGTGTGAGCGAGGACCCGGACGGAGAACACCGCGTCGGTGATCGCCAGTAGCGCCAGGCCCCCGGCCAGCATCATCCACATCAGCCCCGGCCTCCAGGCCATGAGCGCGTACACGCCGACGACCGCCCCGACGATGATCGCGTCGCCGAGCACGTAGGCGAACTCGATTACGTCGGCCGTGGTGCTGGCGGCGGAGCGCTCGGCGATCGGATCGAAGAAGAGCGCGACCCACGGGGTGGCGACGATCAACATCACGACGATCCCGTCAATCCAGCGGTGAAGCTCGAACTCGGGCACGCGGTCGCGGACAAGCAGGGTCACCCCGACGATCACCAGCGGGTACCAGGCGAGCCAGAACGCGTCGGAGACGCTCGTGAATGGGGGATCGACTCCGCCTTGGAAGCGAAACGACCAGATGGTGTCGCCCAGCGCCCAGCTCGCCAGCCCGGCGGCAATCAGGATCCAGGCCGTGCGGCCGCGCCGCTCGCTGAAGGCGCCGCCGAGGCAGATGGCCGCGGCCCCCCACAGCACGAGATCGTCATTCCACAACTGGAAGAGCTCGTCGGCACCGCCGAGGTCGAGCAGCTCGTAGACGCCCCAGGCCGCGACGGCGCCCACGAGCAGGCCCCAGCAGGCGAGCACGGGCCGGGGCATCGCTTTCAGCCCTGACGCTCGACGGCCGCGAGCGCCGCAGACGTCGCCTCGCTCAGGTCGGGCGCGGCGAGATCGACGCCGGCGGGAAGCTCGACGTGGAGGTCGGCCGAGAGGTCGAGGCGGGCGCGCCCCTCTCGCAGCGTGCAGTCGAGGACATGCCCGCCGCGGTCGCGCGCGGCGGAGATGAAGTGGAGGTGATACCCGGGCGCCTCGACCCCCTGGCTGTAGTCAGGGAAGCGAAAGCCGACGAGGCTGCCTTCGACGTCTGTGAACTCGAACACGCGCTGGTCGGCGACCACCTCGCCGAGGGGGCGGTAGGGCGGGGCCTGGCGGGGCACCGAGCGCGCCCGGACGCGGTCGAACGTGCCGTCGATCAGCACCGCGAATGTGACGGCGCGGGGAGGGAGGTGGCGATCTAGCTCGGCGCAGAGCTCGTCGTAGCCGAGGGGGCCGGCAAGCGCGCTCTCGAGCGAGGGCTCGAACCAGATGACGACCGCGAACGGCGTGCGCTCCTGCGCCGCGATCTCGCTGATCTGACCGGTGATGTCGGCGCGGTGGAAGCGCCCGTCGATTGCGATCATCTCCCCGTCGAGATGATTGAGCGTTCCGACGCCCAGATCGCCGTGCTCGGCCAGCTGGGCGAAGCTCACGTCGCCCTCGTACCCACCGTCGAGAAGCGCGCCGATCGTCGAGGCCTGGAAGACGACGTGCGGCTCGTGCTCGGGATGGAGGCCGGCCCGGCGCATCGTCTCGACGTGCAGGCCCTTGATCATGAGCTCGTCGAGCACGGGCGCAGTCTGTCAGCCCGTGCTCACGCGCCGGCTACGGGATTGCTCCGTGATCCACGGGCGGCGGGACGTAGGATCGGATCCGCCCCCGCTCGTCTTCGGGAGCGCCGACGCGGAAGTGCTTATTGCGGCGCTCGCCGCCGCGCTCTAGCGCCCCTGCGCGCAATCAATACACAGCACGCTCTCAGGCGCGGCTCGGAGGCGGCCGGCGGCGATCTTGCCTCGGCACTCGTCGCACGTCCCGTAGGTGCCCTCGCCAAGCTTCTCCAGTGCCCGCTCGATTCGTTTCTCGATCGTGTGGAGGTCGTTGGCGATGCCGACATCGGTGAAGCGTGAGATCGCCTCGTTGGTGCCGTCGCCGATGCGCTTGCCGAAGCCGATGTCGGTGGCGCTCTCGGGGGCCTTCGTCAGCTCGGCGATGCGCTCACGGACCTCATCAAGACGGGTGCTGAGGTCCTCCTCGACCGCAGCCCCATCGAGTTCCGTGGGAGAAGCCATGTCATGACAGTACCTCGCGCCAAGCTCGGTGACCCCGTCATTGTTCGGCGCGCTTCCTATGAGGGCTGAATCCCCGATTTGAGAAGAAGCCCCGGTCCATGGTCCATTGCGCGGTGGATCTGGGGGCGGGCGACGCCAGCCCTTCGAGCCGCGCGCGCGGCCTCGGTGAGTGCCGGAGGCCGGGAGAGACCGTGTGCATCCGAGGAAACAACCACTTCGCCGTCGCGTTCGAGGAGCTTGAATGCGGCTGCTCTGACCTCCTCGCCGTAATCGCCCAGGATCGAGGCCACGTTCAGCTGCAGCCAGCAGCCTGCGGCGAGCTGCCGGCTGATCGCTTCGCTATGGCCGTGGCCCAGCGCGCCGCTTCGTTCGGGGTGGGCGATGACCACACCGAAGCCCCGGGCGCGTAGCTGATCCGCAGCCGCCGCAAACTCAGCCGAGTCGCCTGCGTGTGGCGACTCCAGCAGCAGCCATCGCGCGCCTCGGGGCCCCTGAGCCAGCATCTGGAGCTGGCTATCGCTCAGATGGCCGACGTCCGAGGCGCCGATCTCTCCTCCGCAAAGAACCTGAATGCCGATCGCGTGCCGATCGAGCTCCGACCGAAGCTCGGTTAGACGGTCCTCGAGCTCATCGAGCTCGATGTCGCAGACATGCGGGGTATTGACGATCGTCCGTGTGCCATCGTCCACCGCGAGTCGCGCGAGCTCCAAGCTCGCGTCCATGGTCGAGGGGCCATCGTCGACGCCGGGTAGCAGATGGAAATGGATCTCCGTCCGTCCGGTCATGTGTCATGTCATCTCATTCGCCGGCGCGAGGCCCGCGCGCTTCGCGGGAACATGATCCGCGAGCGTCGCGGCGTAGATGTCCTCGATCGCAGTAACGGTCGCATCGATGCTGAATTCCGAAAGGGCCCGGTCGCGGGCAGCAGCCGCGAGGGTGCGCGCCCTCACCTCGTCCTCTAGCAGCGAGGTCACGGCCTCCGCGAGCGCCCTCGGATCACCGGGAGGCACCAGAAGACCATTTACACCATGGTCGATCTGGTCGGGAATGCCTCCGACCGCTGTTGCGACGACCGGGACTCCTATCCCCATCGCCTCGACGATCGCCAGCGGCGTTCCCTCAGCCGCTGAAGAGACGGCGAGGACGTCGAGCCGGGAGAAGAAGTGCTCCATATCGTCCTGGACACCCAGAAAACTGACCGCGCTTTCGATTCCGAGCTCGCGCGCAAGCCGGATCAGCGATGTCCGCAGCGGGCCATCGCCGGCGATCGGGAAGGTGGCGCCGGGAAAGCGCGCGAGCACCCGCTGGGCGCAATGAAGGAAGCTCGGGACGTCCTTTTCGGGCACCAGCCGGGCAACCAGGCCCACGACAGGATCCGGCGGGTTGGCTCGATCCGCCGCTCCGTTCGCGGATAGATCAACGCCATTGGGTACGTAGGCGACCTTCCACTCCGGCAGCCCGAAGTCGGCCGTCAGGCTTTGCGTGATCGCCCGCGAGACTCCGATGACGCGATCCGCATGACGGTACGCGAACGCGCTGGCAGCCCTCTGCGCGGACGAACGCCAGAGGCCTTCGGTCTGCTCGGTCACCACCAGTGGAACCCCGGTTCCAATCGCCGCGGCCGCGGCCGAGATCGAGCTCGCGTACAGATGGGCATGGACGAGGTCGAAGCGATTCGCCTGGAGCAGGTGGCGGATTCCGCGGGCGAAGCCAAGGCTGAAGCGCCGCTTCACCAGTCGCGGGCACAGCGATAAGACTTCTGCGCCCGCTGCCTGCACGTCGACGGCGAATCGCCCGCTGACCGAGCAAGCAATTGTTATCGAGTGCCCGCCTGTACAAAGGCGGCGGGCCAGGTCGACTACATGTCGTTCGGCTCCCCCGCACTGCAGGGAGTCGATCACGATCAGGACCGAATGCGATCGCGGCTGGGTCACTACCCGAACGGCGCCGGAGTCAGGACCGGTCAAAGGATGTTGCTTTGTGGCGCCGAGAAGAGCATCGCGGCGAAGCGGTTTGAGGCCGGTCTTCGTTTGAGCCGGCTTTGACCGCGAAACGGCCCCTCTTTTCCTCGGGAATAGAAGACGAAAGCCTCGAATCGCCAAGTCCTGCTCCGCCGTCCGTCGTTATGACGCCCGATCGGCCATGTGGTTGCTCCTCGTAGACGCGAAGCCCGTCTTCCCCTTGGCGCCGACAACAAACCGGCGTTCCCTTGGCGGCTGAGAACCGGCGCCGGCTCAGTGACCCCTTGATCTGGCCCCGGAAGCCTCTAAGACGGTATGGCGAAACGACCTGACTCGGGACGCGCGACGACGCCCGTCGCCACGCGAGCGTCAGTGGGCGGTTTCGGTTTGGGCCGTCTCCGCGGCACGCGATGGGCCCGCTTCTCCTCGGGGATAGAAGACAAAAGCCTCCATCGCCACGTCCGCCGCTGCGTCCATCCCGCTGATGAACGAGCGCACCGTGCGACCGGTGATCTGCTCCACCGGCGCTACGAATTCTTCGAGCGTGGCGTACTGAAAGAACATGCGCACGTCCCGCAGCCGCTGGTGTTCGCCCATCGCTTGCAGATTTCGCTCGGCGGGGGTGAGTGTGTCCTCGAGCACGCACACGAGGGTGTCGGCTCCAGCCCAGTCCGAGCGTGCCTTAACCGGGCCCCGTCCGAACTGATCCTTGTAGAGCTTGACCATCGTCCGGGAGATATCGGCCATCATGCTGTCCCGCTGGCCGTTGTCCACTGCTGCGGTGGCGGCGCCTGCCTCTTGCGAGTCTTCTGGGCCCATGGCGGGCCTCGCTATCTCGTCCCTCCCCGAGAAGCCGCACAATCAAGTGAGAGGAACGAAAGGCTCGAAGGGCGGCGAGCTAGTTCCTGAGTGTAGCCCACCCGTGGGAAGGCGCCTTCGAGCGGGGTGCTATGGCATCCGGCAAGCGCCGTCACCGGACGTCCGCGTTCTTGACGGGCGGACTAATGCACTCTAAGCTTGGCGTGGTCGAAGCGTTGCCTCGTGCCAAGCGCGACGATCGTGGTCGATGAGGTGGAACCTGAAGGCTTGCGAGGCCTTGCGGGGGCCCCCGGAGAAACCAAGTCTTCGGAGGTGAGACCATGAACTACGCACGCTGTCCTCGTTGCGGGCTGACGATCGGCCGCGCCAGCGATGGAAGCGACGACGACTCCGCTGCAACGCCGGGGAGGTGAGTTCGATGGCTGCCGTAGCTGGACGCGACTCGTCTTTCATCGAAGCAGAAGAACTCGCAATCCGAGTCGAATCCGACGCGGACGCGACGATCATCTCGCTCTACGGCGAGCTCGACCTCGCGAGCGCGAAGGCCTTCGAAACCGCTGTGCGCCACGCTGAAGGCGCAGACACCAATTCCATTCTTCTGGACCTAAGCGGACTCGACTTCATCGACTCGAGTGGTCTTGCCATCTTGGTGCGAGCCGCGATTCGCTCCAGACAGGATTCCAACCGACTGGCCCTCCTACGCGGACGCGATCAGGTGCAGCGGCTTCTAGAGGTCACCGGCTTGGCCGAGGAGCTGCCGTTCATCGATTGATTCCATTGGGAACGCAGGACCGTCTCTTGCCGTGTTCAGCGCCGAACGATCGGGTATTCGAAACCCATCTCGGCGAGGAGGTGCCGCGATGACCGATTTCAAGGAATCCCTCAACCGCGCCGCAGGCACAGTGCGGTCCATCGGTCGTCGAGCCGGCAGAGCTGGCCGAGGGGCGAAGAGCTTTGCCCGCGGAAAGATCGCCGCGGTTGCGAATCGCAGCCCGGAGCCAAAGGACCTCAATGATGAAACGCTCAAGGCGAAGGTCGAAAGCGAGATCTTCCGCTCAGAAGACGCGCCCAAAAGCAGCGTCAACGTGCTCGTAGTCGAGGGCGTGGTCGAGCTCCGCGGCGAGGTCAAGCGTCCGGAAGACAAAAAGCAGCTCGAGGCGGACGCGCGCTCGCTCCCCGAGGTTCGGGAAGTGAAGAACATGCTGCACCTGCCGCAGGTCGCGGCCCCAGGGCGGGCGGACAGCCCGGGTCGCCAGAAGCGCCGCAGCTAAAGACGTCAGATTCGGAGAACTCATAACCCGGAGGTCGCGGGTTCAAATCCCGCCGGGTATCTGATCGAGGTGCGACGCACGGGCTCAGGCATGGACACGGCTCTGCTCCTCGCGCGATGCGACAATGCGCATTAGGAAGATGAGGAGGCACGATGAGCTTTGGATACCGGATTCTCTACGCGATCGGCTTCACCCCCTGGGAGCAGATGGCCGAGCCTCAGATCGCGGGCCAGATCGCCGATCTCGTTGCTCGCGGGGAGGAAGGACGTGATCCGCCGTATGGCCGGGCGCTGGATCTCGGCTGCGGGAGCGGGATCTGGGCCGTTTCGCTAGCTCAGCGCGGCTGGCAGGTTACGGGTGTGGACTTCGTCCCCAAGGCCCTCCGCAGGGCCCGGGAGCGCGCAGAACAGGCGGCAGTCGAGGTCGAGTTCGTCGAGGGGGACGTGACGAAGCTTGCCGCCGCCGGCGTCGGCTCAGGGTTTCAGCTGCTTCTCGACTTCGGCTGCTTCCACGACGAGCTGTCGGACGAGCAGCGAAAGGAGGAGGGTCGCGAGGCGACTGCGGCCGCTGTCCCTGGTGCGACGTTGCTGTTGATGAGCTGGAAACCGGGACGCCGAGGACCACTGCCGCGCGGTGCGAGCCACGACGACATCCAGGCTGCCTTCCCCGGATGGAGCCTGATCGAAGATGTAGCGATGGACCTTCCGTCCGGCGCGCCCGGGTATGTGAAAAGGGCCGAGCCGCGGTTCTTCCAGTTGCGCCGCGAATAACCCTCTCAGCTTCTGCTCCGACTTGGGCGTGACGAGATGTGCGCTTTGATCGGAAAGCGTGTGTCCAGCGGACTGCGCGCAAGCATCCCCGGCGGTGGTAGCTTCGCCGAGCCGATCTCTGACCAGCTGCAGGAACTCGCTGCGCGAAAACTGCCAGAGGCCGAGCGTCTGATCGAACGGGCCGAAGCGATGCGGAACTGGCTGCGGACAGCCGAATCGGGTCCCCGCTACTCACGAAAGGCCCGCTACGGCGGGCCTTTCGCATTTCACGAGCGTAGGATCGGCGCGTGATGTCCGTCCTCGAGGCAACGCCGCCCAGGTTCGGCACCGACGACGTCGTCCGCATCGCCGCCGAGCTCTTCGGGCTCGACGGCACCGCGACCGACCTCGGCAGCGAGCGCGATCAGACCTTCCTCGTGGAGGGGCCCAGCCGGTCCGGGGTCGTCAAGATCTCGAACCTCGGCGAACGGTCCGAGACGCTCGACCTCGAGACGGAAGCGATCCTGCACATCGCGCGCGTCGATCCGGAGCTGCCGGTCGCGCGCCCCCAGGTGGTGTCGGATGCTTCAGGCGCGCCGGCCTACCGGACGAACGTCGAAGGTCCTGATGGCGTGCATTTCGTGCGGCTCTTCGAGCGGTTGCACGGGCGCGGCGACGTCGCCTCCCCGGATCTCTCCGACGGGGCAGTGCGCGCATACGGCGAGACGCACGCGCGGCTGAACCTCGCGCTGCGCGGCTGCTTTCATCCCGAGGCGGGCCGCCACCTGCTGTGGGACCTGGCGCATACGGTGACGCTCAGGCAGCACGTCGACGAGATCGCCGACCACGAACGCCGCCGCCTCGTCGAGGCGGTCCTCGATCGCTACGAGGAGCGCGTCGCGCCGATGTGGCCGCGCCTTCGCGCCCAGGTCGTCCACGGCGATCTGAACCTCGACAACGTGCTGCTCGACGGCGGCGGGCGGATCTCGGGGATCGTCGATTTCGGCGACTGCGTCCACACGGCGCAGGTCGCCGACTTCGCCGTCGCGCTGGCCTCGCTCATTCGCGGTCGCTCGGGCGAGGAGGCCTTCCGCATCGCGAGGATCGCGATCGACGGCTACTCCTCGCGCCTCCCGCTCGAGGTCGAGGAGCTCGAGCTCCTCGGCGACCTCGTCGCGGCGCGCCTCGCGCAGATCGTGGTGATCAGCGCCTGGCGAGTGGCGCGCCGTCCCGAGAACGCGGCCTATATCCAGGCGTGGGACGCCGATTCGTGGCGGTTGCTGGAGCTGATCGACGAGCTCGGCGCCGATCGCTTCTCACGCGAGCTCGGCGCATCGATGCGGCCTGTCGCCAAGGACGTGCTGGCGAGGCGCCGCTCCGACCCCCTCGGCGCGGCGCTCACCCCGCTCAGCTACGACCACCCGGTTCACGTCGTGCGCGGGGAGGGGGCCTGGCTCATCGACGCGGACGGGCGCCGGATCCTCGACGCCTACAACAACGTGCCGGTCGTGGGCCACTGCCACCCGCGCGTCAACGAGGCGATCGTCCGCCAGACGCGCGCCCTCAACACCAACGCGCGATATCTGTACGAGCCGCTGGTCGTGCTCGCCGAGCGACTCGTGGCGACGATGCCTCCCGAGGCTGGCCTGGACAGCGCCATGATCGTCAACTCCGGCAGCGAGGCGAACGACATCGCGTGGCGGATCGCCGCCGGCGCCACGGGGCGAAGCGGCGCGATCGTCACCCACCACGCCTACCACGGCATGACGGCGGCGATGGCGGACCTCTCACCGGAGGAGTGGCCCGAGGGCTTCCACCCCGCCCACGTCGAGCGCATCCGCCACGATGCCGAAGGCGCCGCGGTGGCCGCCGCGGCGGCCCGCCTCGAGGAGCGCGGGCACCCGCTCGCCGCGACCTTCGTCGATCCGGCATTCACCAGCGACGGCATCCACCCGCCGGCCGCCGCGCGCCTGCGGGAGATCGCCGACGCGACCCGCAGGGCGGGGGGGCTGTTCGTCGCCGACGAGGTGCAGGTCGGCCACGGCCGAAGCGGCGAGCACCTGTGGTCGTTCGCCCACCTCGGCGTCACCCCCGACTTCGTCGTCCTCGGCAAGCCGATGGGAAACGGCTACCCGGTCGCCGCGGTCATCGCGCGACGCGAGCTCGCGGAGGCATCGGGCTGGGCCGGCCGCCTGTTCAGCACCTTCGGCGGCAACCCGGTGGCCGCGCAGGCAGCGCTCGCGACGCTGGACGTGATCGACGACGAGCGGATGATCCCCCGCACGAAGCGCGTCGCGGAGCTCCTCAGCGAGCGTCTCGAGCACCTGAGTGCCGATCACCCGGTGCTCGTCGACGTGCGTGGCCTGGGCCTTCTGATCGGGGTTCAGCTGGACGGACCTGAGCGAGCGAACGCCGTGATGAACTCGATGCGCGAGGCCGGCGTGCTGGTCGGCCGAACGGGCGCACGTGACGATGTCGTGAAGATCCGCCCCCCGCTCGTCTTCGGGACCGCCGAGGCGGACGTGCTGACTGCGGCGCTGGCCGCCGCGCTCCTCGCAGCGCCTGCATAGCGGTTGCTTATAAGGAGAATCATGCATATGTCTTTGACATATGGATGAGTAGAGCGGAGGATCGTCTGCGACAAACGGCCAACCGCAAATCCAAGGAGCAGGCAACCATGATCGGCAAGTACACCCTCGCGCTGTATGCCACCTTCGCAGTAGCTCTCGCCGGCGGGACCGCGAGCGCATCCGCGGCGGCCCTCGCGTGCGGGGACGTGATCACCGATGACCGCAAGCTGCACGCGGATCTCGATTGCACCGGCCACGCCGGTCCAGGGGTGACGATCGGGGCCGACGGAGTGAAGCTCAACCTGAATGGCCACACCATCACCGGCCCCGACGATCAGAACGGGATCTATGCGGCCGCCAAGCGCAAGCGCGTGACTATTGAGAACGGCGCCATCAGCGGCTACAACCACGCCGTGGAGATGATCTCCGGAGGGCGGGACCTCAAGCTCTCGGACCTCAAGCTGACCGTTCAAGACCCCGGGGGCTTCAACAGCATGGGGATCGACATCGGGTACTTCCGACACGTGCGGATGGATCACCTGCGAATCCGCGATGCCAATTACGGCCTATTCGCGTTCGAAAACAGGGACCTGGTCCTGCGCGACAGCCGGATTCGCGCCGGAAACGCGACCGGCCAGACGATCGGGGCGAACATCGACAGCAACACGGGCCTGGTCGATCACGTGAGGGTCAAGGCGGCGACCTACGGCTTCTACCTGTCCGGTCCCACCACCGGCTTCAAGGTCACCGACAGCGTTGCGAACGGCGGCGCGAACATCGGCTTCAACATCGCCAACACCGATGGTCCGCGGGCGTACGCCGTCAAGCGCAACACCGCCAACGACAACGACAATTACGGCTTCTACGCGGCCAAGCGCGTCAGGCACAGCGGCGGCAACCACGCGAGCGGCAACGGCGTCGAGGACTGCCACAACTTGAAGTGCGTGTAGGTGCCGGGGAGGACGTTTGTCGTTGGCTACTCGTAGGCGAGCGCGTCGAGGACGTTCAGCCGTGAGGCGCGGCGCGCCGGCGCGATCGCCGCGAGAACACCCGCGATCACGGCGAGGACCAGCAGCGCGATCAGCGTTCCCACCGGGATCTTGACGATGAAGCCCTCGTCGGCGAGCGGCCGCGACATCATCACGGCGAAGGTAACGCCGAGGATCATCCCGAGGATCGCGCCGATGAGCGCAGTGATGACGGCCTCGTAGCGGACGATCCTTCGCGTCTGGCTCCGCGACATGCCGACGGCGCGCAGCAGCCCGAGCTCGCGCGTTCGCTCGTGGATCGAGAGCGCCAGCGTGTTGACGATCCCGAACAGCGAGACGATCACCGACAGGGCGAGCAGCGCGTAGACGACGCCTAGCAGGGAGTTGAGCTCCTCCGAGATCGAGTCCTTGAGCTCGTCCTGGCTTTCGACCTTGGTGGTCGGAAACCCGGCGCTCAGGGTGTCGTCGAGGTCGGCCTGGACCGCTCCCGCATCGGCGCCGGCATCCAGCTTGACGAAGATGTTCGTCGCGTTGTTCCCCTCGTTGTAGGCCGCCGCGTTCACGTCGGAGGCCACGTAGTCGCCCATGAAGTCGGTGGTGTCCTTGAACGTTCCGCGCACCGTGTAGGTGATGCGCTCCCCCGACGGCGTCAGCGACTCGAACGTGTCGCCGAGCGCCAGGTCGTTCTCGCGCGCCCACTTCTCGTCGACGACTGCGTCGGCGGGCCCCAGCGAGGCGAGCGTCTCGGTGGAGCCCTCGCGCCAGTCGAGCGTGACCACGTCGGTCGCCGTCTTGGGATCGACGAGCGTGAGATAGCCGCCGCCGTCGACGCCCTTCACCTCGTTCTGCGTGTAGCGAAGCGGCGAGGCGACGGCGACCCCGTCCACGTCGTCGATCGGGGCCTGGACCTCCGCCGGGATATCCGAGAACCCGTCCGTGTTCGAGACGATGAGATCGCCGGCGATCGTCTTGTCGATCGCCTCGTCGATCGAGCCCCGGATCCCCGCTGCGAAGACGCTGACGAAGGCCACGAGCGCCAAGCCGATCATGAGCGCCGCGGCGGTGGAGGCCGTGCGGCCCGGATTGCGGGTCGAGTTCTCGCGCGCGAGGCGACCGGGCACGCCCCGAAGCCGCTCGAGCGGACGGCCGACGGCATCCGCGACCGGGCCCACCAGCCGCGGGCTGAGGAGCGCGACGCCGAAGAACGTCCCCGCGGCCCCGACGCCGACCCATAGCTCGCCGGGGTCGAGGGCACCGAACACTCCCAGGAGGAGCGCCGCGAGGCCCACGAGCGTCAGGACCGCCCCGACCGCGTTCTTGATCCCGCGCGAGCGCCGCGTCTCCGTCACGGCTCCCTCGCGAAGGCCGGCCACCGGCGGAATCCTGGTGGCGCGTATTGCGGGCACGAGGGCCGCGACCACGGTGAGCGCCGTACCGACGAGCATCGAGACGATGATCGTCCGCGGGAGAACCACGGTCCCGGTGTTCGGCAGGTCGATCCCAAGCGACCTGAACAGCGAGTTGATCGCCGGCGCGAAGGCGAGGCCCAGGAGCATCCCGGCCGCCGACGCGAGAAGCCCGATCAGGAACGCCTCGAGAACGACGGAGCCGACGATCTGGCGCCGGTTCGCCCCGATCGTGCGCAGCATCGCGAACTCGCGGGTTCGCTGGGCAACCGTGATCGAGAAGGTGTTGAAGATCAAGAAGGCGGCGACGAACAGCGAGACCCCCGCGAAGATCAGAAGCGCCGTCTTGATGAAGCCGATGAACTCGCCGACGTCGTCCTTCTGCGACTGCGTGTTCTCCTGCCCGGTCTCGACCTGGGCGGCATGCGGGAGAGCCTGCTTCAGGTTCGCGGTCAGCTGCTCCGGAGAGACCCCCTGCTCGGCCGCGACGGAGATCTGGTCGAACTCGCCGTCCTTGCCCGTGACCCGCTGGGCCTCCGGAAGCGTGAAGATCGCGATGGTCGCGCCGCCGAAGTTCTCTGCCTCGCCTAGCGTCGCGGTCCCGGCGATGGTGTACTCGTTCGCGGAACGCTTTCCGGCCACCGTCACCGTGTCGCCGGTCTCGAAACCCTCGTTCTCGGCCGTGGCCTGGTCGATCACCACCTCGTCGTCTGCGGTGGGCCTGCTCCCTGTGTAGTCGATCGGGTCGAACGGCTCCGGCAGCGTCGAGGCTCCGAAACTGGGCGCGCCGTTCCCGCCCACGGTCTCGCCGTCCGCGCCGATGATCGCCACCTGCGGATCGAAGATCCCACCCGCCGTGCTCTCGACACCCTCCGTCCGCTTCACCTTCGGAAGCAGCGAGGCGGCGATCGGAGGCGCCGTGCCGTCGTCGGTCTCGACGATCTCGTGCGACGTGACGACCGCGTCGATTCCCTGGTTCGACTCCGTGAAGATCTGATCGAACGAGCGGTCGATCGTGTCGGTGAGGACGTAGGTCCCGGAGATCATCATCACCCCGAGGACGATCGCCAGCGAGGTGAGGACGGTCCGGAGCTTTCGCGACCAGAGCTGCCGGAGGGCGATTGACGTCACGCGGCAACCCGCTTCATCAGGTCGTGAACGCCCTCCTCGCCGAGTCCCTCCTCATCGGCCACGGGCTTGCCGTCCACCAGCACCACCACCCGGTCGGCGATCGCCGCCGCGTGCGGATCGTGCGAGACCATCACGACCGTCTGCCCAAACTCGTCCACGGCCCGGCGCAGCAGGTCGAGCACCTCGCCCGACGACTTGGTGTCGAGGTTCCCGGTCGGCTCGTCCGCGAACACGACCGCCGGCCTCGACACGAGCGCCCGTGCGATCGCCACCCGCTGCTGCTGACCGCCCGAGAGCTCGGAGGGCCGATGCGAAAGCCGGTCGCCGAGGTTGACGGCGTCCACGAGCGCCTGCATGTGGGAGCGGTCAGGGTCTCGTCCCGCGAGCGACAGCGGCAGGGTGATGTTCTCCTCGGCCGAGAGCACCGGGAGCAGGTTGAAGAACTGAAAGACGAAGCCGACCTTGTCGCGGCGAAGCCGCGTCAGCTCCGCGTCGTCGAGAGCCGACAGCTCCGTCCCGTCGATCATCACCGTTCCCGCCGTGGGCCGATCGAGCCCGGCCAGGCAGTGCATCAGTGTGGACTTGCCGGACCCCGACGGTCCCATGATCGCCGTGAACCTGCCCTTCGGGAACTCGATGTCCACGCCGTCGAGTGCGGTCACCTTCGCGTCTCCGTCGCCGAAGATCCTCTTGAGATCACGGGCGGCAACGATCGCCCTCCCGTTCTGCACGGCTTCAGTCATCGCACGCCTCCCGCTCGACGCTTCGTTTCACGGCGGCCAGGCTATCGCCGATTCCCTCCGGAGAGCCGTTGCGCCGGGGGGGCCGTCTAGCCTGACCTGCCCGATGGCCCTCACCGATCCGTCCAAGCGCCTCGGGGCGCTCCCGCCGTACAAGTTCGCCCAGCTGCAGGGCCAGGTGGCGGCAAAGCGCGCCGCCGGGATCGACGTGATCAACCTCGGGATCGGCGACCCGGATCATCCGACGTTCCCCCACGTGGTCGAGGCCATGCAGGCGGCCGTGGCCGACCCCGGCACCCACAGCTACCCGTCCAACCGGGGGCGTGAGGAGTTCAGGGCGGCGCTGGCCGGCTTCTACCGCCGCCGGTTCGAGGTCGAGATCGACCCGGGCTCTGAGGCGATTCCGATGATCGGGGCCAAGGAAGGGCTCTACAACCTGTGCTTCGCGTTCCTCGACCCGGGAGACGTCGCGCTCGTCTCGGACCCCGGCTATCCCGTCTACACGGGCGGCCCGCTGCTCGCCGGCGCGGAGAGGGTTCTGCTGCCGCTCGAGCCGGAGCTCGGCTTCGCGCCCGATCTCGACGCAATCGACGCGGAGGCCCTCCGCCGCGCCCGCCTGATGTTCATCAACTATCCGAACAACCCCACGGGTGCGATCGCTCCCGAGGGCTTCTTCGAGCGCGTGGTCGAGCTCGCACGCGAGCACGAGATCCTCGTCGTCCACGACAACGCCTATTCCGAGATCACCTACGACGGCTACGTCGCCCCGAGCTTCCTCGCCACGCCCGGCGCCAAGGAGGTCGGCGTGGAGGTCTTCTCCCTCTCGAAGGCCTTCAACATGACTGGATGGCGCTGCGCCGCGGTCCTCGGCAACGCCGATGCGGTGAGCGCCTACTGGCGCCTGAAGACGAACGTGGACTCCGGCCTCTTCGAGGCCGTCCAGCTCGCGGGCGCGGCCGCCCTCGACGCCCCACACGAGGGGATCGAGGAGATGAACGCGATCTACGCGCGGCGGCGGGACCTGGTGGTGGGTGCCCTGCGCGAGATCGGCGTCGACGTCGCCGCTCCGAAGGGCACGATCTACGTGTGGGCGCCCGTCCCCGAGGGGCACACCTCCACCTCGTTCGCGGGGCTGGTCCTGGAGGAGGCGGCCGTCGTGATCTCGCCCGGCTCGATGTACGGGCCTTCGGGGGAGGGGTTCTTCCGCATCTCGCTCACGACGCCCGACGAGCGCATCACTGAGGCGGTCAATCGCATGCGCGAGCACCTGGGCTAGCTAGCGGCGGTCGCACGTGCGCCGTGGTAGAAGTCCACTCCGAGGCATGGATTCGCCACTCCCCCGCGTCGATCGGATCGCAGTCGTCGGCCTCGGCAAGGTCGGGCGGCTGATCGCCGACATGCTCGCGGAACGAGGGTTCGAGGTCTGGGAGGTCGACGCCGACGAGACCCAGCTGGCCGGTGAGCATGCGTCGGTGGTGGACGTCGCGGATCCCGCTGCGCTCCAGGGGCTGTTCGCCGGCGTCGACGCGGTCATCTCGTGTCTCCCCTACAACCTGAACGCGGTCGTCGCCGCGGCGGCGCACTCCGCTGGGGCGCACTATCTCGATCTGACGGAAGACATCGCCACCTCACGCATCGTGAAGGAGCTCGCCCCGAGCTCGACGACCGTCCTCATGCCGCGCTGCGGACTCGCCCCGGGCTTCATCTGCGTCGTCGGCGCCGCGCTTGCGGCCGGCCTCGAGACCATCGACCGGATCCAGCTGCGCGTCGGCGCCATCCCGAGAAGCCCGAACAACGCGCTCGGCTACGCGTGCAACTGGTCTCCCGCCGGGATCATCAACGAGTACCTGAACGAGTGCGAGCAGCTGCGCGGAGGCGAGCTCGTCACCGTGCCGGCGCTCGAGGACCTGGAGACGCTCGTGATCGACGGGTCCCCCTATGAGGCGTTCACCACCTCCGGCGGCCTTGGGACGATGTGCGAGACGTTCGCCGGCCGGGTCGACAGCCTCGACTACAAGACGATCAGGTATCCGGGCCACCGCCACCTGATGCGTTTCGTGCTGCGGGAGCTGGGCCTCGGCGAGCAGCGGGAGCGGGCGGTTGGGCTCCTTACGGACGCGTACCCGCCGGTCCGCGACGACGTGGTGATCGTCTACGCGGCCGCCGAGGGAAGCAGCGGGGGGCGCCGCGCCCGCGAGGAGTTCGTCCGCGTGTACCGCCCACGGCTCGTAGCCGGCGCCGAGCGGACCGCCATCGCCTGGACTACGGCCGCGGGGGCGGTCGGGATGATCGAGCTGATCGCCGAGGGCTCGCTACCGGGCTCGGGCTTCGTATGCCAGGAGGACGTTCCGCTGGACGCCTTCCTCGCCACCTCGGCGGGTCAGATGCTGGCGCGCGAGCCTCACGCGGACGTGGGCGACGACGTCCTGGTGCCGGTCGCCTGAATCTCTTAAGGCGGCCTGCGGCCGCCTTACGTGCTGGTTTCGGGGCTTAAGCCCCTCACCTGAGTACCCGCCAGCGCACGCGCCGCCGCCTCGATCTCCGCCTCCTGGAGCAGGACGTGGTCGGCCGCCTCTCCCAACGGGATGAACGAGTCCCGACTCGTCACCCGCGAGATCTTCCCCTGGAAGCTCGCGTCGACGAGGGCGCCGACGACCCCCTCTGACACGCCGCCGCTCCGGCGCGTCTCGTCGACGATCAGCACGCGCCCGGTCGCGTCGGCCTCCCGGAGGACGTCGGCGGCAGGCAAGGGGACGAGCCAGCGCAGATCCACCACGCGCGCATGGATGCCGTCGTCGGCGAGTCGCTGCGCGACGCGCAGCGACATGTGCGTGCCGTTCGCGAACGTGACGATCGTCAGGTCGCCGCCGTCACCATGCACCCGTGCCGAGCCGATCGGCGCGTGAGCGGCGGGCCACTCGCCGGGCGCGGGATACGGCGCGACCCATCCACCATCGTCCGCGTCTCGCAGATCGCGGGCGTGGTACAGCGCGATCGGCTCCAGAAAGACGCACGTCGAGCCGTCGACGGACGCGGCTGCGATGCAGGTCCGGAGCATGGCCGCCGCGTCGTCGGGCAGAGATGGCGAGGCCACGACTATCCCCGGGATGTCCCGAAGGACCGCCACAGCGTCGTCGTTGTGGAAGTGGCCGCCGAACCCCTTCTGGTAGCCGTATCCGGCGATCCTCAAGACCATCGGGTTGTGGTACTGGCCGTTCGAGAAGAACGGCAGGGTCGCGGCTTCGCCCCGAAGCTGATCCTCGGCGTTGTGCAGGTAGGCGAGGTACTGGATCTCGGGGATGGGAAGCAGGCCGGACACGCCGGCGCCGAGCGCGAGGCCGAGGATCGTCTGCTCGTCGAGGAGCGTGTCGAACACACGGGTGATGCCGAAACGACGCTGCAGTCCACGGGTGACGCCGTAGACGCCTCCCTTGCGGCCCACGTCCTCGCCGAACACCAGGGCCTCCGGCCGGGCCGCGAGCGCGTCCGTCAGCGTCGCGTTGATCGACTCGGCCAGGGTCAGTGGGCCTGCTTCCTCCGGCAGCTTCCCACCGAACGCCTCCGCCCTCGCATCCGGGCTCGCCGCCCGGCTGGCGTCCGATGCGACAGTCTCCGGCTGGCGTCGGGCGATCGGCTCCATCACCTCCTGGGCGCTGGACAGCCGCCGGCTCTCGGCGGCCTCGTCCGCCACGCGCCGCACCTCGGCAGCAACCGCGTCGTAGCGCTCGAGTAGCTCGCCAGGGTCGGCGGCCCCGGTCTCCGCGAGCAGGCGGGCGGCGTGGACGAGGGGATCGCGCTCGAGCTCCTCCCCGATCTCGGCACGGCTGCGGTAGCCGACCTCGGCGTCGCTGCCCGCATGACCGAGGAAGCGAACGCAGCGGAGGTGCAGAAACGCCGGGCGGCGCGAGCTGCGCACGTACTCGGCCGCCTGGAGAGCCGTGTCATAGGCGGCGGCGATGTCCGTCCCGTCGGCGCGGAAGTAGCGCAGATGCGGCCGATTCGCCCAGGCTTCGTTCACCCAGTCCCCGGGAGTGCGGACGCTGATGCCGAAGCCGTTGTCCTCGCAACAGAACAGCACCGGCATCCGCAGCCCCTGGTGCACGGTGTACTCGGCGGCGTTCAACGCCCCCAGCGCGGTCGAGTGGTTGAGCGAGGCGTCGCCGAACGAGCAGACCGCGATGGCGTCCGCCGGCCACGCGGGCTCGACGCCGACGCGCTGTGCGCGCTCGATCGTGAACCCGACCCCCATCGCACGGGGCAGATGGGAGGCGATCGTCGAGGTTTGGGGGATCACCGCGAGCGCGTGATTCCCGAACACCTTGTGCCGCCCGCCTGAGATCGGCTCGTCCGCGGCGGCGACCAGGCCGAGGACGATGTCCCGGAGCGGGGTGGAGCCCGGGACCTGCTGCGCCCGCGCGCAGTAGAACCCTCCCGACCTGTAATGCAGGAGGGCTGGATCGCCGGGCCTGAGCGCCGCCGCGACCGCGGCGTTCGACTCGTGGCCCGCGGATCCGATGGTGTAGACGCCGGGGCCCTCCTTGCGGAGATAGCGCGCGGCCAGGTCGAGATTCCTGCTCGCCACCATCGCGTCGAACACCGCCAGGGCCATGCGTGCGGTCAGCCGGGTGCCATCGCGGACCGGCTGATCGAGCTCCGCGTCGCCGGTGCCGCCCCCGGGAAGCGCGCCTACGCGCTCGCGGAAGTGGCGCTCGAGCGCCTGCTCCTGAGTTTCGGCGTGGGCCTCACTCAAACTCGACACCCTGGGCGAGCGGAAGCTCGTCCGAGTAGTTGATCGTGTTGGTCGCCCGGCGCATGTACGCGCGCCAGGCGTCCGACCCGGACTCGCGGCCTCCTCCGGTGGACTTCTCACCGCCGAACGCGCCGCCGATCTCGGCGCCGGAGGTCCCGATGTTGACGTTCACGATCCCGCAGTCAGAGCCCTCCGCGGAGAGGAAACGCTCGGCCTCTCTCACATCGCCGGTGAAGATGCTGGAGGACAGCCCCTGGGGAACGCCGTTGTGGAGGGCGATCGCATCCTCGAGGTCCCCGTAGGTCATCACGTAGAGGAGCGGGGCGAACGTCTCTCGGCGCACCAGCTCCGTTTGCCCGGGCATGCGGACGATCGCGGGCTCGACGTAGTACGCGTCCGGGAAGCCCGCGACCTCACGCCGGTCGCCGCCCACGATCAGCTCCCCTCCGTCGGCCTGTGCCTCCTCGAGCGCCGCGACCATTCCCTGGTACGCCCTCTCGTTGATGAGCGGGCCCACCAGCGTCCCCGGATCGGTCGGATCGCCGATGGGGAGTCGCTCGAACACGGCGCGCAGCGAGTCGACCAGCGGATCCGCGACGTCGTCGTGTGCGATCACCCGGCGCAGGGTCGTGCAGCGCTGGCCGGCGGTTCCCGCAGCGGCGAAGACGATCCCCCGCCGGGCGAGCTCGAGATCGGCCGAGGGCGCCACGATCGCGGCGTTGTTCCCGCCGAGCTCGAGGAGGTACTTGCCCATGCGGCCTGCCACGCGCGGCGCGACCTCCGTGCCCATGCGCTCCGACCCGGTCGCGCTCACGAGGGCGACGTCCGGGCTGTCCACCAGCACCTGGCCCGCCTGAACGTCGGCGACCACGAGCCGCTGCAGCGCTGCCGGCGCGTCGCACTCCGCTGCGGCGCGCTCGAGCAAGGCCTGACACGCCATCGACGTGAGGGGAGTCATCGGCGATGGCTTCCATACGAGGGTGTTCCCGCAGACAAGGGCGACCGCGGCATTCCAGGACCACACGGCCGCCGGGAAGTTGAACGCGGTGATGATGGCGACCACGCCCAGCGGGTGCCACGTCTCCATCAGCCGGTGACCGGGCCGCTCGGAGGGCATGGTGCGGCCATCGAGCTGGCGCGACAGGCCAACCGCGAAGTCGCAGATGTCGATGGCCTCCTGGACCTCGCCGAGGGACTCCGAGGTGATCTTCCCCGCCTCGATCGTGACCAGCTCCGCGACGTCCTCCTTGTGCTCGCCGAGGAGCTCACCCAGGCGCTTGACGAGCGCGCCCCGGACGGGCGCGGGAACGGCACGCCACTCGCGAAAGGCCTCCTTCGCCTCGGCGATCGCCCTCTCCACTTCCGCCCCTCCTGCCGAGGGAACGTCGAACAGCTCCTCGCCCGTGATCGGCGAGCGCGCGCTCACGGACGCCCCGGTCCCATCCGAGGGTAGATCGACACCGCAGCTCTCGAGGGCCGCACGGGCTCGCGAACGTAGTTCGTCGGTCGATGAGACGGACAGCTCGTGCTCGGACTGGGTTGTCGTCATTGGCTCCTCCGTGAGTTCTGGGCGGGAGATCAAGAAGGATCGTATGCCAGGGCTCCTAGGCGCTCGACCTCGACTCGAGCAGGGCCAGCAGCTTCGTGGTGGTGCTCCAGCTGCGGATCGTCAGGTCCTTGTACTCCGGCCGCGAGGCGACTTTGCCGAGCCTGCTTCTCGTCCTCTGCTCGGCGAGCCGCGAGAAGTAGAGGACGCCCTTTCCCGGCCACGCCCGGTCGACGCCGTCCCGCGTCTCGATCGCCGCGAACGCCCTCTTCACCGTCAGCGGCCTCCGCACGAAGAGCACGTCCGACAGGTGGGATTCGCCTCCGAACCCGCGCGGGGCGTCGCCGACCACGGTCCTGAGCTGCGTCTCGGTCAGCAGCACCACCTTCAGCTCCATGCCGAAGGCCCGGGTAAGCTCCGACTCGATCCGGGCCGCCAGCTCCTCGCGCTTCTGCCTGGGCGCCCGGAACAGGACGTTGCCGCTCGCGATGTAGGTCGTGACGCCGGCGAGCCCCATCGACTCGAACGCGCCGCGAAGGTCGGCCATCTTCACCAGGCTCTTCCCGCCGACGTTGATGCCGCGCAGCAGGGCGAGGTATTGGACGCCGGCGCTCACCGCCGGCGCGCTAGCCCTTCGCCCGGAGCTTCAGCTGGACGGCGTCGTCGTCTGAGCCCTCGGCGCTGCCGGTGACGGTGCACGCGAGGGTGCCGTGGGCCGAGCGCTTCGCCTTCACACGCACGTCGAGCGGGTCCGGGTTCTGCGCGGTCTCGGACAGGTAGGTGCCGGCGACGACGTCATCGGTCACGGCGTTGCCCTGGTGGCTGTACGCGACCTTGAAGCCGTTCGAGTTGCCGCAACCCTGGACCGTGATGCCGGCGCTGGTTGCGTCATTCCCCACGCCGACCACGTAGGCCTTGGACCGCCCTCGCTTGACCTTCTCGCTGAGGATCTGGGTCACTGGGGTCGGCTCGAAGATGTTGTCGCCGGTGAGCGTGTCCATCGTCTTGCCGATCAGCAGGTCGGCGATCGGCGGCTGCACGCCCTCACCCGAGAGCGGGACGACCGTGTTGGGCTCGTCGATATCACTGCTGGGGATGTTGAGGTTCGCCCCGCGGAAGCTGGTGGAGGTCGGTGTGAACTGCACATCGAACGTGCAGCTTCCCCCCGCGCCCAGGGTCTTGTCATACGGGGGACAGCTGTCGTTCACGATCGCGAAGTCGTTTTCGGCCGCCCCCGTGATCGATGGCTCGTGCACCGTCAGGTTGCTCGCGCCCTCTGCGTTCTCAACGGTCACCGTGACGGGAGCGGTGGTGTGCCCGACGTACTCCTGGTTGAAGTCGATGCTGTCCGGGGTGACGGTGATGTCCGCGTTGGCGCCGGCGCTCGCGCCCGAGGCGGGCAGCAGCGTTGCGCCGAGCAGCGCTACGGCGAGGACGATCCCTGTCCATGCCCGCAATCTCATGACATCAATGTAAACCGGGCACCGCCCGAGACGCAACAGGCCGTGGAACCGCCCCCGGAGCGCTGATCACAGGACGTTCTCGAGCACCGATTCAGCCGTAGGGCGGGCCTCGTCCAATCGTGTGAGCGCTACCCGCCCGCGGTTGACCCCGGGGGGGCTCCCTCGATCGCGCCCCGGCGTCGATGCGATCGATCGATTTTGTCGCCTGGCCGCAAAGTCCGGCGAATTCGGGCGCGGGGAGCGGGAAGGCGTGTCCTCGATCGCGGGGGATCGGGACCGGGGCCGGAGTGCCGCGCCCCCCCGCAACAACAAGTCCCTTAGGGGGCACGGAGGAAAGGAAGCCCATGAGGAAGTTGCATGCAGCAGTTGCGCTGGTCGCATGTCTCGCCGGGTCGGCCCTGGTGGCCGCGCCGGCGTCGGCTCAGAACCAGCAGCAGGGACTGGTCAATGTCGCGGTCGAGGACGTCATCGTCCAGGTGCCCGTGGCCGTCGCCGCGAACATCTGCGACGTCAACGTGGCCGTGCTGGCCGAGGTCGCGGACGACGCCGCCGCCTGCGAGGCGACGGCCGATTCGACGGCCACGGCAGGCCCCAACGGCGGCAACCAGCCCACGCGCCAGGAAGGGCTCGTGAACGTCCTGCTGGACGACGTGCTGATCCAGGTGCCGGTAGCGGTTGCTGCCAACATCTGCGACGTCAACGTCGCGGTGCTGGCACAGCTCGCCGACGACGCGGAGGCGTGCAACGCGACCGCCGATGCGGCCGCTCAGCCGGGTTCCGGCCCGGGTGGCGGGAACGGCAACGGCGGCGCCAACGGCGTCTTCATCCCGATCGACATCAGCCTCGGCGGGTTCACCCCGCTCGACAACAACACGGCCGATGACGGCGGGCAAGGCGACATCGTCGGGACCGGCTCGATCATCGACCCGAACAATCTCGGGGGGCTGACGCTTCTCGCGTAGCCCTGCGAGTACCAGCGAATCGCAGCGAGAGAGGCCGCATGGATGCGGCCTCTTTCGCTGCGCCTCAGGGGATGGAGAGCTTGCGCTCGCAGGTCCCGGCCGCCCGGTCGTGCCCGGGCCCGCCGTTGCACACGTCCCCGCCGCCGGGGCCGCCGACCAGCTTGTCGCCGCCCGCGCCTCCGCACAGGCCGTCGGTGCCGTCCGCGCCCTTGAGGACGTCCTTGCCGCCCAATCCCAGGGCGCCGTCGGGGCCCGAGCCGCCGAGGAGCTTGTTCTTCTTCGCATCGCCGACGACGTTGACGAGCACGCCCCCGCACTTGGCGTACTCGTAGGCACCGGCGTCGCAGCGCTTCTTGTACGGGCGCGGCACACCGCGCTGGTCGGTGGCGAAGGGGTCGCCCTCGAGGTCGTCGCAGTCGCCGGCGGGCACGAGGTCGCGAGCGGGGCTGGACCCGTCGAGCGCGATCGTGTCGGTGGGCCCGCCGTTCGCCGCCGGGCCGGCGGCGATGCCGAGGTCGGGCGGATCGAGGTTGTCCGTGCCCTGGTTGCACGTGGTGTCGGCCACGACGTTGAACGAGCTGGCGCTGCTCACTGGGCTGCCGGTGGTCCCGGTCACGCAGTCCCCGTCCACGAGGGATCCGTGGAGCTCGACGCTGCTGTTGTTCTGGGCGAAGACGGCGGTCCCGCTTCCCGTGACCGTGTGAGGTCCGATGGTGGTGTGGACCAGCCGTGCGGTGCCGCTGCCGGGGATCCCGATCGCGCCTCCGGCGGCGTTCTCGGCGCCGGCGAGGATGTCGTTGCCCTGGAAGGTGCTGTTCTCGACCTCGATCGTGCTTGTGAAGGTGCGGATCGCGCCGCCGATGATTCCCCCGCTGCTGGTGACGACGTCGTTGTTATGGAACAACGACCGCTTGATCGTCAGCTCGCCCTGGGTGGCGCGGATCGCGGCACCGCCGATCCCGGCCCCCGAGTCGGTGCCAGTGACGTCGTTGTCGATCAGGGCGCTGTCGGTGATGACGATCTTGTCGGTGGGGTTGTTCTGGGCGGCGTTGATGGCGCCACCCCCCGTGCCGACGCTCGTCTGGTGGTTGTCCTGGAACGTGGAGCCGTCCACGAACAGCGAGTTCCCCCCGAACAGCATGATTCCGCCGCCTGCGTTGGGACCGGTGTTTCCCGAGATCACGGTGTCCGAGATCTCATAGCTCTCGCTCTGGAACCCCTTCCCCAGGAGGATGCCGCCGCCGCTGGCGATGGACGTGGTGTTGCCCTGGATCCGCGAGCCGGAGATTGTCACCACCGGGCCCTCCTCGGCATGGCCGGTGGCCGCGATGCCGCCGCCGTTGGAGAAGAAGTTGTTGCCGGTCGCCTGATTCGCATTGATGTCCGAGTCGATGACCTCGAGCAGGCCGTCGCTGTAGATGCCCCCTCCGGCGGGACTGGCGTCGGCGGCCTGGGCGGTGTTGCTCTCGATCGCGCTGTTGTGGATGAAGAGGTTGCTGTCGGTGGCGCCGCTGATCGCGCCTCCTCGGCCTCCGCCTCCCGCGGCGATGTTGCCGGTGAGCGACGACCCGGTCAGGTTGAGCGTCGCGCCTCCCGCGACCCGGATGAACCCGCCCGCGCCGGTGGGATTGCCGCTGTGGCCAAAGATCCCCGTGATCGCGGTCGTCCCCGCGAGCAAGTCGAAAGCCCGGTCGCCGGAGGGGGCCTGCACCTGGGTCTCCCCGGCGTTCACGCCGGCGATCTCCAGCGGGCCGCCGCCGGTGACGTCCAGGTCGCCGCCGGCGTTGTCGTCGCCACCGGCAGCGCCGGCGAGCTCGACCGCGCCGGCGGGGATGTTGATCCGGTCGACGCCGCTGGCCTCGCCGGGAGCGCAGTCGTCTATGCCCGTGTTGAAGCGTGCGGCGTCCACCGCCTCGCGCAGCGTGCAGTCGCCGTCGCCGACGGGAGGAGCCTCGTCGCTGCCCGAGCCCACCACGTCGACGTTGATCACGGCGCCGTTCGCCGCGGCGGGCGCGAGCATGACGGCGAAGACGGTCCCCGCGACCACCAGGCTTCCCTTCCGCATTCCCGCCCTCCTCGAGAGCTTGCCGTTCCTTCGGCTTGCGGCCCGCAGACTAGCCCTCCCGCCGGGCTTGTCAAGCGGGAGTGTTTCCGGCCTGGCCTACCCGCGCGCCTGAGTCGCGCGGCGGGCGGCCGCCCCCTGCGGCAGCCGCCCCCGGCGGCATCGCTCCCTGGCGAAGTACAACTGGCCGCCCCCCGACGGCGCACCCACCACTTTGGCGCACGGCGGGCCTCCCGGCCAGCGTAGGAACCCACGGAGTTGCTGCGGGGAACTACGGAGTCACTGATCGCGGGCGTCGATCGTCATCGCGAGCAGGGCGACGTCGTCGCCGATCCCCTGGATCACGAGCTTCTCCTCGATCCAGTCGAGCGCTTCGGCGGGGTCGGCGGGGGCCTCCTCGAACGCCCGCTTGAGCCGCTCGATGCTGTCGGCGAGATCCACGTTGGGCCGTTCGATCAGCCCGTCCGTGTACAGCAGCACCATGCTTCCGGGTGACACGTCGGCATCGTTGTCGACGAACTCGATCTCCTGGAAGATGCCCAGCGGCGGTATCCCCTCGCCCATCAGCTCCCGGACCTCGCCCCCGGGGCAGCGCACGAGCCCGGGCGGGTGGCCGGCGCGCACGTACCGCGCTCGCTCCGCGGCCGGGTCGTAGCGCAGGTGAAAGAGCGTGATCATCTCCGTGCGGGGGAACTCGAGCATCAGGCGGTGGATCCTCTCCACGGCCTCCTTCGGCCCGTGGCCGTCACGCACGAACGCGCCGAGCGACGGTCGCAGCTGGCCCATCACCGACGCGGCGCGGATGCCTCTGCCCGCCACGTCGCCGATGGTCAGCGCCACGCCGCCGTCGTCGAGAGCAACCACCTCGAACCAGTCGCCTCCCACCTCCGATCCGGGAGCCGCCGGGTGGTAGCGGGCGTCGAACCTGAGGCCGGGGACCTCGGGCAGCGACTGGGGCAGCAGCGCGCGCTGGAGCGTGACCGCGGCGTCGTGCTCGCGGCGATACAGGCGGGCGTTGTCCACGACCAGCGCGGCGGTCCGAGCGAGATCCTCGACCAGCGCGAGATCCTCGTCGTCGTAGCCACGCTCGGGGTCGGACACCACGAACGTGATGGCGCCGAAGACCTTCCCGCGTGCCTTGAGCGGGACGACCATCGCCGAGCTCAGGCCCAGTGTCTGCAGCAGCCGGAGATGCTCGTCATCCTGGGCCGCCTCGACGAGCAGCTCGTCGGGCACCTCCCGGTAGAGCTCGCTGTTGCCCGTGCGGATCACGTTCGGCACGCCGGTCTCGCTGTCGGGAGCGACCGGATAACGCTCGCGAAGCTCATGGGCGAGCCGCACCTGCTGGGGGTCGGCGTGCGTAACGGCGACACTTCTCAGCTCGCCATCCTCCTCCCGCATCTCGACCCCACACCAGTCCGCGAGGGAGTCCACCGCGATCTGCGCGAGCCGCTGGAGCGCCGCGTCGGGATCGAGGGGCTCGCTCAAGAGCTCTCCGGCCTCCGCGAGAAAGCGCTGGCGCCGCGCCTCCTGGCGCTCGCCCTCGTAGCTGCGGGCCCGCGACAGCGCATGCGCGGCCTGCTGTGTGGCGGCGAACAGGAACGCCCGCTCCTCGGCGTCGAAATCGCGCGTGGTCTCGAAGCTCAATGAGATCACCCCGAACACCGTTCCCGCGGAGATCAGCGGCAGGACCGCCAGCGACGGATGCGTGATCGTCGCCTCGGCGAAGGTCGGGAACCGGGCGCGGAGCTGCTCGGGACCGATGAGATACAGCGCCTCGCCGGATCTGACGACCACGCTCATGGGCACATCGAGGTCGAGCGCGAAGCGCTGCCAGTCGGCCAGCCCGGCCTCGGAATAGCCGACGTTGCCGATCAGCACGACCTCGTCGCCCTGGACCTCGCCGACCGCGCCCGCCACCGCCCCGAGCCCCTCGGTCACCTGCTCGAGGACCACGTCCACGACCCGGTCGGGGGTCAGCTCCCGCGACAGCGCCGCCGTCACCTGGTGCAGGCGGGCGGCCAGCTCGCGCGAGCGATGGTCGTGCGTGATGTCGCGCGCGATCACCGACGCGCCCACGGTCTGGCCGTCGTCGTCGCGCAGCGGCGACACGGTCAGGGAGACCATCAGCCTCCCGCCGTCTTTGGCCACGCGCTCGGTCTCGTAGTGGTCGACCCGTTCGCCCTTCAGCACCTGATCGAGGATCCGGCGCTCCTCTCCCGCGCGGTCGGGAGGGATCAGGATCGAGATCGGCGTGCCGATGGCCTCCTCCGCCGAGTAGCCGTACATGCGCTCCGCGGCCGGGTTCCAGCTCGTGATCACCGCGTCGCGGTCCTTGGTGATGATCGCGTCGTCGGAGGACTCGACAATCGCCGCGAAGTGGTCGCCGGGGGAGGGCCCCGCGAGCCCTGCTAGCGCCCCGATCGGCGATTCAGCCGGCATCGGGATCCGCGAGGGCCTCGAGGGCCTGTTGCTCCGAGCCCATGAGCCTCACCCGCCCGGCGGCCTCGGTCATCTCGAGCAGCCGTTCGACCGCCGAGCCCGGGGCCGCCACGATGACCAGGCGCGACTCGCGGTCGCGCGCGGCCTGGAGAATCACGGCCAGGCCGCTGGAGTCCATGAAGCCGACGTCCGTGAGGTCGATCACCACTCCGGCGCCGTTGCCGCCGGTGTCGTCGACCGCCTCGCGCAGCTCCTCGGCGTTCGAAAGGTCGACCTCGCCCGCGACGGCGAGATACGCGACCTCCCGATCCCCGGTGGCGCGGGTGCCGGCGTCGAGCTTGAGCCGGCCCGGCTTCACGCGGCCTTCTCAAAGGTCATCCAGACGGTCGTGCCGCTGTCGGAGGTCTCGAGGCGCAGGTCGTCGGTGACGTGACGCATGATGCCCATGCCCACCCCGAGGCCCTTGCGCTCGAGGCTGGGCCGCATGCCGGTGCCGTTGTCGGAGACGATCACCAACAGCCGGGCGCCGTCGCTGGTGACGCGGAGCCGTACCGTGCCTCTGTCGCGGTCCCGGAAGGCGTGGACCACCGCGTTGCCGACCGCCTCGCTCACCGCCAAGGCCATGTCCTCCCTGATCGCGTTCGTGCGAATCGCGATATCGGCCAATGCGTGGCGCGCGTGCGTGACGCTTGCCGGCACGGCCGGCATGTCGAGTTCGAGTTCGACGGTTTGGCTTGACCCTCCCAAGGCCGGGGGAATTATGACCCCCGGCGGCGGATCAGGGGCGCCAGGGGTCTCCGAGAATGCCGGCTTTCATCACCTGCGCGACCAGGGGGACACCTGGGCGGTAGACGAAGTCGGCGTACGACCGGGAGTCGAGCACGGTGGCATCGGCGCGGGAGCCGGGAGCCAGGCGGCCGAGGTCATCGCGCCGAAGCGCCCTCGCGCCCCCGATGGTGGTGGCGGCGAGCGCCTCGTCGACGGTCATCCCCATGTCGCGCACGGCAAGCGCGATGCAGAAGCCCATCGCCGTGGTGTTCGAGGAGCCGGGATTCGTGTTCGTCGCCAGCGCGACGCTCGCCCCGGCGTCGATCACTCGGCGGGCATCGGGGTAGGGCTGGCGGGTCGAGAAGTCGGTGGCCGGCAGGAAGGTTGCAACGGTCTCGCCTCCCGCGAGGGCGGCCACGTCCTCGTCGGCCAAGTACGTGCAGTGGTCGACGGACGCAGCGCCCAGCTCGACCGCCAGCCGGACGCCCGGCCCGGGGCCCAGCTGGTTGCCGTGGACGCGCAGGCCGAGGCCCGCGTCGCGGCCGGCCTCGAGCACGGCCCGCGACTGATCGGCGTCGAATGCGCCCTCCTCGCAGAAGACGTCGATCCAGCGGGCGTGCGGGGCGCACGCCTCGAGCATCGGCCCGCACACGAGGCGCACGTAGTCGTCCGCGCGGCCCTCGAACTCCGCCGGCACGACGTGGGCGCCCATGAAGGTCACGTCGTCGGTCAGGCGCGCCGCGATCTCGCACAGGCGCCGCTCGCTTTCGACGTCGAGCCCATAGCCCGACTTGATCTCGACGTGGGCGATGCCGGCGCGCTCGCCCTCGCGGCGTCGTCCCTCGGCGAGCTCCAGCAGCTCGGGCTTGCCCGCGGCCCGCGTAGCCTCGGTGGTGACGCGTATCCCACCGGCCTCGTACGGCCGGCCCGCCATCCGCGCCGCGAACTCGTCGGCGCGGTCTCCGGCGAAGACCAGGTGGGTGTGGCTGTCGACGAAGGCCGGGATCACGCAGCGCCCCCCGGCGTCGAAGCGCTGGTCGGCGGCGGCGCCGGCGGGCTCGATCGAGGCCACGCGGTCGCCTTCGACCACCAGTGCCGCGCCGCGAACGAGGCCCAGCGGCCCTTCTCCGAGCTCCGGGTCGTTGGTGACCAGGAGGCCGATGTCGTCGACGGCGAGGGTGCTCACGCGTACAGCGTCTCGACTGCGGCGGTCAGCTCCGCGGGGACGTCGATCTCGGCGTGGCGGCCCTCGGTGACGATGCGCCGGCCACCGGCGACGACCTCGTGGACATCGGTGGCGGTCGCGGCGAACACGACCGCCTCCAGCGCGGTGGCGGGCGCGGTCCCGGCAAGCCTCACCGAGTCGAGGCTCACCGTGACCAGGTCAGCCGGCGCTCCCGCCTCGATGCGCCCGGCCTCCGGCCACCCGATCGCCGCGTGCCCGCTCGAGGTGGCCGCGCGCAGGAGCTCGGCTGCGCCGTGGCGGCCGCGTTCGCCGCCGGCGAGGCGCTCGTCGAGCTCGACCGCCCGCGCCTCCTCGAAGTGGTCGACGACGGCGTGGGAGTCCGAGCCCAGGGCGATGGCCATGCCGGCCTCGCGCATCTCGCTCGCCGGCCCGATGCCGTCGGCAAGGTCGCGCTCGGTGGTGGGGCACAGACAGCACGTCGCGCCCCGCAGGAGGCCGAGATCGCCGTCGCGCGGGTGGGTCAGGTGGACGGCCACGAAGCGCTCCGACACTGCCCCCGCCGCTTCGAGCACCGCCGCCGGGCTCTGCGCCCACGCCGCCTCGGCGTCGCGGTTCTCGCCGGGCTGCTCGGATACGTGGGCGTGCAGCGGCAGGGACCGCTCGCTCGCCCAGGCTGCCACCTCGCCCGCGGACTTCGGGTCGACGGCGCGGACGCTGTGGATCGCGGCGCCCACGCGGGCGCCGTCCCCGGCCTTCAGAGCCGCGACGCGGTCGGCCCAGGCCGCGGCGTCGGCGTCGGCGAAGCGGCGCTGTGCGTCGTCGGGAGGGCTGCCGATCCCGCCGTGCAGGTAGCACGCGTCCAGCAGCGTGATGCGGATGCCCGCCTGACGCGCCGCCTCGATCACGGCTGCGCCCATCGCGTTGGGATCGTCGTAGGGGGTCCCGCCAGGTGTGTGGTGCACGTAGTGGAACTCGCCGACGGCGGTCATCCCGGCAAGCGCCATCTCGGCGAAGGTCGCCCGCGCGAGCGCCAGGTAGGAATCGGGGTCGAGCCGGCCGGCCACCTCGTACATCCGCTCGCGCCAGGTCCAGAACGAGCCGCGCTCGGCCTGGGTACGCCCGCGTAGCGCGCGGTGGAAGGCGTGGGAGTGCGCGTTGGCGACGCCGGGCAGCGTGAGGCCGTTGAGCCGCTCGGCGCCCGGCGGTGGCGATTGGGCTCCGGGCTCCACCGAGCCGATCCGGTCGCCGTCCACCTCGATGGCCACGCCCGCCTCGGCCTGCTCCCCGCTCAGCCATGCCAGCTCGCACCAGTACGTGCTCACGAGCCGTGCCTCACGACGATCTCACGTGCTCGCGCCTCGAAGGCCTCCCTGCCGTCGCGCTCGTACTCCTCCCAGCTCGTCACCGATCCGGGGTCCGCGCGGTCGACGATGAGGACCCCGTCGAGGTGGTCCATTTCATGCTGGAAGGTCCCTGCGGTCAGCCCCCGGCGGCGCTCGACCTGCTCGGCGCCGTCGCGATCCAGGTAGCGCACGGTGACCGACATGCTGCGCGGCACCTCCGCGCGGGTGCCGGGCAGGGAGAGGCAGCCCTCGTTGATCAGCTCCGCCTCGTCGCCGTCGGGCTCGACGACCGGGTTGACCATCACCGTGAGCGGGAACGGCGGCTTGTAGGGATAGCGGGGGTTGCCCTCCTCGACTCCGGCGACGGCTATCCGCAGCGTCTCCCCGACCTGATTGGCCGCGAGGCCGGCCCCCTCGGCCGCGCGCTTCGTATCGATGAGGTCGTCGATGAGACGCTGGACCGCGGGCGAGCGCAGCTCCTCGGCGGTCACT
>Ga0126312_10000192_pt1 | contig 31135 bp, 30 predicted proteins | sample Plot104A_FD_92537 | JGI IMG/M metagenome (GOLD analysis project Ga0126312, IMG submission 92537) | Serpentine soil microbial communities from UC McLaughlin Reserve, CA, USA - Plot104A | ecosystem: Environmental > Terrestrial > Soil > Grasslands | place: USA: UC McLaughlin Reserve, Lake County... | reverse complement strand
CGGCGCACCGCGTTGATCTCCTCGCAGCCCAGGGCGACGGGATCGAGCTCATCGAAGTGGTCTCCGGCCGCCTCGAAGAGCCGGGTCTTGTGCGCGGTCACGACCGCCCCCGCGACACCGTGGTCGGCGCGGATGTCGTCGAGCAGCGCGGCGTAAGTGGCCTCGTCGGCCGCGGGCTCGATGTCCACGCCCCGCACCCGGATCGGCGAGGGGAGGAAGCGCTGCCATAACGGCATCGCCCGGTGGACCAGCGAGCCGGCGGTCGTCACGCCGACGAACAGGAGCTCCGCCACGGCCGGGTGATCAGCCGTCGACGGCGATGGCCTCACCGCCGTGCTCGGCCGATCGGTACAGGGCGCCGATCGTGAGCGCTTGGCCGACGGCGTCGTCGCTTCCGAGCAGCGGCTGGCCGGCGCCGCGGATGGCGGCGCCGAGGTTCTCGAACTCGAGCCGGTACGCGGGCGCGTGCGGAAACTCCAGGCGCTCGACCGCGCCGTCGCGGACCAGTTCGATGCCGGGATCGGTGATGAGGAAGGGGGCCTCGATGCGCAGCGTCCCCCGCGACCCGATGGCCTCGAGCAGGCTGTTGTCCGGCACGTCGAACCCGCAGTCGAAATGGGCGTGCGCCGGGCCGCTGAAGGTCATTGTGGCGGCGAGTCGGATGTCGACGCTGCTCGGGCCGAGCACGTGATGGGCCGTGACGACCTCGGGCTCGCCGGCGAACAGCCGGATGCCGCTCACGCAGTAGCAGCCGACGTCCATCAGCGCGCCGCCGTCGAGCTCGGCCAGCATCCTGACGTTGGCGGGATCGTTGAGGGTAAAGCCGAAGCCCGAGCGAACGAAACGAAGGTCACCGATCGCGCCGTCGGCGACCAGCTCGGAGGCGCGGCGCGTCTGCGGATGGTGGCGCCACATGAACGCTTCCATCAGGAGGCGCCCGGCTCGCTCGGCCGCGTCGAAGGCCCGCCGGACCTCGGCAGCGCGGCGGCTCATTGGCTTCTCGCACAGGACGTGTTTGCCGGCCTCAATGGCGCGGAGGGTCCACTCGACGTGCATCGAATTCGGCAGCGGGATGTAGACCGCCTCGACGTCCTCGTCCGCGAGAAGCGCGTCGTAGGAGCCGTAGTGGCGCGGGATTCCGTGCTCCCGCGCGTACCGGGCTGCCGACTCCTCCGACCTGCTCGCGACCGCCACGAGTTCGATCGCGGGCGAGTCCGCGATCTCCGGCAGCACCCGCTCGTTGATGTTCGCCAGCGACACGAAGCCCCAGCGCACCGGAACTGTGCCTACCTCCATCCGACCTCCTTCATTCGCCCTCCAGCGGTCGCAGCGCCGGGTAAAGCCGCCGGAAGCGATCGTAACCGGCCTCGTACGTCGCGGCCCACGCCGGCTCGGGGTCGGTGCGATCCACCACGCGAACGCACGCCGACACCGCCTCGGCGGCGTCGGCGAAGGCGCCCGACGCCACGCCCGCCAGCAGGGCGGCCCCGAAAGCGGCGCTCTCCCCGGCGGCGGCCGTGCGCTCCAGGGGGATGCCGAGCACCGACGCGACGATCCGCCGCCACAGCTCGCTGCGCGCGCCGCCGCCGGAGATCCGCCCGACCTTCGCGTCCACGCCGAGCTCGCGCAGGAGCTCCAGCGAGTCCCGCAGCCCGTAGGCGACGCCCTCGAGCACCGCGCGCGCCATCGCCCCGCGGTCGTGCCGCAGCGAGAGTCCGGCGAAGGCGCCGCGGGCGTTCGGGTCCGCGTGGGGCGTGCGCTCGCCGGCCAGGTACGGGGCGAACAGGAGGCCCTCCGCGCCGGGGTCCCAGCCCGCCGCCTCGCGTTCCAGCGTCCCGTAGTCCAGGCCGCCGAGGACGTCGCGAAGCCAGCTCATCGAGCCCGCGGCCGAGAGCATCACACCCATCGCCTGCCACGTGCCCGGCACGGCGTGGCAGAAGACGTGAAGCCGGGCCTGTGGGTCGTGACGGTAGCCGGGCAGCGCGGCGAGCGCCACGCCGGATGTACCGAGGACGATCGAAAGCGCGCCCGGCCGGTCGATCCCTACCCCGAGCGCGCCGGCCGCCTGGTCCCCGGCGCCGCCGGCCTCGGTGGACTCGCTGACCGGAGGCAGCCACGTGGCCGGGATCTCAAGCGCATCCAGGACCTCCTCGCTCCAGCGCCGGTCGCGGACGTCGAACAGGAGCGTGCCGGAGGCGTCCGCGGTATCGATCGCGCGCTCGCCGGTCATCCGCAGCCGCACGTAGTCCTTCGGCAGCAACACGTGGCGGATGCGCGCGAACGTCTCTGGCTCGTGGCGCCGCAGCCACAGGAGCTTCGGCGCGGTGAAGCCGGCGAGCGCCCTGTTTCCGGTCAGCTCCACCAGCCGCTCGAACCCGACGAGCTCCTCGATCTCGGCGCACTCGGCCGCCGTGCGCTGATCGTTCCACAGGATCGCCGGCCGCAGGACCCGGTCGCGCTCGTCCAGGGCAACGAGCCCGTGCATCTGTCCCGACAAGCCGACCGCCGCCGGCTGTAGCCCCAGCGCCGCGAGCGCCTCCTGCGCGGCCCGCCACCAGTCATCGGGTTCCTGCTCGGCCCACCCCGGCTGCGGTGTCGACAGCGGGTAGCGCCGCTCCGCGGTCGCCAGCACCTCGCCGGTCCGCGTGATCGCGACCGCCTTGGTGCCGGACGTGCCGACGTCCAAGCCCACCAGGGGCGCCGACCGAGGGTCGTCGGACACCGCGACGCGGCGCGCGGGTCAGGCCCCGAGCGCCGCGTAGACCAGCTCGTAGGCGGCGACGGCGTCCTTTCTCTGCTGCGCCTCCCGGAGCGCGGACTCATCGATCCGCCTGGCAACGTGGTCGATGAAGCGCCACTGCAGGACGCTGCGGCGCACCGCCTCCACCTGGTCCTCCGTGTAGGGATAGAGGTCGAACCCGAGGTGCTCGCCGTTCGAACCGTAGCCCGCCCGGCGCAGCTCCAGCGCCAGCTCCACGGTCTCCATGAACGCCGTCGTGCCGACCATGTTGTCGTCGTCGAAGGTGCCCCAGCCGGAGTTCGCGTGCTGGTGGCCGAGCAGGTCCTCGGCGGCCAGGAGGGCCGCGTACTCGGCCAGGTTCTCGTCGTTCATCAGGAGGTGCTGCCAGTCCATGTTGAACTTGACGTTGTCGATCCCGCGCACCCGGAGCGTGTGGACGATGTGGAGCGCCATGCCGACGTTGCGCATGAAGATCTTCATCGCCGGCTCGGAGTTCTTGTGTTCGAGGAAGAGCATCGCGCCGCCGTCCCTGCACCGGTCCGCCGCCTGCCCGATCCCGTCGATGAGCCGCGCCCAGCTCTCCGCGTAGGGCGTCTGAAACGGGTAGTTGTAGCCCTCGATCCCGGGCCAGAGGATGAGGTTCGCGCCGATCTCACCCGCGAGCTCGGCCGCCTCCAGCGTAAGGCGCAGGGCCTCCGCCCGGACCGCGTCGTCGGGCGAGGAGAGCCCACCTTTGCCAAAGCGGGGGTCGAGGTGGAGGCCGGTTGCGAGGCAGTATATCCCGTGACCGCCAAGGGCGGTGCGCACCTCGTCGAGGTTGTCGCGGGAGAGCTCCTGCGGATAGTGGAATTCATAGTCGTCGATCAGGTCCCCGAGGCCCTCGACCGCGCGGCGTACCTTGTAGGCGGTCGAGTCGCTCGCGTGCTCCGGCTGGTAACCACCCGGCACGAAGCGAGTGATCATCGGCCCGAGGGCCCAGATGCCCAGGCTGGTCTTCATCCGTCCTCCTCGTCGGTCGTTCTACGTTTCGTCCAGCACCTCCGTGATCGCGACGCGAACCGCCGGATCCGACAGCGAGTCGAAGGCCCGGTCGGCCTCGAGCTCGATTCCGGGGATCGACGGGACGCCGATCACGAACATCCCAGCCGCCCTGGCCGACGCCACGCCGGGCGGGGAGTCCTCGATCGCGACCGAGCGAGCCGGGTCGACGCCGAGCAGCTCGCACGTCCGCAGGTAGAGGTCCGGGGCCGGCTTCGGGATGCCGACGTCGTCGAAGGCGAGCATGGCATCGAATGAGTCCTCCACGCCTACGCGCCTCAGCCCCGCGAGCAGGTGCCGCCGCGGGGCGTTCGAGGCGACGCCGACCGGCCAGCGCCCGCGCACCGCCTCGAGGAGCTCGAGCGCCCCCGGCCGCGGCTCGGCCGCGTTTGCGATCTCTGTGGCGGCGAGGTCATACATCTCCGCGCTCACCTCCTCGCCGCCTTCGGGGAGCTCCAGGATCCGCTCGAGAACGAGCGGGGCAGTGGCGGGCGAGGTGCCCACAAGGGCGTGCTTGGCGTCGAGGTCGAAGGTCCGTCCGCGCCGTTCGAACACCGCCTCCTGGGCTCGGGTCCAGGACGGCTCCGTGTCCAGCAGCAGTCCGTCGTTGTCGAATACGACCCCGGCCTCGCCGCCGTTGCCGCTCGAGACCGCCCGTTCCGGTTCCCGTTCGAAACCGGCCGCGCCGGTTTCAACCGACGCTTGGGTCGGTTTCTCGCCCGCTCGCCGTCCAGGCTCGCTCGCACCGTGGCGGGTTTCTCGCACCACTCGCCCTCCGCGCTCGCTCATCGGGTCCCCGCGGGGCCAGGGCGTGCGCGATCTGCGACGATCGCGTCGTGGAGGCGCGGGAGATGAGGAGGCTTGGACGGACGGTTGGGGTCGTCGGGCACGGCACCTGGCAGCTCGGCGCCGACTGGGGTTCCGTGGACGCCGACGATGCCCGCGGGACGCTGGACGCCGCCCTCGACGCCGGCGTCAACTTCCTCGACACCGCGGACGTCTACGGCGATGGGCGCAGCGAGCGATTCTGCGGCGACCTTGTGTCGCGCCATCCCGGCGCAAGCGTACTCATCGCGACCAAGATGGGCCGGCGGGTCGAGCAGCTTCCGGAGAACTACAACCGCGACGCCTTCCTGGCGTGGAACGACCGTTCGCGCGAGAACCTCGGCAGCGAGCGGATCGACCTCGTGCAGCTCCACTGCCCGCCGAGCGAGGTGATCGCCGACGACGCGGTCTTCGACGCGCTGGACGAGATGGTGAGCGCCGGCCGCATGCGGGCCTATGGCGTCTCGGTCGAGACCTGCGCCCAGGCGCTGGCCGCGATCGCCCGACCCAACGTGGCCGCCGTGCAGATCATCCTCAACTGCTTCCGCATGAAGCCGCTCGAGGAGGTACTGCCCGCGGCGCTCGAGGCGGGCGTCGGGATCATCGGCCGTGTCCCCCTGGCCTCCGGGCTGCTGTCTGGGCGCTACGACGAGCACACCACCTTCGGGCCCGACGACCACCGGAACTTCAACCGCCACGGTGAGGAGTTCGACGTCGGCGAGACCTTCGCGGGTGTCCCGTTCGACGTCGGGCTGGCGGCGGTCCGGGAGCTCCGCCAGCTCGTCGACCCCGATGTCCCGCTCGCGAAGTTCGCGATCCGCTGGGTCATCGACCAGCCGGGAACGAGCGTCGTGATCCCCGGGGCCAGGAACCCCGAGCAGGCGCGCCAGAACGCGGCGGCCGCGGACCTGCCGCCGCTCAGCGACCATCAGCTTGCCGGCGTCGCCGACGTCTACGACCGCCTGATCCGACCGCACGTTCACGACCGCTGGTAGCCCCCGCTCAGGAGGGCTGTCCGTAGTAGGCCCGAGGCCCGTGCTTGCGCTCGAAGTGCTTCTCTCGCACCGCGGGCGGGAGCGGACCCGCGCCCGGATCGAGCGCGGTGGTGAGCAACGCGAGGTGGGCGACTTCCTCGAGGGTGACCGCTGTCTCGACGGCCGCGGCGGGGTCGGCCGCCCAGCAGAACGGGCCGTGGCCGCGCACGAGTGTCGCGGGGATCTCCGCGGGATCGTGCTCACCGAGCGTCTCGACGATCACGCGGCCGGTCGCGCCCTCGTAGTCGGTCGCGACCTCCTCGTCCGTGAGGGCGCGGGTCAGGGGGATCGGGTCCGCGCAGAGGTCGGCGTGCGTGGTCCCCAGGATCGGGATCTCCCGCCCGGCCTGCGCCCATGCCGTGGCCCAGGTCGAGTGCGTGTGGACGACGCCCCCGATGCCCTCGAACGCCCGGTAGAGGGCGAGGTGGGTGGGAGTGTCGGTGGAAGGCCGGCGCTCGCCCTCGACCTGGTTGCCGTCCAGGTCCAGCATGACGAGGTCGGCCTCGGTCATGCCGTGGTACGGGGCCCCGCTCGGCTTGATCGCGACCAGTCCGCGGTCGCGGTCGATGCCGCTGACGTTGCCCCAGGTGAGGGTCACGAGGCCGGACGCGGGAAGCGCCAGGTTGGCCTCCAGCACCGACCGGCGGAGGTCGATCCGGGCCACTAGATCTCCTCGTAGTCGACGTCCAGCTGCTCGGCGAGGATTCGCCAGGCGCCGGCGTGGTCGCCGAGGTTGACGACGAAGTGATGGGTGCCGCCGAGGCGCAGCCAGTCGTCCATGAACGCTCGCACGCCCGCGGCCGGGCGGAAGTGGAAGTAGGGCATCTCCACGTTCGGAAGCTCGGGTGTGTCCAGCACCTCGCCCCGCCCGACGACGAGCCGGAACGCCTCGCCCTCGAGCGGGATCAGGTCAGCCATGGTCGCCGGGCCGGGCTCCGCGGAGAACACCGTCGTGGGCGGGTTGCCGAGCCCGCCGATGCCGAGCGCGCGGTCGATCAGGCGAACGGGGCGGTCTGAGCGCGCGACCTTCCAGTTGCCCTCGCCCATGTGGCTGACCAGCACCGAGCCCAGCTCGAAGTCCATCGCGTACATCTCGCTGAAGTTGGCGTCGCCGATCATCGTCTGCGCGGCGAGCATGAGGGACGCCGTCAGCGTGTCACCCTCGGCCGCATAGGCGTAGCCGTCCGCCATCAGATTGGAGGCCGCCAGGAGCGGCAGCTGCTCGAAGCGCCCGTCTCTCCCCATCGACTCGAAGTGCATGGTGAAGCCGGGGAATCCACCGTCGTCAACGAGCCCGCGGAACGCAACCTCCATCCTCGCCGCATAGGCGTGCGACGCGGGCGGCAGGTCCGGGTCGACCGCGAACCGCTCTTCGTTGCGGGCCACGACCTTGTCAATCTCCGAGTCGTCAACCTCCTCCATGCGGGCGTAGAGATCGCCCAGGCTGACGTTCACGACCATCGGGCCGATCGCCCGCATCAGGGCGGGCGGGTCGTACAGGAAGTCCGCCGTCCCGGTCATCGGGTAGCCGAAGAGAGGGATCTGCGCCGAGCGCAGCGCCGTGACCGCTTGCGCAACTCGCGCCCATCTGCCGAAGCCGTCCACGAACTCGTCCGAGTGCCAGTCACCGCTGAGCACCGAGAACGGGACGCCCGTGCGCACCAGCGCGTTCGCCTGGTCCTGCGCGCCGTGGATGCCCTGGTTGTAGGTGAGGTCGTCCATGTCCCAGGCGGCCGTCACCGATCGCTCCGGCTGCACGTTCGCGAGCAGCACCGGGAGCGGGTTCTCCAGCAGAGCCCGCACGGTGCGCATGGCGGGGCCGTAGGTGAGCATGACAATCGCGATCCCGTCCACGTCGCGATCGCGGAGCTCCCGCATGATCGCCTCGACGTCCTCCCGGTCCCTTGCCGGCCTTGTGAAGACGACCTCGGCGGCGCCGGCGAGCCGGTCGCGGAGCCGTTCCGCGTAGGCGGCCTGGTGCTGGACGATCCCCGGGATCATGTCGTCGTAGAGCTTCTGCATGATCCCGAGCAGTCCGATGCGGGGCGGGCGTCGGTCGGGCACGGCGGTCCTCCTCTCAGTCGGCGGTGACGCTCGCCGCGGCGACCGGCGCCGGCGCCATGACGCGCAGGCGCTTGAGCTCGTGGAGCAGGTCGGCCCGCGAGCGTCCCAAGGTCTCGTAAAGCTCGCGGTAGATCGCGTAAACGGGGTCGTAGGCCGCGTTGGCGCCCGGGTCAGGGACGTATCTGCGGGCGGTCCCCGGCCGAGTCGCCGAGATCGCCTCGGCGATGTCCGCGAAGCGCCCGGCGGCGACGGCGCCGAAGAGCGCGGCGCCGCGAGCCGGGATCTGGGCCGAGTCGGGCACGCGGACCTCTCGCCCGCTGGTGTCGGCGATCAGCTGCATCAGGAGCGGGCTCTTCTCCGCGACGCCGCCGCAGGCGACGATGTCCCCCAGCTCGAGCCCGTGCTCGGCGAAGTTGTCCATGATCCGCCGATTGCCGAAGGCGATCCCCTCGAGCAGCGCCCTGTAGACGTCCCGTGGCGCCGTGGAGAGGCTGAGGCCGGCGATCACACCAGTCAGGTCGGCGTCGGCCAGGATGGTCCGGTTGCCGTTCCACCAGTCGAGCGCCACGAGGCCGGTCTCCCCGGGGCGAAGCGCCGCAGCCTCGCGTTCGAGCGCCTCGTAGAGGTCCCCGTCGCCGGCCGCCACGCCCGGGGCGATCTCGTCGACGAACCACGCGAGCATGTCCCCCACCGCGACCTGGCCGGCCTCGTACCCATAGAGCCCGGGCAGGATGCCGTCCTTGACGACGCCGGTGATCCCCGGGAGGCGGATCTCCCGCGGATCGGTGACGAGGGCGCAGATCGAGGTGCCGATCACCATCACGAAGGTCCCGGGCTCCTCGACGCCGGCCCCCGGGGCTGAGACGAATGAGTCCACGTTGCCCACCGCGACCGCCGTCGCGTCGCTCAGGCCGATTCGCTGCGCCAGCTCGGGACGCAGCGTCCCCGCCTTCGTGCCGAGGGTGAAGAAGTCGGTGCCGAGCTTGGCCGCCGGGTCCGCGAACCCCGGGTACGCCGCCTCGAAGAATTCGATCGAGGGGAGCCCCTCGCGCTCCGCCCAGCATGCCTTGTACCCCGCGGTGCAGATGTTCCGCCGCTCGTAGCCGGTCAGGTGCCAGACGATCCAGTCCGTGGCCTCGATGAATCCGTCGGCCGCGTCGTAGACCTCGCGATCCTCGAGCCACAGCTCGATCAGCTTCGGGAAGTACCACTCGGAGGAGAGCTTGCCGCCGTAGCGCGAAAGGAAGTCCTCGCCGCGCTCGGCGGCGACCTCGTTCAGGCGGTCGGCAACCGGCTGCGCGGCGTGATGCTTCCAGAGCTTCGGCCACGCGTGTGGGCGCAGCTGCCACCCGGCCACCGTGCAGAGCGGCGCGCCGTCACCCCTCACAGGCAGCACCGTGCACGAGGTGAAGTCGACTCCCAATCCCGCGATGTCTTGCCTGCTGACGCCCGCCGCCGACAGGGCCTCCGGGACCCCCCTCTCGACGACCGCGACCCAGTCATCGGGGTCCTGCAGCGCCCAGTCCGGCGGCAGCTCCTCGCTCGTCCCGGGCAGCTGCCGGTCAAGCACCCCGCTCGGATAGGGGACCTCTGAGACCGCCACCTCCGCGCCGCTTTCGAGGTCGAGCACCACTGCGCGGCCGGACTCGGTCCCGAAGTCGATGCCGATCGCGTAAGCCGGCACGATCCTGTCGCCCTGCCTAGGCCGCGCCGGCGTCCGGAGCGCGCGCCGCCTGCGATGCCGCTCGCGCCCTTCGGTACTGCTCGACCACGATCTCGGTCAGCTCGTCGACGGACGTCTCGGCCGTGGGCTTGTCGAGGGCGATCGCGCCATCCTGGAGCAGGTTGACGCGATCGCAGATCGACAGCACCTGGACGTAGTTGTGGGCGACGATGATCAGGGACACCTCACCGGATTCCTTCAACCGCTGGACGAGGTCCAGGATCTGGCCCCCCTCCTTGACGCCCATGGCGGCTAGCGGCTCGTCGAGGAGGATGATGTCCGCGCCCGAGCGCACGGTGCGGGCGACCGCGATCGCCTGCCGCTGCCCACCGGAGAGGCGGGCGACCGGGACGTTCAACGCCGGGATGTGGATGCCGATGTCGTCGAACGCCTGCCGCGCCTCCTTGCGCATCCTGCGGTTGTTGACGAACGGCAGCGGGCTCCGCAGCTGCTCCCGGCGCAGGAACATGTTCTGGTACGCGTTCAGCTCGTCCACCAGCGCGAGGTCCTGATACACGGTGTCGACTCCGTGGGAGCGGGCGTCGTCGACGTTCTTCGGAGAGTACGGCTGGCCCCGCAGGAACATCCGCCCGCTGTCGGGCTTGTGAAAGCCGCAGATCGTCTTCATGAGGGTCGACTTGCCCGCGCCGTTGTCGCCGATCAGCCCGAGGACCTCGCCCTTGTTGAGGTGCAAGCTGAGATCACGCAGCGCCGTTATCGGCCCGAAGCTCTTGGCGACGTGCTCGACCCGCAACACCTCACGATCGTGGCCGCCCGGCGCGACTGCCGTCTCCGTGCCCGCCGTCTCCTCAGGCAACGCCTGCGCCCTTTCGAACTCGCTGGACGAAGACGTTCAGCGTCATCGCGATGATGATCGCGATCCCCAGGTACAGGTTCAGGTAGTCCGCGTTCGTGCCTTGGAGGACCAGCCCGTCGTTGAGGACGCCGAGGAAGAGCGCGCCGATCAGTGCGCCGACCACCGTACCCTCGCCGCCGGCGAGCAGGGTGCCCCCGATCACCGCTGCCGAGATGCCCTCGAACAAGACGACGTTGGACGCCGCTGGGTCCGGAGTGATGCTTGTCGCTCGGGTCGTCTCGAGGACCCCGACCAGCCCCGCCAGCAGCGCGCAAAGGACGAAGTTGCGGATCAGCACCCAGTGAACCCTGATGCCGGCCTCGGCGGCCCCGAGGCGGTTGCCGCCGACGGCCACCGTGTAGATGCCCCAGCGCGTGAACGAGAGCACGATCTGGAGGATGGCGACGATGGCTAACGCCCAGATCAGCTCCGAGTAGGTGCCGCCGCCGAATATCTTGGCGAACGTCCCCATCTCCAAGGTCGAGGTGCCGGGCGCGGAGACCGGCGCCGCGTGGGAGATCACGAGGGCGATCCCCGACAGGGCGAACAGGGAGCCCAGGGTGACGACGAACGAGGCGATCCCGACGACGGCGACGAAGAACCCATTGATGAATCCAATCAGCATGCAGACGATCAGGGCGAGCACGAGCGCAGGTATCAGGGGCAGCCCGGCCTCGTTGAACTTGAAGAAGATGAACGGCCCGAGCAGGTAGACGGCGCCGATCGACAGGTCGATCTCGCCGTTGATCATCACGAAGACCTCGCCCGCCCCCAGGATCGCGAACGGCGCGAAGTACGGCAGCAGGTTCTTGAAGCTGTCGATCGTGAGGAAGTTGTCGACGTTGATCGCGAAGTAGATCGCTGCGATCAGGGTGACGACGATGATGCTGCCCTCGCGTAGGGTCAGCAGGCGCCGCCCGAGGCCGAGCGCCCCCGCGCCGAGGGCCGACCCCGACCCCGGTCGGCCCTCGGCGGGAGCGGGTGTCGGAGCCGTCCTTTCCGACGTATCGGCCACTAGGCCTTCTTGACCCCGGGCGCCGAGCTCGAGCCCTCGTAGCGCGACTTGGTGGTGTTGTACGGCACCACGCTCTCGCTGTCGAGGAACTTGAGGCCTGTGTCGACGTTGGCGATCCCGGTGAGCGTTTGGGAGGCCTTGTACAGGTAGAGCTCGAAGACCGGCAGGAAGCCCTGCAGGTAGGGCTGCTGGTCGATCGTGAAGTCGATGAACTCATCCTGGAGCAACTCGATAGTCGGCTTCAACGTGTCGTAGCCGCCGCCCGCGACCTTGCCCTTGAGGCCCTGCTTCTGGATCGTCTGCGCGACGCTCTGGGTGCTGCCGGCGTCGACCGCGAACATCCCCTTGACGCTCGAGTGCGACGAGGCGTAGGACTGGATCGTCGAGAGCTCCTTCGGGAGGTCCGCGCCGGTCGCGATCGTGTCGACGTTGATCGGCTTGCCGGACTTGGTGATCGAGTCCTTGGCGCCGTCGATCCGCGGCTGGATGTTGAGGGAGCCGGGCGTCGCGATGAACAGCGCAATGTCGCCGGAGGGCACCAGATCGACGATGCGGTTGCCCATCTCCTGGCCGGACAGGAACAGATCCTGGCCGATGTAGGCGAGGCGATCGTTGCCCTCGGCGTCGGCGTTGTACGCGACGACCGGGATGCTCTTGGCGAGGGCGTCCTTCGTCGGGGTGTTGAACGCCGTCAGGTCGACGAGCGAGACCGCGATGCCATCGACCCCGGCGGTGATCGCGCTGTTCATCGCATTGACCATCTCGTTGACGTTGCTCGACTGCGAGCCGGTCCACTGGTACTCGCAGCCCAAGAGCTTGCACGCGTCGTCCGCGCCGTACTTGGTCGGGACGAAGAACGGGTTCGTCGTCACGTGGTTGACGAAGGTGAACTTGTACTCGGGCTGCGTGCCGAAGATGTCGGCCGCGTCGCCCTGGGCGCTGGTCGAGCCGCCGCCGCAGGCCTCGATCGCCATCGCGGCCGCCGCGGCGCCGGCGCCGGTCAGCGCCGTCCGGCGGGTGAAGGCCCGCCACTTGGAGTGTGGGGTCTCCTCCTGATCCCGCTCCGCCCACTCGAGCCGCTCGACGGCGTCCTCGACAGAATCGTGATCCGACATGCCTCTCCTCCTCTGACGAGTGCCGGACCGGCGACGTCTGTCCTCTACCGGTCAGACACGCTCTTCGGCCGTGGTGGCGCGGAAATCCGGTGCCATCGCGGCCGCCGGCGCCATGCTATCGCTTGCGCAATCAAGGGGGCCGACTTGTCAAGCGGGAGGTCAGCGCAGGTCCTCATGGCCTCTCGAGGACCCGTGCGCCGACCCCAGGGTGCAGCTCGCGAGCGCCTCGCGGCAGCTGCGACCCCGGAGGCATCAGAGCCAGGACGTGACCTCCGAACCCGCCCCCGACGACCCTCGCGCCGGACGCTCCGGCGGCCAGGAGCTCCGCCACCGTGGCCTCGACCGCCGGGGTCGACACGTCGTAGAGGTCGCGCAGGCTCGCATGGGACGCGTTCAGGAGGCTCCCCACCTTCGCGAGGTCGCCGCCGCGCAGCGCGGCGACCGTCTCGTCCACGCGACGGTTCTCGTCGAGCACGTGCCGCGCCCGCTCGGCTAGGGGAGAGTCGAGCGCGGCGAGCGTTGACGGGTCCGCGTCACGCAGGCTGTCGATGCCCAGCGCCGCGCAGGCGCAGGCGCACTCGGCGCGGCGATGGTTGTAGCCGGACTCGACATTCGCGTGACGCTCGCCGGAGTCGAGCGTCGCCAGGCGCCACCCATCGAGCCGCAGCGGCACGGGTTCGATCGCGAGCGACCGGAAGTCGATCCGAAGCGCGGCGTTCGCTCGTCCGAAGACGCTTGCGAGCTGGTCCAGCAGGCCCGTCCTCGCCCCGACCCACTCGTTCTCGACGCGCGAGCAGAGCCGGGCCAGGTCGCGGCCGCCGAGGGGCTCGCCCCCGGCCAGCGTGATGAGGCCGATCGAGGTGGCCACCTCGAGCGCCGCCGACGAGGAGAGGCCGGCGCCGCGTGGGACGGTGCCGGTGATCTCGAGACGAGCCCCCACTGATGGCACTCCCGCGGCGGCCAGCTCGCCGACCACCCCGTGGACGAACGCACGCCACCCGCTCGCCGAGCGCGATGGCCGGTCGGCGTCGAACGAATCCGACTCGGAGAGATCGAGCGCGTGTGCCTCGATGCGCCCGTCACCGGTCGCGATCGCGCGAACCGTGACCCCCGCGGCAATTGCGATCGGCAGCGCCAGCCCTTCGTTGTAGTCGGTGTGCTCGCCGATCAGGTTCACGCGCCCGGGGGCGAACGCGGTCACCCCGGCGACCCCCCCGGAGCTGGTGCGAGCGCGATCGCTCAAGCCGCAGCTGCGATCGCCTCGCGCAGCGCGAGCGCGGAGTCCTCGGGCATCACGTCCATGATGAACGTGCCGGCGCCCTGCTCCGACCCCGCCGCGTACTTGAGCTTCTCGCGCGTGCGGTGCGGCGGGTAGAACTCGACGTGCAGGTGGCCGGCGTCGCGGCCGTCGGTAGGCGCCTGGTGGACGACCATCACGTACGGCAAGGGTCGATCGAACAGCGCGTCGTAACCGCGCGCGACGGTCTGGAGGGCGGCGGCCAGGTCCCGGAGCTCAGGTCCCGAGGCGGCGGCCAGGCTGGGACGGTGCTCCCGCAGCACGACGTGCACCTCATACGGCCATCGGGCGGCGAACGGAACGTAGGCGGCGACGCGATCGCCGACGAGCACGATGCGCTGGGCGTCGCTGATCTCGCGGGCCAGGAGCTCGCAGATCGCACACCCGCCGAGCCGCGAGTCTGCCTCCAGCTCGAGCCCCGGGACCGGCGGGACGAACGGAAACCCGTAGATCTGCCCGTGCGGGTGATGCAGCGTCGTGCCGACCTCGACGCCGCGGTTCTCGAAGATGAACACGTAGTCGACGTCAGGCCGGGCGCCGAGCTCCTCGTAGCGATGGCGCCAGACCCACATCAGCGCCTCGGCGCGCTCGGAGCCGAGTCCCCCGAACGAGCCCTCGTGGCGGTCCGTGTACACCACGACCTCCGCCGCGCCGCGCGGCGCCTCGAAGGACGGAAACAGGTTGTCGAACACCGCGATCTCGAATCTGGGGAAGGGGACCTCCGTGGGTGGACCCTCCGGGCGCGTGGGACATAGAGGGCAGTGGCCAGCGCTCGGCAGGTAGGTGCGCTCCTGCCGATGGATCGCGTAGACCACCTCCTCGGCGCGGAGCTCGTTGAACCGAAGCTCGCTCACGTGGGGTCACCTGCGGGCGGAGCCGCTGCGCGGTAGACGATCAGCACGCGGCCGTCGTCCTTGAGGACCCGGCGGAGGAGGAGCGGGCCGAAGCGCTCCTCGGTGTCCTCGCCCGCGCTCCGCGGCGGCGGATCGGGACGCCGTGGCGGGTCGGCGGCTGCCATGGCGGGAGGTATACCGCCACCCGCTCGCGCGAGGGGGATTCGCGCCGTCCGGGGTATGTGCCACCCCCGGGGTGCAGTTCTACTGGGAACTTCCTCGACGGCTCGCTCGTGGACACGTCGGGGACGACGAACCTCCCGTTGTTGGTACCCATCGGCAGGCCGTACATCGCCATCCGCTCGGCGCGCTCGCAGTTGCCGGTGTATCCGCGGGCGGCACGTCTCGCACCGGCCGCTTGTCGAGGTCGCAGGTCGCGACCGATAGCGGCCGAACGAGTGCCTCGCCGTCGCCCTGGAGCTTTGGCTCATCCGCCTCGCGCCACTCCAGGTGGCCCTTGCCGATGAACGCGAGCTCCCTCATGCTGGCTGAGCGCCCGTTGGCCCGAAGCGCTCGGTTCGTATCCGCGCCGGCGCGACGCCCGCGCCGATCAGCAGCTGGCTCGCGGCCTCGACGAAGCCATTGGAGCCGCACACGAACGCGGTCGCGTCGGCAGTGCTCGCGGCGGCGATCAGCGACGCGTCGATGCGGCCCGTGTGCCCGGTCCAGCCATCCGGCGGCTCGCGTGTAAACGTGAGCAGCGCGTCGTCTCCGAGCTCGTCCGCGTAGATCACGTCATCGCTCGACCTGACCGAGTAAGCGAGCCGCATCGGCAGTTCCGGCATCGTGAGGCGCCGGTGGCGGAGCATCGCCATCAGCGGGACGACTCCCGAGCCGCCTCCCACGAGCACGACCGGCTCCTCGCCCCGCCACACGAAGTCGGAGGCGAACGGACCGCGGAGCTCGACCTGATCTCCCTCCTCCACGACGTCATGGAAGTACGGCGACACCTCGCCCTCGTCAAGGCGGTCGATGGTCAGCTCGATCTCGCCCTGGTCGAGCGGCGATGAGGCGACGGAGTACGACCGCTGGGCGCGATACCCGTCGGGAGCGGTGAGCCGCACGTCGTAATGCTGTCCCGGCAGGTGGGGCATCCACATCGGCAGCTCGATTCGAAACGACTTGACGCGGGGCGTCTCGGGTTTGATCTGCGTGACGGTCCCGATCTGCCACCGGCCTGGGGCCCGCAGCTCGACCGGACTCATCCGCTCGGGCGTCAGTCGGTCCAATACCGCTGTTCCTTCCAGGGGTCGCCCCGGTTGTGGTAGCCGTTGGCCTCCCAGAAGCCCGGCTCGTCGTGGTCCACCACGCGGAGCCCCGCGACCCACTTTGCGCTCTTCCAGAAGTACAGGTGCGGAACGAGCAGCCGTGCAGGGCCGCCGTGCTCGCGCGGAAGCGGCTCCCCCTCGTGCTCGGTCACCACCCATGCCTTGCCGTCGGTGAGGTCCTCGATCGCGAGGTTGGTCGTGTAGCCGCCGTACGAGTAGACCATGGCGAAGGCGTCGAGGGGCTCGACCGCCTCGAGGAGGGTGTCCACCGAGACGCCGCGAAAGCTCGTGCCGAGCTTCGACCACTTGGTCACGCAGTGGATGTCGCAGGGCACCTCCTCGAAGGGGAGCACGCCGAACTCCTCCCAGGTCCACTCGCTGGGCTCCGCCACCATCCCGTCGATGCGAAGGCGCCACTCCCCGGTGGGAACATCTGGCGTGGGCCCAGCGGTAAGAACAGGGAACCCGGGCTCGGCGTACTGACCCGGTGGAAGCCGCTCCGCTAGCTCGTCGGGGGTCCGGCGCCGGCCGCTGAACCCGCGAGAGACGAATCCGTTCATACACGTATCCTCGCGTACGGCGCGCGGAAGCGGGAGCGGCGGTTATGCGCCGGTGAAGGCCGGATCCCGTTTCTCCACGAACGCTGCCGTCCCCTCGAGGAAGTCCTTGCTGCGCCCCAGGGCGTGCTGAAGCTCGGCCTCGAGGCCGAGCTGGTCGTCGAGGTCGCCGTAGATGAACTGGTTGAGCGCCCGCTTCGAGCTCGCGTAGGAGCGTGTAGGGCCGGACGCGAGCTTCTCGACGAGGGCATCGCCTCGTCCATGAGGGCGTCATCGGGATGCACCCAGTTGACCAGGCCCCACTCCAGCGCCTGCTGCGCGGGGACGCGCTCTCCCAGGAGCGCCATCTGGAAGGCGCGGGCCTTGCCCACGGAGGGAGGAACGAACGCCGTGGAGCCGCCGTCCGGCATCAGCCCGATGTTCACGAAGGCAAGGCCTAGGAAGGCTGACTCCGCGGCCATCACGAGGTCGCACGCCAGCGCCAGCGAGCACCCGATCCCCACCGCCGGGCCGTTCACCGCCGCGACCACGGGCTTTGGCAGGCGCCTGATGCCGGCGATCACCGGGTGATAGAGCTCGTTGAGCTCCTTCTCACCCCCGAACCCTGCTGTCCACGCGTTGAGGGTCTCGGGTCGGTTCAGCGTCAACCGGCCGACGGCGGCGCTCTGCTCCCAGATGACGGTTTCGTAGCTCAAGTGGGCCTCCTTCGGGCGTGGAGACTGCCACCGTAACCGGCGCACGGGACCGGATGGATCCGCTGGGCTGAGCGCGTCTACTTTCTAACAATCCGGTTGCACGGCGCTTACCGTGGGTTGAGACAACTTCGTTATCCAGTAGGCAGATGACCGACGACCGGAAAGGCACGCTGCTCACGGGGGGCACGGGCTTCCTCGGCGGCGAGCTCCTGGTGCGCCTGCTCGAACGTGACCACGGTCCCGTATACGTGCTCGTTCGGGCCGGAAGCGACGAGGAGGCGAGCAGCCGCCTGGACGAGCTCGTCGAAACGCTGACGGGCAGTACCGAGCCCTGGTCGCAGCGAGCCGTCGCGGTCCGAGGGGATGTCACTCAGCCCTGGCTTGGAATGAGCTCGGAGCGTCGCGACTGGCTCGCCGAGCGGGTGGGGCGGATCATCCACTGCGCCGCCTCGGTGTCTTTCACCATGGGCCTCGCCGAGTCGCGTCAGATCAACGTGGACGGGACCCGTCGGATGGTCGAGCTCGGCGAGCGCTGCGCCCGCCGCGGCGGCCTGGACTCGTTCGTGCACGTTTCGACCGCCTATGTCGCCGGCACGCACACGGGGAGCTTCACTGAAGCTGACTTGGAGCTCGGACAGGGCTTTCGCAACGCCTACGAGCGCACGAAGTTCGAGGCCGAGCGCCTCGTTCGCGAGCGCGCGTGGGGGCTGGGGGTGCAGATCGTCCGGCCCAGCATCGTCGTCGGCGACTCGTCGACGGGCTGGACGCCGACGTTCAACGTCCTCTACGCGCCGCTCAAGGCGTTCTCGCGGGGCGCCTACCCGGCGATCCCGGCCCGCCGCTCAGCGCCGGTGGACGTCGTGCCGGTCGACTACGTCGCCGACTCGATCCTCGCGCTGGAGGGTCGCCCGGGAACCACGTACCACCTGACGGCCGGCGATCGGGCGAGCAGCGTCGGCGAGCTGATCGACATGGGGAGCGCCGTGGCCTCGCAGCCGCAGCCGCGGGTGCTGCCGCCACGGCTCTACCGCCGCTTGATCCACCCCCTGTTGGTTCGTCAGGGGAACGAGGCCCGCCGGCGGGCGCTTCGCCGCAGCGAGGTCTACTTCCCCTACTTCTCGATGCGGACTCGTTACGAGAACGCGGGCGCTCGCGAGGCGCTCGCGCCGCTCGGGATCGAGGTCCCGCCTCTGCGGTCGTACTTCGATCGCCTGGTGAGCTTCGCCAAGGCCGCCGAGTGGGGACGCCGACCGCTTGCTCGCCACGAGGTCATTGGATGGCGTCGTCGCGTTCAGCCTCAGGCTCGCGAGCCCATCGCCGCCTGAGCATCAACCGTCGACCTAACCGCTCTGAGCCCGGGTCAACTCGCCACTCGAATCGCCTGGCCGGTCTCTTCCTCGGAGACCTGCCAGAGCCGCGAGATCGCCCTCGCCATGCCGAGCCTGCGCAGAATCGGCTTGCGAACGGGCGGGTTGTTGATGAGAACGTCGACGCTCTCATGCTCGCCGAGGATGTGCGCGGCGGCTTACCGCACCGAGGCCGGTCACGACGGTCGTCCGGCCTGCCTGATCCGGGATGTCGGCGGCGGTCCAACTCATGGCGCTTAGCCCGGCACCAGCGCCGGATCGTCCTCGTGGGCCCGGAAGAACTCGACTATCGGTCCCACGTAGTCGCGGAAGTGGGGCGGCCGGAGGCCGTGCGGGGTGAGGAGCTCGAGCGTGCGCCGGGCGTCGAACGCGACCGGATGGTTCAGGTAGACGACCGACTCGCGGGGGCTGCCGCCGAACGCGGCGCGGACAGGCTCGAGGCGGAGGGAAGCCTCGACCAGCCGTGGCGGAATCCGAAAGCGAGGCGGCCGGCCGGCGTACTCGTTCGACAGCGCCCCGAAGAGCTCGTGGCTCTGGAGGGGCTCTGGATCGGTGAGGTGCAGCGTCTCTCCGGTTGCCGTCGGGTCGAATGCGATCGCCACGATCGCCGCGACGATGTAGTCGACCGGGACGACGTTGAAGAGCGCCTCGGAGCGGCCGAATTGAGGGACGGGGCGTCCCGATCGCCCGAGTCGAGAGATTGTGCGCAGGATGTAGTAGGGCCCGTCGAACTTCTGGGTCTCGCCGGTCTCCGAATCGCCCACGACGATTGCCGGCCGAAGGACGGTGGTCGGTACGCGGTCCATCAGCTGGCGCACCCACACCTCGGCCTGGAACTTCGTCGATTCATAGTGGTTCTTGAAGCGCTGGCCCATGACAAGCTCGTGCTCGTACACGATCCCGGTGCGGGTCCCCGCCACGTATGCGGTGCTGACGTAGGCCAGCCGCTCAAGGCCATCGGCGGCGGTGCAGAGCTCGAGCACGTTCCCGGTGCCGCCGACGTTGACCCGCGTCGCCACGGCCAGCGGAACGGCGAGGTTGTAGATGGCCGCGAGGTGAAAGACGTGACTGACCTCGGAGGTCAGGCGGTCATACGTCGCATCGTCCAGCCCCAGCCGCCGCTGCGCGATGTCCCCGGCCACGAGCTCCATTCCCTCGGTACCGGCGGCGGCCTCCTGGGCGGCGTCCATCATCCGCGGCTCGACGAGGGCGGCGATCCGTAGGTCGGGGCGGTCCGCGAGCAGCTTCGCCGCGAGCCGCTTTCCGATGAAGCCGGGGAATCCGGTGAGGAGGGCGAGTGCCATGGGTGAGCAGCGTCAGCGAGCCGCCGTCAGGGACCCTGGCCGCCTCCGCAGCGCCCGGATCGCGCGCGGTCCCGTGCTCCCGGCACGCCGCTCGAGCATGATCGCGAGGCTCAGGTCGCTGTCGCGCCGGCGCTTCCGGAGCTCGGCGAGGGCATCCGGGTCCTGGGTCGCAGCGATCTGTCGGTCGAGTCGGTAGACCTCGCGCCGGAGCTCGACCTCTGGCGGCGCGACTCCCGCATTTCGCAGCACCTTGTAGCCCAGGCGCAGGTGCGGCGGAACGTGGGACAGGTCCTCCAGCTGGAGGGGCTTGCCGCGACCGGGCAGGCCGTCGAAGTCGCCGCGCTCGATCCCGTCCTGGATCTTCGCCTCGGCGATGCGAGCGAAGATGCTCACCGCGACTCACCCATTCCCGAGATTGTCCACCTTGAGCTTGTCGATCGCTCCAATCCGAAAGCTGCCCATCGCGACAACCCTAATGGCCGCCCCCGGGTGCGACGTCGGGACATGGCGAAGGCCGACCCGAAGGACGGTGGGTCGCCCTTCCGCCCCTTGACCGGGCCAGTCAGCGCCGGTTGCCCCCGCCATGAACTGTTTGAGCGCGCTGGCGATCCGGGGCTGGTCGCGGGGAGCCAGATGGCCGGCGTCCAGCACCTCGAGGGTGGTCAGACCGCCGCCCTTGCGGCGGTAACCGAGGACCGACCCGACCAGCGTGGTCGCTTTGCTCGCGGCCATCGCACTCGCGACGGCTGGACCTGCGGGCGGCGCCGTCCCTGCGGGTGGCGACCGGGTCACCGAGCTACCCACGCTTGGCCCGGTGGCACAGCCGCAGTTCGCCGGCTACGCGTCGACGGGTGCGGCTGTTGATCCGACCGTCGCGCCGACCCTACCCCATCGCTCAGCGCGCGGCGCGCCCGAGCCGGAGAGCCAGCGACCGGAGATGCTCGACCAACTCCGGCGGCTCGTGCACGTCGAAGTCGACGCCGAGCATCGCGATGCGCCATGCCAGCCATCTGAGGTCGTCGTCGCCGGTCGTGTATTCGCAGGTCTTTCGGTCAACCGGGTTGATCGCTCCCCAGTAGGACGGGACGCGGCTCCTCATCTCCTCCGCGGAGGCGTGCAGGGTGACGCGCGCCTCGAATCGATTCGGCGCTCCCGTGATGCTCTGCTCCACGTACGCGGCGGCATCCTTGGCCGGGAGCCTGCGCGGCGCGAAGCGCACCCCGGTCGAGTCCGGTTTGGTGAGACGGTCGATGCGGAAGCTCCGCCAGTCATCGCGGCGACGATCCCAGGCGACGAGGTACCAGCGACGGCCGTGATTGACGAGGGAGTGGGGCTCGACCTCGCGGCGGCTGTCGGTGCCATCGCGGCTTCGGTACGCGAAGCGAAGGCACTCGGAGTCGCGGCAGGCGGTGGCGATCACGGTCAGGTGCTGCGGGTCGACGGTGGGGCCGGCAACAGGTGGGGCAAGTGTCGCTGAGCCCAGCGCGGCGACCCGGCGGCGCAGCTGCGGTGGCAGCACCTGCTCGAGCTTGACGAGCGCTCGAACCGCGGTCTCCTCGATGCCGGTGACTGCGGTGCGGGTGGCGGTGCGAAGGCCGACGGCAATCGCAATCGCCTCCTCGTCATCTAGGAGCAGCGGCGGCATCGCGCTTCCGGCGTGCAGCCGGTACCCGCCGGCGGGACCGGTGAGCGACTCCACGGGGTAGCCGAGCCGGCGCAGCCGCCCCATGTCGCGTCGGATGGTCCGAGCAGACACGTCGAGCCGGTCCGCCAACTCGTTGCCCGGCCAATCGCGGCGGGCCTGGAGCAGGGAGAGCAGTTCCAGAAGTCTGCTTGAGGTCTCGCTCATGGCGGATTCAATGGTCCCGAAAATTGAGGACAGATGTTGACCTAAATCACCCGTAGGGTGCAGCGCGGCAACCACCGATCAACCGAACCGGAAGGGAGCGCAAATGCCCGAGCGAGACGGATACATCCCAGGCGTCCCGTGTTGGACCGACACCAGCCAGCCGGATCCGGAAACCGCCGTTGACTTCTACCGCGGCCTCTTCGGATGGGAGTTCGAGGACGTCATGCCGCCGGATTCACCCGGCAAGTACTTCATCGGCCGGATCCGTGGTGGCAACGTTGCCGCCGTTGGCTCGATACCCGACGGCGCGCCACCGACGGCGATGTGGAACACGTACATCTGGGTCGAGAGCGCCGACGAGACCGCGGCGAAGACGAAGGATGCGGGTGGCGCGGTGGCCATGGAGCCATTCGACGTCATGGACGCTGGCCGTATGGCGGTGCTCACGGATCCGGAGGGCGCGGCGTTCTGCGTCTGGCAGGCGAGGGAGAACAAGGGCGCGCAAATCGTCAACGAGCACGGCTCGCTCAACTTCAACGGGCTGGAGACGCGCGACCCCGAGACGGCGAAGTCGTTCTACGGCGCAGTCTTCGGATGGACGACGCTGAGCCTGCCCGGCGGTGCAGAGATGTGGACGCAGCCCGGCTATGGCGACCACCTGGAGGAGAGCAATCCGGACCTTCGTAAGCAGATGGGCGAAGCCGGCGCTCCGGCGGGCTTCGAGGACGTGGTCGCTTCCATCAATCCGATCAGGGACGACGACCCGGATGTCCCCGCGCATTGGAGCGTGACGTTCGCGGTCGACGACGCGGACCAAATCGCCTCGAAGGCGACCGAGCTGGGCGGCAAGGTGGTTGCGCCGCCGTTCGACGCCCCATGGGTCAGGATGACCGTCATCGCCGACCCGCAGGGAGCGAGGTTCACCGCGAGCAAGTTCGTCCCCGAGAACAAGGATCTCGCCGGGGGATAGACGGCGACGCGCGCCAGCCGCGACAATCACCCGGTGGCGCGCCAGCACAAGGTGGTGGTGATCGGCGGGGGCTTCGGCGGTCTTCTGGCCGCCGAGCACCTCGCCGACGCACCGGTGGAGCTGACGCTTATCGACCGGCGGAACTTCCACCTCTTTCAGCCGCTGACCTACCAGGTCGCGACCGGGGCGCTCTCCCCGGCCGAGGTCTGCTTTCCGCTGCGGGCGATCTTCAAGCGCCACGGCAACGTGCGCGTGCTGCTGGCGGAGGTCACCGGCATCGACCTGGATGCACGGGAGCTCCAGCTGGTTCCCGGCGCCGGTGAGTCGGGTCCGATGACGGTGGGCTATGACACCCTGATTGCGGCCGGTGGTTCGCGCTACTCGTACTTCGGCCACGACGAGTGGCAGGAGGTGGCGCCTGAGGTTAAGTCGCTGGAGAGCGCACTGGCCATGCGCGGGCGGCTCCTCAGCGCGTTCGAGGCGGCCGAACTCGAAACGGATCAAGCCCAGCGCCGCAGGCTGCTGACCTTCGTGGTCGTGGGGGCGGGTCCGACCGGCGTCGAGATCGCGGGCCAGATCGCCGAGCTCGCCAGGGACACCCTCCGCGACGAGTTTCGGTCAGTGGATCCCGGCGAGGGCCGGATCCTGCTGATCGAGATGGGCGACCGCGTGCTGACGACGTTCCCGCCGTCGCTCTCTCGCAAGGCGGCCGAGTCGCTCGAGCGGCTTGGAGTCACCCCGCTGATGGAGCGGACCGTTGTCGGAATCGACGAGGAGGCGGTGACGGTCGAGGCGCCTGATGGCAGCTTTGAGCGCATCCCGGCGGGCACGGTGACCTGGGCCGCCGGGGTGAACGCCTCGGCTCTCGCCGCGCGGTTCGGTGAGCAATCCGGAGCTGAGCTCGACCGGGCGGGCAGGGTCACGGTCGGACCGGATCTCACGCTTCCCGGCCATCCGGAGGTGTTCGCGATCGGCGACATGGTCCGGGTGACCGCCCCGGATGGGACTCCGGAGCTCCTCCCGGGCGTCGCGCCGGTGGCGATGCAGCAGGGCCGTTACGCCGCAAGGGTGGTGCGTGCACGCCTAGGTGGGCAGGAGGAGGGCCCCTTCCACTATCGCGACAAGGGCAACCTTGCCACGATCGGTCGCGCACGGGCCGTGGCGGACCTTCACCTGGTGCGGCTCAGCGGCTTCCCCGCGTGGATGACCTGGCTTGTAGTCCACCTCTGGTACCTGGTGGGCTTCCAGAACCGGCTCCTGGTGTTCATCCGCTGGTCGTTCAGCTTCTTCACGCGCGGTCGGGGCGCACGGCTGATCACGAGCCTCGGCACAGCTGCCGAGGCTCGCAATCAAGACCGCTAAACGAGCGCTAGGAGCGCGTCCGGCTCAGGCCTGCTTGACGCGGAAGCCCTTGCTCCCGTCCTTCTTCAGGAAGGTGCCGGACTGCACCTTGAGCTTCCAGCCGCTCGGCAGGTTGCCCTGGGGAAGCTGAAGGAACTTCGCGAACAGCCTCGTTGCGTCCGAGCAGCTGATCCGCTTCTTGTGGATCACGGTGATCGTGTACGGGCCCTTCGGCAGGTTCAGGCGGCCGATGTGATCGTTGTGCTGGACCTGGAACGTGCCCGGGCAGATCATCTCTCCCCTTCCGGGATGACGATCGCCGCTGCCGCCCCCGCCGCCGACGCCGCTCTGGCGCTTGACGTAGAAGGCCTTCTGCGATGTCTTCTCGAAGCCGGACTTCTTCACGTTGACCTTCCAGCCGTTCGGCAGCTTGCCGTCGAAGTCCTGGAGAAACTTCGTGAACAGCTGCGAGGCGCGCTGGCAGCTCAGCTTCTGCTGGTTGGCCACCGTGATCAGGTAGGTACCGGCCTTCAGCGAGAGCTTGCCGATGTGGTCGTCGTGCAGAACCTTGAACGTGTCCGGGCACTTGGTCGATGCGGCCTCAGCGCGGTCCGCGGCGGTTGCGAATATCGCGACCGCGGTTGCGAGGACCGCGAGGACCGCGATCAGCGCGCGGCGAGGTTGTACGGCTATGGCGGACAATCCCTGCTCCTTTGATGAGTGGACGATGATGGCCCTCGAACCCCCTGGGGGCCGAGAACGCTGCGAAGAGGCTACCCGGTGGCGGCCGCTATTTGTAGGCAATGCCAGCGCTGGCCGGGCCCGTTAGCGGCAGGATCTCAACGTCCTGGAACCCGGCGTCGCGGCACCAACCGGCGAAGTCCGCACCGGTGTAGTCAAAGGCGTCGCCGAACTCGATCAGCATGTTCAGCGACATCATCAGCCCGAACGCGTTCTCGCGCCGCGCGTCGTCGATTAGGTTCTCGATCACGATGAAGGCTCCGCCGTCCGGCAGCGCCTCGTAGGCGGCGCGGATCAGCCGCCGCTTCCGCTCGAGGTTCCAGTCATGCAGGATCAGGCCCATCGTGATCACGTCGGCGGGCGGAAGAGGGTCGGCGAAGAAGTCGCCGGAAGCCACCCGGACGCGGTCCGACAGCCCGGCCCGCCCGATCGCCTTCTCCGCTATCGGCGCGACCACCGGCAGGTCAAAAGCGGTGCAGCGCAGGTGCGGATGGCGACGGGCCAGCGCCATGCAGAGCTCCCCGGTTGCGCCGCCGACGTCGCAGACGGTCTCATAGCGCGAGAAGTCGAACTTCTCGGCGAGCGTCTGGAAGTTGCCGCGCGAGACCCCCTGCATCGCGGCCATGAACTGCTCCAGCCGATCCGGGTCGGCGTATAGCTCTTCGAACATCGGCTTGCCCGAGTGCTTGATCTCGTTCTGCGGCTGTCCCGTCCGCAGCGCCTCGGTGAGATCACCCCAGAAGCGATAGAGGCGCGCGTTCGCCATCTCGAGGATGCCTCCGATGTACATCGGGCTGCGCTTGTCGAGGAACGCTCGCGTCTCGGGGGTATTGCGGTAGCGGCCCTCGGCGCCGTCTCCGTCTCGCTCAAGGAACCCGAGCGCGACCAGGGTGTCCAGGAAGTCGTAGGCGGCGCGCTCGTGGAGTCCCAGCCGCCGCTGGATCTCGTCGGCCACCATCGCGTCGCCGCCGAGCTCCGTGAACAGCTCGAGCTCGACCGCCGAGAGCACAGTCTTGGACGGCCAGAAGCCCATGCCGACCTGCATGATGTGCGACGGATCGAGCTGCGCCTGCTGCACACGCCAACCCTAACCCTCGCGCACACGGAAGCGACGCCACCGCGCGCTCATGCCCTGTCCGTTGAGCGAGCGACTGCCACCGTCCCGGATCGGCAGCTGCGTGTAGATCCCGAACGCGATGCGAGCGTGTTCGGGGATCAGAGTGCCGTGGGCCTCGTAGGTGGCCTGCTCGCCTTGACGACGAACCGGCCGGCCGAAAATCGACACCCGCTACGAAGTTGCGTCAATCACCAGCCGTAGTCCGTTCACTTTGGACGCCGATCTGATCCTTCAGGAACCGCTCGACCATGCGGTCGTCCCCGCGCTCGGCGCCCCGGACGGCAGCGCGCGCTGCCAGGCAAGCCTCCTCGAGTAGCTTGAGCTCAGCCCTCGCCCCTGCGAGCTCCTCGTCGACGTCATGGCGGAGCTTCTTCAGCCGCTTGGTCGAGCGCGGATCGAATGTCTCGTGGTCACTCGCGATCGCTTCGTCCAGCTTGTCGGTAAGCCATTTGGCGAAGTCGGTCGTCTCGAACAGATAGCGGGCGATGACGACGGCATTCGGTGGTCGTGGCCTTTCATCGGTCCGGGTGGAAGCCAACCACTCATTAAGCTCCTTCTCACCGTTCTCGATCGCACGCTCGAGCGCGCTATGACAGGTATCCGAGTTGGATCTCATCGCCCGCCCGAGCTCGTTGCGCTCGATCTGCAGGGTCGCGACCCTGCGCTCTAGAAGTTCCCGCTCGGCCTCGAGGCGATCGCGGGCGTGCTCGACAGTGGCGATCTGTTCGTTGAAGCTCTGTCGCATCGCTTGACGCTCCTCCTCGCCGGCAGCTTTCTCGTTGGGCCGGGCGCCTGTCGCGTGAGCCGAAGCAGTGAAGGGGCTCCTCCCGCTCGCCAGACCAGGCCCTCTGTTTCTGGTTCGCTTCTGAGCGATCAGGTCCTTCGTTGGCGCCCGCGTGGATGCCGACCTGTGGGACGATGCGCGTCGCAGCGCGGAAACCCGGGCGCTGCTGTCCGGAAGGGGGCGCCACGCCGTCAGATCGTCCTGAGCTCTCAAGCATGGCGGACACTTACGCGCGGCACGCGCTCTCCCAACGCGCCGCGTTCGAGGCCACCCACCCGGCCGCGTTGGCCGCCGCGAGGCTGTTTGCGGACGAGCCGGTGCTACGCGTGGTCGATCTCGGCGCCGCCGACGGAGTCAACTCCCACGGCCTCATCCGCGACCTCATTGCGGAGCGCGCCGGCCGGCCCCTGATCTACGCGTTGGTCGATCTGCCGACGAACGCTTGGGCGGTCGCCAGCGACCACCTGCGGCACGCCTTCGGCGAAGCGCGCGACGGGCCTGGGGTCGTCGTCATCCCGGAGCCCGGCGACGCCGGCTCGGGGGTAGCTGACGTTGGCACGGGAGTGCACTGGGGGTCGCCAGACGCCCACGGCGAGGCCTGCCGCCGAGAGCTCGAGCACAGTCCGCCCCCGACCGCGGTGATCAGCTTGACGGGCATCCCCCTCGAGCAGGCTCCCTGCCTGCCCCGGGGCAGCGTGCACGTCGCAGTCAGCGGCACGGCGATGCATTGGCTCGCGGAGGCCACCGGCCTTGCCTCGACCGGGTCGGTTTTCCCGGGCTACCCGGACCACGAGGACGAGGCGGAGCGACGAGCCTGGCGCATGGCCGCTGCGCGGCAATGGGAGCGGCTGCTCGAGATGCGCGCGATCGAGTTAGCCCCGGGCGGCCGGCTGATCGCCGCGATCCCAGCCTCCCCTGCTCCCGACCCCGAGCGCACGGGGCTCTACGTGGAGATCATCGGGGATATGAACCAGATGCTCTTGGATTGGTGCCGAGCGGGGCGCATCGGCGCTGCCACCGTCGCCGCGGTTGTGGTTCCGGTGTGGATGCGCACCCTCGACGAGATCCGGGCCCCCTTCGAGGCGCGCGGCGGGCGCTTCGCCGGCCTCGAGCTCGAGAGCGCCGAGCTCTTCCGTCTCGACAACCCGTACTGGGATGACGATCCCGCCGTTTTCGCGCGGGCCTACGTCCGGAGCATCACCGCATGGGGCGAGCCGCTCCTGCTCCGTGCATTCGCGCTCGAGGGCGAGGGCCGCGCCAGCAATCTCCTCTCTGCGTTCCTGGCCGAGCTCGAGGAGCGCGTCGCGGACGCCCCCGACCGTTACCGCCGGGACTACATCGAGGCCCTCGTCATCTGCCGGAAGGCGGGGCGGTAGCCATGATCTCTGGACGAAGCGAGACTTAGGCGGCTCCTCGGGTCTCGTGGAGGGGCGCCGGGCCGATCAGCCCGGCGCCCCGATCACTCAGCGGCTCAGCTGAAAAACGAAGTCGAACTTGGTACCGGCGGGATTGTGGTACTTGAGTTTCATCTGACCACGGACGTCCCGGTAATCGCCCGTCCCCCCGGTGATCGCGAGGACGCTGTTGCTGGTGTCATAGAACGGCCCCTGGACCGTGATCTGCCCCTTTGGCAGGAACGTGGTCCAACTGCACTCCCACGACTTGCCGACGACCATGCGGACGCAGGATCCCTGATCGGTCCCAACCTTCTTCGTGTCGGCGGCATTGAACACCTTGTTCGCAAACGTGAGGATGTTGCCGGCGTGGTCGGCCTTCGTCCCATTGGTGACGGCATCGGTTGTCGCGTGCTCGACGACCTTGATCGTGTCACCGGCTCGACGACTGTGACCCGCGCTCGCGTTCACCGCGATTGCGAGCACCACCGAGACCGCCAAAATGGCGAGTGCGAGTACCCGCTTCATCTCCACCTCCTTGTCTCACCGGCACGGAGCTGGGTCCTGGCAGGGCATGCTCCCACCGGCGTGTTTGGCCGCGGAGCGGCTTCGATCCCCGCTTGGGGCTTGTCCGACGCTACCGCGTTTTCCGCTCTCCGATGGCCCGGGCGCCACTTGATTCGATGTTTCGGCCCACTCGACAGCAGCGGTTGCTCCTAATCGAGGCTTCGCCTCGCATGAGACGAGGGTGACCGGCATGTGGCCCGACGGGTTGGCGGGGAGGCTTTACCCCCGCAGCCCGGCGGCTTCGAGGGCCTTCGAGCGATGCAGAAAGTCCTCCTGCCGGATAACCAAGCCCCGTCGGAACGTGAAGAGCTGAAACACGGGCTCGCTCACGGCGACGCCGCTGCCCGACCCGTGTCCGCTCTGTTCCGTCGTGACGAGGATCTTGTCGCCTAATTCGAGAATTTCCGTGGGGTCCCACCGGATGTCTTGGAATGCATCGAGCCAATATCGCCACAGCTGGCGCATTCCGTCATGGCCGTGGAAAACAGGCTCGACGTCGGGGGGCGTCAGGTCGGCGCTGGGCCGATACTCGCTTCTCGGGTCCCAGCCCGTGAGAACCAATTCGAAGTCCCGTCGGTTAGCTGCTGCGTATGCGTGTCGTACTCTCCGCGCCACCAGAAGCCGCCGAAGACGAGACCGCGGCGGCAACCGCGTGATGGCATCAGCGAGCCGGCGGTAAACACCGGGAAAGCGGACGGCCAGGCGGTCATCCAGGGTCCGACGCTGACTTGGTCCCTTGCTGAGAGGATCCAGCGCGATTCGGACCGCGCGCACGACCTCCGTGTTCTCCTTCGACATCGCGTTGCTCGTATCTCGCGACCAGGCGCACCATCAACCTACACCGCGCAATGGTCCAGATCCGGATGGCGCGCGATTGCGATTTCGTGTGACTCGAACGCCGGCATGAGGCATCAGGCGGTCCGCTCGCCCGCAGCACCAGACGATCGCCGGTCAGCGAGCGAACCTTCAGCTTCGGTCACCTGCGGTCGATAGGGGGTCGACGGACGACGGCGTCAGGGACGGCGCGGAAACCGGTGGGAGGAGTCCCTGGATGCGTAAGCCCTTGCTCTCTTTGCTCTTGAGAACCGTAGCTTCCCGCACCCCGCGTGCGGGGAGCCACGGACTCGCACGAGGCGGGATGGTTCTGATCGCGTCGGTTCTCACCCTCGTATCCGCGCTCGTCTTCGACGCCAACCGGACCCAGGCCCAGACCATCAACTGCGGAACGACGACCAAGAACTGCCATCCGCTTCAGGTTGGGGTCAACGAGGACTGGGCGGCGCTTCACTCGCAGGCGACTGAGCTCGGCGTGGCCAACCAGGCCGGCCTCGATTGGCTTCGCTTTCCGTGGTCGTGGGCCGATACGCAGCCCAACGGCTCCGACGACTGGAACTGGGACTACACCGACCGGATCATGAATGCAGCCGAGGCTGCGGGCGAGAAGGTGATCTTCAAGCCCCAGGGCTCGCCCTGCTGGGCGCATCCGAGCGTCGCCTGCACGAGCTCCAGCACCGTGCCGCCCGATCCCGGATACCTGGCTCAGTGGCAGGACTACATCCGGGCCGTCCTGCAGCGCTATCCCGGCACAATCGTCGCGGTCGAAGTCTGGAACGAGCCCAACCTGCGGCCCTTCTGGGACGCGCCGATCAGCCCCGACCGCTACGCCCAGGTTCTCCGGAGCGCCTACACGGCGGTCAAGGGCGTCGATCCGAAAATGCCGGTCGTGTCCGGCGGTCTTGCGGCGATGACCAGCACCACCGCTACCCAGATGGACTACCGAACCTTCCTGTCGGCGACGTTGAGCAAGGGAACCAAGGGCTACCTCGACGCCGTCGCGATCCACCCCTACCCGAACTACCAGAGGGGTACCTACCTCAACGAGTTCAGCACGATCGTCGGCAACGTCCGCACCATCGTCGGCTCGAAGCTCCCGATCTGGGTCACCGAGTTCGGCTACCCCAGTCCCACCGACGCCGACGAGCCGCAACAGTCCACCCAGATCACCCAGTCCCTGAACCTCCTCGCTCACACTCCAAACGTGCCGGTGGCGATCGTCCACCGGATGCTCGACAAAAGCGGGGCAGCATCTATGCCCATTACGGGCTGGTGCGAGCCGACTACAGCCCCAAGCCCTCCTACTGCGCCGTCGGCGTCTGGACCTATGCCTTCGCCGGCAGCTCGGATTGCTCGATCGCCACGCAGGCCCTGAGCCTGACGAAGACGGGTGGTGGGCGCGGGACGGTGACCTCCTCGCCGAGCGAGATCGATTGCGATCCCAGCTGCACCGGCCAAAGCGGCAATTATCCCACCGGGACCCAGGTCACCCTGACCGCCGCCCCGGCATCCGGATCGAACTTCGCCGGCTGGTCGGGGGCCTGCTCGGGAGCATCCCAGACCTGCACGGTGACGATGGACAAAGCCCAGAGCGTGGAGGCCAAGTTCACTCAGCCGACGTCGGCGTATGTGCTCTATGTCAACAAGGCGGGCGGCGGCTTCGGCACGGTCGTCTCCGGGCCCGACGGGATCAACTGCGGCCCGGACTGCCCCAGCCAGACCCACAGTTATCCCGCCGGAACCCAGG
>Ga0126312_10000190_pt1 | contig 31184 bp, 27 predicted proteins | sample Plot104A_FD_92537 | JGI IMG/M metagenome (GOLD analysis project Ga0126312, IMG submission 92537) | Serpentine soil microbial communities from UC McLaughlin Reserve, CA, USA - Plot104A | ecosystem: Environmental > Terrestrial > Soil > Grasslands | place: USA: UC McLaughlin Reserve, Lake County... | reverse complement strand
TCGCGCCACGCCTCCACGATCTCGCCGTCGGACACCGCGACGACCTGAGCTCCCGCGATGCGAACGCTCTCGGCATGCGCCGGGTCGCCGATCCGAATCGCCGACGCCATCGTCGCGGGTCGGTCCTCTGCCTCGGCCGAGACGATCGGCGTGCCCAGCCCGAGCTCGCGAAGCCCCTGGGCATACGCGGACGTGTTGCCGCCGCCGCCGTACGGGATCACGAACGCGTCGGGTGCGCTACCGAGCTCCTCCACGATCTCGAACACGGCCGTCTTCTGCCCCTCGCGCCGGTACGGGTTGAGCGAGTTGACGAGCGCGTGCGTTCCCCGGTCGGCGAGGTCGCGCGCCGCGGCCAGTGCGGAGTCGAAGTCGCCGCGCACCTCCAGAACGTTTGCGCCGAGCATTCGCGTCTGCGCGACCTTCGCGCCGGCGACCGCACCCTGCGGCGTCAGGACGAGCGCGGGCAGGCGAGCGCGGGCGGCGTAGGCCGCCGCCGACGCGGCCGTGTTGCCGGTCGAGGCGCAGATCACCGCTTCGGCACCCTCCTCGAGTGCCTTCGAGACAGCCACTGTCATGCCGCGGTCCTTGTAGGAGCCGGTCGGATTCGCCGCTTCCCATTTGAGCCAGACCTCGACGCCGTGGCGTTCGGACAGCCGCGCCGCCCGCAGCAGCGGCGTCGAGCCCTCGCCGAGCGATACGACCGGCGTCGCGGGCGAGACCGGGAGCCGGTCGCGAAACCGCTCGATCAGCGGCACGGTCACGCCCAGCCGAGCTCTTCGACGCCACGGTCCGACACCACCGGGAGGGCAGTCGCCTCGCCGCGCGACTCGTCCAGCGTGCGGATCGCCGCGAGCGCAGCCTCGACCCTCCCCGCCGGCGCCTCGTGCGTGACGACATGCAGCACGGCGTCGCCGCTCGCGGGCTGCTGGACGAGTCGGGCGACCGAGACCTTTTCGGCCGCGAGCTCGTGCGCGATCCGCGCCAGCACGCCGGCCCGGTCCTCGACGACGAGTCGGAGGTAGTACGGCGACGGCAGCTCGCCGGCCGGCAGCCGGTCGAGCTCGCGCCACACGGGGTCGTTCTGGAGGAAGCCTGTTCCGGTCGTGCCGACGATCGAGACGAGGTCGGCGACCACGGCGGACGCCGTCTCCATCCCGCCGGCGCCGGGGCCCTCGAGCGTGATCTCGCGGATCGCGTCGCCCTGCAGCATCACCGCGTTGAAGGCGCCCTCGACGGCGGCGAGCGGATGGCGGCGGTCGACGAACGCCGGGCCGACCCGGACGTCGACGCGCCCGTCGGCGATCGTCGCCCGGCCGATCAGCTTCACGTGCATCTCGAGCGCGCGCGCCGCCGCGATGTGCTCGAGCGTCACTCCCGCGATGCCGTCCACCTCGACCCACTCGAGCGGCACTCGCGAGCCGAACGCGACGGTCGCGAGAATGGCCGTCTTGGCCGCGGCGTCAAAGCCACCGACGTCGTCCGTGGGATCGGCCTCGGCGTAACCGAGCCGCTGCGCCTCGGCAAGCGCGTCGACGTACGACCGCCCCGCCTCCATCTCGGAGAGGATGAAGTTGGTCGTGCCGTTGACGATGCCGAGCACGCGGTGGACGTTCGTGACGACGAGCGACTCGCGCAGCAGCTTGATCACCGGGATCGCGGCGCAGACGGATGCCTCGAATCGCAGCTGCACGCCCGCCTCGGCGGCGGCCCCGAAAAGCTCCGTCGCGCGGCGCGCGACGAGCTGCTTGTTCGCCGTCACGACGGAACGTCCCGAGCGCAACAGCTCGAGCACGTAGTCGCCAGCCGGCTCGAGGCCGCCCATCACCTCGGCGACGACCTCGATCGACGGGTCGTCGCGGATCGCCGCGAAGTCGTCCGTGAGCAGACGAGGGTCGAGCGCGTCTGCGCGCTCGCGCGCCGGATCGCGGACGAGCGCGCGCACAATCCGGAGCCGGTGGCCGGTCGAGCGCTCGATCTCGTCCGCCGACTCCTCGACCAGGCGGTGAACCGCAGAGCCGACCGTGCCGTAGCCGAGAAGCGCTACGGGGACGTCAACGGCGGCCAAATTGTGCGGTCCCTCCTCACGCGCGCGTCTGCGGCGCCGCAACCGCGAACTCGATCTCCTCGAGCGATTCCGGATTCTCGAGCGACGAGAGATCGCCCGGGTCGCGTCCGAGCGCCTTCGCCCGCACCGCGCGGCGGACGATCTTCGCGCTCCGCGTCTTCGGGAGCGCGCCCACCCAGACGATCCGCTCCGGCGCGAACGCCTTCCCGAGCTCGGCCGAGACGGCGTCCGCGACCGCGCCCGCGGCGTCTTCACCACCCGTGTCGACCCCAGGCTTCGGGGCGCAGAAGATCCAGGCGACCTCGCCCTTGACGTCGTGCGGGATCCCGACCGCCGCGGCCTCGGCGACGAGGCCGGAGCCGATCGCTGCGGACTCGAGCTCCGCGGGGCCGATCCGCTTGCCCGCGATGTTGAGCGTGTCGTCCGAGCGTCCGTGCAGGTACCAGTAGCCGTCCTCGTCGATCGACGCCCAATCGCCGTGCGTCCAGATGCCCGGGAAGCGGCGCCAGTACGTCTCGAGGTACCGGTCGCGGTCACGCCAGATCCCGCGCGTCATCCCCGGCCAAGGCCGCCGGCAGACGAGCTCGCCCACCTCGCCGCGGACGGACTCGCCTTGCGCATCGACCACGTCCATGTCGTTGCCGAGCGCTGGAAAGCCGAGAGCGACCGGCTTGATCGGCCCCACGATCAACGTTGTGAGGAAGCAGGCGCCGACCTCGGTGCCGCCGGAGATGTTCACGATCGGGACGCGGCCGCCGCCGACCCGGTCGAACAGCCAGAGGTACGGGTCGAGGTTCCATGGCTCGCCCGTCGTGCAGAAAGCCTTCAGCGACGAGAGGTCGCCCTCCGGGTCTCCCTTCGGGATCAGCGCCCGGACGAGCGTGGGGGAGAGGCCGAGCATCGTGACGCGCTCCTCGTCGACGATCCGCCACAACCGGTCGGCAGGCCAGTCGGGAGCGCCTTCCATGTAGATGACCCTCGCGCCTGCGGCGCCCGCGCCGACGACCGTCCACGGGCCCATGATCCAGCCCATGTCGGTGGAGAAGAAGACTCGGTCGCCGGTGCGGATGTCCGCTTGGTACGCCGCCTCGCGCGCGATCGAGACGAGGAACCCGCCGTGGACGTGCAGCGCCCCCTTCGGCCGACCCGTGGTTCCTGATGTGTATGCGAGCAGGTAGGGATGCTCGGCGTCGACCTCGAGCGGCGGAAGCTCCCCCGGCTGCGACCGCACCTCCTCGGGCCAGCCGGAGTCGCGGCTCCAGACGAGGACGTGCGCGCGCTCGTTCGCCTTCTCGAGTGTTTCGAGCATCTCGACGCGCCGGCCGCGCCGAAGCGACCAGTCCGCAGAGATGACGAGCTTCGCGTCCGAGTCCTCGAGCCGCGCCGCGATCGCCGGTGCCGCGAAGCCGGAGAAGATCGGCACCTGGACGGCGCCGATGTGGGCGCACGCGTGCGACGCAACCGCGGCGGCGGGCGACATCGGCATGAAGATCGCAACGCGATCGCCTGCGCCGACGCCGCGCGCGGCTAGTGCCTCCGCGAGCTGCGTCACCTCGCGCGACAGCTCGTGCCACGAGCTCGCGCTGCGCGTGCCGTCCTCGCCGCGGAAGACCGCCGCTTCGCCCGCTAGGGCCGCCCAGCGGTGGACGCAGTTCCAGGCCACGTTGAGCCGGCCGCCGACGAACCACTTCGTCCACTCGATCCCTTCACTGTCGTCGAGCATGCGGTTCCACGGCCGTGTGAACCGGATCCCGAGGTCGTCGACGACGGCCGGCCAGAAGCGATCCGGCTCGTCGACCGAGAGGCGGTGCAGCTCGTGGTAGTCCGCGCAGCCGAGGCGCCGCCGGAGCCGCGTCACGTTCGCCTGCTCCACCTGGTCGCGCGTGGGAGTCCAGACGTAGCCCGACAACGCCTCGGTAGCCTACGCCGAAGTGCGCGCCCGGCTCTTCGCCCCCGAGCTCCGCAAGTGGTGGACGCTCGCGGCCGTCGCCTTCGGGCTGTTCATGATCATGCTCGATAACACGGTCGTGAACGTCGCGCTGCCGTCGATCCGGGACGACCTCGGGATCTCGATCTCGGAGCTCGAGTGGGTGGTCAACGGCTACGCGCTCACGTTCGGCGTCCTGCTCCTGACGGGCGGGAAGCTCGCAGACATGCTCGGCCGGCGGCGGATCTTCATGCTCGGGCTCGTCGTCTTCACCGTCTCGTCGCTCGCGTGCGGCCTCGCGAGCACCGCCGGGCTCCTGATCGGGGCGCGGGTCGTCCAGGGCGTGGGCGCCGCGCTGATGAACCCCGCGACGCTGTCCATCATCACGGCCACCTTCCCGCCGCGTCAGCGCGGGATGGCGATCGGAATCTGGGCGGGCGTCTCTGCGCTGGCGCTCGCGATCGGGCCGCTGGTCGGCGGGATCCTCACCGAGCACATCAGCTGGAGCTGGATCTTCTTCATCAACATCCCGATCGGGGTCGCGGGCCTCTTCGCGGCGAGAATCTTCATCGACGAGTCGCGCGACACGTCGCACGAGCAACGCCTCGACCTCCCCGGCCTGCTGACGTCCGGAATCGGGCTTTTCGCGCTCACGCTGGCGCTGATCGAGTCCAACGACCGGGGGTGGGGCGATCCGCTCGTCCTGGTGCTGTTCGGCGTTGCCGCCGTCTCGCTCGTCGTCTTCGTGCTCCTCGAGCGGCACCAGCGCCTGCCGATGCTCGACCTCTCGCTGTTCAGGAACTCGAGCTTCAGCGCCGCGAACGCGGTCATGCTGCTCGTCGGCTTCGCGATGTTCGGGACGTTCTTCTTCGTCTCGATCTACATGCAGACGGTGCTCGGCTACTCCCCCGTCCAGGCCGGCGCGATCTTCCTGCCGATGACGTGCTTGATCATCCTCGTCGCGCCCGCCGCAGGAAAACTCTCGGACCGGCTCGGCCCACGCGCGCTGATGGTGCCCGGGCTCACGCTGATCTCCCTCTCGCTGCTGCTGTTCTCGATGCTCGACCAGGGCTCGGATTTCTGGAACGTCTTGCCCGCGCTGATCGTCGGCGGGCTCGGGATGTCGACGGCGATGGCGCCGACCACCTCGGCGGCGATGGGCTCTGTGCCCGTGGACAAGGCGGGCGTCGGCTCGGCCGTCATCAACTCGATGCGCCAGGTCGGCGGCGCAGTCGGGCTCGCGCTCGCCGGCGCGATCGTGGCGACGCGCTTCGACGCCGCGCACCCGCGGCCCGACCAGTTCGTCGACGGTTTCCAGCTCGGCCTGCGAGTTGCGGCGGGGATCGCCGCTGTGGGGATCTTCGTCGCCGCCTTCGGCGTCGGCAGGGTGCGCCACCTCGAGCCGCACGAAACCGAGGCCGCACCCGGCACCGCCTGATGCAAATCGACGCGGCTTAGGCCGTCTCTCCCTCCACGCGCGTCCCGCTGCGTTCGCGTACCGGCGATCGCCACTGGTGCCAACGCACTCGAGACAACCGCAAGAGGCCGACGCGCGGCCGAAGGCCGGAAATCTGGCCGGGCACAACAAAACCGGGCACAACAAAGAGAAGAGCCCGGCTGCGGCTCCGGGCTCTTCTCGTACGGGAGAGCGGGCTGCGGCCCCCACTCGATCCCTATGCCGCACCGGATGATCGATCCGAACGATGACTCTGCGGCCCAGTCACCGGCGTCGGATCGCTTCGCTGCGACGCTCTTGCGGGTTCTGGGTCTGGCGTCGAGACCCTCCCTGCAAGTCCGTCTGACTGTATTCGCAAGTTACCCGTCTGTCAAGTACCCAGATCAAGTGATTATTTCGCGATACGCTTCACTGGAAATTCCCCTCAACCGTGCCCTTTTCGGGTGATTCTTGACGGTTGGGGGTTGCACTTTCGTCAACTATGCGCTTGACTGCCCTCCTGCGACCTATGCAAGAGTTGACGCGCCCGACCGCAGTGACATCCGCGGCCGCCCCCGTAGTGCGGCTTGGAGAGCGGCTGCGCCAGCTCCGGGTCTCGGCGGGGATGACGCAGACCGAGCTCGCGGGCGACCGGTTCAGCAAGGAGTACGTCAGCCAGATCGAGCGGGGTAAGACGCGGCCGACGCAGGAGACGATCGAGTGGCTCGCCGCCCGCCTCGGAGTCGACACGAACTTCCTCAAGAATGGTGTCTCCACCGACGAGCGCTCGCGGATCGAGACGCTGCTGTCGCGCGCCGAGGCCCTCGTCGATGCCGGTCGCGACAACGAGGCGATCGAGAAGGTCGAGGACGCGAAGACTGCTGTGCTGGCGACGCGCTCGGGCGCGCTGGAGTTCCGCCTCGTGATGGTCGAGGCGACGGCGCGGCACGTCGTCGGTCAGGTGCGCCCGGCGATCGACCTTCTGATGCGGGCACGGGAGATCGCGGAGGGGCCTGACTTCACCGACGTCGACCGGGCCGACGTCCTCTTCCGGCTCGGGGTGTGCCGCTACAAGCTCGCGAGCATTGCGACGGCGGTCTCGTTGCTCGACCAGGCGCTCGAGTTGATCGAGCGCTCGGATCTTCCGGCCGACCTTCTGCGCGCAAAGATCCTTCACTGGCGCTCAAGATGTCGCCGCCGTCAGCGCGACTTCACCGCCGCTCGGGAGGACGTCGAGCGTGCGCTCGAGCTTGCGGAGGGCTTGGACGACCGGCGCGTGACGGCGCACGTCTACTTCCAGGCGTCGCTGATCGCGGAGCGTGAGGGCCGCTGGGTCAGGGCCCGGACGTACGCGGAGCGCGCGAAGGCGATCTACGAAGAGCTGGACGCGCGCGCCGAGGTTGGACGCCTGCTGAACAACCTCGGCGGCCTCAACTACCTGCTCGGCAAGCCGGACGCGGCAATGGGGTACCTGACGGACGCATTCCGCGTGCTGATCGATGCGGGCTCGACCGACGAAGCCGCGACGGCCGTGTCGTCGCTTGCCCAGGTGCAGCTCGGGATCGGCGAGCTCGAGACGGCGGAGCAGCAGGCGCGGCAGGCGCTCAAGCTCCTCGGCGATCGCGAGGATCGCCTCGACGAGATCGGCAACGCGCAACTCGTGCTCGGCCGCTCGCTGCTCGAGCAGGGACGGCTGGACGAGGCGCAGGCTGCGTTCGACGCTGCGGACGTGACGTTCGAGAAGTTCGAGTCGGCGAGCCATCGAGCAGCGACGTGGGTCGCGAAGGGCGACCTGGCGGCGCGTCGCGGCGATGACTCGGAGGCTGCTCGCCTCTACCGCCTGGCGGCGGAAGCGCTTCAAGACTTCCGGTTCTAGCTCTCGAAAGGAGGTGATGTTCCATCAGCGGTGCACGGCTCATCTTTCTGGCGGTCATGATGCTCTTGTTCCTTCAGGCGTTGTTTGTCGCGCTCGGTTCCATCCCCCTGGGCTTCTTCGACGGGTCGGGCGGCGAATAGCCGCGCTCGGCGGTCGCTGCGGTCTCTCCCAACTGCGGCACTAGACTCGGTGTGTGCGCCGGGCTCGGACTCTCGCGCTCCTCGGCGTCCTCGCTCTCGGAGGTTGCGGATCCGAATCCGGGTCGGGCGTCGACGGACCCGTTTCAGGCGCGACGCTCGAGACGCTGGTCGGACGCGCTCGCACGCTCGGAACGATCGCCGCGGGCACCGGCGACATCGCGCCCGGTCGCATCAGGTTCACATTCCTGATCGTCAGGCCGGATGGACGGACGATCGACCGGTCGCGCGCGACCGTATGGCTCGCGCGCGACCGGAATCAGCCGCCGTTCGAGCAGGCGACCGCACGCCTCGAACGTGTGGGAGTGGAGCAGACGGAGGAGGACGCGTTCGAGGCGGCGTCGCAGTACGTGACGCATCTGGACGTCGATCGGCCCGGGCGTTACTGGCTAGTCGCGCGTCCGCAGGGGTCGCGGGCGGCGGCGCTCGCCCAGGTGCTCGTCAAGCCGCGGACCGCGTCGCCCGCCGTCGCCGCGCCGGCGCCGGCGTCCAGGACACCAACGCTGGCGACCACGGGGGGGCGGCTCCGACCGCTCACGACAGCGCAGAAACCGGACCGTGCGCTGTACACGCACTCAGTCGCGTCCTCGCTGCGCGCGCACGTCCCGTTCGTCGTCGCGTTTGCGACACCGGCCTTCTGCGCGAGCCGCACCTGCGGCCCTGTCGTGGACGTCGTCTCGCGCGTGCGTCGCGACCTCCGCGACAACCGTGTTCGGTTCATCCACGCTGAGGTGTACCGGAACAACGATCCCGGCCAGGGCTACAACCGCTGGATGAGGGAGTGGGGCCTCGAGAGTGAGCCCTGGATCTTCCTCGTCGGCGCAGACGGTCGTATCTCGGCAAAGTTCGAAGGCGCGGTCTCGGTGCGCGAATTGCGCGCGGCGGTTCGTCGTTATCTGATGCGGTAACAGTGCGCCCAATGGGCGCGCGAGCGCAGCGGCTCCGGCGGGCCGTGCACGTCGCACGCGTCGCGCGGCGCAGCAGGCTCCTGCGCGCGCTCCGCGAGATCGGCGTCGTCGGCGAGCGCCCGGCGACGCGTGAGGGCGCGCGCGAGTTTCGCCTCGCCCTCGAGGAGCTGGGCACGACATACGTCAAGCTCGGACAGCTCCTCTCGTCTCGCTCGGACCTGCTCCCGGACGTCTACGTCGAGGAGCTCAGCAGCCTCGTCGACGACGTCCCGCCCGTCCCGTTCGCGAGCATCGAGGAGGTCCTCGCGAGCGACCTCGACCGCGATCTGTTCGTGCGCGTCGATCCGGAGCCGCTCGCGTCCGCGTCGATCGCGCAGATTCACCGGGGGCAGCTCGCGAACGGCGTCGAGGTGGCGATCAAGGTCCGGAGGCCCGGGATCGAGGAAACCGTGGCCCGCGACCTCGACCTCATCCGCTCGACCGCGCGTCTGCTCGACAAGCGCTCCGAGAGGGCACAGCTGCTGCAGGTCGAGGCGCTCGCGGAAGAGCTCGACGTCCATTTGCGGGCTGAGCTCAACTTCGAGGAAGAGGCGCACAACACGGACCTGATCCGGGAGTTCGTCCGCGACGAGCCGAATCTCGTCGTCCCCGCGGTTATCCGCCCGTACGTGACCGAACGTGTGCTCGTGCTCGAGCTCCTCGACGGCGAGAAGGTGACGCACGGGCACCGGCTGGGGCCCGAGCGCGCCGAGGAGCTAGCGCGCGAGCTGTTCCGCTTTTACGTGCGGCAGGTGACGCTGGAGGGCGTCTACCACGCTGACCCGCATCGTGGGAATGTGCTGCTGACCGCGGACGATCGGCTCGCGCTGCTCGACTTCGGCCTGCTCGGGCGACTCGACGACGACACGCGGAGCTCGCTCGCCCTCCTGCTCATCGCCGTAGCGAAGAACCGCGCCGAGGACGTCGCCGACTTGATCCTCGACCTGTCGCTGACGACGTTCGCGTCGGACGAGCCGGCGTTCGTGCACGACATCCGCCGCAAGCTGCCGCGCTACCACTGGCGGCCGCTGAAGGACATCCGGGCCGGCGAGGCCCTCGCGGACCTCCAGCGGATCGCTCTCAAGTACGGGATCCGGCTGCCACCGGCCTTCGCGCTCGTCGGGAAGACCCTGTCGCAGGCGGACTCCGTCGCCCGAATGCTCTACCCGGGCCTCGACCCGATCGAGCTGCTGCAGGGCGAGGCGCTGAGCATGATGCTCGAGGAGGCCGAGCGCCGTTTGGAGCCGCCGACGCTGCTCTCGTACGGTTACACGCAGCTCGACGCGCTCGCCCGATTGCCACGGCGAATCGCGCAGGTCGTCGATCGCGTCGAGTCCGGGACGATCAAGGTCGGCGTCGCGCCGACCGACCTCGGTCCGCTGGAAGCCGTCTTGCGCTCCACCGCGAACCGCGTCGGGGCAGCGCTCATCATCGTGGGCCTGCTCGTGTCGTCGGCGCTGATGGCGCGCGTGAGCGATGTGCTGGCCTTCGTCGGCTTTTGCCTCTCGTTCGCCCTCGGGCTCTACTGGGTCTGGAAGATCGTGCGGACGCCCGGCGAACTGTGACCTCGCTGCTGCCGGCGGGCGTCCGAGAACACTCTTGATGCAATCGGATGCGAAGCAGGGGCGGCTTGGCCGCCCCGACGCCACGCGCGTCCGTCAGCTGACAGCCCGCGGGCCGCCGCCACAAGCACGCGCGCTGAAGGCGCGCCTGCGGTTTCCCTTCGCTCGAAGTGCTTGCACTTCGGGCGACAGCGAGGCGCCGCAGGCGCCTAAGCGCCAGACTCGCCCAAGCGTTCCACAATCACATTCGGGATTCTCGCTCTGGGGCTCAGGCGCAGGAGCAGGCGGACGATCTCGGCGATGTCTTCGGGTTGGATCTGCTCTTCCGGCGAGAGGCCCGTCCACGTCGTCATCGGGGTATGGACGAAGCCGGGGCTGATCGCCGTGACTCGGATGCCGTCCGGCTCGAGCTCGCCGTTCAGCGATCGGGTGAGCGCGATCACGGCCGCTTTCGTCGCGCCGTACGCAGCGAGGCCCGCCGTCGGGAGCGTTCCGGCGATCGAGGCCAGGTTCACGATCAGTCCCTTCGTCTCGCGCAGGTGCGGGATCGCCGCCTGTGTGACGAGGTACAGCGCTCGAAGGTTGACGTCGAGCTGGAGATCGAGCTGCTTCGGCGTCAGCGTCTCGACGTTGCCTCCGATGCCGATCCCCGCTGAGTTGACGAGAACGTCGAGGCGGCTGTACTGCTCGATGTGCTCAGCGACGACTCGTGCGCACGCTTCGTCGTGCGCGAGGTTGGCCTCGACCGCGTGTGCGTCGAGCTCTTCGGCCGCGGCCGCAACCTTCTCCGGCCTGCGCGCCGCGAGCGTGAGCGAGAAGCCGTCCTCGCGGAGCGCGCGCGCGATCGAGAACCCGATGCCCGAGGAGCCCCCGGTTACGAGCGCCGCACGCTGTTCTTTCGAAGAGGTCATCAGGCCCGCGTCGCGAATCTACAGCCGGGGAGCACTCCGCGTTACCCCCTCTCCCTGGACGCGGCGGCGGTCGGCGACGCCGGCCGCCGCTGGACTTCGCTTCGCTCGTCTTCGCAGAAAATGCTGCGCATTTTCCGGGACGGCAGACCGCAGGCGCGCCTCGGGCGCGCCTGCCTTTTTTCGGCCGCCAAAGGTGATCGGCGACCACGAAGCGCTGCGTCGGGGCGGCAAAGCCGCCCCTACTGCGGGCCCTTGATCCAACAACACGCAGCTGCTTCTCGCATTGCCGGCGCCGCTGTGCGATCGGACGGGAATTCGTGCTGCACCGGAACGTTTCGAGCCTCTAAGGTTCCCGAACCCGAACCAGGGGAGGACGAGTGGACCTCGACAGCGGCACTGTCAAATTGACCGACCTTGCAACGTGCGGCGGCTGCGCCGCCAAGTACTCGGCTGCGCGGCTCGAGGAGCTGCTGAAGGGATTCGTGCCGGCGGACGCCGAGAACCTGCTCGTCGGGCTCGCGCCGGCCGACGACGCCGCTGTGTACAGGCTCGATGACGAGCGCGCGCTGATCTTCACGCTCGACTTCTTCCCGCCCGTCGTCGACGACCCCGGCGACTACGGCGCGATCGCGGCGACGAACGCACTCAATGACGTGTTCGCGATGGGCGGCACGCCGCTGCTGGCGCTCTCGATCGCCGCGTTCCCGGAGGAGCTCCCCGTCGAGGTGCTCGCGGCCGTGTTCGCGGCCGCCGATGCGCAAGTGCGCGCGGCGGGCGGCCTGCTTGCAGGCGGGCATACGATCCGGGACGAGGAGCCGAAGTACGGGCTGGCGGTGGTCGGCACTGTGCATCCGGACGGGATCTGGCCGAAGAACGGCGCCCGCCCGGGCGATGCGCTGTTCGTGACGAAGCCGCTTGGGACGGGCCTGATCATGTCGGGCCGGAAGCGAGGCCTCACCGGCACGCAGCCGCTCGAGCGGGCCGTGTCGTGGATGCGCATGTTGAACTCGGCGGCGGCGGACGTCCTGCGGCCGTTCGAGCCCAACGCGGTCACCGACGTGACCGGCTTCGGGCTGTTCGGCCACGCGCACGAGGTGGCCGAGCGCAGCGGCGTCCGGATCGTGATCGAGGCGGATCGCGTCCCTGCGATCGACGGCGCGCTCGATCTCGCGCGGAAGGGCGTGCGGACGAGCGGCGACCCGCGGAACCGCGACTTCGCGTCGCGCCACGTGACGGTCGACTCGCGCGTCTCGTCCGCAAGCGACGCCCTCGGCTACGACCCGCAGACGGCAGGCGGCCTGCTCGTCTCGCTTCCGGTCGACAAGACCTTGCCGCTCGAGACCGCGTTCCGCTCACAACGCGTGTTCCTGCGCCGCATTGGGCATGTTGTGTCGGGCACCGGGGTCGCTGTCGCCTAGCCCGACGCCTCGTACCCGCGACCACGGACTAGCGGAAGGCGCGCAGCGCGTTCCGCGGGGGATGATCCACGGCAGGTTCCAGCCGTTTCACGTCGGGCATCTCGAGTATCTCCGGGGCGCCGACGTCCGCTGCGACGAGGTGTGGGTCGGGATCACGAATCCCGACCCGGCGCGGATCCTGAAGGAGCCGACGGATCCGCTGCGACACCTGCCGGAGTCGAATCCCTGGACGTACTTCGAACGGTTGTTGATGGTCGAAGAAGTCGCGCGCGACGAGGGGATCGAGGTGCACGTGGTTCCTTTCCCGGTGAACGAGCCGGAGCTCTGGAGTGCATACGTCCCGAGCGACGCGGTGCAGTTCATCCGGCACTTCTCGGAGTGGGGCGGGACGAAGATCGAGAGGCTGCGTGCCGCCGGCTTCGAGGTCGTCGTCTTGGACGAGGGCGCGGAGAAGGAGATCGCCGGCGCGGATGTCCGCGCAGCGCTGCGTACCGGAGCGGATTGGGAAGCGCACGTCCCGCCCGCTGTCGTACGGGTGATCGAATCCCTGCAGCCGCTGCGCGTCTAGGCTCGCCGAGTGCTACCGATCCTCGTCGTCCTCCTCGACGGGCTCGCGGACCGTGCGCACGACGTTCTCGGCGGGAAGACGGGCAACGAGGCCGCACCGACACCGAACCTCGACCGGCTGTGCGCCGACGGATCGTGCGGCGTTCTCTATGCGCTAGGTCCGGGGCGCGCGCCCGCGAGCGAGCTCGCGCACTGGGCAATGCTCGGCTACCGCCCGGACGAGTTTCCGGGCCGCGCCGTCTTCGAGGCCTACGGGCGCGGGCTCGAAGTCTCGCGCCACGCCGTCTACGCGTACGCGGCGCTGCGCCCGGCGGAGCTGCGCGACGGCGAGCTCTGGCTTACGGGACGCCCCGATCCCGATCGCGACGCCGACCTCGCCGAGCGCCTGCTCGCGCGCTGCGACGGCATCGAGGTGGAGGGGCTCGAATTCCACCTGCAGCACGTCTGGCGCGGCGAGGCGATCTGCCGGATCTCCGGCGGCGCCGACGACCGGATCACGGACACCGACGCGTTCTTCCGTGCCTGGTATCCGGTGCTTCGGCCGCGCGCGGTCGTTCCCGAGGCGGAGCGGACCGCGAGGGCGGCGGAGGCGTGGACGCGGGAAGTTCTCCGGCGGCTCGAGGGCGAGCCGTTCAACGTCGTCACGCTCAAGTGGTACGGACGGGAGCGCGCCCGGCCGACGTTCCTCGAGCGCCACGGCGTGACGGGGACGTTCATCGGCGAGTCAGCCTTCCTCCGTGGGCTCGCGCTCTCGATCGGCCTTCGCGACGAGCTGGAGCCCGAGACCGACGATCCCGTCGCCGACATGCACCGGCGCCTCAGCCGCGCGCGCGAGCGAATCGACGCAGGCGAAACGTTCGTCTTCGTCCACCAGAAGACGACCGATGCGGCGGGGCACACGAAGGACCCGATCATCAAGCGGGACACGATCGCGCAGCTCGACGCGGCTTTCGACAGCCTGCCGACGGACAGCGCGATCGTCTGTCTCACGGGCGACCACGCGACGCCGTGCACGCCGGACGTGATCCACTCGGGCGATCCTGTGCCGCTCGTCGTGGCGGGGCCGGGCGTCCGAGCGGACGACGTCACGGAGTTCGGCGAGCTCCCGTGCTCGAAGGGCTTCCTGGGCCATCTGCGCGGGCCTGACCTGATGCCGCTCCTCCTCAACGCGGCCGACCGGCCGCTCTTCCTCGGATCGCGGCCGACTCCGTACGACGGCGCCGACGGCTACCCGGCGTTGCTCGAGCCGTTGCGCGTCTGAGATTGGGCGGAGCGCGACGTAGACTCGCCGGGGTGCACGCAGAGACGACCGTCGCCGGGCGCGTGCGCCGCCTCGAGCTCTCGCCGCAGGCGTTCCGGCGGCTGGCGTTCGCCGGCGCGCTCGCGCTCTACCTGATCGTCGCGAGCGGCGCCACCGTCCGGTTGACCGCCTCCGGGCTCGGCTGCGAGCACTGGCCGGGGTGCGCCCCGGGAAATCCGCTGCCGGAAAAGGACTACCACGCGTTCATCGAGTTCGGCAACCGGATCATGAGCGCGCTGACGATCGGCGCGACGCTCCTCGTCTGGCTCGGATCGCTGCGCACGCCGGGGCTCACGCGGGGGACGCGGGCCCTGGCATTCGCGACGTTCTTCGGCACGCTCGCCCAGGCTCCGCTCGGGGCGATCACCGTCTACGCCGACCTGCACCCACTGCTCGTGATGTCGCACTTCCTGCTTGCCCTCGCGGTGCTTGCAGCCGGCGTCGTCCTTGCGCTGCGGGCGGTGAAGCTCGAGGTCGGCACGGCGCCCACGAGGCTGCCGAAGGCGATCAGGATCGGCGCCATAGTCCTCGCCGGGGCGGCGCTCGTGATGATCGTTACGGGAACGCTCGCGACGGCCGCCGGACCGCACCCAGGTGGTGACGACGTACGCCGGCTCTGGCGGCTTTACGACGCGGTTTACCTGCACGTGCGGGGGACGGCGGTGTTCGGCGTCGTCTTCCTGGCGGTCCTGATCTGGCTCTGGCGCCGACGAACGGTCTACCCCGTCCTGCTCGAGGCGGGTTTCCTCGTCCTCGGGCTGTTGCTCGTCCAGATGGCCGTCGGGGAGCTCCAGTACCGGACGCACCTCCCGTGGTGGCTCGTCCTCGTGCACGTATCGCTCGCGGCCGCGGTCTGGGCAGCCGTGGTCGCGTTCGCCTCCCTTCTGAGAGGTCCGCCCGCGTCGGCAGCGCCCGTAGACTGACGAGATGGCGGACGAGCTCGTCATCGCGGAGCGCCCGTCGCTCCAGCGGCCGGTCCTGATCGGCGCGTTCCGCGGCTGGAACGACGGCGGCCAGGGTGCATCGCTGGCCGGCGGATTTCTCGCCCGCGTCTGGGGCGCCGCGCGCTTCGCCGAGATCGACGGCGAAGGGTTCTTCGACTTCCAGGCGACGCGGCCGCACGTATCGCTCGTCGACGGCGAGACGAGGAAGATCGACTGGCCCGACACCGCCTTCCACCATGCTCGCATCCCGGGCACGGAGCGCGACGCTGTCTTGCTGCTCGGCGTCGAGCCGAACCTGCGTTGGCGGCGCTTCACCGGCCTGATCGTCGAGCTCGCCGCGGAGCTCGGCGTCGAGCTCGTCGTCACGCTCGGCTCGCTCCTCGCGGACGTTCCGCACTCGCGGCCGTCGCCCGTGACGGGCAGCGCGAGCGACGCCGCGCTCGTCGATGAGCTCGGGCTCGAGCGGTCGCGCTACGAGGGGCCGACGGGCATCGTCGGGGTACTGCACGACGCCTGCTTCAGGAAGGGTTTGCGGTCCGTCTCGCTCTGGGCCGCCGTGCCGCATTACGTGTCACTTGCGCCGAGCCCGCGCGCGGCACTCGCGCTGTGTGAGCGCCTCGGCGCGATCCTCGGCGCCGCGATCGACACGCACGAGCTGGAAGAGGCCGCCGAGGCGTATTCCGAGCAGGTGACCTCGGCCGTCGCGTCGGACGAGGAGACCGCCGCGTACGTCGAGGAGCTCGAGCAGCGCGTCGACTCGCTGGAGGAGCAGGACGTGCCGTCCGGCGACGCGCTGGCCGCCGAGCTCACGCGTTTCCTGCGCGAGCGCGAACACGGCGATGGGTCTGCTGGGCCTACGGCCCAGTGACGCCTTGGCCGCCCGAAGCGCGAGCACTTCGGGCGTGAAGACCGGGCAGGCCGTTGTTGTGCCCGGGCAAAGCGCCGGCTTTTCGCCGGCGTCGCCCTCTTAGGGTTGTCGTCGACCTCGCCACACCGAGGCGGGCGTGAGGGTTATGACCTACAACATCTGGGACGGCGGGCTCGGGCGGTTGCCGTTGCTGGAGCACGTGATTCGGTCGGCGGCGCCCGACCTCGTTGCGTTGCAGGAGGTCACCGACCGGGGCGCGGCTGAAGGGCTGGCGGCCCGGCTGGGGATGCACTTCGTCTTCGGGCAGGCCAACTCGGAGTGGGGCCTTGCCTGGCTGAGTCGGCGGCCTGTGGCGCGCGCTGAGAATCATCGGCTGCCGGAGCTTGCGAAGTCGCTGCTCGAGGTGCAGGTCGACGGAATGCGGTTCTTCGCGACGCACCTCGTGCACGGGCGGGATCGGGCGTCGGAGCGCATTCGGGTGCGGGAGGTCGAAACGATCCTCGGCGTGCTCGAACAGGTCGATACGCCGCATGCCCTCGTCGGCGACCTCAACAGCGTCCACCCACACGACGACGTGGGGCCGCCACCGCCGGAAGAGCCGGTCGAGCATGTGTCGCGGGAGCCGGTCGCGCGCCTTCTCGAGGCCGGGTATATCGACGCGTTCCGCGCCCTCCACCCGGAGGAGCCGGCCTGGACGTACAAGGCGGCACACCCGTGGGCGCGGCTCGATCACGTGCTCGTGAAGGGCCCGACCGTGCGCGAAGCCGTCGTCGTGACTTCCGCTCCCGCTGCCGAAGCGTCCGATCACCTGCCGGTCGTCGTCAGTCTCTGAGAGATGCGCCGGTACCTCGTGCCCGTGCTCGGCGTCGCGGTCGTCGCCTTTACGTTCGCGTACGTGCTGCCGCGCGTCGCCGACTACGGGGCCGTTTGGCAGACGCTCCGGTCGCTCGCACCCAAGCAGCTCGTGCTGCTCGTGGCAGCGACGATTGCGAACCTCATCACGTACGCACCGCCGTACTACGTCACGGTTCCGGGGCTCGGGCTCTGGAGGGCGTTCGTCATCTCCCAGGTCGCGTCGGCGGCGAGCTACGTCGCGCCCGGCGGTGCGGCGGCCACCACCGCGCTGTCGTACGCGATGCTGCGCAGCTGGGGATTCGCGCGGCGCGGAATCGCGGTGTCGCTCGCCGCGATCGCCGCCTTCAACCAGATCGTGCTGCTCGCCGCGCCGGCGGTCGCCCTCCTGCTGCTGACGCTCGTCGGCGAGCGGAACGCGCTGCTGGAGACCGTCGCGCTCGCGGGCCTCGTGCTTCTCGTGCTGCCCGTTTCGGCGCTCGTGCTCGCACTCGCCTCGCGCCGCATTGCGGTGCGCGTGGGAGACGTCGCCGCGCGCTTTGTCAGCTTCGCGCTGTCGCTCGTGAAGCGTCCGCCCGTCCACTGGAGCGGCGAGGCGTTCGCGATGTTCCGCGAAGAGGCGCTCGAGCTGCTGCGCGGGCGGGCGTGGCTGCTCGCAGTCGTCACCGTCGCAGGCCATGCGACCGTCTTTCTCGTTCTCCTCGCCACGTTGCGAACGCTCGGGGTGCCGGCCACGGACGTGAGCGGTATCGAGTGCTTCGCCGCTTGGTCGCTCGTGCGGCTCCTCGGCTCGATCCCGATCACGCCGGGAGGCATCGGCCTCGTCGAGCTCGGGTTGACAGGCGCGCTGACCCAGTTCGGGGGCGACGACGCGGCCGTGGTCGCGGCGGTCCTCCTTTACCGCGTGCTGACCCTCGTGCCGACGATCGTTCTCGGCGCGCTCCTCGGCCTGACCTGGCGGAAAAGCGCGCGGCCTACGGTGACCGAGACAGAAATGTCGGCGGATCAGCCGAAGGTGAAGGCGTAAGCCGCGACGCCCGGCGTGAACCGGAGCTCCAGCAGCGCGTCGAGGAGGTGAGGTGAGTCGACGAGCGTGTACAGGCGGTCGCCGTCGACGCGGACCGTTCGTACTGGGCGGCGGTTGACGAGCACTTGCGCCCGGCCGTGGCCTGACATCACGAGGTAGACCTTCTTCGCCGCGAAGTGCAGGCGCAGCCGCGCGCGGCGACCGGCGATCGCCCGCTCGTTCTCGACCGTCCATCGGCCGCCGAAGCCGAGGAAGTTCTGGGCGAGCTTCTGCGGGAAGACGTATGCCGATTCGATCCCGGGGCGAATGGGCGTCCCGGCGACGCGGTCGATGCGCTCGGAGCCCAGGTATGACTCCGGCGTCAGCGGTGTCGTCGGCGTCGCGTCGCGCACCGGGACGGCCGCGCCGAGCTTCGTCCCCGGCCGCTCGAGCAGCAGTTCGCGGATTGCGTGCTCCGACTCGTCGTAGTCGCCTTCTCCGAAGTGCGCCCGCCGGACGTGCCCGCGCCGATCGATCAGGTACTCGGCGGGCCAGTACTGATTCCCGTACGCCCCCCAGATCCGGAAGTCGTTGTCCTGGACGACCGGATAGCGGACGTGGAGGCGCTCAATCGCATGCGAGACGTTCGACGCTACGTGCTCGAAGGCGAATTCTGGCGAATGGACGCCGACGATCACGAGGCCGTCCTTCGCGTAGCGCTCGTGCCAGGCCCGGAGGTGCGGGAGCGTCCGTAGGCAGTTGATGCAGGAATACGTCCAGAAGTCGACCAGGACGACCTTCCCGCGCAGCTTCTCCATCGTCAGCGGCGCCGTGTTGAACCAGCGGCCGCCCCCCTCGAACGACGGCGCCGTCCCGTAGTCCTCCAACCCGTCAGCCGCGTCAGTGTCGAACTTCGGGGCGCCGTACAGCTTGTCGCGTGCGTACGCCGACTGCTCCGTGTGCTCCTGGAGGACGTTCGTCCAGTCGGGCAGCGCCGTCTGCAGCTTCGTGTCGAGGTCGAAGACGAGCGCGACCGCGGACGCGGCGACGACGACGCCGAGCGCGGCGCGGAGCGTGAGCGCGCGCGTTCGCAGCGACGCGGAGACGCGCTGCCCGCCGACCGCGATCGCGAGCAAGACGACTCCTGCGCCGAGCGCATATGAAACGGCGAGCGCGACCGTCCGAAAGCCGAGGTCGAGGCTCGCCGCTTGGGCGCTGACGTAGGCGAGCACGGGCCCGCCGCACGGGACGAACGCAAGGCCCAGCGCGCACCCGAGCAGGAAACCGCTGTCGATCCGCCTCGCGCGGCGCCGGCCGAGCGGTGCAAGCACGCGCTCGACGAACAGACCGATCTGCGGGAAGACAAGGGTCGCCGCGATCAGGAAGAGCAGCGCGATCGCGAGATCTCGGAGCAGGTCTTGCGGAAGCCCGAGCTTGCGCAGTGCGTACGTCGCGAAGAGGATCGAGACGACGAACGTCGTCATAAGGCCTGCGACGATCGCGAACGGCCGTCGACGGTCGCCGCTCGCGCCGCCGGCCAGCACGATCGGGAGCACCGGCAGGACGCACGGCGAGATGGCCGTGATGATGCCCGCGACGAACCCGATCCCAATCAGCACGAGCACGCGCTCAGGGTAGTCCCGGGTCGGGAGCTGGCGTTACTCCGCGGCCGGTGCGGCTTCGTGGCCCGATTCGGGCTGCGGGGAGGCCTCGGCCTGCGCGTGCTCCTGCGCCTGCGGCTCCGCGCCGTTCGAGGAGGTCGACGATTTGCGCCGCCGCCGCCTCCTCCGAGGAGGCTCCGCGCCGTTGTCGGCCGCCCTCGTCTCGGTGCCGTCCGGGCCTGCGGCGTCGCCCTGAGCCGTCTGCTGCGGCGTCGGTTGCTGCTGCCCGCGACCCTTCCGCCGCCTGCGGCGTTTCCGCGACGGCGTCAGCTTGGGCGGCGGGAGGTTCTCGGCGAGCGCCGCCGCGATCTCGTGAATCGTTCCGAGCCGCTCGCGCGCGGCCTCGAGCAGTTGGTTGGCGCGCGGCGTGTAGCCCTCGGCAGACGCCAGCAGCGCCGCGCCGACTGCCACCGGCTGCTCGCGCGCGGCGTTGACGAGCTTGGCCGCGTTCTCCTCGTGGCGGTGCCCGCGCGAGTTGGCCAGTGCCCCGAGGAGCCGTTTCGCCTCCGGGAAATCCTGGCTCGCATGCCGATCCTGCGCTTTCCGCGACGCACGCGCGAGGCGCCACGTCCAGCGGGCGAGAATCTGCTCGGGCGCGTCGGCATTGCCGTCTGCAATCGCGCGGAGCAGGACGCGAATCCCCTGGAGCCGATCCTTCTCCCACGTCGGAGCCTGCGTGACGAGCGTGACGAGGTCGTCGAAGTCGGCGCGCTCGACCGGTGTCGAGACTCGATCCGACAGCGCGATCATCCGCAGCCGGCGGTTCGGGTTTTCAGCCGCGCAGGTCGCCAGGAACTGCGCCAGCGCGCCTTTTGTTGCACCGTGCTCGGTGAACTTGCGCACCAGCTCCGTCCGCTCCTCGAAGCGCATGTTCCGGCCGGCGATCGTGGCCCAGAAGCGCTGCTCCTCCTCGTCGAGGAAGCGCGGATCGATCCGCTGCCATTCGCGCTGGATCACGGCCAGGCGGCGCCGAACGTCGGGGGTCACGGGCACGAGCCACGGCGCCGGCGCGAGCTTGCGCTTGGCGCGGCGCTGGTGCCTGCGGCGCGGGGCAGGCGTCACGCGCGCGCCCTCTCGGTAGAAGTCCGCGTCGAGCAGCGAGTGGAGCGAGATCACGCGGTCGTTGTGCGTCGCCGACTTGTGGACGAAGTCGACGACGATCCCGGCCTCCTTGCGTGGGTGCAGGCGCATGATGCGGCCGATCCGCTGCTGGTAGACGCGGCGCGACGCGGTCGGAGCGAGGTGCATGCACACGGTCGCGCGCGGCGAGTTCCACCCCTCGGCGAGCAGCATCGCGTTGATCAGGACGTCGATCTCGCCGCGCTCGTATGCCGCGAGCGTCTCCGCGAGGCGCACCGGCGGCGTCCGGCCGCTGACGGCTTCGGCCTTCAGCCCCGCCGCACGGAACTCGCGGGCGAGGTTGTACGCGTGCTCGACGCCGGCGGCGTAGACGATCCCAGGCGTCGAGTCGAACCGGTCGCGGTACAGCGACGCGGCAGCCTGGTTCAGCGCCTGGTGGTCAAGGACCTTGGCCAGCTCGCCCTCGTCGAAGTCGCCGCCGATCACGGGGACAGAGTGGATCGCCGCCGCGGGCGGGACACGCAGGCAGCGCAGCGGCGCAATCAGGCCACGCCGAGCGGCGTCGCCGAGCGGAAGATCGTCCACGGAGGCAGGGAAGACGTCCGAGACCTGCTTTGCGATCAGCTGCTCCGTGGCCGTCATCCCGATGTAGATCGGCTCGCTGAAGCGGCGGATCGCGGCGCTCGTCTTTTCGCCGAGGGCGGTGTGCGCCTCGTCGCAGATCACGAGTTGGTACGCCTCTCGCGAAATCGAGTCGACGTGCCGCGCGAACCACGCGTAGGTGTTGATCGTCAGCGGCCGCGGCGTGACCGGAGTTCCGTTCTCGATCGGCGGGACGATCCGGTCGCCGTAACCCTCTGCCTTCAGCTCGCGGTCGAACTGCGAGACGAGCAGGCGGCGGTGCGTCAGGATCAGGACGCCGAGCGTGCGGGCCGCTTCGACGAAGCCCGCGGCGGCGATCGTCTTCCCCGACGCCGTGGGATGCCGGAAGCGGAACCGGCGCTTCGCGCCGGGATCTTCGCCCGGGCGCGCTGCGGCCAGCTCGTCCTCTTCGAGCTCGTCGCTGTCCTCGAACCGCTCGTCCTCGTCCTCGTCCTCCTCGAGGTCCGCCGGCTCGTCGACGAGGTGGATGCCGTTGTTGTCGCCGTGCGCCTGGTTCGCGGCGATCAACTGCGTGAGCATGCCGGCGAGGGCGTCGACCTGGTGGCGGCGCAGCTCCGTTCCCGAGGCGAGATGCGGCGGCCGCTCGAAGAGGACGCGCTCGAGGCCGAGCATGAGCCCGTAGCGCGTTTTCCATCGCGCGCTCGGCGTGCGTCTTCCGTCGGCCATCTCGGCCAAGGCATCGTCGAGCGCGCTGCGGCGCGCGGTACCGGCCCCGAGCACGCTCTCCGGGTTCTCTCCCGGATGGAGGAGCGGCTCCCCGGCCCAATCGCTCGCACGGGCAGCGTCGGCGGAGAGTTCCGCCGCAGCGGCAGTAAGGGTCAAGTCGTGGGTGGCTTCTGACATCTGCGCAGCGCGCCGTAGCGCTGCAGCCTTCTCAAAGGTCGCTCGCGCTTGCGGCACGAGCGGTGCCGTCACTATATCAGCGCTGACCCAGGCGCCAATGCTTCAGGCCGCCGCCGCCGCGACGGTCACCTCGGCGAGCGGCCTTCCGGCCACACGCTCCGAGATGCCGCACTGGTCCAGGAACTTGGTGATGCCGCCGAGGAAGAACGGCCAGCCGGCGCCGAGGATGAGGCACGTGTCGACATCGGCGGCCGCCGGAACGACGCCCTCCTCGAGCAGGTGCCGAACCTCGTCCGCAATCGCTTCCAAAACGTCGTTCGTGATCTCCGCGACCTCCCGCGGCTGCTCCTCGACGACCACGATCGTGTCATCCCCGTTCGCGTAGTTCTCAAGCGTCGGCGAGAGGGAGAACCGGTCTGGGTATGCCTCGTGCAATGTCTCGAGCACGTGGTTGGCGACGCGGGGGCCGACCATCGCGAGCAGGAGCGACGGCGCCATCGGGAAGCCGAGCCGGAGGATCGCCTCGTCGGTTTCCTCGACAGTGTTGCCGTGCTCCAGGGCATCCATCAGCACCGTGGTCATTCGCGTCAGGACGCGATTCACGACGAATGCGGGAGCGTCCCGGACGAGCACGCCCCGCTTGCGCAGGCGCTTGGTGACGTCCCAGGCCGTCGCGAGCGAGGTTTCGTCCGTCTGCGGCGCCCGAACCACCTCGACGAGCGGGAGCACCGCAACGGGATTGAAGAAGTGCATCCCGACGACCCGTTCGGGGTGATCGAGGTCGGCCGCCATCGCGGCGACTGACAGCGAGGACGTATTCGTCGCGAGGATGCACTCGGGGCCGACCACACGCTCGAGCTCGGTAAAGACGTCCCTTTTCAGCGCCAGCTCTTAGAAGACGGCCTCGAGAACGAGATCACAGCCGTCGAACACGGCCCAACCTGTCGAGCCGCTGACGAGCGACCCGAGGAAGCGGCGCTTCTCCTCCGCCAGGTTGTCGGGCAGGCTCGCGCGAACGGCTTCGACGCCCTCGTCGACCTTCTCCTGCGTCAGGTCGCGAAGCACGACCGGCACCTCCAGGCGGCGGAGGAACAGCGTCGCGAGCTGCGACGCCATCAGGCCGGCGCCGACGACGCCGACCTTCTCGATCTTCCGCGGGGTGGCGTCTGGGACGCCGACCCCCTTCTTGGCCCGGCGCTCGATCACGTCGAATGCGTACAGCGATGCCTGCGCCTGGCGGGTGAAGACCAGCTCGCCGAACGCCTCGGCCTCGGCGCGGAGCCCGTCCTGGAGCTCCTCGTGCGTCGCGAGCTCGAGCAGCTCGAGCGCACAGTATGGCGCGGGGGCGGCGCCGTGCACCGCGTCGTCCACCTGCGCCTCGGCGCCCCGCAGGACACGCTCGACGTCACCGTGATCCGGCGCCGAGCGCTCGAGCGGCGCGTCGACCAGCTCCAGCGCGAAGGCGATTGAGTCGTCGACGAACTCGACCGGCTCGAGCAGCCTGTCGGCGAGGCCGAGCTCGAAGGCCTTTCCCCCGTCGAGCAAGCGGTTCTGCTTCAGCGGGTTCGTGACCACGAGCTTGACGGCATCGGCGAGAGGGATCAGGCGCGGCGCGAGCTGCGTCCCGCCCCATCCGGGGATGATCCCGAGGAAGACCTCGGACTGCCCGAGGTGGCGTACCGCGGTCGAGATCGTGCGTGCGTCGCAATGCAGCGCGATCTCGAGCCCGCCGCCGATGCAGGCACCGTTGATCGCGGCGACGGTTGGATACGGAAGAGCGCGGATGCGGCCGAACAGCTCCTGTCCCGTGCGTGACCCTGCGACGGCCTCCTCACGCGTGGAGATCCGCGGGAACTCGGTGAGGTCGGCGCCGGCGGCGAACACGTACGGTTTGCCGGTCAGGACCATCGCCACCCAGTCGCCGTTCTCGAGCTGGTCGAGCGCGTCGAGCAGAGACCCCAGCGCGTCGCGTCCGAAGACGTTCGGCCTCGTGTAGTCCTCGCCGTTGTCGATCGTCACGAGCGCGAGCGGTCCGAGCTCGGTCTCGACACGGTTGACCTTGAACTGCGTCGGGTTCACTGCAGGTTCTCCCATACGGCTGCGGCGCCCATCCCCATTCCGATGCAGAGGGCTGTGAGGCCGTAGCGAGCGCGGCGCTCGCGGAGCCCGTACGCGAGCTGCGAGATCAGCCGCACGCCCGTCGCCGCGAGCGGATGGCCACATGCGATCGCCCCACCGTAAGGGTTGAGCCGCTCGTCGTCCGGCGAGACGCCAAGGCCGTCGCACCACGTCAACACCTGGATCGCGAACGGCTCGTTCAGCTCGAAGAGGTCAATCTCGTCGAGCGTGAGCCCGGCGAGCTCGAGCGCGCGCTTCGTCGCCGGGATCGGCCCGAGGCCCATCAACTCGGGCTCGACGCCCGCGAACGCGTAGGAGACAAGCCGGAGCTTCGCCTGCAGGCCCAGCTCCTGCGCCGTCTCCCGCGCGGCGAGGATGCACGCGGTCGCACCGTCCGTCAGGCCGGCCGAGTTCCCCGCCGTGACGCGGCCGCCGATGCGGAACGGCGTGCGAAGCGTCGCGAGGGCGTCCATCGTGGGGTCCGGCCGCAGAAACTCGTCGCGATCCGCCCGCTTCCAGCCGTCGTCCGTGAAGACGCTCATCGGCACGACGGTTTCGCGCATGACGCCGTTCTGCCACGCCGCCGCCGCGCGCTGCTGCGAGCGAACCCCGAACCGGTCGGCTGAGCTCTTGTCCAGGTGCGGGAACCTGTCGTGCAGATTCTCCGCGGTCGCGCCCATCGTCACCGCGGACGTGTCGACGAGCCGCTCCGCGACGAAGCGCGGATTGAAATCGACGTCTGCCCCCATCGGGTGGCGACCCATGTGCTCGACGCCGCCCGCTACGACCACGTCTGCGGCGCCCCATGAGATCTCGCCTGCTGCCGCGGTGACTGCGGTCAGCGCTCCCGCGCACATACGGTCGACCGCAAAGCCGGGCACGCTCTGCGGGATTCCTGCCAGCAGCGCGACGTCCCGCCCGAGCGTCAGACCCTGGTCGCCGACTTGCGCCGTCGCCGCGAGAATCACGTCGCCGATCCGCTCCGGCGGCAGCGCCGGACTGCGGCGCAGAAGCTCTCGTACGGCCTTGACGGCCATATCGTCCGCACGCGTCCGCCAGAAGATGCCCTTCTCGCCCGCGCGTCCGAACGCGGTTCGCACACCGTCGACGAACACGACGTCCCGTTCCACGGCGAGACTCTATGCCGCGAGGCGAACCTGCGTCTCGAGCCGCGCCCGCAGCTCGAGGAGGTGCCGGCAGTCGGCCTCGAGCACGCGCCGGCGGTACTGCACGAGCACCCAGCCAGGCATCCTCAGCTTTCCTACGGCGCAAAGGTCGAGCATCCGTTCGAGCGGGCCGAGCCAGTCTCCCGGAGCGTAGATCGCCTCAGGGCTCGTATCGGTGGCCCAGACGTGACCCTCGGGCCGGGACACGGCGACCGCGATCGCCGGCACCCGTGCCGGTGCCGACATCGGCGACGCGCGACGTGCGTTTGTCGATGCGCGCGAACGCAGCGTCGACGAGCGCCTCGGTCGCGGGCCGGGGCGCGAACACGCGCCCAGGCGCAGTCAGCAGCTCGAGTCCGTGGAAGCGAGTCGTGATCGGGAATGATTCGTTCGCAGTGGCCGATTGGGCAGAACACCATCGACGTGAAGGAGAACGATACCGCGACGGCGAGGCGAGGCTCGGCGACGCATCCGACGCGGACGCGCGCCAGCGGCAGCTGACGCGGCTCGGCAACGCGGCTGCCGGCGCCGCGCTCGCCTCGCTCATGCGAGGTGAATCGGCGGACGCCGCGGAATGGTTCGCGCGGGCCTGCGTGCGCTACCGCGAAAGTTGGGAGGACGCGCCGCCTGGCAGCTGGGGCCGGTTGATCGCAATCCTGAAGGCGCGGATCCTTGCCGGCGACTGGGCGCGTGCGGAGCATGACGCGCGCTGGAGCCTCGAGCAGCGGCCCGACGAGGCGGAGTCGCCGATCGGCCGCTACGCCGCGACCCTGGCGTTCCTCGTACTTGGTGAGTACGCGCGTGGCCGCGCGCTTGCCGATGAGTTGCGGACGCAGGAGGCGTTCCCAACCGATGTCGGGGACGCGCTCGCAGCGATCACCGCACCCGACCCGCTTGCGTATGTCGAAGCAATCGAATCGGTTCTCGAGTCGTTCGAGCAGCGCGATGCGTATCTCGAGGACATTCCTGCGGCCGACACCGTGATGGTTCTTCAGGCGCTTGCGGTTCGGCGCGGTCTCGAGCCGGCGGAGCTCGAGTCGGCGCTTCTTCCTCCGAAGTCCTGAGGCGTCAGTCACGGAGGAGCGCCGCTGCGGCGCGGTCGAGGATCGCGATCGTGCGACCCCCTCGCGACCGGACCACGCTCGCCGGTGTCGCGCGGCTCTCCGGAGCTGCGAACGCCCTCGCAGCGGCCTCGGCCTTCGCCTCGCCCGTGGCGAGGAACAGCACCGTATCGGCGTTGCAGAGCGCGGGCGGCGTCAACGTGACGCGGGGCACCATCGGCTCGAGGCCGGGCGCGACGGCGACCGCGAGTCGCTCGGTCTCGTCGAGCGCCCATGAGTTCGGGAACAGGGAGGCCGTGTGCCCGTCGGGGCCGATGCCGAGGAGATTGACCGCGAAGCGGACGTCGCGGAGCGTCTCGTCGTATTCGTCTGCCGCTTTGGCAGGCTCCAGCTCACCGCGAATACGGTGGATCTCGCGCGGAGGCTCCTGTAAGTGCCGGATCATCGCGCGCTCCGCCATCAGGAAGTTGGAGCGCTCGTCGTCCGGCGGCACGCACCGCTCGTCTCCCCACCACAGCTCGACCTCTCCGAAGGCGGGCTCGAGAGTCGCCGCCCGTTCGTATGCCTGTTCCGGCGTGCTCCCGCCCGAGAGCGCGATGTGGCCGCCGCGGCGCGCCGCCTCCGCGAGCAGTTCGGCGGCGGCCTCTGTCGCTGCGCCCTCATCATCGAGCACGATCAACTCGACACTCATGACCGAGATTGTCGTTCCCTCGGCACACGTTCGCGACGGTCTTGGTGCGTAATCGTCACGAAGCGACGTCTACGCCGATGTACATCTACGTCAGTGGACAGTCACCGCCTCCAGATTCACGTGACGTTGCGGCAGCACGAGCTCCTTCGGGATGAGTCGGCGAGGACCGGTCTGCCCATGGCGGAGCTCGTCCGACGCTCGATCGATGCAGTCTTCCGGCCCCACATCCGGCCCGACGCGCGGGGGTGGCAGTTCACTTTCGGCATGTTCAGAGACCCGGACGTGGCGATCGTCGCGCGCCGCGCGGCCCCTCCGAAACCGAGATTGTTCGACCCGGAAGACGGATGGGCTACGCGGCGGCCGGACGCGCGGCGCGGATCAACCCCAGGCTCCAGCCGGTGAGGAGGTAAACGCTGGCCAGCCCCTGCCACTCGTCGTACGGCGCCAGCAACGTCTCGTCCTCGCCCTCGTCGGGCCAGCGGCCGTGAACGGCGGCGAACAGCTTGAGGAGGCCGAGGTCGCCGGCGAGGCCGTAGCGGTAGCTGCCGAGTCCCTGGAGCGCGACGACACCCACCGACCACCGGCCCAGCCCGCGCTCTCGCGCGAGTCGCGCGGCGGCGTTCGTGACAGGCACACTCCGGAGCCGCTCGAGATCAAGTTGTGCGCATACGCGCGCGAGCGTCGCTCCACGCCGGGCGTGGAGCCCGAGTTCACGCAGTCGCGCCGGCGAATGTGCCCCGAGCGTCGCAGCGGTCGGCGGCGCGACGAGATCGTCGACGCGGGGACTGGTTGCGCGGAGCACACCGCGCTCGATCTGCCGGGCGCGCCGTGACGTGATCAGCTGACCGCACAGCGCCCGGAGCAGCGAGCCGGCCATGGTCGGCACGCGAAGCACTCTCAGGCCACGGACGCGCCGGAGGGTGAGCCCAAGCAGTGGATCGCGAGAGAACCGCCTCAAGAACTCCGAATGATCGTCGTCGATGCCGAGCACGAACCGCGTGACGCGGATGCCGCCGGGCGTCGAAGCCTCGACAACGACCGTTCCATCCGGTCGCTGCCACGCCCGCGTGCGCTCGAGCCCGTCGTCGCCCTCGAGCAGCGACGTGAGCACTCCGTCACGGTAGAAGCGTGTTGCATCCGACGCGAATCGCGCCGTCAGCGCGAGGGAGTAGGGCCCGCGCGGTCGCAGCTCCACGAGCTTCGTCACGGACGGCGATGATGACACGACCCTCGGGCGGACAACGCCCGCTGCGGGACACTCGGCTTCGCCCGCGATACTTGGCCCGTGGGCGACATGCGCGCGACGTGGGACGCGCTTGCCGGCGACCCCGACGCCTACGTCGGCGATCCGCTTCGCGGCGAGACGGAGCTCCGGTCGCTCTTCGGACGGCTCGGCGGGAATCGTCAGCGCGGCACGTGCGTCGAGGTCGGCTGTGGCCCCGGCCGCATGACAGGCGCCCTCGCGCGGCGGTTCGACCGCGTCATCGCCGTCGACGTCTCGCCGGAGATGCTCGAGCGGGCGCGCCGGAACGTCGGCGACGGGAACGTCGAGTTTCGCGTCGTCCCCGGCGATCGCCTCGCGGGCATCGAGGACGGCGTTGCGGACGTGCTCGTCTGCTACCTCGTCCTGCAGCACCTTCCCAACCGGCGCGTCGTGCACTCGTACCTCGCCGAGTTCGCGCGCGTTCTGAGCCCGTCGGGTGAGGCGTTCGTTCAGCTCCCCGTCCTCGACGACGGGCCGAAAGCACGCGCCTGGCGGGCGGTGCGGACGGCGCTCGTCCCGCTGACGTCGTTTCGCGGCCCGACGAGCGGCGCGGCCTTTCGTGGAATCAGGCTCACCCGCGGCGAGCTGGAGCGCGGCCTCCAGAACTCGCGGCTCCGCGTGACGGCGACGGACACCGGCCCTGACGCGCCGTATCGCTACGCGCACGATCTGTTCCTTCGCCTGGTGCGTGATTGACGGCGACTGCGCTCGTTCTGTACGCGGCGGTTCTCGCCGCCGCGGCGGTCGTGGTCTGGCGGCGGCCGGTTGCCGCCCTCCCGCTGTTCATCGTCGGCCTGGCGGTCCACAACGTTGCGATGGACGCGCTGCACGCCTCCGGCGTGCGCGGCACGTCGCTGACCGTGATCCAGGCGTGGAAGGAGGTCGTGCTTGGCGTCGCGCTCGCGCGCGTGACGGTCGACGCGGTCCGCGCCCGGCGCCTGCCGTTCCGGCCGCAGCTCGTGGACTGGCTCGCACTCGCCTTCGCCGGCATCGTCGTGCTGTACGCGCTGATCCCCCAGGATTGGTTGGGCGGCGCCGCGACCACGAAGGGAATCGTGTACGCGCTGCGTCACGACCTCACGGGCGTGGCCGCGTTCTTTCTGGGGCGCGCCGTCGTGCCGTCGTGGTCGCGGGTCCGCTGGCTCGTCCTCGCCACGGCGGCCGTCGTCGCGGCGTGGGGGCTGGTCGACGCCTACGCGATCTCGCTCGACTGGTGGCGTACGAACGGGACCGTCGCCTACTTCCGGGACCAACTCGACTACCCGTACACGCGTGCGCTGTCCGGTCTCCCGGAGAACTTCGTCTACAACGCGGGCGGCGAGGACGACGTGCTGCGGCGGCTCGTCTCGACGTTCCTTTCCCCGCTCGCCGCGGCGTATCTCTGCATCGTCGCGCTCCTCCTCGCCCCGCGGTCACGGCTCGCGCTGCCGCTCGTCGCGCTGGCTGCCGCAGGCGTGTTCTGGACGTACACGAGGGCCGCGATCGCGGCGCTGGTCTTCGCGCTGCTGCTCCTTGCCGCCGCCACGCGCCGGCTGTCGCTCGTCGCCGCAGCGGCGGCCGTCGTCGTCGCGGGCATCGCGTTCGCCCAGGTTTTCCCCGAGATCGGACCCCAGACGCGGTACACGCAGGCTGAGCTCGCCTGGCAGCGCGCGAACGGGCAGCTCGAGGCGAGCGGAGGGCCAGGCTCCACCAAACGGTCGAGCGAGAGCCACGTCTCGAGCCTCCGTGCCGGAGCCGAGGCCGTGCTGCGGCACCCTCAGGGATACGGGCTCGGGAACGCAGGCGAGATCGCGTTTCGAACGGGCGTCGAGGTGCATGCGGGAGAGTCGAACTACACCGAGATCGGTGTGGAGACGGGGCTGCTCGGCGGGTTGCTCTTCATCGCCTGGAACGCCGCGCTCGTGGTCGCGCTCGTTCGCGTCCGCCGCCCGGCGCTCGCGGCGGCGCTCGCGGCGGTCCTCGTCGTCGCGGTCCAGACCGACGCCTTCGGCATCCCGTGGCTCGCGATGTGCCTGTGGTGGCTCGCCGGCTCCGGGATCTCGAGCGGGGCCCTCGCGGGCCGAACCGCTACCGGTGTCGGTAGACGATGCGGCCGCGCGACAGGTCGTACGGCGAGAGCTCGATCTTGATGCGGTCGCCCGGCATGATCCGGATGCGGAAGCGGCGCATCTTGCCGGCGATGTAGCCGAGCGTCTCATGACCGTTGTCAAGGACGATGCGGTACTTGCCGTTGCTCATCGCTTCGAGCACCTCGCCCTCGAATTCGATCTTCTCTTCCTTGCCGGCCACTATGAGCCGACCGGCACGACGTTGACGGCCTCGGGGCCTTTTGTGCCCTCGCGAACCTCGAACTCCACCTTCGCGCCCTCGGTGAGCGACTTGAAGCCGGTTCCGGCAATGTTCGAGTGGTGGACGAAGACGTCCTTCGTGCCGTTCTCCTGCGCGATGAAGCCGTAGCCCTTCGCGTCGTTGAACCACTTGACGGTTCCTGTTGCCATTTGCTTACACCTCCCTTGCCTGGATCACGAACGGGCAGGGACGGCGTATCGACGCGCGAGCCAAACTCGTTCTGGAACGGTGCGCACGGTAGCAGGGTCACCGTCACGGTGCGTGCGCCGATCCGGAAATTGCGCCCGTGAGCATCGACGATGCAGTCGAGATCGGCCACGTCCACCTGAAGGTCTCGGACATAGACCGGCGCTCGGCTTCTGGCGCGACGTCCTCGGGTTCGACCTCGTCCAGCGGACGGGAGATCAGGCGGC
>Ga0126312_10000189_pt1 | contig 31265 bp, 30 predicted proteins | sample Plot104A_FD_92537 | JGI IMG/M metagenome (GOLD analysis project Ga0126312, IMG submission 92537) | Serpentine soil microbial communities from UC McLaughlin Reserve, CA, USA - Plot104A | ecosystem: Environmental > Terrestrial > Soil > Grasslands | place: USA: UC McLaughlin Reserve, Lake County... | reverse complement strand
GACACCCGGGCGCAGATCGAGCGGAACTTCGAGCGCTCGCGCGCGGAGCGCGCCCGGCGGCGCCTCGTGTTCAGCCTCTTCCCGCACCCGGGGCGGCTGCGCGCGCTGGCGCCTCTGGCCGCCCTGGGCCGGCGGCTCGAGCGGCTCGCGCCGGGGCGCCTGCGCGCCGTGGCCGGCCTGGCGCCGCGCACCTCCGTGCGCTCGGCGTGGCGGCGGCTGCCCGAGCGCACCCCTGCCGTCGGCGAGCGCCGCGGGACCGTGGCCTTCCTTCAGGGCTGCGTGCAGCGAGTCTTCTTCTCGGGCGTGAACGAGGACACGGTGCGGGTGCTCGCGGCCGAGGGCTTCGAGGTGCACTCTCCCCGCCTGCCGCGCTGCTGCGGCGCGCTCCAGCTGCACGCGGGGGAGGACGCGCGACCGCTGGCGAAGGCGACGATCCAGGCGTTCGAGGGCTACGACCACGTGCTCGTGAACGCGGCCGGCTGCGGCTCGGCGATGAAGGACTACGGGCATCTGCTGCGCGACGACCGGGAGTGGGCGAAGCGCGCCGCCGACCTCTCCGCGCGGGTACGCGACGTGACCGAGTTCCTCGCCGAGCGGGGCACCCGCGCGAGGCGAGGACCACTGCCCATGAAGGTCGCCTATCACGACGCCTGCCACCTGGCCCACGCGCAGGGCGTGCGCGGCGCGCCGCGCGACCTGCTCGGCGCGGTCCCCGGGCTCGAGCTCGTCGAGCCCGCCGAGTGGGAGATCTGCTGCGGCTCGGCGGGCATCTACAACCTCTTGAAACCCGAGCCCGCGGCCGAGCTCGGCGAGCGCAAGGCGCGCAACCTGCTCGACACGGGAGCCGAGGCCGTGGCGGCCGCCAATCCCGGCTGCGTGCTCCAGATCCAGGCCCACACCAGACGGCTCGGCCGGGAGCTGCCCGTCTACCACCCCATGGAGCTGCTGGCCCGCTCGCTATGACGACGCTCGAGCTACACGCCCCGGTGGAGGGCCGCGCCGAGGATGTCCTCACCACCGGGGCGCTCGAGCTGGTGGCACGACTCCACAGCGAGCTCGACGGCACGCGCCGCGAGCTCCTGCGGCGGCGGGAGGAGCGTCAGGGTGAGCTGGACGCGGGCGGAACGCTCGATTTCCTTCCCTCCACGCGCGCGCTGCGCGAGGGCGACTGGCGGGTGGGGCCGGTGCCCGCCGCGCTCGAGGACAGACGCGTCGAGATCACCGGTCCCACCAGCCGCAAGATGGTCATCAACGCGCTCAACTCGGGGGCGCGCGGCTTCATGGCCGACTTCGAGGACGCGAACTCGCCCACCTGGGCCAACATGGTCGGGGGGCAGGCCAACCTGATCGACGCCGTGCGCGGCACGATCGAGCACGAGGAGGACGGGAAGCGCTACCGCCTGGAGGACCAGACCGCCACGCTGCTGGTACGCCCCCGCGGCTGGCACCTCGTCGAGCGACACGTGCTGGTGGACGGCGAGCCCGTGGCCGGCGGCCTGTTCGACTTCGGGGTCTTTCTCTTCCACAACGCCCACGAGCTGCTGGAGCGCGGCGCGGGGCCGTTCTTCTACCTCCCCAAGCTCGAGTCGCACCTCGAGGCGCGGCTCTGGAACGACGCCTTCGAGCTGGCCCAGGATGCGCTCGGGCTCGAGCGGGGGACGATCAAGGCGACAGTGCTGATCGAGACCCTGCCGGCGGCCTTCGAGATGGACGAGATCCTGCACGAGCTGCGGGACCACTCGGCGGGGCTGAACGCCGGGCGCTGGGACTACATCTTCAGCTCGATCAAGCGCCTCCGCTCGCGGCCGGAGTACATCCTGCCCGACCGCTCGGCGGTGACCATGACCGTGCCCTTCATGCGGGCCTATACCGAGCTGCTCGTGAAGACCTGCCACCGCCGCGGCGCCCACGCCATGGGCGGGATGGCCGCGGTGATCCCAAGCCGGACGGACCAGGAGGCGAACGAGCGGGCCTACGCCGCGGTGCGCGAGGACAAGCAGCGCGAGGCGGGCGCGGGCTTCGACGGCACCTGGGTGGCACACCCGGACTCCGTACCGGTGGCGACGGAGGCTTTCGACGACGTGCTCGGCGGCCGCCCGAACCAGGTGGAGCGCTCGCGCGATGAGGTGGAGGTGTCGGCGAGCGACCTGCTCGCGCTCGACCGCACGCCGGGCGAGATCACCGAGCAGGGCCTTCGCAGCGACGTGAACGTGGGGATCCAGTACATCTCGAGCTGGCTGCGCGGGAACGGCGCCGCGGGCATCTACGGCCTGATGGAGGACGCCGCCACCGCCGAGATCGCGCGCGCACAGGTGTGGCAGTGGGTGCGGCACGGCGCGACGCTCGAAGACGGGCGCCCGGTGACCGCCGAGCTGGTGCGCGAGCTCGAGGCCTCGGAGCTCCGGCGGATACGGGGGGAGATCGGGGACGACGACTGGTTCTACTCCGAGGGCCGACCCGATCTCTCACGCGAGCTCTTCGAGCGCGTCGCGCTCTCCGAGGAGTTCGTGGAGTTCCTGACGCTCCCGGCCTACGAGCGGCTCGAGGGCTGAGACGCGCCCTCGCGGGGCGGCCGTTCGAGCTCGAGCCACACGCGCGTCTCCGGTCCTCGCTCGACGCCCCAGCGGCTCGCCAGCCGATCGACGAGGAAGAGGCCCCAGCCCCCGTTCCCGTTGCCGCCGCCGTCTGGGAGCTCGCCCGGGCGCTCGAAGCCCGTCCCCGGGTCCGTGACGTCGAGCCGGATCAGGTCGCCGACGGAGACGGCGACGCTCACCGTCTCGGTGCTCGACATCCCCGCGTGGCGGACGGAGTTGGTCACGAGCTCGCTCACGAGCAGCCCCAGCCACTGACGCTCCTCCCGGTCCAGTCCGTCGAGGCCCTCGAGCGCGCGCCGCGCCGCGAGCGGGGCGTCCGGGCCGGCGTGCAGGACGCGGACGGCGGCCACCCCACCGCCGGTTGAGCGCTCGTGCCGGCTCCCGGGGGACCGAACTAGAGGAGCCTCGCAGACCGGGCATACAGCCCTCGTGGAGACGGCCGCCGCCGAATAGACGGTCGACCGGCAGCGGGGGCATGCCCGGTAAGGCACAGCGCTCACCGGCGGCGCCCCGGACGTGCGAGCATCCGGGGCGGGGGGCGTCGAGTAAAGTATGGCGCAAGTGCCATACATCTTGGACTCTACCCCAAAATGAAGACGACCACGCTTCGAATGGGCGAAGATCTCTGGGCCCTCCTGGAGGGCGAGGCGGAGCGGGCCGGGGTAAGCGTCTCCCAGTACGTCCGGGAGGCCGCTCTGGCTCGCGCCGCCTTCGCCGCCGGCGCCCGCGCCGACGTCCCCTCGGAGCTGCTCGGCCGCTGGGCCGAGGGCGCGCTCGGCTCGGGTGCGAGCGTCGGGAGCGGGCCGGACCACCTCCGCCACCTGATCGCCGCGCTCAGCCGCTCGCTGGCGAGGGAGGAGCGCGAGGGTTCGCAGGCGCTGCGCGTCGAGAGCCGCCAGGCGCAGCGGCGATCGCGCCAGGTCGTGCGTCGCGCCGAGAAGCTCGGCCGCTAGGCCGCCTCGCGGGCCCGCTCGGCCTCGCGCAGCTCGCGCATGGCCCGGCGCCGCTCGTCGCGGCTCGTGCGGTCGAGGATCAGCACCCCGTCGAGGTGGTCGAGCTCGTGCTGGATCACCCGCGCCTCGAGGCCGGAGGCCTCGACGCTCCTCGCCTCGCCTTCCTCGTCGGTCGCGCGCACGCGCACGTGCACGGGGCGCTCGACGTCGACCGTGATACCGGGGATCGAGAGGCATCCCTCGTCTAGCACCTCGGAGTCGTCGCTCGCCCACTCCACCTCTGGGTTTACGAGCGCGACCACCGGCGCGTCGGGCCCGACTCGGTAGACGAGCAGGCGCTGCGAGATGCCGAGCTGCGGCGCGGCGAGCCCCACGCCGAACGCGTCGTTCATGATGCCCACCATCCGCGCAACCTGGCCGCGCAGCGAGCCGTCGAAGCGATCGACTTGCGTGGCCCGGCTCTTCAGCACGGGATCGCCGAGCCTTCGGATGAAGGACATCGCAGCGGCGCGGCGCGCCTCCGCCTCGGGGTCGAGTCGCGGCTCCTCGTCGGGCTGCTCTGTCCCCCCGATCTCGCGCTCGTGCTCGTCGGCCATCTGCTGCGAGTCTAACGGCGCCGCTCCATCCGGCGCTGGCGAGGCCCGCCCACGCCGGCCCCCGACAGTTCTCATTGGGCGCTGGCGCCCCGACGCTTCTCGTTGGGCGCAGGCGGGGCGCGGACGTAAGGGAAGGACGCCTACTGCGGGTCCACGTCGACCGCGTAGGACACGGGGCGGTGCGCGCGGTCTCCCGCGACCGCCGCCACCGCGTCGCGCACGGCGGCCACGGCCGCCTCCCGGTTCCTCGCCTTCACGACCACCTGGGAGCGATGTCGCCCCTGGCGGCGAAAGAGCGGCGCCGGGCCGAGCGCGGGCACGCCGGCGGCTGCTACCCGCTCGCGCACGGCCTCGCCCGCGCCGGCCTCCGGGCCCGCCTCGGGGGAGGAGCAGACCACGCGGATCAGAGTCCCGTACGGCGGGTAGCCGAGCGCCTCGCGGCGTGCCAGCTCGCCGTGGAGGAAGCCCTCGGCGTCGTGGGCGGCCGCGTGGCGCAGCGCCCGCGCCGCGGGGTCCAACGCCTGCACTATCACGCGGCCGCCGCGCGGGCCACGGCCGCTGCGGCCGGCGAGCTGGGCCACCAGCGCGAAGGCCCGCTCCTCGGCGCGGAAGTCGGGGAAGCGGAGCGTGGCGTCCGCGTCCACCACCACGCCGAGCGTGACGTCGGGGAAGTCGTGTCCCTTCGCCACCATCTGCGTGCCGACCAGCACGCCGGCCGTGGCGCGGTCGAAGCGTGCGAGCACGTGGTCGATCCGGCCGGCGTCCGAGTCGAGCCGGAGCACCGGGAGCGGGGTCATGAGCGCCTCGAGCTCCCGCTCGAGCTGCTCGGTGCCGGAGCCGTGACGGGCGACCGACAGCGAGCCACAATCCGGGCACGCCCGGGGCACCGGCTCGCCATGCCCGCAGTGGTGGCAGGCCACGCTACGCGCCGCCAGGTGAAGCACGAGCGTCACGTCGCAGTGCGGGCAGCCCCAGGTCCGACCGCAGTCCCGGCAGGAGAGGAAGTTCGACCAGCCGCGGCGGTTGAGCAGGACGATCGCCTTCTCGCCTCGGGCACGCACCCGCTCGAGGGCGTCGCGGGTGCGCTGGTGGAGCGGCCCGGCGGCGCCCAACGTCGAGACGAGCTCCACGGGCGGGAGGGGGCGGCCGTCCACGCGCCGCGGCAACTCGAGCCGCTCATAGGCGCGGAGGCTCTCCGGTCGGGGCGTGGCGCTGCCCGCCAGCAGGACGGCGCCCTCGTCGGCGGCCCGGCGCTCGGCCACGCGGCGTGCGTCGTAGCGCGGATCCCCCTCCTGCTTGTAGGACGGGTCGTGTTCCTCGTCGATGACGATGAGCCCGAGGTCGTCGAGCGGCGCGAAGACCGCGGAGCGGGGCCCCACGCACACTCGCGCCTCCCCCTCACGCAGGCGGGCCCACTCGTCGTAGCGCTCGCGCGGCGACAGGCGGGAGTGCATGACGGCCACGGCGTCGCCGAAGCGCTCCACGAAGCGGCCCGCCGTCTGTGGTGTGAGGGCGATCTCGGGCACGAGCACGATGGCCGAGCGCCGCCGTTCGAGCACGGCGGACACCGCGCGCAGGTAGACCTCGGTCTTGCCGCTGCCGGTGACCCCGTGCAGGAGGAACGGACGCTCGCCCGCCCCGGGAGCGCCCAGGCGGCCGGTGACCGCGGCGAGGGCCGCGCGCTGCGCCGCGGTCGGTTCGGCCACCTCGCAGCGGGCGCCGACCTCCACCATGCGCGGACGGCGACTGGGCTCGCGGGCGCGCTCCACCGCCACCAGCCCGCGCCGCTCGAGCCGGCGCAGGGCCCCGTGGTCGCAGCCCGCGGCGCGAGCGAGGGCGCTTGCGTTCATGGGCCCGCGGGCGAGAGCGTCGAGCACCGTCCGCTGGCGCGGCCCCAGTCGGGGCCCGTGCCCGTTCGCCCCGAGCGCTCCCTGCCCCCGGCCGGTGAGCGACGCCCGCAGCGCCGTCCTGGCGCGCACCCGGCGGCCGCCCGTGCCGGTGCCCGGCGGCAGCACGAGCGAGAGGCCTCGCGCGGGGGTCGAGACGTACTCGGCCGCCACCCACAGCCCGAGCGCGATGAGCGCCGCGGGTACGCGCATCTCGAGCGCGGCCAGCGGCTCGGCGAGGCGATCGGGCCCCACCTCGCTCGCCTCGGCCAGCTCGACGACGACGCCCACGAGCCTCCGCGAACCGAACGGCACCTCCAGCACGCTGCCCACCCCCACGCCTTCGAACCCCGGACCGAGCCTGTAGTCGAACGGGCCACGCAGGGCGCGGGCAGGGGTGAGCGGCTCGACCCGGGCGATCACGCCGGCCACCGTAGGGCGCGCGGCGGACGCCGCGGGGCAAGCCCGGGTTGGGAGCGGCGGACGCCGCGGGGCAAGCCCGGGTTGGGAGCGGCGGGCGCCGCGGGGCAACGCGGGTTGAGCCGCGGGGCCGGCCCGGGTTGGCCCACCGGCCATGGACACGGCCGCCGCCGCGCGCTAAGCCATGGGGCCATGCGGATCCGACCGGCGGCCCCTCCGGACGCGGAGGCGGTGGCCGCGATCTACAACGAGGGCATCGAGGAGCGGACGGCTACCTTCGAGACGCGCCACCGGAACGCAGCCGAGATGGCCGCCCGCTTCGGAGGCCCCCACCATCCCTTCCTCGTCGCCGAGCGCGACGGGGAGGTGCTCGGCTTCGCCTCCTCGACCCCCTACAGCGAGCGCGACGTCTACTCGGGCGTCGGCGAGGTCAACCTCTATGTCGCCGGTCCCGCGCGCGGGCGCGCCGTGGGGACCGCCCTGCTCGAGCGGCTCGTGGCCGAGGCCGAGCGCCGCGGCTTCCACAAGCTGCTCGGGAAGGCCTTCCCCGAGAACGAGGCGAGCCGCGCACTGCTGCGGCGCTGCGGCTTCCGCGAGGTCGGCACGCACCGCCGTCACGCGCGGCTCGACGGTGAATGGCGGGACGTCGTGGTCGTGGAGCGCCTGCTCGGCCAGGCGTGCGTATGACGGGGCTCCCCGAGGGGGCTGCGCCTGATCCTTCGCGGGTGAGCGCCGCTAGGCGCTCGCCGGCTCTTCCGCGCGCTGTTCGAGGCCTGCGGCCTTGCGCAGCAGGTCCGCCTTGTCCGTCTTCTCCCAGGTGAAGTCGTGGTCCTCGCGGCCGAAGTGGCCATAGGCCGCGGTCTTCTGGTAGATGGGGCGGTGGAGCTTCAGGTAGTTGCGGAAGGCGCCGGGACGCAGGTCGAAGTGCTCGTCGATCAGCGCGGCGATCGTGGAGCGCGAGACTCGCTCCGTTCCGAAGGTGGCGACCATCACCGAGATCGGGTGGGCCACACCGATCGCGTAGGCCACCTGGATCTCGCAGCGGTCCGCCAGGCCCGCGGCGACCACGTTCTTCGCCACGTAGCGCGCGGCGTAGGCGGCCGAGCGGTCCACCTTCGAGGGGTCCTTGCCGGAGAACGCCCCGCCCCCGTGGCGGGCCATCCCGCCGTAGCTGTCGATGATGATCTTGCGGCCCGTCAGCCCGCAGTCGCCCATCGGGCCGCCGATCTCGAACTTGCCGGTCGGGTTGACGAGGAAGTGGCGCCCGTCGTCGTCGTAGAGCTTCTTCTCGTCGTACAGCTCGGGGGGCAGGATGGGGTGGAGCACGTGCTCCCACAGGTCGGGCTTGATAAGCGTCTCCGAATCGACGCCGGGCTTGTGCTGGGTGGAGATCAGGACCTTCTCGATCTCGATCGGGCGGCCGTTCTCGTAGCGGACGGTGACCTGGGTCTTGCCGTCGGGCCGCAGGTAGGGCATCACGTCGCCGCGGCGCACCTCCGCCAGGCGGTGGGCGAGCTTGTGCGCGAGGGCGATCGGCATCGGCATGAGCTCCTTCGTCTCGCGCGTGGCGTAGCCGAACATCATGCCCTGGTCGCCCGCGCCGGCGACGTCGAGCTCGTCCTCGTCGGCCGGGTCGTGCCGCGCCTCGTAGGCCGTGTTCACGCCCTGGGCGATGTCCGGCGACTGCTCGTCGATCGCGGTGATCACGGCGCACGTGTGGCAGTCGAAGCCGTAGGAGGCGTCGGTGTAGCCGATCCGGCGGATCGTGTCGCGGGCGATCTTTGGGATGTCCACGTAGGTGGTGGTCGAGATCTCGCCGGAGACGACCACCAGCCCCGTGTTCACGAGCGTCTCGCACGCCACCCGCCCAGTGGGGTCCTCCGCCATCACCGCGTCGAGCACGCCGTCCGAGATCTGGTCGGCCATCTTGTCCGGATGGCCCTCCGTGACCGACTCGGAGGTGAACAGGAACTCGTTGTCTGACAGGGGCTGTGTCGTCATGGGTCGGCGAAGGGTACAAGTCCGGCAAATGCCGGACGCCTACGTGAGCCGGGAAGGCGAGCGCCGTTTTCGTCCCGACGGGCGGGACGCCCGCATGGCCTGATCGAGGATGGAGCGCTGGCGGACGATCATCGAGCCGTTCCGGATCCACGCCGTCGAGCCGATCCGGATGACCACGCGCGACGAGCGCGGGGCGGCGCTCGCGGAGGCCGGCTACAACCTCTTCGACCTGCGGGCCGAGGACGTGATCATCGACCTGCTCACCGACTCTGGCACGGGCTCGATGTCCTCCGAGCAGTGGGCGGGCCTCCAGCGGGGCGACGAGAGCTACGCAGGCTCACGCTCGTGGTTCCGCTTCCGCGACGCGGTGCGGGAGCTGTTCCCCTTCGAGCACGTGATCCCGACCCACCAGGGAAGGGCCGCCGAGAAGATCCTCTTCTCCGCGCTCGCCGGACCGGGCAAGGTCGTGCCCAACAACACGCATTTCGATACGACGCGGGCGAACGTGGAGTTCACCGGCGCGGAGGCGCTCGACCTCGTGATCCCGGAGGGCCACGTGCCCGCCTCGCGCCACCCGTTCAAGGGCAACATGGACGTGGGGGCGCTCGAGGGGGTGCTGGCCGAGCGCGACGTCCCGGTCGTGTTCGTGACCGTGACGAACAACTCGGGCGGCGGCCAGCCCGTGTCGCTCGAGAACCTCCGCGCCGTCCGCTCCGCCTGCGAGCGCCGCGGCGTCCCGCTCTACCTCGACGCCTGCCGCTTCGCCGAGAACGCCTGGTTCATCCGCGAGCGCGAGGACGGCCAGGCGGGCCGCGCGGTGGAGGACATCGTGCGGGAGATGGCCTCGCTCGCGGACGGCATGACGATGTCCGCGAAGAAGGACCCGCTCGGCAACATCGGCGGCTGGCTCGCCATGGACGACGGCGAGCTCGCCGAGCGCTGCCGCACGCTGCTGATCCTCACCGAGGGCTTCCCGACCTACGGCGGGCTGGCGGGCCGCGACCTCGAGGCGCTCGCGCAGGGGTTGCGCGAGGCCGTGGACGAGGACTACCTGCGCTACCGCATCCGCTCCACCGCCTATCTCGGCGAAGCGCTCGACCGCGCCGGCATCCCGGTGGTGCTGCCCGTCGGCGGCCACGCCGTCTACATCGACGCCCGGGCCCTCCTTCCCCACATCGAGCCGCTCGAGTATCCGGGCCAGGCGCTGGCGGTCGCCCTGTACCGCGAGGGCGGAATCCGCGGCTGCGAGATCGGAACCGTGATGTTCGGCCGGCTGCCCGACGGCTCGGAGGCGCCGGCCGCGATGGACCTCGTGCGACTGGCCATTCCGCGCCGTACCTATACGCAGTCGCACGTCGACTACGTGATCGAGGTCTGCGAGTGGGTGGCCGAGCGCGCGGGCGAGCTGCGCGGCTTTCGGATCGTCGAGCAGCCGGCGCAGCTGCGGCATTTCACCGCCCGCTTCGAGCCACTCTCGCCCTGAGCAGAGCCACCACCCGCTCCGGCTCCCCCAAGACCTGCTTCCAAGACAACCTGATCACGTGCCAGCCCGCCAGCTCCAGGTCGAGATCGCGGGCCCGGTCCCGGTGAAAGCCGTATGGGGTGTCGTGGGTGGCGCGGCCGTCCGTCTCCACGACCAGGCGCCGAGCGGGCCACTGGAAGTCGACGCGGTGGCCCTCGCGGCGGCGGTTCACGTCGGGCGTCGGGAGCCCCGCGTCGTGCACGAGTCGCAGGAAGCGCCGCTCCAACTCGGAGCGCGTGAGCGGGATGTCATCGAGGAGGCCGGCGACGAGGCCCCCTAGCGCGCCGACGCCCCGTCGGCCGCCGCCCCGGGCGAGCGCCTCCGCCATCCGCGTGCGACCGAGCAGGTGGAGGGCGAAGGCCTGCTCCACGGCCCTTTCCAGACGAGCTAGCGGCTCGGAAGCCGCGAGATCCACGAGCGTCCGCTCGACGCTCGTGCAGGGGATCGCCTGCCACCGAACAACTTCAGCCCTCGGGAGCGAGCGCGTGGCGTGAACGAGGATCCCCCGCCGCCGCCTCGAGTTCAACCCGGGAACCGTCACCTCGATTGGCCCCGGCGCCGCGCCCAGCAGACCGAGGTGCGTCGCGGCCGAGCCATGGCTCAGCACCGCCTCACCACCGCACGCAATCGTCGCGGCGACCCACCGTCCGCGGCGGCCCACGCGCGGGACCCCGACGGCGTAGACCCCGCGAACGAGCACGTAGAGGCGGCCTGTCTCCACCCTGTGGCGGATCGCCTCGGCCCCAAGGCCCGCCGCCAGCAGCTGCCGGCGGGCGACCACGCGGTACTGCCGTGCCGCCAGCTCACCGATCACGGCGTCCGTGCAAGCCGGTGTCGCAGGTTTTCGTCCTATAGGCCCTACAACTCCCGACACCCCGCGAGCGTGGCGGCCCGCGCCGCAGGTGTGGGTTGCGAGCGTTACGGCTCAGCGACGGCCGCGAGCGTGGCGGCCCGCGCCGCACGTGCGGGTTGCGAGCGTTACGCCTCAGCGACGGCCGCGTGACGTCTTGAAGTCGATCACCAGCGGCACGCCGTCGAGGCCGTAGCGCTCGCGCAGGCGGTTCTCGAGGAAGTAGGCGTAGTCGCGGGTCACCCGCGAGCGGTCGTTGACCTGGATGGCGAAGCGCGGCGGGGCCGTCTCGAACTGGGCCATGTAGTACATCCGCAGGCGCCGGCCCCGCACGGCCGGGGGCTCCCGCAGCGCCTGGAGGTCGCCGAGGAAGCGGTTCAGCTCGGGGGTCGGGATGCGCTCGGCCGCGCGGTCGGCCAGCCCCAGCGCCTCGGCCACGAGACGCTTCACCCCGCGGCCGGTGAGCGCCGAGACCGCCATAACACGCGGGCGCTGGCGGAGCTTCCGGCGCACCCGCGCCTGGGCGTCCTCGAGATCGCCGCCCTGAAGGTCCCACTTGTTGAGTGCCACCACGGTGGCGCACTTGCGCCGCATCGCCATCTCGGCGATCCGCAGGTCCTCGCTCCGTATGCCCTCGGTGGCGTCGCACACCAGGATCGCCACGGCCGCGCGCTCCGCCGCGCGCTCGGAGCGCAGCTGCGCGTAGTACTCGATCGTGCCGGCCACCTTGGTGCGCCGGCGGAGCCCGGCCGTGTCGACGAGCACCACGGGCCGGCCGTCGAACTCGATGCGCGTGTCGATCGCGTCCCGCGTGGTGCCGGCCAGGGGGGTGACGATCACCCGCTCCTCCCCCAGCAGGCGGTTGACGAGCGCGGACTTGCCCACGTTCGGTCGGCCGATGAAAGCGAGCCGAACCGCGGTGTCCACCTCGGCCGCGGCACCGGGCAGCCGCTCGGCCACAAGGTCGAGCAGGTCGCCCGTGCCGAGCCCCTGGGTGGCGGACACCGGCAGGGGGTCGCCAAGGCCGAGCCCGTAGAACTCCGCCGCGGCCGCCACTTGGGCGCCCTCGTCGACCTTGTTCGCCGCCACGATTACGGGCAGCGGACCGCCGCGCAGCTCCCGGGCCAGCTCGGCGTCGCCGGGCCGCAGGCCCGCGCGGGCGTCCACCACGAGCAGGGCTAGGTCGGCCTCGGCCAGGGCGGCGCGGGCTTGGCCGCGGACGCCCTCCGCGAGGCCGCCGGGCTCCTCGACGTCGACCCCGCCCGTGTCGACGAGCAGAAAGGCGCGGCCGTTCCACTCGGCCTCGACCTCCTTGCGGTCCCGGGTCACCCCCGACTGCTCGTGCACCACGGCCTCGCGGGTCCCGGAGAGGCGGTTCACGAGCGTCGACTTGCCCACGTTCGGATAGCCGACGACGGCGACCTTCGGCAGCCGGCTCATGCCTTTCGCACGAGCTCCACGATGCGCGCCACCACCTGGTCCACGGACAGGTCGGTGGTGTCGAGCTCGATCGCGCCCTCGGCGACCGCCAGCGGCGAGTGCTCGCGCGTCTCGTCCTGCGCGTCGCGCAGCGCCTGGTCGCGCATCACCGTCTCCACGTCCGCCCCGAGCTCGGTCGCCCGGCGGCGGGCGCGCTCCTCCGCGCTCGCTGTCAGGAAGACCTTGAGCGCGGCGTCGGGCGCCACCACGGTGCCGATGTCGCGCCCCTCGGCCACCCAGTCGCCCTGCGAGAGGAGCTCGCGCTGCTTCTCCACGAGCGCCGCCCGGACGGCGGGGTTGGTCGCTACCCGCGAGGCCGCCTCGGTGACCTCCGGCTCGCGGATCGCCTCGGTCACGTCGCGCCCCCCAACGACCACCCGGTCGCCGATCTCGAGCTCGAGCTCCCGCGCCCGTTCGCTGGCGGCGCCCCCGCGCTCGAGCGTCGCGAGGCCCACCGCGCGGTACATCGCCCCGGAGTCGAGGTAGGTGAACCCGAGCGCGCGCGCCGCCGCGCGCGCGACGCTGCTCTTGCCGGCACCGGCGGGACCGTCGATGGCCACGACCACGGGCCTGAGGCTACCCGCGCCCGAGCAGCGCCCCGAGGTCCGCCTCGAACCCCGGGTAGGACACCGCGGCGGCCTCCATCCCCCGCACCTCGACCCCCTCCGGGCACGCCAGGCCGGCCACCGCGCCGAGCATCGCCAGCCGGTGGTCGCCGCGCGAATCGAGGACACCTCCGCGTGGCGGCTCACCGCCGCCGCGCACGGCGAAGCCGTCGCCGATGTCCTCCGCCTCTGCGCCGATCGCGGTCAGGCCGTCCACCACCCCGGCGATCCGATCGGACTCCTTCACGCGCAGCTCCCCCGCGCCGCGCACGACGGTCTGGCCCTCCGCGAACGCGCCGAGCAGGCCCACCAGCGTGAGCTCGTCGATGGCCAGCGGCACCTCGTCGCCCTCGACCGTCGTCGCCTCGAGCGGCGTGGACGCGAGGTCGAGATCGCCGACCGGCTCGTGGTCCGCCTGGGTGCCCGGCCGCTCGAGGTCGCCCACCACGACGGCGCCCATTCTCTGCGCGATCCGGAAGAACCCCGTACGGGTCCAGTTCAGGCCCATTCCCCTGATCACGACGCGCGAGCCGGGCACGAGCATTGCCGCCGCGGCGATGAAGGCGGCGGACGAGGGGTCGCCGGGCACGGTGAGCGCGTCCAGCTCGAGCTCGTCCACCTGGGAGACGGTCGTCGTGGTCCCCTCGCGCCCGAACGGGACTCGCGCCCGGCGCAGCATGCGCTCGGTGTGGTCCCGGGTCTGGCGCGCCTCGACGAGCGTGGTGGCCCCCGCGGCCAGCATCCCCGCGATCAGCACGCACGACTTCACCTGCGCGCTCGCCACCGGCAGCTCGTAGTCGATGCCGGACAGCTCCCCGCCGGTCACCGTGAGCGGAGGGAAGCGGTCGTCGCGCGCCTCCATCCCCGCGCCCATCAGGCGCAGCGGCTCCGCCACCCGATCGACCGGGCGGCGGCGGATCGACGCGTCGCCGTCCAGCGTCCACACACCGCCGGGCTGCCCGGCGAGCCACCCGGGCAGAAGCCGCAGGAGCGTCCCCGAGTTCCCCACGTCGAGCCGGCCGCCCGTGGCCTCGAGCGCGGCGTGAAGCCCCACCCCGCGCACGATCAGCCCGTCCCCGTCCTCCTCCACGGCAGCGCCGAGCGTGAGCAGAGCCGAGAGCGTCGAGCGGGTGTCCGCCGAGTCGAGGTAGTTGCGCACCGTCACGGGCTCGTCGGCCATCGCGCCGAAGAGCGCCGCCCTGTGGGAGATCGACTTGTCGGGCGGCGGGAGGTACTCGCCGCGCAGCGGTCCCGAGGGCTCGAAGCGCGTCACGGCTCGGCGACCGGGAAGCCGAGCCCACCGATCAGCCGACGCGCCCGGGCCGCCTGTTCGTCTCCGGCGATCCAGAGGGTCATCGCGCCGGAGCGCATGTCCGGCGCCGGGGCCAGGGCCATGTCCACGATGTTCACGTCCCCCCTGCCGAGCGCCAGCGCCACCCGCGCGACGATACCCGGGCGATTCGGAACGGTGAGGCGAAGCTCGTGGACCGCGCCGCCGGCCAGGTCCGCTTCGAGCAGCCGCGTGCGATCCTCGCGGGCACCGTCGTTCCAGCGCTCCAGCGCCGCGCGGTCACCCGCCCGCAGGTCCTCGGCGACCGCCCGAAGCCGCTCCACGGTGTCGTCGATCTCGGCCGCGAGCGCCTCCCGGTTGGAGAGGTAGATGTCGGTCCAGACCGCCGAGGAGGCGCCCGCGACACGCGTGGCGTCGCGGAAGCTCGGGCCGGCTCGCGGTAGCGGCTCCGCCCCGAGGGCGCGCGCGGCCTGCGAGACGAGCACGTTGGCGAGCACGTGCGGCAGGTGGCTGACGGTGGCGAGCAGGCGGTCGTGGGTTGCCGCGTCGATGGCCACCGGACGGGCGCCGAAGGCCAGGACCAGCCGGTGCAGGCGCTCGTAGAGGAGCCCCGAGGAGCGCGCATGAGGGGTGAGGTACCAGGTCGCGCCCCGGAAGAGGTCGGCCCGGGCGTGCTCGATCCCGCTCGTCTCGGCTCCCGCGAGCGGGTGGCCGCCGATGAAGCGCTCGTCCTCGATCGACTCCACGAGGCGGAGCTTGGTGGAGCCCACGTCGGTCACGAGGCAGTCCGCCCCCGCCTCTGCGAGCGCCGCCGCCAGCTGGTCGGGCAGGGCCCCCACGGGCCCACACGCGAAGCAGGCCTCCGCGCCCTCGAGCGCCTCCTCGAGCGAAGCTGCCGCCCGGTCGATCGCCCCCAGCTCGAGCGCCCTCCCGAGCCGCTCCGGGCTACGCCCGTACGCCACGACCTCGGCGCCGTCCCGCCGCGCGGCCAGGCCGATCGAGCCGCCGATCAGCCCGGCGCCGAGGACGGCGAGCCTCACACCGTCTGGAGCTGCTTGCCCGCCAGGGCCGCGGCTGCCTCCAGCTTGCGGAGATAGGCCTCGAAGTCCTCAGCAACGAGCGCTTGCGGGCCGTCGCAGATCGCGTCCTCGGGGCACGGGTGCACCTCGACGATCACGCCGTCGGCGCCGGCGGCGGCCGCCGCCAGCGACAGCGGCTCCACGAGGCTGCGCTTCCCGGCGGCGTGGCTCGGATCGACGATCACGGGCAGGTGGGTGAGCTCCTTCAGCACGGGGACCGCCATCAGGTCGAGCGTGTAGCGGTAGCTCGACTCGAACGTGCGGATGCCGCGCTCGCAGAGCAGCACGTTCTCGTTGCCCTCCTTCAGCACGTACTCCGCCGCCATCAGGAGCTCCTCGAGGGTCGCCGAGATGCCGCGCTTCAGGAGCACCGGCGCGCCCGCCCGGCCCACCTCGGTGAGCAGCGTGAAGTTCTGCATGTTTCGCGCGCCGAGCTGCACCACGTCGGCGATCTCCACCACCGCCTCGAGGTCGCGCACGTCCATCAGCTCGGTGACGATCGGCAGGCCGGTCTCCTCCTTGGCCTCGGCCAGCAGGCGCAGCCCCGCCTCACCGAGCCCCTGGAACGAGTACGGCGAGGTGCGGGGCTTGTACGCGCCGCCGCGCAGCAGCTGCGCGCCGGCGTCGCGGACGATGCGCGCCGTCTCCAGCATGACGTCCTGCGACTCGACCGTGCACGGGCCCGCGATCGTGGCGAAGTGGCTGCCCCCGATCTTGCGCCCGTCCACGTCGACCACCGTGCGGTCGCCGCGTTTGTATTGGCCCGAGGCGAGCTTGTACGGCTTGAGGATCGGGACGACGTGGTCGACGCCGTCGTGGCCCTCGAGGCCCAGGTTCGCCACGTGCTCGCGGTCCCCGATCGCGCCGATGACCGTGACGAACTCGCCGCGCGACAGGTGGGCCGACGCCCCCACCGACTCTATGCGCTTGACGACGGAGCCGATCTGCTCCTCCGACGCCCCCTCTTTCATCACGATCATCATCGGTACCTAAAGCCTTTCAGAACCTCGCTGTCGGACGGGTACGGCGGGCGTCGGCGCCCGGCGGTGCCTGCTTCGCAGGCGGGGTCTAAGGGCCGGACGCCTAGCTAAATCGCCAGTACCAGTGCGCACGCCGACGGGCGCCGGGGGTCACAGCGCGGGTCGGGGTCGGCGTGCCGAGGTCAGGCATTGCGCTGACTTGTAGCAGCAACCCGGGCGCGAAGCAACTGTTTGCTCGTCGCTCCGGCGGGGTATGTACCGCAAGTCGGGTAAGAAGCCGCAGCCCAGATGTGGGACGCATGGAGGAGGGACCATCATGGAAGAGCGCGTCGTGAGCCGCCTGACCTGGGAGGACGCCCACCGGTTGGAGGTGACGCTCCGTGCGCGGGCGAGCGCGATGACCCGGCGCGGTTCCGGCGTCGGGCGCTGCCCGGGCTGCGGCCGGGCGGTCGACGACGACGAGGACAGCATGCGCGTCGGGGGCCTCATAGTGCACCCGTCGTGCCTGTTCGTCTGCCGCGGGGATCAGATCAACGCGTCGAGCACGGCCAGGAAGCGGTCGTTCTCCTCGCGCGTGCCGTAGGTCACACGCAGCCGCCCCCGCTCTCCGAGCGCCGCGCCGGCGCGCACGATTACGCCGCGCTCGGCCAGTCCGCGCATCACCTCCGCCTCGTCGCGCTCGCCCAGCGAGACCCATGAGAAGTTCGCCTGGCTGTCGGTCGTCTCGAGCCCGCGTCCCTCGAGCTCCGACTCGACGTGCAGCCGCTCGACCACGGTGCGCTCGACTCGGCGAGCGACCTCGTCCTCGTGGAGCAGCGCCTCCGCCGCCGCGGCCTGGGCCAGCGCGTTGACCGAGAAGGGCTGCCGCACCCGGTCCACCGCCAGTCGGAAGGCCTCCGACCCGAGCGCGTAGCCGCAGCGCAGCCCGCATAGCCCGTATACCTTGGAGAAGGTCCGGAGGAGCACCAGGTTCGGGTGGCGCTCGAGCAGGTCGACCGAGTCGTCCGGCACCTGGAGCGTCGAGAACTCGACGTACGCCTCGTCCACGACCACAGCCACGTGGCGCGGCAGCGATCCCACGAACGCGTCGATCGCCTCGGGCGGGTGCGCCGTGGCGGTGGGGTTGTTGGGGTTGCAGACGATCACGAGCCGCGTGGCGTGGGTCACCTCGCGAGCCATCGCCTCGAGGTCGTGCATCCCGTCCCCGTCGACCGGGACCACGATCCCGGTCGCCCCGCTCATCGCCGCCAGGTGGGGGTAGATCGAGAACGAGGGCCAGGCGTAGACGATTTCGGCGCCCGGTTCGAGCATCGCGTCGGCGGCGGCGAGGAGGATCTCGCAGGAGCCGTTGCCCACCGCCACCCGGCCGCTGGGCACGCCGGTGCGCTCCGAGATGCGCCCGCGCAGGAGCGACTTCTCGGGGTCGGGGTAGCGGTTCAGGGTCCGAAGCTTTGCCTCCACCGCCTCCAGCACCTGCGGGTGGGGACCCCACGGCGCCTCGTTCGAGGCGAGCTTCACGAGCTCGCCGTCGAATGCGTAGGTGTCGGCCGCCGGGTAGATCGGGATGTTCTCGATGCGGCGGTTGAACTCGAGGCTCACTGCGCCCCCTCGATGTCGAGCCGGAGGCTGCGCGCCTCCCGCAGGTAGACGTGCTGCGCCGGTGCGTCCTCGGGCGCGTAGCAGTGAAGCAGCAGGCGGATCACCCGCCGGAGGGCGCCCGGCCGGTCCATCTCGCGAGCGCACAGCAGGGGCACCGCGCTCAAGCCCAGCCGGCGGGCGGCCACGGCCGGGAACTCCGCGTTCAGGTCGTCCGTGCAGGTGAAGATGCAGCTCACCATCTGCTCCGGGGCGAGCTCGTTGCGGTCGATGACCTCGCGCACGAGCTCCTCGGTGGCGCCGAGTATCGCCTCCGCCTCGTTCCTCTCGACAGTGATCGCGCCCCGGAGCGCCCTGAGCCGCATGGGCGGCGGATTCTGTCAGGACGCCCTCAGAGGAAGAACTGGCGCCACGCGGTCCACCAGTCGTCGGCCCGGGAGACGATCTGCCGCGGGCCGGTCACCTCCACCCCCGGGCGCCGGCGGTAGCCCTCCACCAGGTCGGTGGTAGTGAAGTCGACGGTGATCTCGACCGGCGGCTCGGGCCGGTACGCGCGCACCGCGTCGACCTGCCGCAGCGCGCGGCTGGCGCCCTCCTCGATCATCGCTCGGGCCCGCCGGGGCGGGACCTGCCTGGCGCTGTATCGCCCCAGGCCGCGCTTGACGGGAACGGTCACGAGCCCCTCGCCGAGCAGCTCGGTCGCCTCGCGGCAGGTCGCCTCGTCGCCCGTGACCATCAGGACCGGCGTGCCCCAGTGGCCGCAGAGCGCCGCGTTGATGCCGGTCTCGCCGACGAGCGTTCCGTTGAAGCGCAGGTCGGTCCACTCGCGGCCCGAGACGGTGTGGTTGAGAACGCCGTCCGGGACGCCCGCCCGCGCGTGCATGCCGACCAGGAGAGCGGCGTCGCATCCGGACTCGAGCAGCCCGGTGTACTCGGTCCAGCGGCTCTGCACGACCCATTCGCAGTCGGCGTCGAGCTGCTCCGGGAGGAGCGAGTTGAACGTCCAGTCCTCGCCCGCCCCGTGGCAGTCCATGACGACGACCTCGGTCGCGCCCGCTGCCCGGGCGCCGCGCACCGCGGCGTTCACCTCTTCGGTGTAGAGCCTTCGCCCCTCCTCGTAGAGCGCGTGCCCGCCCGTCGTCTGGGCCCACTTGACGATGCCGGAGACGCCCTCCATGTCGCCGATCACGAAGACGCGCATTCGCCGCGCAACCTACCGGCGCCCCGCCCCACGCAGGCGCTCGACCTCGGCGGCGCTGAGGCGTCGCGAGGCGCCCGGCCCGAGGGCGCCGAGCCGCAGCGGTCCGAATGCCACCCGCTCGAGCGCCGCCACGCGGTGGCCGACCGCCTCGCACATGCGGCGCACCTGTCGCTTGCGCCCCTCGTGGATGGCGATCTCGATCAGCCCGGGCGCGAGCTGGCTCACGCGAGCCGGCGCCGTCCGCCCGTCCTCGAGCTCGACGCCCTCCCGCAGCGCCCCCAGGGCCGCCTCCGGCACGGGCGCCGGCTCGACGCGCGCACGGTAGATCCTCTGGACCTCGTAGCGGGGGTGCGTGAGCCGCTCGGCCAGCTCGCCGTCGTTCGTGAGGAGGATCAGGCCGGTGGTGTCCGCGTCGAGCCGCCCGACCGGGTAGAGCCGCCGCTCAGAGTCCACCAGATCGACCACGGTGCGGCGACCGTGCGTGTCGCGTGCGGTCGACACGACACCGGTGGGCTTGTTGAGGGCGTGCACCTCGCGCGGCTCGGCCTCGACGGCGGCGCCGTCGAGCGCGACGCCGGCCTCCACGTCGCGCGCCGGGTCGGTGACCACCTCGCCTTCCACCGTCACCCGGCCCTCCACGACCAGGCGCTCGGCGGCGCGGCGGGAGGCCACTCCCGCGTGGGCCAGATACCTGGCGAGACGCATGCGGCGCAGGCTGCCACACTCGGCGGCGTGGACCTCGAGCTGCTCGACTCGCTCGCCGACCGGCCCTACCGACGCGGTCAGGTATGGGAGTGGGCCGCGCGCGGGGCCTCCTCATACGCGGAGATGACGAACCTGCCGCTCCGCCTGAGAGAGGAGCTCGAGCGTGAGCTCCCGTTCTCGACGCTCGAGATCGAGCAGGAGGCGATCGCCTCCGACGGCACCGAGAAGGCGCTGTTCAGGACGGCGGACGACCGCCCCGTCGAGGCGGTGCTGATGCGCTATCGCGACGGCCGACGCTCGCTCTGCCTCTCGAGCCAGTCGGGCTGTCCGCTGACCTGCACCTTCTGCGCCACGGGCCAGATGCGCTTCGGGCGGAACCTCACGGCCTCGGAGATCCTCGACCAGGCGCTCCACTTCCGCCGCCGCCTCGCGGCGGCGGGCGAGCGCCTCCCCGACCACGCCGTGTTCATGGGCATGGGCGAGCCGCTCATGAACCTCGATGCGGTGCTCGGCGCCTGCCGGCGGCTGCCCGACCTCGGCATAGCCACGTCGAACACCGCCGTCTCCACGGTGGGCTGGGTGCCGGGCATCGAGCGCATGGCCCGGGAGAGGCCCCCGGTCAGGCTCGCGCTGTCGGTGCACGCCGCCGACGAGGCGCTTCGCTCCGAGCTGATGCCGGTGAACGACCGCTATCCGCTGCACGAGACGCTCGACGCCTGCCGCGACTGGCACGCCGCGCGCCGGCGCCAGGTGTTCGTCGAGTACCTGATGCTCGACGGCGTGAACGACCGCTACGAGCAGGCGCTGGCGCTGGCCGAGGCGCTGGAGCCGGTGCGGGCCTTCAAGGTCAACCTGATCCCCTACAACCCGACGGGCTCGGGGTTCAGGGGCTCGACGCGCGAGGCGATCGCGGCCTTCAAGGCGGCCCTCGAAGGGCGCGGCCTCCGCGCCACCGTCCGCCTCACCCGCGGCCGCGACATCGACGCGGCCTGCGGCCAGCTGGCGGCCCGCGTCGCCTAGACGGCGCGAGGCAGGGCGTCCACCCGCTCGATCCAGCCCGCCAGGCGCGGGTGGTCCTCGCCGAGCGGCTGGTGCTCGTCGAGGATGCGGTGGAAGAGCTCGTCGTCGCCGGGCGCGCGTCCGCGCGCGTACTTGAGGAACGGAAACGCGGCGTAGTCGGCGGCGGTGAGGCGGTCGGCCAGCAGGTAGTCGCGGCCCGTGAGCAGCGCCTCGAAGCGATCGAGCGCGCCGGCCATCCGCTCGCCCAGGCGTGCGATCCGCTCGCGGTCGGGCTCGGGGCCCTCCAGCTCTTCCTCGATGCCGTTCGGTGCCAGCTTCCACACCTCGTCGAACCAGTCGAGGAAGACGTCCAGCTCGGCGCGGCCGGCCGGCTCGCCCGGGAACAGGGGCGGAGCGGGCCGGGTGCGCTCCAGGTGGCGCAGGATCCGCCGCGAGTCCGCCACGACCGTGCCGCCGTCGTCGATCACCGGCACGAGCGGCTGTCCGCTCACGCGGATCACCGGCTCGCGGTCGGCGTAGTCGATCAGCACCGACTCGACCTCGAGCCCCTTGTGGGCCAGGGCCAGCGCCACCCGCTCGACGTTCGTCGAGAAGGGCGCCCGGTAGAGACGGATCACCTCGCCTCGACGCGCGCCAGCGCGGCCCGGCGGGCGCGGGCGCGCGCCACCGGCCGGGGCAGACGACCCTCGGCGGCGAGCCAGGAGCCGCCCACGATCAGCACGAGGCCCGCTGCGGTCCCGATCGTGAAGCGCTCGCCGAGCAGGGTCACGCCGTAGACGACGGCGAAGCCGGGTGCCACGTAGGCCACGAGCGTGGCCTTGGCTGGTCCGACGCTGGCGATCAGGAAGTAGAAGATCCAGAACGCGACACCGGTGCCGAGAATGCCGAGGGCTGCCACCGCGCTCATCGCGCCGACGCCGGGGAGGGAGCCCGGCGCGGTGGCCAGGCCGAGCGGTGCGGTAAGGAGCGCGGTGGCGCCCATCGTCGCGGCGCCGACGCCCACGGGGGCGACATCGGAGAAGCGCCGCTTCAGGTGGAAGGCCCCGAGCGCGTAGCCGAGGCTGGCGAGCACGACCATCAGGCCGCCGGCGATCGCGGCGGCGCCACCGCCTGCGTCCACGCCGAGCAGCAGCACGACGCCGACCATCCCGAGCACCACCCCGGCCAGGCCGAAGCCGTGCGAGCGCTCGTCCTGGTCGACCCAGATCGCGAGGAGGGCGGTCCAGATCGGCGCGGAGGCCACGAGGATGCCGGCGAGCGACGAGGAGATGTGCTCCTCGCCGAACGTGATCAGCAGGAAGGGAGCCGCTACCTGCACGGCGGCGAGCAGGAAGATCGGGCCGAGCCGTTCCCGCAGGCCGCCCAGCGCGCCGAGCTTCGCCGCGGCGGGCAGCAGCACGAGCGCCGCCAACAGCGTCCGGGTGAAGACGACCATCCCGGGCGAGAGGTCGTCGAGGCCGACCTTTATGAACAGGTAGGAAGACCCCCACACGGCGGCGAGGAGGCCGAAGAGGATCCAGGCGCGACGGTCCATCTACCTCGTGAACGCCCTCGGCGCGCGCGTTGTGAGAACGACCCCCACCACCGCCAGGATCGCAGGCCACCGGCATCAGCTCAAATGAAGATGTCCGGGAGCTGCGATAAGCTGTCCTTATGCTTGACGTGCGCCGCATGAAGGTCCTCCGGGAGGTCGCTGCGCAGGGTTCCTTCTCGGCCGCGGCGGAGGCGCTGTCCTTCACGCAGTCGGCCATCTCCCAGCACGTGGCGGCGCTCGAGCGCGAGGCAGGCACCAAGCTCGTCGAGCGCAGCCCACGCGGGGTGCGGCTGACCGATGCGGGTCACGCCCTCGTCCAGCACGCCGAGGCGATCCTCGCCCGGCTCGTGGACGCCGAGGAGGAGCTGGCCGCGATCGCCGGCCTGCGCGGCGGTCGCCTGCGCCTGGCGAGCTTCCAGAGCGCCGGCGCCACGCTAGTGCCGCGCGCGGTGGCGGCCTTCCACGGGCGCCATCCTGACGTCGAGCTGAGCATGATCGAGGCCGAGCCCGACGACGCCAGCGCACGACTCAAGTGCGGCGACATCGACCTGGCGCTGGTCTACGACTACGAGGCGATCCCGGGCATGCTGGACGGCGACCTGGAGCTGACGGACCTGATCGACGACCGCTACGACGCGCTGCTGCCCAAGGGTCACCGGCTCGCCGAGCGGCGCGTGCTGAAGCTCTCCGACCTGGCCGACGAGCCGTGGATCGCCTCCACCGAGCGCTGCGGCTGCCGCCAGATCACCGAGCGCGCGTGTGCCGAGGCCGGCTTCGAGATGCGCGTGGCCTTCGAGGCCGACGAGACGCTGGCGGCTCAGGCCCTGGTCGCGGCGGGTGTAGGCGTCACTCTGCTCCCCCAGCTCGCGCTCTCCACCGTGCACCCCGCCGTGGTCAGCCGCTCGCTCGCGAACGCTCCCGTGCGCCGCGTCTGGGCCGCGCGCGTGGCGGACGCCTACCACTCGCCGGCCAGCGAGGCGATGCTCCAGATCCTGCGCGATGTCGCGGAGGAGTTCAGCTTCGAGAACCGCCTGGCCGCCGCCTAGCCACGGTCCCCAGCCGGCCCCGCGCAGGGCCGGTGCCGCTCGGGCTGGCGCCAGGGCGCGATCCCGACGGGCCGGTGCCGCTCGGGCTGGCGCTAGGCCGCGGCCCCCGCAGGCCGGTCCCCCTTGGCGGGGCCCTTCCGGGCGCACCCCTCCCGCTTCGCGGAGCCCTTCCTGGCGCACCCCTCCCGCTTCGCCGGCCCGAACGATTCCGCTCTCTGGGGGTGGCTGACATTGCGTCAAAATGGCTGACGGAAAGTCAGCCACCCCCCTTGGGATGGCCGATGTGCCTCGGGAGTGGCGCGCTAGCGCGCTCGCGGCTCGACCCCGCGGGTGGCCATCCCTAGAGCGCTCGCGGCTCGAGCCCTCGGGTAGCCATCGCCTCGAGGATCGGCGACAACGCCTGCGCGGTGGCGGTCGCGCTCGGGCGATGGCCGTAGCGCGCCGAGTCGTGCAGCAGCACGATTGCGCCGTCGACCAGGTCGCGGCGCACCAGCTCGACGATCCGCTCGGCGGCCAGGTCCTCCCAGTCGCAGCCCCACGCCGACCAGTACACGAGCTCGAGCCCGAGCTCCGCGCAGGCCGCGCGCGTGGCTTCGCTGACGCGTCCATAGGGCGGTCGGTAGAGGCGCGGGCGCGAGCCTGCTGCGGCCTCGATCGCGTCGAGGCCCCTCAGTAGGCCGTCGCGCTCCTCTCCCTCGACGTGGTGAAAGCCGTGAAGGCCGACCCCGTGCCCGCGCCGTGCCACTTCCGAGCCGAGCTCGTGGTGGGCCAGGAGCTGCTCCCCGACGAGGAAGAACGTCGCACGCGCGCCCGCCGCCTCGAGCGCGTCGAGCACCTCCGGAGTGCAATCCGGGTCCGGGCCGTCGTCGAACGTGAGCGCCACGCCGCCGTCGCCCCACTCCCGGCCCGGAAAGCGCCGCCAGCGCGCCAGGGTGTCGACGTGCTCGCGGAAGCTCGGCACTAGGCGTCCGCGCGCTGCTCGCCGGCGCGCAGCAGGCGCTCGCGCAGCTCGGCCTCCTCCTCGGGCGCCGGGTCGAAGGCGGCCGGATCCGGCAGCGCGTCGAGGGCCGCGAGGCCGAAGAGCTTCTGGAAGAGCTCCGTCGTCCGGTACATCACCGCCCCGAAGCGCGAGCGCCCCGCCTCCTCGACGATGCCCCGCTCGAGCAGAGTGCCGACCGCCGACTCCGACGCCACGCCGCGGATTCGGGCGATCTCCGGCCGGGAGACGGGCTGTAGATAAGCGACGATGGCGAGGCACTCGGCCTGCGCCTGGGTGAGCGGCGGAGTGCGGGGCTTTGCGAGCAGGCGCCGCGCCGCGCGCTCGGCCACGGGGTCGGTGGCGAGAGTGAAGCCACCCGCCACCTCGCGCAGCACGACTCCGCGCCAGCCCTCGGCGTAGTGCTCGCGCAGCCGGGCGAGGGCTTCCACGACCTCGCCCTCGGAGACCTCGCAGGCCTCCGCCAGGCCCTCTACCGAGACCGGCTCTGGGGACAGGAAGAGCAGCGCCTCGACGATCCGTGCGAGCTCGTTCAGGAGACCTCCTCGCGCACGGTGGGGCCGAGGGGAACGATGGTGATCGGCCCGAAGGGCACCTCCTGCTCCCAGTCGGCCTCGCCCGCCTTGTAGAGCTCGAGCAGCGCGAACAGCGTCACCGCCTCGGTGAGCCGGTCGCTGCCCCGTACCGCCTCGTCGAAGGAGAAGCGGCCGCGGCCCGCCAGCAGCTCGCGCAGGTGGTCGAGGCGCGCCTCCACGGAGACGGCCGGGCGGCGGACGTGGGTGACGTCGATCGGGGGTGGCACACGCAGCAGGCCGCCGAGTGCCTGGGCGAGCACAACGGGGTCGTAGACCGCCTGGGCGCCCTCGAGCGAAACGCGTCGGAGTGTCGGCGGCAGCGGCGCCGAGCGGTAGCGGTGACCCTGCTCCGCCGCCAGCCGCTCGCGCAGGAAGGCGGCCACCGTGCGGTAGCGGCGGTACTCGAGCATGCGGGCGAGCAGCTCCTCGGCCGCCTGGGCGGGCTCGAGGTCGAGGCCCTCGTCGTCCTCCACGGGCAGCATCAGCCGCGACTTCAGCTCGAGTAGCGCAGCGATCAGCACGAGGAACTCGGTGGTGGCCTCGAGGTCCAGCTCGCCGGCGCGCTCCAGGTGCTCGACGTACGCGAGCACCACGTCTGCCAGCTCGACCTCGAGCAGGTCCACCTCCTCACGCAGGACCAGCGCGAGCAGGAGGTCGAACGGGCCCTGGAATACCTCGAGGTCGAGGTCGAGGCTGGCGAGCGCCATGGTGCCCAGCCTAGAGCCGCCCGCCGACGCTCAGTACTTCTGCAGCGCCTTGCCGCCGGCGTCGGCGATGATCCGCCGCCACAGCCGCCGCACGACACGCGGCTTGCGCCGGGCCAGGTCGTGGTGCTCCCCGGGATCCCGCTTCGTGTCGTAGAGCCGCGGCTGCCTGTGGTCGACCGTGTCGATCAAGAGCCAGCGTCCGTCCCCCGCGGCCACGTAGTTGCCGTAGCGAGCTGTGAACACCGAGCGCTTGCGCGGCTGCTCGCCCGCCAGCAGAGGGGTGAGGTCGTGGCCGTCCATGCCCTCCGGCGCGGGCACCCCGAGGTAGGAGAGCACCGTGGGGCCCACGTCGTGAGTCGAGGCGAAGTACCGGCTCGTGCGACCGGCCTTGCGCCTCCGGGGGTCGCGGACCATGAAGGGCACGCGATAGACCTCGCGATGGATCTGCGAGGAGTGCTTGCCGACCCAGCCGCGCTCGCCCAGCAGCACGCCGTGGTCGCTCAACAGCAGGACCAGGGTGTTGTCGCGCAGGCCCATGTCGTCGAGCTTGTCGAGGAAGCGCCCCAGCCACTGGTCCACCAGCGCCAGCTCGGCCTCGTAGAGGTTGCGGATCGGGCGGAGCGCCCCGCGGGCGAGGTGCGCGTCGCGCATGCGCTGGCCTGGGGCGCCGAAGGGCTGGATCGGTTTTACGCCGTGGTAGGTGCCGCCGCCCTGCCGCCGAGCGTACGAGCCCGGCGGATCCCACGGCTCGTGCGGGTCGAAGGAGTCGACGACCAGGGCGAAGGGGCCGCGCCCGGCCTCACTGTCGAGCCACTGCATCGCGGCGTTGAAGACCCGCGCCGGCAGGAAGTCCTCCTCGCCCCTGCGGCCGAGGTTGGCGGCCAGCCACTCTCGCACCCGGCCGGCCTCGGAGGTGCGCCGCTGCGCCGGTAGCAGGTGACGGCGCAGCAGGCGCGCGGAGACCCTACCTCGCGGCCTGCCCCGGTAGGGCGTCTGGCCCTTGACCACCACCGGCCGGTCGAAGCGGCTGCGGAACTCGTCCCAGGCGACGTTCAAGATCCACGGGTTGTCGGTCACGTAGCCCGTGCGCCAGCCGGCCTCGCGGAGCGGATCGGTCCAGATCGGGCGTCCCTTCGGGATGTTCTCCCAGCCCGGGTTCTTCGGCAGCCCGCGCGTCGGGCGCCAGTCCCGGAACGGGAACGAGCGGCGCCCGGACATGATCGCCCGGCGCGCCGGCACGGTCGGGAAGGCCTCGGGCCGGGCGCGCGTGAAGCGCAGGCTCTGGCGCGCCAGGCGGTCGAGGCTCGGTGTCCCCACCCGATGGCCGCCGTAGGCCCCCACGTGGTCGGCACGGACGCTGTCGACGATGATCACGACCACGTTCATACGGGCTGCCGCGGCTGCGGCGGCACGCGGGCCGAGCGCGCCGAGAAGCGCCAGGCCGGCGGCGCCCCGCCCCCCCTGCGTCAGGAAGCGGCGGCGGGTGAGCCGTCGCAGTGCGCTCATCGCGCCGGCCCGATCCCCATGGCGCTGCGCACCTCGGCCAGGGTCCCCGAGGCGATCGCCCTGGCGCGCCCGGCGCCGCGCGCCAGCACGTCCTCGAGCTCCGCCTCGTCGGCGCGCAGCTCGGCGTAGCGCTCGCGCACCGGGGCGAGGAACGCCACCACCGCCTCGCCCACCGCCTCCTTGAAGGCGCCGTAGCCCTGGCCGTCGAACTCCCGCTCGACCTGCTCCGGCTCGGCCCCCCGCACCACGGCGAGGATCTCTATCAGGTTGGACACCCCCGCCTTGTCCGGCGCTCGCACCACCTCCCGCCCCGAGTCGGTCTGAGCCCGCTTCAGCTTCGCCCGGATGGCGTCCGGCTCGTCGTCCACGTAGACCAAACCCGCGTCCGAGCCGTACGTCGTGGACATCTTCGTGCTCGGGTCCTGGAGGTCCATGATCCGCGCGCCGACCACCGGGATCCGGTGCGCCGGCTCGACGAGCACGTCGCCGTAGGTGGCGTTGAAGCGCCGCGCGATCTCGCGCGAGAGCTCGAGGTGCTGGCGCTGGTCGTCGCCCACCGGGACCTCGTCGGTCTTGTAGGCGAGGATGTCCGCCGCCTGGAGGACCGGGTAGAGGAACAGGCTCGCCCGCACCAGCTCCTGCTCGCGCCGGGACTTGTCCTTGAACTGGTGCATGCGGGTCAGGTCGCCGTACGGCGTGACGGAGCAGAGCAGCCAGCACAGCTCGGGGTGCTCCAGCACGTCCGACTGGCGGAACAGGATGCAGCGCTCGGGGTCGAGGCCCGCGGCCATCAGCATCGCCGTGGTGTCGAGCACGTAGCCCGGCAGGGCCGCGGGTTCGTAGGCCACGCTGGTGGCGTGCAGGTCCACTATGCAGTAGATGGCGGGGTCGCCCCGCTCCTGTCCCTCGACGTACTGGCGGATCGCCCCGATGTAGTTGCCGAGGTGCTTGCGCCCGGTGGGCTGGATCCCGCTGAAGATGCGCACGGCGGCGCAGTGTAAGCGCTGCCCGCCCGCCCTCAGCCGTACTCGTAGAAGCCGCGCCCGGACTTCCGCCCCAGCCGGCCCGAGGCGAGCATCCGCTTCATGAGCGGCGGCGGCGCGTACTCGTCGCGCTTGAACTCGTCGAACAGCGAGTTGCACACCGCGTAGAGGACGTCGAGGCCGATCAGGTCGCAGAGCGCCAGCGGCCCCATCGGATGGCCGCAGCCGAGCCGCATCCCCTTGTCGATGTCGTCGCGCGAGGCGAAGCCGTCCTCGCACATGCGCACCGCGGCCATCAGGTACGGCACCAGCAGCATGTTCACGATGAACCCGGAGCGGTCGCGCGTCTCGATCGGCTCCTTGCCGATGCGCTCGGCGAAGTCCCGCGCGGCCGCCACCGTCTCGTCGCTCGTGTCGAGCGCCCGCACGACCTCCACGAGGCGCATCACCGGGACCGGCGAGAAGAAGTGCAGGCCGAGCACGCGCTCCGGCCCGGAGACCGCGCCGGCCAGCTCGGCAATCGGTATCGAGGAGGTGTTCGACGCGACGATCGCGTCGCCCAGAGCCACCTCGTCGATCTCGCGCATGACCCGCCGCTTCAGCTCGAGCTCCTCGGGCACCGCCTCCAAGACGAGGTCCGCCTCGGCCAGCGCGTCGAGCTCCGTGGTCAGCGTGAGCCTGGCGAGGGCCTCGTCGCGCGCGCCCTCCTCGAGCTTCCCGCGCTCGACCGCGCGCCCCATCGACGTCTCGATCCGCTTCCGCGCCCCTCGCAGGAGGTCCTCCTCGGGCTCGCGCACGACGACCGGCAACCCGGCTACCGCGACCGACTCGGCGATGCCGGAGCCCATGAAGCCGCCGCCCACCACCGCCACCGCCGCGATCTCCCTTGCCACGAGCAGGAAACTACCGGCAGACGAGAGGAGGAACGATGGAGTCCTACGCCCATGGCGCCTCCGCCACGCCGCTGCTCGGCGAGACGATCGGCCACAACCTCGAGCGCACGGCGGCGCGCGTGCCGGATGCCACGGCGCTCGTGTCGCGCCACCAGCGGATCCGCTGGAGCTATTCGGAGCTCGACGAACGCGTGAGCGCGCTCGCCCGCGGCCTCCTCGCGGCCGGGCTCGAGCCGGGAGACCGGGTCGGGCTCTGGAGCCCGAACTGCGCGGAGTGGGTGCTCACCCAGTACGCCACGGCGAGGGCGGGCGTGGTGCTCGTGAACCTCAACCCGGCCTACCGGACCTCCGAGCTCGAGTACGCGCTGCGACAGTCGGGTTGCCGGGCTCTGGTGGCGGCCCGCCACTTCAAGACCTCCGACTACGAGGCGATGGTGGCCGAGGTGCGCGGAGCGTTGCCGGCGCTCCAGCGGGTCGTCTTCCTCGGCTCGCCGGAGTGGGACGAGCTGGGCGCGGGCGCCCACGCCGCGCTGCCCCAGCTCCAGTTCGACGACCCGATCAACATCCAGTACACGAGCGGGACCACCGGCTTCCCGAAGGGCGCCACCCTCTCCCACCACAACATCCTGAACAACGGGTTCTTCGTCGGGGAGTACTGCGGCTACGGCGACGGCGACCGCGTCTGCATCCCGGTGCCCTTCTACCACTGCTTCGGGATGGTGCTCGGCAACCTCGCCTGCACCACCCACGGCGCGACGATCGTGGTTCCCGCGCCGGGCTTCGAGCCCGGGCCGGTGCTCGAGGCGGTGCAGGATGAGCGCTGCGCGAGCCTGTACGGAGTGCCCACCATGTTCATCGCCGAGCTCGAGCACCCGGACTTCGGCTCATACGACCTGGGCTCGCTCCGCACGGGGATCATGGCCGGCTCGCCCTGCCCGATCGAGGTCATGCGCAAGGTGGTCTCGGAGATGCACATGGAGCAGGTCACGATCTGCTACGGCATGACGGAGACCTCGCCGGTCTCGACCCAGACGAGCGTCGGCGACCCACTCGAGAAGCGCGTGGCGACGGTAGGACGGGTGCACCCGCACGTGGAGGTGAAGGTGGTCGATCACGCGAGCGGCGCCGTGGTGCCGCGCGGCGAGCCGGGTGAGCTGTGCACGCGCGGCTACGGCGTGATGCTGGGCTACTGGGACGACCGAGAGCGCACGAACGAGGCGATCGACGGCGCCGACTGGATGCACACCGGCGACCTGGCCACGATGGACGACGACGGCTACGTGAAGATCGTCGGCCGCATCAAGGACATGATCATCCGGGGCGGTGAGAACGTCTACCCGCGCGAGATCGAGGAGTTCCTCTATACGCACCCGGAGGTCGCCGACGCCCAGGTCATCGGCGTGCCCGACGAGCGCTACGGCGAGGAGATCATGGCCTGGGTGCAGCTTCGCGGGGGGGCGCGAGTGGACGAGGACGGCCTGCGCGACTTCTGCCAAGGGCGGATCGCCCACTACAAGGTGCCCCGCTACGTGAAGCTGGTGGAAGCCTTCCCGATGACCGTCACGGGCAAGGTGCAGAAGTACAAGATGCGCGAGGAGGCGATCGAGGAGCTCGGACTGCGCGAAGCGGCGGGTGCCGGCACAGCCTGACCTCTAGTAGAGGAAGACGTTCACCCCGCGGGGCTCATTTTTTCGGGGTAGCTGTCGATAGCGGAGAACATGCACCCGACAGCGGACGCGTTGTCCATGCGTGCGCTGGCCCGACTGGCGGGACGGCGCTTTCACAGCTTCGCCGAGGCCACCGACCTCGTCCTCGGCGAGCTCACAGGGGCGCTCCCGATCGGCAGAACGGTCATCGCCCAGATCGACCGCGACGACGGCCTTTATCGGGTGATCGACGCGCGCGGCGACGGGATCCAGGGCCTTGAGCCTCACTCCACGCTCCGCGTGGTCGGCGCGCCGGCGGAGGAGCCACGATCGGCGCAACAGAATGCTCCAGCCGCGGGCGGGACCTTCGACCCCGGGTTCCTCGAGGCGCTGTCCGTCCAGAGCTACCTGTTGGCTCCCCTCGAGATCGGCGGCGACGGCCTCGGCATCCTCTGCGCGATCTCGCCCGCGACGGACGTCTACACGCAGGCTCATGCCGATCTGCTCACCGTCTGTGCTCGCCTGCTGGCGTACGAGTGGGAGAGCGTCAGGTCGAGGGCGGAGCTGCGGCGCCTGTCCGAGGCCGTGCGCGACGGGGAG